>Ga0182021_10009127_pt1 | contig 11737 bp, 13 predicted proteins | sample 612E3MmetaG_FD_120493 | JGI IMG/M metagenome (GOLD analysis project Ga0182021, IMG submission 120493) | Permafrost microbial communities from Stordalen Mire, Sweden - 612E3M metaG (Illumina Assembly) | ecosystem: Environmental > Terrestrial > Soil > Wetlands > Permafrost | place: Sweden...
CTGTCTGGCGATGCCCCGACCACGTGCGATCTGGGCGACCGTCGACGGCTCGTCCTCGATGGCGTCCAGGATCAGCCAGCGCGGCAACGACTGGCCTCCCACTCTTGCCAACGCTTCGCCCTTGGCTGTGAACATCCCGCCGAGCCACGCCACCTGGAATACGAACTCGCTGAAGGCGTCGCCAGCCGGTAGTCGCGCTGGACGAGTCGGGCGGACCGCTACATTGACATCATGATGTCGTATCTGTAGGCTGTCGCTCATGACAACATGTTGTCACACCGGAGGACCATCGTCCAGTCGACGGCGAGCGCAAGCAGCGACAGGAGCGCCCCATGAACTCCGCATCGATTGAACGCCGGCCCGTTTCGTCCGACGAGGCCATCGTGCCGTTCAAGATCGACGTCCCCCAGGCAGATCTCGACGATCTCAACGCGCGGCTCGCGAACACCCGCTGGCCGGACGAACTGCCTGATGCCGGTTGGGAATACGGAGTTCCGCGCGGATACATCAAGGGCCTCGCCGAGTACTGGCGAACCTCGTACGACTGGCGGGCGCAGGAAGCGAAGCTCAATGAGTTGCCGCAGTTCATGACCACGATCGACGGCCAGCCGATCCATTTCCTCCACGTGACCTCGCCCGAACCCGATGCCCTCCCTCTCCTGCTGACGCACGGCTGGCCGGGATCTGTCGCCGAATTCCTCGATGTGATCGGGCCGTTGACTGATCCTCGATCTCATGGCGGCAATCCGGCCGAGGCCTTCCACCTCGTCATCCCGGCCTTGCCCGGCTTCGGCTTCTCCGGTCCGACCAATGAGAAAGGCTGGAACCTGTCACGAACCGCGCGGGCCTGGACGGAGCTGATGCGCCGCCTCGGGTACGAGCGCTACGGAGCGCAAGGCGGCGACCTCGGCGCGCTCGTGTCGCCGGAGCTCGGTCACATCGATCCGGAACACGTCGTTGGGATCCACCTGAATGCCGCGACCGTCGGCTTCATTCCCTGGGGGGAGATCGACCCGGCCGAACTCGCGACCTTCAGCGACCGGGAGAAGGCGAGCCTCGCCCGGATGCAGGAGTTTCTGTCGGACGAGGGCAGCGCCTACTTCAAGGTCCATGCCAACCGCCCCCAGACGATCGCCTACGCGCTAACCGATTCGCTAGTCGGCCAGCTGGCATGGGCGGTCGACAGGATGCACGCGTGGGTTCAAGGCCCAATCGAGGAGGCCCTGACGCGCGATCAGATCCTGACGAACGTGATGTTCTACTGGATCACCGGCACGGCTGGATCGGCTGCTCGCTTCTATTACGAGAACATGCACATGGCCGCCGAATGGGGTCGCGCGCCATCGGCGACGCCGGTCGGCGTGGCTGCTTTCGCCGAGGACGTGGCCATACGGCGCTACGGAGAGCGCGGCAACAACCTGGTCCACTGGTCCGAGTTCGAGCGCGGCGGTCACTTTGCCGCGATGGAGGCTCCGGACCTGCTGGTCGGCGACATCCGCGAGCTCTTCCGAAGTCTCCGCTAGCGCCCGCCGAGAGCAAGCTCGAGGCATGGTCCGCCTGAAGACAGTGCGCGCGCCTGGTGAGACCATGGCGCGCGCACTGCGGTCAAGCTGCGGACAACGTCAGCGGGGAACCTTGGCTCGACCTCGTCGCGGGTCGTCGCCAGCTACTGCTCGTAATCTTCGACCGTGCGGGCAGTGCGTAGGGTCGCCCTAGACGGATTCTGACCTGCGTCTCGACGACCCTGCCGCTGGTGGAGCAGGTCGTAGCATCGGTCAAGCTCGACCTTGATGGCCTGCAACCGATCGCGCTCGCCGTCGGACAGGCCGGTCCCGTCACCGGCCCTCTCGTACAGCAGTTCTTCTTCGCTCGAGAGGGCGTTCACGTGCTCGAAGATGTCGGTGTCAGCCATGTCACGACTCCCATGCATTCAAAAGACCGAGGACCACTGGCTCTGGCGGGCCCGATCTCAGGATCGCATCGACCATCTCCTGGCATCAACGCTCCGATGAACTTGCCCGTCAGACGAGGTCGTCATCCATTCTCGGCGCGGCTCGTCTTCATCCGCGCGGTCAGGTCACGTGTCGGAAGAGGCAGGCGAGCGTTGATCATCTGAACCGAGAGCATCCGGTTGGCGGACTCTGGCCGCGCTCGACCCTTCCTTAATAGCGTCGTCCTGCCCGCTGCCCTCGACGGGTGCCGTTGCGTGGCACGAGTACTTAGGCCCAGGATAGGGTGACGACCGTCGTCCGTAGAATTCCTGGATGAAGAAGATCGGGTTCCTCTCGTTCGGACATTGGTCGCCGTCCCCGCACTCGCAGGTGCGAACCGGGGCGGACGCGCTGATCCAGTCGATCGAACTCGCCGAGGCGGTCGAGGAGATCGGAGGAGACGGCGCCTACTTCCGGGTCCACCACTTCGCCCAGCAGCTGGCGTCACCGTTCCCGCTCCTGGCAGCGATCGGCGCCCGAACCAAGCGCATCGAGATCGGGACGGCAGTCATCGACATGCGCTACGAGAACCCGCTGTACATGATCGAGGACGCGGGGGCCGCCGACCTCATCGCCGGCGGTCGCCTTCAACTGGGAATCAGCCGTGGCTCGCCCGAGCAGGTCATCGACGGCTTCCGGTACTTCGGCTACGCGCCGCCGGAGGGCGAAACCGACGCCGACATGGCCCGCGATCACGCTCAGGTCTTCCTCGAGGCGCTGACCGGCGCCGGCTTCGCCAAACCTAACCTTTCCCCGATGTTCCCGAATCCGCCTGGGTTGCTTCGCCCGGAACCACATTCACCAGGGCTACGCGACCGGATCTGGTGGGGGGCGGGATCCCGCACGACGGCCGAATGGGCGGGGCAGCAGGGCATGAACCTGATGTCGTCGACGCTGCTGACCGAGGACGCCGGCATGCCGTTCCACGAACTCCAGGCAGAGCAGATCCGACGGTACCGTGAGGCGTGGACCGCCGCCGGGCACGAGCGCGAGCCGCGGGTGTCGGTCAGTCGCAGCATCTTCGCCCTGGTCGACGACCGCGACCGAGCGTACTTCGGGCGCGGCAATCAGGCGTCAGATCAGGTCGGCTACCTCGACGCGCAGACCAGGGCGATCTTCGGGCGGTCGTACGCCGCGGAGCCGGACGTCCTCGTGAAGGAGCTGGCCGGAGACACGGCGATCCAAGCTGCGGACACGCTCCTGCTCACCGTACCGAACCAGCTCGGCGTCGAGTACAACACCCATGCCATCGAGAGCATTCTGAAGTTCGTGGCGCCGGAGCTTGGCTGGCGATGAGCGGGCCAAACGGTTCGAAAGGACGTGAAGAGTCATGGATCAGATCAAAGTCGTTGGTTTCGCCGGCAGCCTCCGACGCGGTTCATTCAATCGGGGCGTTATCCGCGCCGCAGCTGAGTCCGCCCCGCCAGGAATACGGGTCGAGGTATTCAATCTGACCGATGTCCCGCTCTACAACCAGGATGTCGAGGATGCTGGGGAGCCTGCTTCCGTCGTCGCCCTGAAGCGGGCCATCTTGGGCGCGGATGCGCTGCTCGTCGCGACGCCCGAGTACAACCACGGTATTCCGGGGGTTCTCAAGAACGCCCTCGACTGGGCATCGAGGCCACGCGCGACGAGCCCGCTCCGCGACAAGCCCGTTGCCGTGACCGGCGCAAGCACGGGAACTGGCTCGACGGCTCGCGCTCAGGCGCAGCTCCGTGAGGCATTCGTCTTCACGGGAGCCTGTGTCATGCCGCAGCCGGAACTGCTCATCGGCGCGGCTGCGTCGCATTTCGATGAGGGCGGCAACTTGACGGACGCCGAGCTCCGAGCGTCACTGGTCGAGCTCATTGAGGCGTTGCGCGCCTGGACGGTGCGACTGCGATTGAAGGAAGTTGCGTAGGAAGGTGACCTGCCCTCACCTTTGGCGAGGGTGTCCGGGACCGATGCCCCCTGAGCGATGACAAAGTCGGCCCCAGTCAAGACGGTGAGACCGGCTTGAACAGCTCTCGGAAGGCGCCCCTCTGCTGAGGCAGGCGGCCCGGAACCTCCCGAGGAGGTGCCCAGCGCGCTGGATGGCGAACTGGTCAGACGCGGACGCGAGCGATGCGTTGCGTCCCATGTGACACCACGTCGTGGGACTCGACCGGTTAGTCATGATCCGCTGGAGACGAAGGATTTGTTTGGCCAACGGCCACTCGGAGTACCGACGGATCGACGCCGGACCAGACCCGATCTCGCGTCCGCCGGTGGCCCCAACTGGAGGAGGCCATGAGACCGACGCCAGGCCAGGATACCTCGACGCAGATGGCTGCCCCGGATCGATATGACAGGATGCCCTATCGGCGCGTGGGTACCAGCGGCCTCAGGCTCCCGGCGATCTCGCTTGGGCTCTGGCAGAACTTTGGTGACGATCGAGCGCTCGAGATACAGCGTGCCATCGTCAGGCACGCCTTCGACCGCGGCGTGACCCATTTCGATCTTGCCAACAATTACGGTCCCCCCTACGGGTCCGCCGAGACTAACTTCGGACGCATCCTGGCCTCCGACCTGCACCCCTACCGCGACGAGTTGATCATCTCTACCAAGGCCGGCTACGACATGTGGCCTGGGCCGTACGGCGACGGCGGGTCGCGCAAATACCTGCTGGCCAGCCTCGAGCAGAGTCTCAGGCGGCTCGGCCTTGACTACGTCGACATCTTCTACTCGCACCGGTTCGACCCGGACACACCGCTCGACGAGACGATGGGAGCGCTCGATGCGGCCGTGCGCCAGGGCAAGGCGCTGTACCTCGGGATTTCCTCCTACTCGGCGCAGCGGACGCGAGAGGCGGCGACGATCCTGCGCGCGGTCGGCACGCCGCTCACGATCCACCAGCCGTCGTACTCGATGCTCAATCGCTGGATCGAGCCGGAGTTGCTCGGTACCCTGGGCGAGGAGCGGGTCGGCGCCATCGCGTTCTCGCCTCTCGCGCAGGGGTTGCTCACGGATCGGTACCTCGACGGGGTACCGGCCGACTCGCGAGCGTCGCGCGGAGGCTCCTTTCGGCCGGAGCTCCTTTCGGCGGCCAACCTCGCCAACGCCCGCGCTCTGCGCGAGATCGCGCCGAGACGCGGCCAGACCCTCGCCCAGATGGCGATCGCGTGGACGCTGCGCGACCCGCGCGTCGTCTCGGCGCTGATCGGAGCGAGCTCGGTCGAACAGCTCGACGACAACCTCGCAGCGCTCGACCGGCTCGCGTTCACACCGGATGAGCTGGCAGAGATCGACCGGTTCGCGGTGGATGGCGGGATCAACCTCTGGGCCCGGTCCAGTAACGCTTAGGAGGAATCGGAGATGGCCCACCGGATTGCCGTGCTCGGCACGGGCAGGATGGGTTCCGCGCTCGCCCGACGGCTGGCCGGCGCGGGCGCCGAGCTGACGCTCTGGGACCGGACCGCCGATCGCGCGACCGCGCTCGGGTTGGGCCGGGTCGCCGCCTCGCCAGCCGAGGCCGCGCGCGAGGTTTCGACGGCTCGATTTCGCAGACCCGCAAAATGGGTAGTCAACCAACGACGGGTCCGTATCCGGCATGAGAACGCATCGGGCACATTCAGGTCGCTACGGTCGGTGACTCCTGTGGGCGGCTGCGGTTCATGTTTGTCCGCGACCTTCAGGAACCCGCCCTTGACCAGGTAGGAGTCGAGGGCGTCCGCGACGGCGATGCCCGAGTGGGCAGCGGCCCCTTGGTGAGCGGATCAGGCTTCGGGAAGAGCAGCAAAGGCCTTCTTGGTATTCATGTACCACTTCATGCCTGATACGGGATGTCTCCACCTGTCCTGCATGCTCTTCCGAGCGCTCTTATGCGTTTCATCACCCGTTGCGACCATTTCTTTCAGGTGGCTGTCTTGCGCCTTTATGACCTCATCAGCCGTATTGCCGTGGAATTGGGCGTCACATGGTCCGCCCATCTGTTTGCATGTCATTGTTTTCATGTTCGTCTGCCCCAATTGGTGCGAGGTTTAGTAGGAGTGCAGTCCTCAGGCGGTCGCCTTCTTCACGAGTGCGCCGATCCTTGCCTCGTCGGCGGCGGTCAACTGCGTCAGGGCGTAGGTGGTCGGCCACATGTCGCCTTCGTCGAGGTTCGCCTTGTCGCTGAAGCCGAGCGTCGCGTACCTCGTCTTGAACTTCCGCGCGTCCTGAAAGAAGCAAAGGACGTTGCCGTCCCTGGCATACGCGGGCATCCCGTACCAGAGTCTCGGCGAGATGTCCGGGGCGCTGGCCTTGATGATCGCGTGGAGCCTCTCGGCCATGGCACGATCCGGTTCTGCCATCTCGGCGATCTTCGCGAGCACGTCGCTTTCCCCGTCCGGTTTGTCCGTGCCGGCGCCGCGGCGCGGCGCCGTCTTCAGTTCTTTGGCGCGCTCCTTCATGGCGGCCTTTTCTTCGTTGGTGAATCCCTCGGCCGCCTTGTCGATCGCGATGGTGCTCGTTGCGGACTTGTACGTGTCTGTCATTGCTGGTGTCCTCTCATTTGCGCTCTACATGACCTCGGCAGTCCGGGCTCTGCGAACCAGACGTCCTCGAGCGCTTTCACTCCGTCAACAACATCCCGGGGGGCTTAAAGCGCCGGACCGGTCAAGCCGTCGCGGCCTGAGCGAACTTCGCCGGCTGGAGGATTCGGATGGCGTTGCCGAACGGGTCGCGGATGCCCATGTCGGTTCCGTAGGCGTGCGCGACGGGCTCCTGGGTAAAGTCGGTGACTCCGCGCGCTTTGAGCGTCTCGTACAGACCCCGGGCGTCGTCCGTCTGGAAGACGAGACCGCCCATCGCGCCCTTGGCGATCAGCTCACGGAGTTGGGCGGCGGTCGCTTCGTCCTGGACCGGCGGGCCCGGTTCCTGCAGGAAGATCTCGATCTCGGGGTTGCCGGGGACGCGGACCGTCAGCCAGCGGAAGGGACCCTGGTGGATGTCCTGGGCCTTTTCCAGCCCGAGCTTGTTGACGTAGAAGTCGAGAGCCTCGTCCTGGTCGAGGACCATGACCGAGGTGACATTGAGCTTGATCATCGCTTGTCTCCTCTTCGAACTGCGGCTGGGAACTCACCTGATGCTAGGGAGCGGCCGCCGCGGTGGCTTCTCCGAAACTGCTCGATTTAGTCGCCGGCGCAGCCTCGGCCACCAACGGCCGAGTGGCCGCCACCGACGGCCGAGTCGCCGCCATCTGGTAGCAGTTGGGCGCGAGCATCGGCCCATTCCGAAGCCGGTGTTCCGACGGCGCCTCGCCGACGATCTCCCGAAACGTGCGACTGAACGTCCCCAAGCTGTTGAACCCGACGTCGAGGCAGATGTCGGTGACGCTGCGATCGGTCTCGCGCAGCAGGAACATCGAGCGCTCCACTCGGCGCCGCTGCAGGTAACGGTGCGGCGTCTCCCCGAAGACGACGCGGAATGTGCGGATGAAGTGCGCCTCGGAGATATAGGCCACCGCGGCCACGGCCCGGATATCGAGCGGCTCGGCGTAGGCACGGTCCATGGCGTCGCGTGCGCGCAGCAGACGCCGGTTCAGATCCTCGACTTCTCGGCTCATGGTGCAACGCTACGCCGTCAGGGTCGGGTGCTTCGGCGCGGCTCCGATGGCGTTCCACTGCCCGAGGCTGTGGACCTCATTCCCACCTACGATGCCCTACCAGGCCGATTCGTGAGGGGATTTCACGAAGAGAGCACCGCGCTTCCGAGATTCTGACCTGGAAGGCCGACGCTCTACCGACTGGCCTACTCCCGCTCGCCGCCGGACCGGCTACCCGGCGAGACTACCGTGGCCCCTTGCGCTTTGCCATGCGGCGGGAACCTCGCCGGCATCGGTCTCGCCGGCGAGGGCGGCCAGAGCTTCGGCGACGCGAACTTCGTCGTCGGCCGAGAGGTTGAGGAACCGGAACGCGACGATGAGCTGGCGGTGCCAGGGATCGTCCGGGTCGTCGGAGAGGCGGACAACCTGGGCCAGGCAGTCGAAGGACTCGGTCGGGGTGAACATGAGCGAGACCGGCATCTGGTGGCCCACCGAGATCGACAGGTCGGTGACGCAGTGGAAGCCGCCAACGCTGAGGTTCGTCGTCCGAGCCGATACGACCGAATCTTCGGAGATATGCAGGTAGGCTGGAATCGCCAGTCCGACGCGCCCGTTCCCCCGCCGCGAACCAGAGACCCAGGTCTCGGGCCGCTTGAGCGCGATCATCCTGCCCGAACCGCCGACGATGCGCTCGACTGAAGTCTCCGCCGTGATCCCGCCGGCAGGCGGCCGCGTGAGGATGACTCGCACCGCCGCCCCCTCAATGAGAAATGCCGCGGCGTTGCCGCCGACCGCGACCCACACTTCGGAGGGCGTTATGTTGGCGATCGTGGCCTTGTGAACGACCGTCGACGCCCCAACGGCAGTCTCGAGCGTCACCCGTTCATTGATCTCGGGTTCGTTCGAGAACTCGGCCATCCAGGGCTTCCTCATCGGGAACTGGTCGCGGATCAGCTTATCTGTTCCACGACCGCTCCACGACGCGGCGCGGGACGCATACAGGAGTCGCCCTGCACGTCACCCGGTGCCGGTTCCGGCAGGCAAGAGCTCGAGCAGTTCGAAGTGGTCGGCCCGGGCGGGGCGTTCAAGGTCGGAGATCTCGGTGTCGATCAGCGTTCGCTCGAGCCGACCACCGGTAGCCGCAAGCAGCAGGTCCCACTCGGTCCAGGCCGTGAGCACAACGATTCCCGCTTCGCCGGGTGCCAGGGTAACCTCGCGTCCACCGGCCCAGACCCCGGCCACGGCTGCCCACAGACCGGGCCTTCCGACCAGGCCGTCGAGGGTTTCCTGGGCACGGAGCTCCCACGCCTCGATGGCGTCGGCCGCGATCGATGTCCTGTGAACACGCAGCACCCTCGCCCCGTCGCGGCCGAGCCCGGTCGCGGCGACGACGCGGTACAGGCTGGTCTGGGCGTCGGCCAGCAACTCAGCCTTCCGGGCCAGATATCGAGGTACGCCCCGGCTATCCGTGCCGGCGGCGAGGGCGGCGGCATCGCGCCACGCCGTCGCGACGAGGTGGCGGCGGCCCGCGCCGCTCATACGCCGCCCGGCGTAGCGAGCGACCATGCCCTCCGGCGGCAGCCCGGCGAGCGCCTCGTGCCGAAGGAACCCCGTCACTTCAGCCTCGTGACCCGGCACGATTCGGTACTCGATCAGGTGGACGAACATGCTCGAGTCGACCCCCCGCAGAAACTTGCCCCTCTCTGCGTGAGCGCATTCTAGTGCGATTGGCAAGGAATATGGAGTTCGATATTGCCCGGCAGAAGAGCTCCGGCTCGTGTACCGTCACGGCGTTCGGGTCGGCCGACCGGCGCCCCGGATACAGCTGAGCGAGGGATGCGATGGCCCCGGACGTCATCGAACTGAACGATGCCGCATGGCAGCGCCACGACTTCTACATGCGGCTGGCGATCGTCGTCGAATCGGGCGCGAAGTGCCTCGGGTCGCACGTCGGGGCGGTCATCGTTCGCGACGATCGCGTCCTCGGTAGCGGCTACAACGGCACCCCCGCGGGCTACCCAAACTGCACGGACGCGGAGCGGGGTTGCCGCCGCTGCGCCCTCCGCGTCGAGCAGCCGGATGCGGGGCTGTCTGGACGCCTCTACGACATCTGCCTGTGCGTCCACGCCGAGCAGAACGCTATCGCCACAGCCGCTCGCTTCGGCACCGCGGTTGACGGGGCGATGCTCTACACCACGCTCCAGCCCTGCTTCAACTGTCTCAAGGAACTGATGCAGGTCAGGGTCCGCGGCGTCGTGTTCCGCCGCGAGTGGCAGGCCGGCCACCCGGACTACGCCTGGGTCGCCGCCGAATACGACCGACTTGTCGCCCACTACCGCTCCAAGGGCAACGTTTTCGCGCGCCTGGACGCGGTCGATGCCGTCGCAGCCGTGGGGCTCGAAATCGGCCACCCGGACTAGCTCGATCGAGAGGTCCAGGCCACTCAAGAGATCGCGATCATCCGCTCCAGGGCGACCCGCGCCTTCGCCGCGACCTCGGCGGACACGTCGATCTCGTGAATGCCGAGGCGAAGCGACTCGCGCAGCTTTTCGAGCGTGGTCAGCTTCATGTACTGGCAGACCGCCTCGCGGTTGACTGGCGCGAAGCGCTTGCCGGGTGCCTTGCGCTCGAGCCGGTGCAGGATCCCGACTTCGGTCGCGATCAGGAAGGTGTCGGCGGTCGATTGTTCGGCGTAGCGAACCATGCCCTCGGTCGACAGGATATGGGCGTCGTCCCCGGCTGCCTCGATGATCTGGCTCGTGCATCCGCATTCCGGGTGGATCAGCAGCTCGGCGCCCGGCAGATCGCGATGCCACCGTTCGACGTCCGCGGGCCGGATTCCCGCGTGGACGTGGCACTCCCCCAGCCAGATGGTGAGCTTGCGGCCGGTTACGCGCTGTAGCCATAGACCCAGGAACATGTCCGGCAGGAAGAGGATCTGGCGGTCGGCAGGGATGGCGTCGATGACGCCCCGCGCGTTTCCGGACGTGCAGCAGTAGTCGCTCTCCGCCTTGACCGCTGCGGTCGTGTTCACGTACGAGACGACGACCGCGCCCCGATGCTCCGCCTTCCACGCCCGCAACTGGTCCACGGTGATCGAGTCCGCCAGCGAGCAGCCGGCGGCGAGGTCCGGCAGCAGAACGCGCTTGGTCGGCGAGAGGATCTTCGCGGTCTCGGCCATGAACGAGACGCCGCAGAAGACGATCGTCGATTGAGACGCATTGGCCGCCACGCGCGAGAGGTTGAGCGAGTCGCCGACGTGATCGGCAACGTCCTGGATCTCGGGGCGCTCATAGCTGTGGGCAAGGATGACGGCGTCGTGCTGGCGGGCGAGATCGCGGATCTCGGCGTGAAGGGCTGGGAACGTGGCCGGGTCACCGGGAGGCGGAACCACGACAGAAGTCGGCCCGAATCCAGCCGGCGAACCGGGGGCGATCGAACCGGCCGAACCGGCGTCGGCGGAACTCACTGTGCCACCTCGAGCGAGACGTCGAGCGCATCGACCGAATGCGTCAGCGCGCCGAGGGAGACGAAGTCGACCCCGGTCTGCCCGATCTCGTGGAGGTTTGCGAGCGTGATCCCGCCCGAAGCCTCGGTCTCGACGCGGCCGTCGACGATCGCCACGGCCTCGACCAGCTGGTCGACCGTCATGTTGTCGAGCAGGATGCGGTTGACGCCGGAATCCAGCGCGACGCGAACGTCGTCCAGCGTCTCGGCCTCGACTTCCAGACGCAGCCGCGGCGCCGACTGACGGAGACGAGCGACCGCGGGGGCGATGCCGCCGGCCAGCCGGAGGTGGTTGTCCTTGACGAGCAACGCCTCACCGAGATTGAGCCGGTGGTTCGTCCCTCCCCCGCAACGGACGGCGTACTTCTCGAGGTCGCGCAGGCCGGCCGTGGTCTTGCGGGTATCGAGGAGCGTGGCGCCGGTCCCTTCCAGTTCGGCGACGCAACGGGTCGTCAGCGTGGCGATCCCGGAGAGCCGCCCAAGCAAGTTGAGCGCTGTCCGCTCGCCGGAGAGGATCGCCCGAACGGGCCCCGAAATGCGGGCGATCTCCGCGGGTAATTCGTCGACGCGATCACCATCGGCATAGGTGGCGGCCACGACAACCGCCGGATCCAGCGCCGCGAACACGGCCGCGACGATCGGCAGGCCGCAGACGATGCCGGGTTCCTTGATGAGCAGAGACATCGTGGCCGTGGCA
>Ga0182021_10009128_pt1 | contig 11735 bp, 8 predicted proteins | sample 612E3MmetaG_FD_120493 | JGI IMG/M metagenome (GOLD analysis project Ga0182021, IMG submission 120493) | Permafrost microbial communities from Stordalen Mire, Sweden - 612E3M metaG (Illumina Assembly) | ecosystem: Environmental > Terrestrial > Soil > Wetlands > Permafrost | place: Sweden...
CCAAGATCAGGTACACCGAAAGCACGATACTGGTAATTCATATTTGGATCAAAAGCCAGATAGCCCGACTCGGAGATGCCCCAAGGAACATGATTTTGTTGGGCGTAGCTGATTTGCGCAGAGACTGCGGCATAGCAACTTTCAGACAGAAATGTACCCTCGTAATTTTTGATAAGCAGATCCGGCATTAGGTATTCGAACATGGTCCCGCTCCAGGAGAGCATGATAAGTTTTCCGTCCACCTTCGTGATAGGCCGTCCCAAGTGCAGCCAGTGGCTTTGAGGTACATCGCCTTTTGCAATTGCGATCAGGCTGGCAATCCGCGCTTCAGAAGCCAGTAAATCGTAATAACTTCCATCCAAGCTTTCGGTGGAGGCGTTGTAGCCGATGTGAAATACATGACGCTGCTCATTAAACAGGAATTTGAAATCCATAGCATTGACGATTGCATTCGCCTGGTCTCCTAGATCGCGATAATTGATCAGTAAGGGACCTAGTGTCATGCGGGCAGATGAGAGATCTTCTTCCAGCTTTCGGCACCAGGTGCGCGCCTCTTCGATCTGATCTTTTGTACCGGAACTATCGTTCAGTTGTGTCTGCAACTGCGACAAGGCTGTTTTTATGACAGTATATACAGATGCCGCTTCCCCTAACTTAGGGATTTCAACAGGGAGGCTGTTCCTGAAACTTTGCCAGGTTTGTGCCAATGGGTTTCTCTCGTGCGTGAATAACGCGGGGAGTTGGTTCGAATAGGTTAGCCAAGGTGCCAACAATTCGATATTCCGCTGCATATTCATCAGATGATTATGCAATGTGTCCAGATAGTGGTGTAGGTCGTTCAGGATCTCTGGATTAAGGTTGGACGGGGAAGACTCAAGTAACTCCATCAATCGATGCGATATCTTTTCCCAACCTTCGCCTGAGAGCCATACGAGCAGTGCCACCCATGAATCAGGCTTATTCTCAACGGCGCTGACTCGCTTGCTAATATCATCCAACTCAACTGTAAGAGATTCGATGGCTGGGATCGAATTGTTTCCTTCCAGTTCCTTAAAAATATGCATCAGAATATCCAGAATGACAAGCAAGCCTTGCCATTGTTGTCCGCGAACAATCGGAGCATCCGTCATTGCGCGACAACCTTGTTTCAAGGCGATCAGGCAGGCAGCCAGATTGCCGCTGTCTACTGTTGAGATATAGTGAGGTGGAAGCGGTGTCAGAGTCGATGTGTCATACCAGTTCAGCAGGTGGCCGCGATAATGTTCCAGCTTATCAATAGTTTCAAACGTGGAACGCAAACGGGCTGCCAGTTCAAGCATGCCGATATAGCCCAGGTCGTAGGCTGATAAGGCAGACAATAAGAACAGTCCAATATTTGTCGGCGTTGTATAATGCGCAACAGAACCTCCTGGCGATTCTTGAAAATGGTCGGCGGGTAACCAGTGATCGTCCGGACCAGCATATTGCTCAAAGTATGCCCACGTGCGCCGTGTAAGGCGTTGTAATTGTTTATGCTGATCAATAGATAGTCGTGCCGAGGTTTGCAGGGTGGGTCGACTAATCCAATCGCTAACCTGCGGAGATATGATCCAGACTAGCAGCAAAGGAGCCGCCACCAACAACGCGGATGGGTTAATCATCAAGATGGCAGTACCCAGGAGGATATTAAAAATCATGGTAGTTGACATCTGCCACCAGATTCTGTGTCTGGTATTTATAAACGAGCGTGCAAGTTGCGCAGCCGTTGTCCACTGCAGCATGTGCTTTCGCACCACGAACAGGCGAAGAAGAGTTATCCCAATCGCATTTAGCGCAAGCGAGGTTTCGTAAGGCAGGAAAATGATCGCAAGCGCCCAGCGCATCGCTGGAAGCTTGGCAGGTTCAATCAGGTCTTTCAAGGATGACCGGCCAATTTTCTGCCTTACATTCTCGAAGGTTTGCGCAGCAATCGGCAGGGTAGGCGTTAGGAGTGCTAGCAAAGTCCATAGCACTGGCGAACCCGGTAGAACCAACCACCCGGCTACGAGTAGAGCCAGGTATACCGGGGCGCGTAAGCTGCGCCGCAGGTTATCGAAAATCTTCCAGTGGTCAATGATGGACAATCGCTTGGGGGCAATTCCTTTTTTGGTTTGACTAAAAGGGAGCAACCAGGGTAGTAACTGCCAGTCGCCTCGAATCCAACGACGCATGCGGCGGCTATGGATCAGGTAGCGCGCTGGATAATCCTCATATATAATGACGTCTGTGACGAGTGCCGTACGTCCGAAAATTCCCTCAAGCAAGTCATGGCTGAGCAGAGTATTGTCCCTGACTTGACCCCTTAGGCTTCTCGCAAAGGCTGCCACATCATAAATACCTTTGCCGACGTAACTTCCCTCTCCAAACAGATCCTGATACACATCAGAGGCCGCAAGAGCGTACAAATCGTAACCGGCATCCCCAGCATAGATCTGTGAAAACAGGGACTGGTTCGCACTGGTCGGTTTGATCTCCACTCGTGGTTGCAACACGGTGTACCCCGCGCTGACCGAACGGCCATCCGCAGCAAATTCTGCCCGATTGAGGGGATGCGCCAGAGTGGCGACGAGGCGGCTGGCGCTGTCTCGCGGTAGTGATGTATCTGCGTCCAACGTAATCACATATTTGGTTTCATGCAGAATACTCAGATCTCCAATCTGCGTAGTATAGGATGTATGGCCGGCATTCAACAACAACCGGTTAAATTCAACCAGCTTGCCTCGCTTTCGCTCCCAACCCATCCAAACTCCTTCTGAGGGATTCCAATTCCGCTGGCGGTGGAACAAATAAAATGGTGCTGTCTTCCCATACTTATGATTCAGACTTTCAATCCCGGCCTTTGCCGAAGATAGCAGTTTTTCATCATCCGGCATGTCTTTCATCGGAGCGTCGCCGAAATCCGTGAGGAGGGCAAACGTCAATTGTGGATCGGGGTTGCTCAGGAAATGGATTTCCAAATCTTGCAGCAAGGAGTCGAGTTCGTTGGTGTTTATCAAGAGGCTCGGTATCACCACGATCGTACGGCAATCCGCTGGAATACCTTCTGAAAAATCCATACGCGGCAAACTGTGGGGTCGGATTTGATGAGTTACATCCCAATTCACAAGATTGATTGAGACGTCTAGTGCCAAAAGAAATCCAAGCAAACCAACGAGGATAAGTTGAGGTAATGAGCCGCCTGCAATGTATGTATAGGAGAGCAGACCAAGGACAATTAGCACGGAGAGGCTGCTGATACTTCCGAGGTAGGTTGAAGTAGGATGTGCAAGCAACCAACGCCGAAGGCCCGAATCCCATCCCGGCTTGTAAGTGATACTTTTTTCAAGCAGTGAACGGCCCGCGTCGATCAGATAAAAACCAACATGTGATTTTCGATCGGAGTTTCGATCAATAGTCTGTGATTTTTCTTGCGCATTGCACGCAAATTCAACTGCAGTTCGCGCAACCGATTCCTCGCTTTGGATTGAATGGCGTGCCAGTTCTTCAATAACACTTCGATAGCTATTGCGGGTGTCAAAATCCATACCTGGATAGATTCCCGCTGGATCGTCACATAGAATCTTTTCCACGCGACTAATTTTCTCAAAGAACATTTTCCAATCCATCGCGGATAGCAAGCGTAAACCGAGAAAACAGTTGGCGACGATCGTTTCATTCGATATGGCTGGGGATGAGGGGATGCTGGGAATAGCTTGCAAAATCTCCGGCTCGTCGATCCCAGTTAACACGGCAACGGCAATGGCCAGACGCTCCAAAATCCCGATACGAAGCATGGTTGGCAGTGCCCAAAGTTCGCCGATTGTCAACGGCGAAACCTGTTGGTAATCCTGTAGAAAGCTGGCTGTCTGAGCCAGGTCAAGTTGACACTGGTTATACCGAACCCACTCCCATCCCAGCGCGAAAATGCGAGGGTATCCTTTTAATGCCGTCTCACACAGTTTTGGCAACTGGTCGAAATACTTTTGCGGGAGATCTTGCTCAATTTGATGCAGTGTTTGTTCAACAATATAAAAATTATCCAGCACCCACTCACCAGCTTGAGAAAAAGCGATATCTTTCGAAGGTGCGCTTCTGAAACACGCATAGGAATCCTGCAAGGTCTGTTTCCAGTTTTGGAGATGCTCTAGCAGGTATACCTTATGCTTATGGCTTTCAATTGCAGTATGGTTTCCGGCTAATTTGTGTGCAAGTTGTTCCAGTTGAATTTCTGCACTTGGCTTGGCTTGTTGGGTAGTACCGATAAGAGAAGCCTGCATAGGTTAATGCTCTGAATGTTCTCTCACAGTCATACCCACCTGACTTGTTTCTTCTTTTCTTATAGGTAGGTCTTGAACAATTAACAGTGGCGCTCTTCCATATAGAATAAAATTATTGACTATACTTCCATAAGGCCATTGGCTATTTCCCGAATAACCGTGCGCACTCAACGCCACGAGGTCAATTTGTTCTCGATCTACCACTTCATGGAGAGCTGCGGTCGCATTGCCACTGACGAGCAGTTGCGTTTGTACGTCAATGCCAGCCAAGGATGAACTCAATTGCACCTGTTCGAGATAGTGGCGGGCTACTTCTCGATTGCGCGCTACAATTTGATTGGATAAATCGATATCTTCCTGTGCTGGCGGCATATGACGGGCCATTTCTGGCGTTTTCACCACATGCACAATTTGAATCTGTGACTTGTGAAAGTGCGCCAATAGTGTGACCAATGGCAGTACATTTTCTGCCCGCCAAGAACCATCCAGGGGCACCAAAATTCGCTTATAAGATAGTTCCTTCAGCTGAAGAGGTGCACGAACAATAAGCACTGAGGTAGGCGCGCTGAGGATGATTTTATGCGTGACGCTGCCGATTCCGCATTTTCTCAACCCGCTATGACCATGACTGCTCAGGATGACCATTTTCATTTCCTGACTTTGGGCAAATTCAGTGATCGATTCCGCTACTAACCCTTCATCAATGATTGCATCCGCCTGCAAGCCCGATTTTTGAAGTTGATCACCAATTCTTTCCAGATACAGCTTTGCTTCCGTTTTATTGATTTGCCAGTTTAATAGGTCAAATAACTGCGGAGAAGCACTTCCTTGATTCTTATCTAGGATATGCAACAGCGTGATTTTTGCATTGAAAGCCTGGCCCAAAGCAACTGCGTGCGGCAAGATGCATTCGGCAAGCAGAGAACCATCTAACGGTACAAGAATGGAGTCGAACATGGTTAATCCTTTCGTCTTTTTGATACCGAGCAAAGCCACGGCGAGTAAGTATTAATAAGAAACATCGAATGCCGATAAAATCCAGTACATAATTTTACGAACAATATTCCCCAGATGCATCCCGCATCTGGGGAATATTGTTCTCCCCCACTTGGGGGATTAATTATCTTAAGCGAGTATTACTTTATAACAAGTATAGGGTTTGGAGACAACTCACTACCGAAGTACTTGAACCTTTCAGAGTGGTTACCGCATAGAAAGAGATATTCACCTTTTTCAATTTTAACTAAAGGTGTTTGGAGAGCGGCAGCCGGTGATAAGGCACGTGCTTTTCCGCGGCCAGCAACAGGATTGAGTCATCACTATCTATTTCGGCGATCAGACATTGGACAACGATCCCCTGAGAAACGGCGAATTGCGCCGCAATTGGGGCGCAATCTCGGTATGAGTCGATCTCAGATCGTGCAATGGATCAAAGAGGGAAAAATCAAGCCAGTCAGCGGACCAGGAATCGATAAAAGCGGTCATTATCTCTTTACTATCCAGGAGCAGAATAATATGGCCTCCTAAATTCAGGCTGATTTTGAGTACGTTAGTGGCAATCAAGACACTGCAAAATAGCGAATCCGAAATTGGTGGGACCACAACCAGCGCAGAGCGGATTCAGCGTTATATCATTACTGGATTTAGTTTAAGAAGGACAAGGCCCACAGTTCCCTATCGATTAAATCTGACTTGAGTTGGTCTGTATTGAATATGGCGGGCATGTTTTTTCTTTTCATTTATTTTTTATCGGTCGCTGGGTCAAATACCAACGCTTTCTCAACCGGATGGGCTTCCTTGGCGATCTCAACGGTTGTCGTCGCGGATTGCGTGGTAACGAGAACAGGACTCAGGTGCTGTATATCATTTACAGCCAAAAGTTCCACATGATTCCCTTCCACCTTAAATCGTGTTAAAGAACAATTACTAACGGTCTTGCGCCACCAGCTCCAGCGTTTTTCAGGTAGATACCAAGACAATGCCGCCGAGATCACACCGGCGTGAGCGACCACAGCGACTCGTTGATTGGGATGCCTGGCCACGATGTCCAATAACACCGCTGAAACGCGTCCTTCAATGGGCCATCGAATAGGTCCACCTGCCCGAGCATCCAGATAATCTTCTACAGGATCAGCGATCGAAAGAATCTCTAAAATCACCAAAGCCGGCAATTCAACCAATCGCACTTCCTGAATACCATTTCGTAATTCTGCGGTGAGTCCGATTTTTGCACCGATAATTTTTGCAGTTTCCTGCGTGCGGTTCAGGGGACTGGAGTAAAAACCGTCCAGGTGGTTTTGTGGAGCGCTAAAGTACTGACCAGTCTGTGCAGCTTGTTCCTGGCCAAGTTGGGTCAGGGGCGCATGAAAGTAGTCTCCGTTTACGCGCACTGCATAACCGTGTCGAATGAGAATTAGTTCTGTTGCCATTAATAAGACCTCTCGAATATGAAGACGTCATTGCAGCGGTTCTTGAAATTATCGAGCGCCAGAGTCCCCAAAAAAATGGTATCTTATGAAATCGGGGAAACAGGCTCAGACAACTTGCTGGTCGTCTTTTCGAGCGGTTTTTCAGTGTCGGCGCCCGGCTCCGGCGCGATCACACTCAGCGCCCCAGGAAGCACCTTGATCCAGGCAGTACCCTTTCCCAAAAGAATGCCCTCGGCTGCGATATCCAGCTTCGGTGAAGTTTTCACCTTTATTTTTTTTGCTCGGTAGCGTTGGATGGAGCCATCAGGGATAGAGTGGTCATCCTTCGTCCTGGCGAAATAGCTGAGCACCTCGGTTTTGCTGAAACCCGGGTAAACGGAGATGTCCAGGAGTCCATCATCCATGGAGGCATTGGGAGCCACCAGGTTCTTTAATCCGATCAGAGGAGTGTTCGCGATCGTGACCAGCATTGTTTCAACTTCGATCTTGCTTTCATCGTCCAGAGTCAAATACACTTTGGGCTTTGATTTAAATTTCAGGAAGGTCGTGACCGCATCCTTGATGCCCGAATAATTGCCTTCCGGAATTTCCTTGATCATCGGGAAAATAGTAGCCGTCAGACCTATGGCCGTCATCATCATGAAATAGAATTTTTTCCTTTTCGTAGTGCTGATCTGACCGAGATCCAGATTGCGAGTGTGTCCGGAAGCGATCAAAGCGCAGGCTTCCTTCAAATCGTCGGGGATGCCCAGACACTTGGCGATATCATTTTCAGTCCCGGCCGCGATAATCCCGAGGCGAACCTTGGAGCCCGCGATACCGCGGATCACCGCACCCAGCGTTCCATCCCCACCCATGGAGATCACAATATCATAGCCATCCTTAACGGCTCTTCTGGCGATCGGGATGGCCTCTTTTTTAGGGTGCGCCAGAGCTACATCCACCTTTACACCATACTCCACAAGATAGCTTGTCACCTGCGCGAGGCGTGCACCTGCCTGCAATATATTCCCGGCACCTGGGTTGGCAATTAATTTAGCGCGGAAGGGTTTATTTTTCTTTGGCATGTCAAATTCTCCTTACAAGCAATATTTCCTGCCAACGGCAGGATCATCCTCCCGTAACAGGAGAGATCATTCAGCCCTTATCGGCTGCTAGGCTGCTGCGGCGGCGACTGGTTGGTTTACAAAGAAGCGGGTCTTGCCCCAGCGGTATAACCAGATGATGGCCACCAGAGTCAGGGTGGCCAATAAGTAGGCTCCCACCACATCGCTGGCCCAATGTTCGCCCACATAAATGCGTGAGATGCCGATCAGGATCACAAAGCCGCCAAAGAACACCAATAACAGACCTCGTTTGAAGGACGGCTTCATCAAGCTAAAAGCCAGGAACCAAACGAAACCAAAAAAACCGACATAGAACATCACGTGCCCACTCGGGAAACTATAACTGTTGATCGTAGCGAGCACACTCACCATGGCTGCTGTAGGACGCGGACGCTGTATAAGATCCTTTACCAGCACATTGACCGCCGTGGAAAAGACTGCTGCTACCAACGCCACCACAGCTTCCCAATGCAGGCCAAAGCCGTAGATCAGTAATATGATCAGAACCGTGATGATCACTGACTGTGGACCGAAACCCGGCCAGCTGATAGCGATCATCAGCTCCCTGAAAAGGGGAAAATTAATTAACTGGATACCCTTCGTTATCTTAAGATCGATCGGTAAAGACGGCATCGTTTTGACCAGGAAGGTCAACATAGCAAAAGCGACAGTGATCAACACCAGCAATACCTGGAACAACAAGGCCCGGGTGCGGCGGGCGGGAGCGGAGGCGGTCTGGGCATGAGCAGCCTTGTGGGCTGCCTCTTCAACCTTTTTAACGGGTGCAGGCTTATGCGCCACCCCTTTATTCTTTTTAACGGATCTTTTGCCCTTTGGTTCTGCCATTTTCTATTCTCTTTTCCATCATCTAGACCTATCCGAGCAATGCCCTGATCTTGTTATGATGATCATTTTCCACAGGTGTGGGGATCGGCACCGGTATCATTTTCGATCCATCATCCTTCAGTATTACGAGACCCGGACTTTTTTCCGCGGTAATCACACGCAGGGCCCCCGGGAGCATCTTGATCGTCACCGTGCCCTTGCCCAGCTCGACCCCATCGGCCATTACTTTCAGCTTGGGGGAGGATTTCACCTTCACCTTGCGCGCCTGATAACGTTGGACCTTGCCATTCCCCGAATAACCGCCATCCATCACTTTGGCATAATATCCGAGCAGCTCGGCTTTGCTGAAGTCCTGATAGACCGAGATGTCGAGCAGGCCATCCTGCAAGGAGGCATTGGGAGCCACCAGGAATTTTTTTCCGAAAACAGGCGTATTGGAGACCATCACCAACATGGATTCAACCTCAATCTTGCTCTCGTCGTCCAACGTCAGAAAAACATTCGGCCTGGTTTCCTGATGGCTGAGAACCAGGGCGGCGTCCTTGATGGCAGATATTTTTCCACCCGCGACTTTTGTTGAAGAGGGATACATGGCTGCCGAGAGTCCGACGCTGGCCATCTCGAAAAAAGGGAATTTCCTGCCTTTACTGGTTTTTACCTGGCCTACATCCAACTTGCGTGTGTTATCGGAGGTGATCAGAGCGCAAGCTTCCTCCAGGTTCAAGGGGATGCCCATACTTTTGGCGATATTATTTTCCGTCCCGTCGGGGATGATACCGAGGTGGACTTTACTGCCGACCAGGCCGCGCATCACCGCTTCGAGGGTGCTGTCACCGCCCATGGCGATCACGGTCTTATAACCGTCTTTAACGGCCTGCCTTGCAATCGGTGTAGCCTTTTCTTTCGGCTTGGCCAGAGCTACATCCGCCTTTACACCCAAATTCTCCAACGCTAAAAGGACCAGCTGCAGGTTTTTGGCTGCTTCCGAGGCCTTTCCGGCGCCCGGGTTGGCGATCAATTTGACACGCTTGGACTTATTCTTTTTTGACATTTCGAATCCTTCTTTCTTGAAAGTACATTTCGATCAATGTATAGGCGAGACCGAACCAGGCGATCCCAACCGCATAACCGGCCAGGATATCGGTGAGATAATGACCGCCCGTGAAGATGCGGCTGAAGCCAACAAAGGCGATGATCAACGCTGCTGCTGCGATCACAACCGTTTTCCAGAGTAGAGACGGCATTTTGGGGACCAACAGATAAGCCATCAGGCCATAGCAAACCACTGTGAAAACAGCATGCCCGCTTGGAAAACCGGGGATGTTCACAATGATCCAGATCTGAGTCACAGGCCGCGGGCGGGCTATGAAGGTCGAGAGGAAGTGAAAGATCAGGGCTGCGCCTCCCCAGCCGACCGTCACCAGCGTCAGCTCCCGCCAGTAACGTTTATAGAGAAAATAAAGGCCCAGGATCACATCGATGCCATTGAGCACATCTTTTCCCACGTAAAAACCCGCCAGCATGATGTACTTAACGTATGCAGGGCTCTTCAAGCCAATGGCCGGTAAAGTGTTTGCAAGCGCTGCATCCCATTTCAGAAGGGGACCGTGGGCATACAGGTTATAAGCCAGCGCGCCAAACACCAGTCCGCCGAACATGAACATCAGAATCCCGATGATGGGCCATTCAGCCAACAGGTGCGGGGCGCGCAAACCATTAAAAACGTTCTTATCCTGTTGTTTACCATTAACCCTGGATGGTACCGTCGCAATACTGGACACCGGATAATATCCTTAAGCCTGTCTTTTAAAGCGGAACCATATCGCGCTGAGCATGGAGTAAAACCCAAAGGCGATCAGGCCTACTGCGACGACAGCCAAAAGCCAGACGCCGTATGGCTGATGCATCAGGGTTGAGAGGGCCGTGTCCATACCCACCGGCTGGCTGGGATTGGCCTGATAAGCCGCCAGAGTTATCAATACGCCTACCAACGCAAAGACGACACCGCGCGCCGAGGTGCCAAAACGTCCCACGTCCGTGGTCAGTTTTATTTCCTCGCGATTTAAGGCATAAGTTTGGAACTGCCGATCAAAATCGGCTTTAACTCCCAGATAGATCTGATACAGGCCTCCAGCGAGAACAGCCAGACCCAGAATGCCTATCGCCCAGCGGCCCCAGGGCATTGCCATGACCGTGGCAATTAATTTCTGGGTTTGGGATCCGTTCGCTGTCTGCGAGGCGCCGGTGATGTAGCCGTACGTGGGCCATACCAGAATCGCGTAACCGAAAGCGCTGACCAAAAACCCAAGACGGGCGAGAAGCCCTTTCAGGTCGTGACCCTTATCGAGCGGGTCAAACACGGCCCGGACCACACCCCACAATGCATAAGCAATGATCCCAACCAGGATGACCCACAATAAAACCAACCCTGCAGGTTGTTTACCTATTGCAGCAATTGCGCCCTGCGGACTTGCCAATGCACCGCCTTTTCCAAGCGCAACCTGGACCGCCAACAGACCCATGGTGATGTAAATCAGTCCGCGTGCGCCATAGCCGATGCGGGTCAAGGTTTCCATAAGAGGACTATTCGCCATTTTTTGGGCCTTACTTTCACCGCTTTCCTTGAAATTTCGGATGGAACCCCTCTTACTCTGAATTGCACTCATGATATTCTCTCCTTGTCATTCATTTGCCAGATTGGCAGATGCATCCTGTCTTTACCTCGGTGTCAAAATAGCATGGATGACTCCATGCTTATCAACAGTTATTACAGGATTGGTAGTTATGCATGTTGTTCAAAACGCCCCCTGCACAAACGTGTAATATACTCATACTACAGTAAACCCTCCCCAACCGCATCCATCTGCGGGGGAGGGTTCCTATCCGCCAGTTGGGGGAGAGATGGGGGATGTGTTTGTTTTCTTTGGATCCTTAATTGTCACGCGACCTAGTATGATAAAAATGCCATCATCATAGGCCGTGTAACATAATTAACCCCGAAATTAATTATTCCTGTTTTTCCGAAGAATTATAAAATCATGGGTGAGTCATGTTACTTGTCAGTTGGGCAATCCACTAAG
>Ga0182021_10009130_pt1 | contig 11735 bp, 9 predicted proteins | sample 612E3MmetaG_FD_120493 | JGI IMG/M metagenome (GOLD analysis project Ga0182021, IMG submission 120493) | Permafrost microbial communities from Stordalen Mire, Sweden - 612E3M metaG (Illumina Assembly) | ecosystem: Environmental > Terrestrial > Soil > Wetlands > Permafrost | place: Sweden...
ACCGTGCCAGTTGGCAAATGACGGCGGAACGATTCGATACCGAGCTATCCGTCCGTTGTCGCCCAGCCGCACCCAATGGAATGCGCCTCCACGCGGGGCCTCGACCCAGCCCATCGCCGCGCCTTCCCGGGGTTTGAGCGGTTCGCGGACACTGCCGTTTTGCAGTGCGGCAACAGCCTGCTCCATGATGCGCACCGATTGCCGGGCTTCGGCAAACAACACGCGCAATCGCGCGTAGCCGTCGCCTTCCTGTTCGCTCGGCACCTCGAAATCGAAGTTCTCGTAGCCGGAATACGGCTGCGCGCGGCGCAAATCGCGGCTGAAACCCGAAGCGCGCGCCACGGGCCCCAACAGGCCATAGGCATTCGCGTCTCTCAAAGCGACGAAGCCAACTTCTTCGAGCCGGTCGAGGAAACTGCTGGAGTCGCGCAGAGCCCGTTCCAGTGAGTTCAGTTCCTTGAGGACTTGTTGCGATTGTTCGAGCGCCCTTGCACAGGCGTCGCTCAGCAGGTCGCACAGCAATCCACCCGGCGCGAGCAGGCCAAACAGATAGCGATGGCCGGTGAGTTCGCAAGAAATGCGCAACAAATCCTCCTCCAGAATCCCCGCCTGACTGTTGGCAACCACCAGGGCGGTGGACTCGCAGATTTCCTGAATCGCGCCGGCGTGTTGGCGCAGCCGTTCGAGTTCCCCCAGAAAGACACGCAATGTTTTTGCGCGGGCCGGAAGGGTCGCGCCGCAAATCGTTTCGACTGCCTGGCAAAAGCCCAGCCCGTGGGCAAAGGCCGTTGTCGCTGCAAACCGTTCTGCCAGCAATAAGACTTCGTCCACGGTCTTGCCTTCGGCCAGTTTCTCGATGGCACGCCACTTGTAGAACAGACGCGGCGTCGAGCGGATGACGTCTTCGCCGACCGTTTCGAGCAGGAAGTGAACGGACTCGGTCACGCCGGAGTATTTGGGACCAATCGGCATTACGAACGCCCCCGGTTCCTGAACGATTCGCCGGGGCCGCCAGTCGGCTGCCGGTTCGCGATGAACCATCGCTGCGTGCGGATCGAATTGGAGGCGCATCGGCTCGACGCTTTCCTGCCAGGCATCGTCGTGAAGGATGAAATCGCCGAGCTGTGGATGCCCCTCGAATTTAAGGCCAAAAAGGTCCTCGGCTTCGCGCTCATGCCAGTCCGCCGCGTGAACGAATTTGACGATGCTGGGGAAAGTCCGCTCGGCGAGCGGAGCTTTCGTCACCACATGAACCCAGCCGGCCTCGCGCTCGCCGTAAAAACAGTAGCGCAATTGCCATTGCTCCGGGTGTTCCTCGACAATCAGGCCCGCAAAACTGAAATTCCATTCCAGGAAGAGCCGGGCACATAATTCGGCCAGCGCGGCGCTGGCGCAGGTCACTTCGCACATTGCGCCGGCAGAGTCGAACCGGCATTGCGCCTGGCCTGGCCAGCGTTGTTCGACTTCCTCTTTTAATTCGGTGCGGTTCATGGCGGTTTACTTCGTCAGCGCGGCGCCGGCCAGCGTCAACAAATCGTGCAGCGGTTTGGGAATATAGACGCCCAGCAGGAGCATCGGCACGGCGGCCAGAATCAAGGCCAGTCCGCAACTGAACGGCAGCCGGTATTTGTTCCCGTTGTTTCCCTCGGAATGGTGATTCACCGGCGCGGCGTGTTGTCCATTCTCCTGTGCGCCAAAAACCATCCGATTGACGTGCAGCATCACGCCAAAGAACGCAATGACGATGAAGATGGCCAGCAGCCCGGTCACCACATAGCGTCCTTGCGTCAAGCCCGCCTTCAGAATCAAAAACTCGCTTAGGAAAATCGCCAGCGGAGGCGCGCCGGTGATGGCCAATCCGCCGAAAACAAGCGCGGCACCGGTCGCGGGCGACTTGCGAATCAACCCGCGCACCGCGCCGATTTCGCGCGTGCCCACGGCCAGCAGCGTGGAACCGGCAGCGAAGAAACAAAACGACTTGGTCACCGAGTGAGCGACGATTTGCTGCATCGCGCCGTAGCTTGCCGCCGACGTGCCGAGGCCAACCGCTGTTAAAATGACGCCCATGTGCTCGACCGTGGAGAAGGCGAACATGCGTTTGTAATCGCGCACTTGCAGCAGCAAAAACGCCGCGACGCCGACCGAGATCAGGCCGAGAACGATTGCCCACGCTTCGGCGTGCGAATGGGGCGCCGCCCGCATCACCGGAAACAGGCGGAGAATCACGTAAAGAATGGCGGTGGTTTCCACGCCCGAAAGCAAGGCGCAAACCGGGGAGGGCGCCTGGCTGTGAGCGTCCGGCAACCAGGTGTGCATCGGGACGAGGCCGACTTTGGTTCCGAGTCCAATCAGAATAAACACAAAGGCAGTTTGCAGCAGAATTGGCGGCATTTGCGGCGCTGCGGCGGCTAATCCATCCCACGTGTAAGTGCCACCGCCCGCCGCCTGCATGGCGGCAAACAAAACCAGAAAACCGAACAGCGCCATTCCCGCGCCCATGAGCGAGAGCAACACGTATTTCCACGCCGCTTCCAGCGCCGCGTGTGTATTATCGAAGGAGACGAGGAGCGCCGAACAAAGCGTTGTCAATTCCACGACGATCCAGACCAGCGTCGGCTCCGCGGCCATCGGCACGGCCAGCATCGAAAAGATGAACAGGTTGTAGTTCGCGTAATAGAGCCGCAGTTTTCCCGGCGACACATCTTCATGCGCCATGTAGCCGATGGAAAAAATGGACGCGGTGGTTGCCACCAGCGCAATCAGCAGCAGGATCAAGGCGCTCAGGCCATCCACTGCGATCCATTTCAACATGCCCGCGTGAAGCGCGCTCACGAACGCCTCACCGGCCGCAATTCGCCAGGCGAGTTGCGCGGTTAGAATCAGGAGCGCCGCGCAAGCTACCACCGTGACGCCCATCGGCCAGCGCTTGGGGAGGGGAATGCAAACCAGCGCGGTGGCCAGCAGTGGAATCAGCAGAATGATGAGCGCGCTCATTTTGCCACAACCTCCTCCTTCACCGGCTCCGCAACGGCTTCCTTCAAGGTCGCCATTTCGCCGACGGCGGTCGTTCCGACGTGCTTTTGCACAGCACGCGTCAGAACCCCCATGATGAAGACGATGATCAATCCGTCCGTCGCAATGGCAAGTTCGACGAGCATCGGAAGATTGCGCGAGATGCTGATCCCCGCAAAGAACGCGCCGTTTTCCATGGCCAGCACTCCCAGAAGCAGCGGCACTGCTTCGCGCCGCACGGTGAGCGTGAAAGCGCCGAGCAAAAGGCCCGCGATTCCAATGGACACATTCGGGCCGCGAAACTCCACCTCGACCGCGTTCGACAGCGGAAGCCCGAGAAAGTAAGCCAGAATCGTCAGCGCCAGCGCGATGAGCAGGGCGGTCGGAATATTCAACACCAGGTCAACTTCACGGCGCGTGTAAATCTCTTCCGGAGAGGTTTTGCGCAGGAGCCATGGGACGATGAGCGGCTTACTGATCAGGTTCACGACCGCCACGCCGTAGAGATGCTCCGAGTGATAACGCAGGCCGAGCAGCACGGCGGACGCCGCCAGCAACAGGGACTGGGTGATGAACAGGTTCAGACAGCCCCGGGCCTGCCGCATCGCTACCATGCCGAACGCGGCCAGCAGGAATAATCCCCCGGCAAGGGCATTCAGATTCTGCAGCATTTGGCTTGTTGCTTCGCTCATTTGCGTTTCATTTGTTCAAGGCAAAAACACCCGCGCAATCATCGCGGCCACGGACGTGATGAACGCCGCGCCCAAGAATTCGGAGATGCGAAAGAGGCGCAGCTTGGAGAGCCACGATTCGATGACCACCAGCACAAGCAAAAAGCAGAAAACCTTGAACAGCACGAGCGGAATGGCGACCAGCACCGCGCCCAATGTTTGTTCGCGTGCCAGTCCCCATGGCATGACCAGCACGTTGAGAAAAATGCACATGAGCACGAACATTTTCATATAGCCGCCCCATTTCATAAGCGCGAAGCCGCGCCCGGAATATTCCAGCGACTTGGACTCGTCAATCATCGCCAGCTCGAAATGGCCGGTCGGATTGTCCACCGGAATGCGCCCGCCTTCGGCCAGAATCAACATCAGAAACGCCAGCACGAGCAGCACGTGGGACGGCATGAAAAAGTTCGCGAGCGGCGTCACCCATTTTTCCTGAACGATGTACGGGATCGTCGAACCGGCGACGAATGACACGGTGAAAAACACAATCATGAACACCGGCTCGGCCAGAAAGCCGACCATGCGCGTGCGGCTGGCTCCCATGGGGCCATAGGGATTGGCGGTGTCCACCGCCGCCAGCGTGGCGAAAAATCCGCCCAGCGAGAGCACGAATCCGCCGCCGAGCATGTCGCCCATGAATGCGAAGAAGAGCGGATAATTCGTCAGCACCGGGATCAGCAGCGCCACAAAAACCGGCGTCACGAAAACAATGTAAGGCGTAAACCGGAAAATCCAGGAACTGTCTTCGGAAACGATTTCGTCCTTGTGAAAGAGCTTCCACAAGTCGCGATAGGGCTGGAAAATGCTCGGCCCACGTTTGGATTGGACCATCTCCTTAAGTCGGCTCAACACGCCCGATACCAGCGGCGCGAAGACGAGCACCACCAGTACCTGCAGGAGATTGAAGATGATGCGTCGGCTCATAGGGTGACCTTCTTGGTTCCGGCCTGCCAGTCCCACGCTGGAGCAACCAAGCCCGGTTGCGGTGCGACTGCCTCAACCGCGTCGCGTGAAAGACGGGTTCGGCATGACCCAGTGGATACCGAACCGGCGAACCGTCGGCGCTCGGGAATGATCCTTGCATCTAGGCCTTGATGGCCTGTTGCGCCGCCCGAACTCGTCGAGATATGACTGAACATATACATTCCTGCTCACGCAGTTTTCTGCGTTAGTAGGAGTCATCAGCCCGCTGCTATTCAGGCGGTTTCCCCCCGCGGGGAAGGCAAACTCCATTGCCGTTTCAATCTCATAACACAGCATCCAGCCTTTGCAAACAAGAAAATTCGCGCGAATGAAGATTTCAATCAACGCCACCGAAATGCCCAGTCGGATGGAAATCAGACCGGGACGGCAAACTCCATTGCCGAGGGGCATTATTACTTAGCCTCCGCCCCGCAGGCAATCAGAATTCCAGGCGAAATTCCAGGCGGGAGAATCTATCCGTCATCGCTTCTTCCGATATTGGAGGGACGACCCTGATTCACGGCTCCACGCCCGGCCAGGCGGCTGAGGAGAAGCAGAAGCTGGCTGAGTTGGAGCAAGCCGAAACCACGAAGCCGCCCGCCGAGCCGCCCTCCTGAGCGAGGCCGACCAGCCGACCGGGACGCATGGGCGTGGCGGCAGCATGGTTGACGGCCCGCCGGAAGCCAGCCATCTTGCACCTGCATGAAGCTAACCGACCAGCAGACCCTGGAGCAGTTCCGCGAGCAGTGCCGGCGCCAGATGGATCGCCCGCTGGTCCTGCGCCTCAAATACGGGTTCTGCCGCACTTACAAGCCGGTGCTCGACGACGCCCCATGGCGCGCCTTCAACACCATGGCCGAATACCGCGCGTGGTGCGAAGGGAACTTGCCGGCCTATCTTGGCTTCAAGCGCGCGTCATGACTCCGCGCAAGGAATTCCACCCGCTTCAAGCCCAGGAAATCGCCCGCGCCTTCCTGAAAGAAGGGGTGGACTACCTCTTCATCGGCAAGAGCGGCGCCATTCTCCTGGGTTTTCCGGGCACGACCCAGGACGTGGATGTTTTTCCGGCGCGTTCCGCCGATAATGGACGACGCATCGTGGCCGCCTTGCGAAAGATCGGGTTCGATGTGGGCCCCGAACTGGAGGGCGAAATTGTGGCGGGCAAGGACTTTGTGCAAATCAAAACCGGGCCGTTCGACGTGGACCTGGTGTTCGCGCCCGACGGCATTCCGAGCTTTGAGGAAGCCAAAGCTCGCAGCCTGACGGAAGGCATTTTCCGTGTGGCGAACTTGCGCGACATCATTGCCAGCAAGGGAGCCAGTGGCCGGCAGAAAGACCTGGTGGATTTGCCTTTGCTCGAAAGTTTCCTGGCCGAATACGAGAAGCGTCACGCCCCTCCCTTGCGTTCCGCCACCGACATCGCCGGCGCGCAATCCTCGAAGAACTCAAGCAGCTAACGGCGGATGGAGCACAATTGTGCCGAGCCGCTCAGACCGTCCCGGGTGTGGCCGCGTGGGCTTGAACGCGCGCCACCAGACGACTGTGCCCGAGGGGTCGAGCAACCTGGCCACGGCGGCAGGCTTTCCTTGACTCGCAGGCTGCCGCACGTATCATCTGCCCTGCATTTCAAGAAATGCATCTGGGAATCAGGAACTCACGAACAGCAGCAAACCAAACGTGAGCGGAGTGGACCTCGAAAGCCCTCCTGATTTCCTGAGTTCCGAATTGAATACGCATATTTATGAGCACAATCCAAGACATACAGGCGCGTGAGATCCTCGATTCACGCGGTAATCCCACGGTGGAAGTTGATGTGACCCTCGCCAGCGGCGCGGTGGGCCGCGCGGCGGTGCCCTCGGGCGCCAGCACCGGCGAGCACGAAGCGCTCGAGTTGCGCGACGGCGACAAGAAACGCTACCTCGGCAAAGGCGTCACCAAAGCCGTGAAGAATGTGACAGAGAAAATCCTGCCGGCGCTCAGGGGCGCGGACGCGCTCGACCAACTGACGGTTGACCGCGTCATGCTCAAGCTCGATGGCACGGAAACCAAGGCCAAGCTGGGCGCGAACGCCATCCTGGCTGTCTCGCTCGCCAACGCCAAGGCCGCGGCGGCGCTGCTGGGCCAGCCGCTGTTCAGGTATCTCGGCGGGCCCAATGCCAAGGTGCTGCCGGTGCCGCAGTCCAACGTCATCAACGGTGGGGCGCACTCGGACGCGCCGATTGATTTCCAGGAGTTTATGATCGTGCCCAAGGGCTTCGACACCTTCTCAGAGGGCCTGCGCGCGAATGCGGAAACGTTCCACGCCCTGAAGGCCGTGCTGAAGAAGAAGGGGCTTTCGACCGCCGTCGGCGACGAAGGCGGGTTTGCGCCGAAGCTCGAGAGCACTGAGGCGGCGATCGAGGCGATCCTCCAGGCTATCAAGGACGCCGGCTACAAGGCGGGCAAGCAGATCTTCCTCGCGCTGGATGTCGCCGCGTCCGAGTTCTACAACGGCGACGGCACCTACACCTTCAAGAAGAGCAGCGGCAAGACCGTCTCCGGGGAGGAGTTGATTGCCTTCTATGTGAAGCTCTGCGGCGAGTATCCCATCGTTAGCCTCGAAGACGGCTGCGCCGAAAGCGATTGGACCAACTGGAAAAAGCTCACCGACAAGCTGGGCGGCCAGATTCAACTGGTGGGCGATGATGTGTTTGTGACGAACGTCAAGTTCCTGCGCCGGGGCATTGAGACCGGCACGGCCAACTCGATCCTCGTCAAGGTCAACCAGATCGGTTCGCTCACCGAGACGCTGGACGCCGTGGAACTGGCCCAGGACAACGACTACACCGCGGTCATCAGTCATCGCTCCGGCGAGACCGAAGACGTTACGATCGCGGACATCGCCGTGGCCACCAACGCCGGCCAGATCAAGACCGGGTCTTTGAGCCGCACCGACCGCGTGGCGAAGTACAACCAGTTGCTCCGCATCGAGCAGTTGCTCGGGAAGAACGCGGTTTACGGCGGGAAGTTCTAGCCCGCCAACCGCGCGGCCTGGATGGCGGCACTCGCTTCGGCGGTGCCGCCGTGTCAATGACGAGAACATCGGCGACGGCCTGGCGGCGGTCACCGGCCGGGAAAGTTCCAGGCTCGGAAGCTGCGCCGAGCGCTACGCCGCCGCAGGACATGATGCTTAGATGCGCAAGGCATTTCCGCCGGGTGACTGCGGTGCTCCGGTGGTGGGGTGATCTGATTGGACGTGTTCAGCCGCGGGGCCTCAGCGCATTCCGTGCGCGCCGAGCCATTTCACGACCACATCGGAAAAGTCGGTGAACAGCCCGTCTTACTTTGCTCGTGAATCTGCCTGACAACGAGTGAGGCGAGGCGTAGCATCGCGGGTATTTATGCTAGTTGTCTCAAAGCGATTCGCTGCCTTGGCCATGGCAGTGGCTTGCAGTTGCGCCGGCCAATCCCCAGCGCCGCGCGCACTTCCGGACGCGGCCAGCCTGCCGGTGCAACCGGCGCTTCCGGACCCGCTGGTCGGGATGGATGGCAAGCGAGTGAAATCACGCCAGGAATGGTTCCAACAGCGCCGGCCGGAATTGAAGGAACTGTTCGCCCATTACATGTATGGGCCCATCCCGCCGAAACCGGCGCAGATGAAAGCCACAGTCAGCGGCGAGTACCGCGACTTTCTCGACGGCAAAGCGACGCTGCGGTTGGTGACCCTGGACATGGCGCCGAACGAGACGAACGCTCCCCGGATTGATCTAATGCTCATCCTGCCCAACCAGCGATCGGGGCCTGTGCCCGCGTTTCTGGCGATTAACTTCTTGGGCAATCAGGCCATCACTTCCGATCCGCGCATCCCGCTCATGCGCGGGTGGCTGGGGAACAACTGCCGCGGATGCACGAACGGCTTCGCGAGCGAAGCTACGCGCGGCATGCAAAGCGCGGATTGGCCACTGGCGGAGATCGCCAGTCGCGGGTACGCCCTGGCGACCTTTTGCAACGCGGACGTGGATCCCGACCGGCCGGATGCCAGCTTGGGGTTGTATGCCTGGTTGGCCGGAAACGATCCCAGCCGAAATAATCCCACCAATCGCGGCACCATTGCCGCCTGGGCCTGGGGCTTCCAGCGCTGCGTGGATTACCTGGTCACCGACGGGAACATTGATGCGAAACGCATCGCGACATTGGGGCATTCGCGCAACGGCAAGACGGCGCTGCTCGCCGCGGCCTTCGATGAGCGCATCGCGATGGCCTTCCCTCACCAGGCCGGGTGCGGCGGCTCCGCCCCGAGCCGGGGCAAAACAGGCGAATCCCTCACAGCCATCAACCGCGCCTTTCCGCACTGGTTCAACGCCGAGTTCAAGAAATTCAATGACGCGCCAGAACGGTTGCCATTTGATCAGAACGGCCTGGTGGCTTTGTGCGCTCCGCGCCCCGTGCTCTTCTCTGCGGCAGAAGGAGATCAGTGGGCGAACCCCGCCGGCCAGTTCGCGGTATTGAAAGCGGCAGACCCCGTGTATCGCTTTCTGGGCTCGCCAGGTCTGGCAGTCAGCGAAATGCCGCCGCTGCGCAAGCTGGTCGCCTCGCCCCTGGGCTATTATATTCGCGAAGGCAAGCACTCTATGACCGCGGCCGCCTGGCGTGTGTTTATGGACTTTGCCGATCAGCATTTCAAGATGTAGCTTCGCTTTGCATTGATTTAACTGCACGACATCCGTGATGACTTCAATATTTTTCCATGGACGGCGTCAGGCCGCCGTAGCAGCCGCAATGGCGCTCCTGAGTATGCTGCCGGCAGGCGCCCAGCAGCAAAGCCCGGTGCGAAAAGCCGATGACGATGTCAAGGAGACCCGGTTGCGCGAAGCGGCTGGGCTCAAGCCCAATGAGAACCTGCTCTTCAACGGTTGGGGCGTAACCCCCGCTGGCGAACACGTGCCGATTAGCGACCTGGCTCTTAAACTGGTGGTGTCGCCGGACAAGAAGATGCTGCTGGCGGCCAGCGCGGGTTACAACGACACCGGGTTGAGCCTGGTGGACATTGCGTCGCGGAGGGTCACGCAGTTTCTACCGCTGCAAAGGATCTGGAATGGCCTGGCGTTCAGCCTGGATGGCCGCCGCATTCTCGTTTCGGGAGGCGACTCCGGCCGCGTCCACGTCTTTAAGTACGCCGACGCGAAGGCTACCTCAGCCGGGTCCGTCAAGCCGTCGCCGAGCACGGAGACGGTGTTTCTGGCGGGAATGGCAGTGCATCCGGCGACCGGCAAGGTCTATGTCTGCAACGAAGCCAATGATGAGATTTGGGTGCTCGATGCCCAGACGCTTGCGCTGGAAACGACGGTGGCAGCAGGAGAACATCCGCATTCGTGCATTTTCGGGGCGGACAGACAACATCTCTACGTGAGCAACTGGGGCAGCCGGAGCGTGAGCGTGGTGGATACACTGCAGAATCGGCGCGTGCGCAATATCCCGGTCGGCATCCGGCCTAACGACCTGGCGCTGGCACCGGACGGGCGCTTGTTCGTGGCGTGCAGCGGCGACAACACCGTGCATGTGATTCAGACCCAAACGGTGGAAAAGCCGGCGCCCGAGGCCAGCCTGAAGCGCCGAGTGCCGGAGAACGCGCGGGAGATCATCTCCACCTCGCTTTATCCGGGGTCGCCCGAGGGCAGCACGCCCGATGGCGTGGCCGTGTCGCCGGACGGTAAGACCCTTTTCGTCGCCAACGCGGACAACAACAGCGTCCTGGTGGTGGATATTTCGAACGCGCTGTCCGAAGACGCCCGGCGCAACGGCGAGTCGGTCTCGGTGGTGAACGGCTTCATCCCGGTGGGATGGTATCCGACCGCGCTGTGCGTCAGCCCGGACAACCAGACGCTGTTCGTCGCCAACGGCAAAGGATTGGCTTCCCACGCTAACTACCCCAGCCGCGTCAAAACGGGGACGAAGCAGCAAAAGTCGCTGGCGTTCGATCACATCGCGCGTTTGTTGGAGGGCTCGGTTTCGTTCATCAACCGGCCCAATCCGGCGCAGATGGCCGCTTACACCGAGCAAGTCCGGCGCAACTCCCCTTACACCCCCGAGGCCCTGCACCGGGCGCCCATCCCCAGCGGGAGCATCATCCCCGAACAGGTCGGCCAGCCTTGCCCGATCAAATACGTGCTCTACATCATCAAGGAGAACCGCACCTACGACCAGGTCTTCGGCGACATGAAAGACGCCGGCGGGAAGCCCATCGGCAACGGTGCCCCGGCGCTGGCGATCTACGGCGAGACCGTCACCCCCAACCAGCATCAACTGGCGCGGGATTACGTGTTGCTCGACAACCTGTACTGCAACGGTGAGGTGAGCGCCGACGGCCACAGTTGGTGCGACGCAGCGATAGCGACCGACTTCAACCAGCGCTCGTGGATCATGTCATACTCGCGGCATGGCCGCTTGCCCGGCAATGCGGAGATGGAAACGCCCTCAGCGGGGTATCTGTGGGATTTGTGCCAGCGGCACGGCGTCAGCTACAAAACCTACGGCGAAGGCGCGCGGCATGTGCCTTCGATCAACCGCGGCCATTGGGAGGGCGGGCGCGATATGGACAAGGTGAAGGGTTGGATTGAGGACCTCCACGAGGCCGAGCACACCGGAACGCTGCCGCAATTCATGATCATGTCGCTCGGTGAAAACCACACCCGCGGCACGACCCCCGGCGCCTTTACACCCGAAGCCTGCGTCGCCAGCAACGACCTGGGCCTCGCCCGGCTCGTCGAAGCCGCCTCGAAGAGCAAGTTCTGGAACCAAATGGCGATCTTCGTCATTGAGGACGACGCCCAAAACGGCCCGGACCATGTGGACGCGCATCGGACGGCGGGGCTGGTGCTCAGTCCCTACTGCAAGCGGGGCTTTGTGGATAGCACGTTTTACACGACGGCCAGCATGGTTCGAACGATGGAACTGATTCTGGGGCTGCCGCCGCTGACGCAGTACGACGCTGGCGCGACGCCGATGTTTAATTGCTTCCAGACTGCCGCGCTGGCCGAACCGTTTAAC
>Ga0182021_10009131_pt1 | contig 11735 bp, 10 predicted proteins | sample 612E3MmetaG_FD_120493 | JGI IMG/M metagenome (GOLD analysis project Ga0182021, IMG submission 120493) | Permafrost microbial communities from Stordalen Mire, Sweden - 612E3M metaG (Illumina Assembly) | ecosystem: Environmental > Terrestrial > Soil > Wetlands > Permafrost | place: Sweden...
AAATATAACAGCGGAATTTATTTCATAAGATTCGTAAGCGATAAATATACGGAAACAAAAAGAATGGTCTTGCTAAAGTAATCACTGATTTCGCTGATTAAACTGATTACACGGATTTTAAAAAAAAGACATAAATTTCATTTATGTCTTTTTTTTTCAGTGCGTTCAACGAAATCAGTGTAATCAGTGATGCCGCAATAAAATATTTTTATAAACCGTAAATCTTTCATTCAGGTCAGGGGAGACTTTAAGGAGTAATGTCAACCCTGCATAAATCAGAATTACTATTCCGCTTCTAACAATTGCATCTACAAAAACATTGCTCATTACAGGTATTGCATTTCCCGCGAAATACGTAATAACTGCGATGCCAATAACCAATAACTGCATATAGCCGAGAGGCTGCATTTTGAAATTGATTACAAGGAAAAGCCATTTGATAAAATTGAATGCAAAGAAAGATGCTATAGCCGCAAGTGCCGCACCTACTCCGCCGAAAACCGGTATCAGCAGGTAGTTTGCCGTGATGCTTACAATAACCAATATTATATTAAAAAGTGTGTCATATTTATATTTAGGTGATATCGCAATTATTTCCGAATTCAGCCCGACAGAAATATCAATCAGCACCGCTATCCCCACGAAATAAAATATGTTAAAGCTGTCAATGTATTCGGGTTTTTTCAGGAAATAAAAAAGATTGTGCTTGTTGATTATCACGCCTACATAAATCAGGCATCCGAAAACAAGCTGAATAAGAGAAGTTCTTTTGTAAATATCTGCGATTTGCTTTGTATCGTTTTCTTTAAAACAATTTGCAATTACGGGAACCGATATTTTTGAAAGCGAGCGCATCGGAACATAAATCAAAGTCGCAATCCTCATATAAATCGTGTAAGCACCCACAACCGAGAGTCCCACCATAGAGCCGAGAAAAAGAGTATCTGCACCGCTTTGTCCGATTATCATAGAAGCGCTGGAGATGTAAAGGAAACCTCCGTATTTCATTAATTCCTTAAACTTTTCTTTGGATAAATCTTTTAAGTTGAATTTAAATACAAATTCTTTTGAGAGAATTATCTGGAATAATAACAGCACTGCACAAATTCCGTTTATCAAAAGATAAAAATATATGAACTGGTTAAAGTTAAGAATTTTAAACATAAAGAGCAGGATTCCGACCGTAGTCAGGAGTCTGAGAAGAGTTTCTTTTAGAAAAGTTGCGAAACCTGTTTTGTAAATTGCCCTTGCAATGGATTCGAATACGTTGAAGAGCAGCGTGAACAGCGCAAGAGGAATGAGGAAATAATAATAATCAACGAAAGCTGCTGAATTGGTAATGTATGCCGAGATTATAAGCGGTCTTAATAAAATAAATAAAATAGTGATGATAATAAATCCGGCAACTCCAATCAGGAAGATGTAAGACATAAAGCCGTTGTGAATCCTGTCGCCGGTCTTGAAGAACGGGAAAAACCTCGGAATTGTATTTGCAAGTCCAATTGCCGAAAGATATGAATAAGTTATTGATACGGTAATTATCAGGCTCAGCAAGCCGAATTCATCGGATGTAAAAAAAGCAGGGAATAAAATAATTACATTGATGTAACCGAGCACCACACCGATGTAGGAGAAGATTGAATTTGCAAGAGCCTGTTTTCTAACTATGTGTCTTTGTGTCTTCGTGTTTATGTTTTTGAGTTTTTAAGTCTTTCTAAAATCATTTTATAGTCATCGTCGAGCAGAGACTTTTTACTTAAAAACGGACTCAGCATTCCCGCAGCAAATGGAAAAGAAATCATTTTAAAAATAAAATTACTTTTTTTCTCTCTTGAAAAAAGGTGAAGATTTTTTCCGTTCGTATAAAAATTCAATTCAAATTTTTTTGCAAGCACTTCAAGTGATTTTTTTGAATACAGCGCAATATGCTGTCCGTGGTCAGTCGCATAATACCACCATTCCCCGGGTTTCGGATTGCCTGCAGGAATCAAAAATGTGCTGAACAGAATATTCTCCGAATATTTCAGCATGTTTTCAAGTTCTTCCGCAGGATTAAGAAGATGCTCGAATACTTCATAAGCGGTCAGCACTTCAAATTTCTCTTTTTCATCCGCTTCGAAATCTTTTGCGAAAATATTTTCGGAATATTTATCTGTCCAGTAAAAATCAAAACCAAAATCCCTCATAAGCCTTACAAATACTCCGTATCCCGCTCCATAGTCGAGAAACTTTTTTCTTTTATCAAATAAAAATAATAATATTGCTTTGGTGGTTTTCGATAAATCGAGGTTGCGCGCGAGAAGTCCTATGTCGCTGCGGTTAATCACTTCCGAATATGCTTCTTCCAGCCAATAAGGTTCTTCCGTCTGAATGAAACCGCAAGCGGGGCATTTGAAATATTGTATCGTGTATTTATTTAATATCTCAGCTTTTGAGAATGGTTCTGTATTTGCCGAACATATTTTACAAAGCATATAAAATCTTTTTCGTTTTGTGTTTTGGTGCGAAGAATATTTAAAACTATAATTCTATTCCGAGCACTGCGTCTTTCAGCCTTCCGTCTTTTTCCTTGTAATAAGGTATTCCGAGTATTTCGCAGGAATTAAAATCAATATTATATCTGAAAGTTTTCATGGTATCGCTTTTTTCCGCTTCGAATGAAATCAGCAAAAACTCCGCGAGCTTTTTCGCATCATCTTTTCCGTATGCAAAACCCGTTAGCTTTGCATTGAATTTCTGAGGGGAGGCAACCGGATTCTTTTGTGTAAATGAAGATGCAATTTTCTTCAGACTATCCAGCGTGCAATAAAAAGCCGGAATGTAAAATGTGATTTCTCCCGATGAATCCGATGCGCCGCCGAATAAATTTTTCATGAATCCCCCGGCAGCAGTCCGCTCGAGTATGTCCACTTTTGTTTTCATGAGCCAGAACGGTTTATACACCACCTCGGCATTTCCGGGAATTGAAATCGATGAAAAATTAATTTCAATCGGCTGAAGCTCTCCGTTCACTATCTCGAAACCGCTTCCGCAGCTTCCGCAATATGTAACGTAATCGTTGATTTCCACAACCAGACCGCTTCCGCAGTTTTTGCACTTTATTGCTTCTAATTTAAAATCTGACATAATATTAATTATTGAAATTATAATTACCCTTTTAATTAATAAGAACGATTAAATATTTTCCCACATTTAAAGTGGTTTCCCGCTAAGAGCATGCGGGAATGACAGAGAGCGTTTTTTAATCGTCACCGCCGCTAAGCAAAGAACCGATAATAGAGCCGACTGCAACCGATGCCAGTGCGGATTTAGCTGCACCCGCAGGGCTTCCGCCGAGCATGCTTGATATTGTTCCTGAATCTTTTAATAAGCTGAATTGCGATTTCTCGTCTGCAACCAGTCCCGTCCCTTCCTCTATTTCGCCTCCGTACCTGAATTTTTTATAACCCCATGTCATTAAACTTATTCCAAGTATAAGGCAGAATATGTAGGCAGCGAATGCAAGTTTGGATGTAGAATATTTAAAAATTTCAAAAAGAGTCGCGAGAAACATTCCCGCTGCTGTTGCATAGATTCCCGCGATTGCGCGGAAAAGGCTGCTGCCGGGCGCTTTGCCGTAGCAGATTGTTCCGTCTTCGCCGTCAACCACAACCTGGTATGTCCTGTTTGCATATATGTATCTGATTACCCAGAGAGGATAATAAACTACATTCACATCGTTCCTGACCAGGTCAAGATGCTCGAATGAAATTCTTGAAAGCGATGCTGACTTTTTTGAATCTTCCGAAAAATATGTTCTTGCTTTGCCTACGATTTCTTCTTCGGAAGAAATTATATTGAATACCATACCCTGCTGCTGAAGGTCTTCGAAATTTACCGGAAGAATTTCATCTCCTTCGAGGTTTACTTTCTTTACGCCAAGCTCTGCCACATCGCAGGCAGGAAATGTGCTGTCGTAAGTCCGCTGAATTTTAATTTCCTTGTCTTCGTATGTCGTTCCGTTGCTTGTGCTTTTTTCTTCCTGTCCGAAAACCCAGCCGACCACATCTGCGCGGACTCTCCAGTACGGAATGTAAGTGAGGAATGCTTCATCAATTTTTGAATTTGCCTGAAGACCTTTTGCTTTTGCCATTCCCGAACCCAGCCAGGCCTTTGCTTTTTTAATAGCATCGTCACGGCTTACTTTTTTAGGAACGTAGTATTTTATGGCACCGCTTTCGCCTTTGACTACAAGAAGCGTACTGCAATACCTGCAGTTAAACGCTTTTAATCCTTCTCTCAAATCCAAAGCGCCGCCACAGGAAGGACATGTTATTCCCTTGATAACTTTTTCCTTCTTCAGTTTAATTGCCTGAGTGGTGGTTTGTTCGGAAGTATCCTGTTCCATAATTAAATTATTTATACTCTTTATAAAATTTTTTTAAACTTTTTTAGCAATAAAATATGCTATGAGAATAAGCGGAACCGACGCTACTCCGTACCCGATTATTTTCACTGCCATGTCAGACATTAAAAATGCCTGCTTGTCCCATGCTCCGACAAGTAATCCTAATATGCTGATTACAAAAAATGCTATTAAGCAAAGCGCAAACATAATCCTGAACGGTGCCTCGCTTTTTGCAGGCCATAGGTTTGCATAGACTTTTCCCGACGATGCTTCTACAAGCGCGGTATATTGCTTTCCCTCGAAATTGTAATAGAACTGGTAAAAAGGAATGTGCACGAGGTTAGATGTCTCAACTGTATCCAGATTTACACCTGTTTCCTTCAGCCAGCTTTGAGCAGAATCGAAAAGCACATCCGGAGCGACAAACTCGCTTTCATTAAATTCTTTTTTGTTGAAGACTTTCAGGTTCCCTGCGGGAATATTTATTTTCTTGATTTCCGAAATCGAAGTGGAAGATGCAGGCTGAAGATAAATTGTCTCGCCCGATGATTTATCGGTTTTAAAATACCACATCGGGAAATAATAAAAAGACATCTGGGATATTTGCGCAAGCTTGTCGAGGTCCTTCACCTGGAAATTTCCCGCCATCCATCTTCTCAGGTTTCCTTCCGCTTCCTCTTTCTTAAAGTTGGAATTAATCACGAAGTGGGAAACGATTTTCTTTTTATCGATGTAAATTGCCGAGCCGCAGAATACGCACTCGGTGAACTTTTCATCAATCGGAACTTCATTTTCTCCCGCACACTGCGGACAGATAATCTTTGAGGAGGTTAATTCATTCATAATATCACTGATTATACTAAATTAAAAATTTTCTAAATTATAAATAAATATTGCTTATTTTGTTTTTATACCATCGAAAATATTTGATTTCACTGATTTCGCTGTATAAATGCATGTCAAATTGTTTTAAACTAAACTGACTTTACAGTTTCTTGTTTTAAAGTATTAATAAATCTTTTGACTTTTAAGCTTTTCTCGCCAAAATTAACTAATAATCCAACTTCAAGATTAAAAGCTTTCAAATAATTCAAGGTTTGTGAAACACAAATATCTTCAATCGTTTGCATTGCTTTTATTTCCAAAAGAACATTATCTTCAACTACGAAATCAGCTCTGCGTTTTCCTACTTCAATATTATCATAATAAATCGGTACACCTGATTCTGTTTTATATTTTAATCCGGATTTATTAAATTCTATTTCCAGGCACCTGTGATAAATTACTTCGGGAAAACCATTTCCAAGTTGCTTATGGACATTAAAAGAACAACCAATTATCTTTTCCGTAATATCAGAGTATTTATACTTACTATCAATCAATTTAAATTATTTTTAAATGTTGAATATTAATAAAAAAAAACATTTAAATTGTAACCATAATAAAATCAAGTTCTTTTCAGCGCAATCAGTGAAATCTGTGTAATCAGTGATTACATCTTTGCCAGTAATTCTTTTTTCTTTACGTCAAATTCTTCCTGCGTAATAAGTCCCGCATCTTTCATTTTTCCCAGCTTCTCTATTGCGCTCATAATCTCATCTACCGACATTTTTGGTTCTGCAGGCTGCTGCTGCTGTCCACCGCCCTGCTGACCCTGGTTAACATTCTGCATCGATTGACCCATCATATTTGCCATCAGCATTCCTGCGCCCATGCCCGCACCCATACCTGCCATTCCGCCTCCGCCCTGGTTTTCAGCGGCTTTTTCGAGCGACTGTGCGGCTTTGAATTTCATATATGCATCGAGGTTTCCGACTGCACCCATCGAACTTCTTTCGTTGATTTTTTCCTGTACTTCTTCCGGCGGTACAATTCCGGAAATAATAATATCAGTAAGCTCGATACCCATAGAATTAAAGAATTCTGTTACTTCAGCTTTTACTCCGGATTCAATCTGCGGATAGAATTGACCCAAATCAAATACTGTTTTCAGATTTTTTCCGAGTACCGTATTCAGCCTTGATACTATTCCGTCCCTTAAGTAATCTTCAATTTCGTTTGTCGTGAAAAGTCCCTGAGTCGAAACGATTTCCATTAAGAACATCTTCGGGTCGGTTATCCTGATTGAGAATTTTCCCGATGCTCTTAACTGCACAAATGATAATTCCGAATCGCGGAAGTTAATAGGCGATTTTGTCCCCCATCTTAAGTCAATGAATTTTTTAAGAGAGAAAAAATAAACCTGTGCCTGAAATGGCGATGTACCGCCAAAAGGCAGGCTTATTAATTTTGTAAGCAAAGGAATATTTTCGGTAGTAAGCGTGTGCCTTCCTGCCTGAAATAAATCAAGAGCTTTTCCGTCCCTGAAAAATAATGCTGCCTGTGAATCCTGTACAATAAGCTGCGTTCCCATTCTGAAAGCTGCTGAACCGTCCTGTGGTTCGCGGTGTACCATTGTTTTGCCCGTTTCGTCGAAGTATTGTATTACGTCTATGAGTGCCATATATTTTAATTTTAAATTTAGTTATTGAGTTATTTGGTTATTAAGTTATTAAATATAAAAGTACAAATCTAAAAAACTTATTTAAATTATGCTAACTACCAACTACTATCTACTGACTACTGCTTTAACAGCGCTTCTCTTTCGTCAAATTTAAAAATCAAATCTCCAAGCGCTTTTGATACTTTTGTTTCGGCATCAGTAGTATCGAGATTCTGCTCGCTTACACTTAAAAGATTATCGAATAAAACCCCGATTTCCTCGACCGCGGTCAGAAGATACGAATCGAATTCGTAAATTTTTGAAAGTTTATCATCCATTATTTTCACAACATCGAATGCGCCGCTGTAACCTCTTGCCGCCGAGCGGAATTTGGCAATTGCTGTGTCGTTTTTCTTTTCGATTTTGTCTATATCTGTAGCCTGAAAAAGGCGGTTGTTTTTGGAAAAATTTGAAATTGTATCCCTGATTTTTTTCCTGTTGTGCTCCAGCTTCATTGCGAGCTGGTTTCTCAGTAAAGTATCTAATTCCCGTGAGTTATCGCGGTTTACATAGCCGTCATAACCCGGAATTATTCTCTTAATTTTCTCGAAAAAAGACTCTTTCGATTTGATAAAATCTAGCTTTGATTTTAATTCGTCCATTTTGTTTTATTAGTTTTATGTAACTGCAATATAATAATACGGAATAAAACAAACAAATTTAAAAATTAGTTAATATAATCTTTTAACTTCTTTAAAATGTTCATTGCTTCTATTGGTGTAATATTATCCAGGTCCACTTTCCCGAGCTCTTTCCTGATTTTATCGTCTTCGTTTATCTCGAATAAGCTAATCTGGAATTCGTCGTTTTTTTTGCGCCTGGATTCTTTGGCTTCGAAGGAATGCAATATCTCTTTCGCTCTTTCTGTCACGGATTCGGGCAATCCTGCCATCTGGGCAACGTGTATTCCGTAACTGTGGTCTGCAGTTCCTTCTGTTATAGTTCTCAGGAAAATTACATTGTCGTTATATTCTCTCACTTCCACCCTGTAATTCTTAATCCTGTCGTATAAAGTAGCGAGCGCATTTAATTCGTGATAGTGTGTTGCGAAAAGTGTTTTTGCTCTTATATTCGGATTCTCGTGTAGGAATTCCGTTATAGCCCACGCAATGGAGATACCGTCGTACGTGCTTGTTCCTCTGCCGATTTCATCGAGAAGTATTAAACTGTTTGATGTGGCATTGTTCAAAATATTTGCGGCTTCGTGCATTTCAACCAGAAAAGTGCTTTCTCCTTTTGCAATGTTATCCGATGCACCGACTCGTGTAAAGATTTTATCAACAATTCCGATTTTAGCGGATTCAGCCGGTACAAAGCATCCTATTTGTGCGAGCAAAACTATCAACCCTGTCTGTCTCAGGTAGCTTGATTTTCCGCTCATGTTCGGTCCGGTGAGAATAATAATCTGGTTATCTTTCGTATCCATCAAAGCATCGTTGGCAATGTATTTCTCGCCCGCCGGAAGCAGCCGCTCTATTACGGGATGCCTTCCTTTAATAATTTCTATTTTATCGGTTTCATTTATTTCGGGCATTGTGTAATTATATGCCTCTGATATTTCTGCAAAACTGATTAACGAATCTGTAGTTGCAATAAGAATTGCATTCCTCTGAATCTGCTCCGTGAATTTTAATATAAATTCTCTCAGTTCCGAAAAAATCCTGTTCTCAATAATATTTATCTTTTCTTCTGCATTGAAAATTTTATCTTCATAAATTTTAAGCTCTTCCGTTATGTATCTCTCGCAGTTTACAAGTGTTTGCTTGCGCACGTAGTCGGCGGGAGCCTTTTCCAGATTGGATTTCGTGATTTCGATATAATATCCGAAAACTTTATTGAAATCAACTTTCAGCGAACTTATTCCCGTCCTCTTTCTTTCCTTGCTCTGGAAATTCTCAATCCAGGTTTTTCCGTTTATGTGAACGTCTTTTATTTCATCGAGTTCTTTGTCGCAGCCTTTATTTATTATTCCGTATGAATCTGTTCCTGCAAGATAATTATCGTTTATAATCCTGTCTATTTCATTTACGAGTTCGGGGATATCTACAAGATTACTTTTTATTGATTTGATTGATTGAGATTCGAATTTATTCAGAGTAATTTTGATTCCCGAAATTTTCTTCTGAGATATTTTAAGTTGAACTATGTCCCTCGGAACAGCCTTGCCTGTGGCGGCTTTTGAAAGCAGTCTCTCCAGATCAGCAATTGCTTTTAAATCTTCTGTAAGGTTTTTTCTGAGGGTTTTATTTTCGAAAAACTCCCTTACCGCTTCGAGTCGTTTTAAAATATTTTCTTTTTTCTTGAGCGGTCTCGATATCCATTTCTTTAAAAGTCTTCCGCCCATCGAAGTCTGGGTTTTATCGAGTATGGAGATTAGTGTTCCTTCTCTCCCGCCTTCGTTTATGGAAGCTGTGATTTCAAGATTCCTTTTCGTCGATGGGTCGAGAATTATATAGTCCGTGTAATCGTAATTGTAAATTTTTTGAATGTGCGAAAGCTTGTTTTTTTGTGTCTCGTTCAGGTAATTCATCACGCATCCCGCAGCAATTATTCCTTCGCTCATATCATCTATGCCGAATCCCTTTAGAGACTGCGTGCCGAACTGGTTAGTCAGAAGCTCTCTTGCATAATCAAGATTGAAAACCCATTCGTCTATTTTCGTAAAAACATATTTAAGCTTTTCATTTCCGAATGTATCTTCAGTGTTTATGTTAAGCGCCTTAAACACTTTTTCTTTTTCTCTTTTGGAAATTAAAATTTCGGAAGGGTTAATTATATCCACCTGCCCTATCAATTGTTTGATATGAATTTCAGAAGTTGCGAATTCACCCGTTGATACATCGCAAAATGAAAAACCGCATTTCTCATCTTTTATGTAAATCGCAGCAAGAAAATTATTCGATTTGTGGCTAAGCAGTTTATCCGAAAACGTAGCTCCCGGTGTTACAACTTCAACAACGTCGCGTTTTACTATCCCCTTTGCGAATTTCGGGTCTTCAAGCTGCTCGCACACTGCTACGCGGTAGCCTGCTTTCACGAGTTTCGGCAAATAATTATCCAGTGAGTGATGCGGGAAACCTGCAAGGGGAGTGTCCGCTGCGGCCCCATTAGCGCGTTTCGTGAGCGTGATTCCGAGCACCTTCGATGTCGTAACGGCGTCTTCCTCAAAAGTTTCAAAGAAATCTCCCATCCTGAAAAGCAAAAGCATGTCGGGATACCTTTCCTTGACCTTCCTGTATTGCCGCATCAATGGAGTCTCGTTTTTCGTGCTCACAACTCTTTATCGTTTATTAAAATTAAATTTAAAATTATATTTATTAAACTTATATAAAATATTAAAAATTAAATATCAAATATTAAAATTTATTTACCGTTTCTTTTCTATTTTCATTTTTCCGCTCTAAATCAGCGAAATCATCCCGCCGCGGCGGGTCAGTGTAATCAGTGATTAGAACGTTCCCAGCTTATCTTTCAGATATTTATTCAGAAGCTCTCTACCCCTGAATATATGCGCCTTCACCGTGCCAAGCGGGAGCTTCAGTTTCTTTGCAATTTCTTCGTAGTCCTTTTCATCCCTGTGCCTGAGCAGTATTACCGATTTGTATTTATTCGGTAGGCTTTCTATTGCCTCTTCGAGTATTTTTTTTCTTTCAGTATCGAGAATGTTCCTGTCAGGTATGGTTTCGGTGTCGGGAATTTCAAACTGGAAATCATCGTCTTCCGTTCCTATATCCTTATCAATCGAAAAAGTATTCAGCTTCTTCTTTCTCAGGTAATCGATGCAGTTATTGGTTGCAATTTTAAAGAGCCATGTGGAAAACGAGAATTGCTTGTCAAATTTATCGAGCGAATTGAATGCCTTTATAAATGCTTCCTGCGTCAGGTCCTGCACGTCCTCTTTATTCCTTATCATTCTGAAGATTAAATTGTAAATCAGCTGACGGTATTTAGTCATTAATTTCTGGTATGCATCCTGCTTGCCTGCAATAGCTTCATCAATCAGAATAATATCTTCGGATTTTGAGTCTTTTCTTGTATTTTCGTTCCCGCCTATGGGCATATATTTACCAATTCAATAATTTTGAATATAATCAGTAAATTTATAAAAATACAATTAAATACTAAATGTAAAAGGGAATGAAGGAAATAATAAATTTTACCCTCCCGCTCTGTCATTCCGGCGGATTTTAAGCCGGAATCCAGTGTTTTTTTGATTAATATATAAATGTTCCATTAATGATTAAATCTGCAATATATATTTGAGAATATATTTCCTAAATTATTAGTCTAGAGAACGAAAAATCTTTAAACTTTACAAATTAATTAAAGTTGAAATGAAAATCGTTAAAGAAAAAAATATTACAGGTAAAAAAGAAATCGAAATTATAAATTTAAAAAGATTTATTTCAACTTATAATGAAAAGATAAACAAAAATGTAAAATTAGAAATTTTAGATATTAACAAAATTAAATTAATATATCCGGATTACAATGGAGAAAATCCTGATTTTGTTCTTTTAATAAATGATAAATATGTAGCCGTAGAACTATTTGAATTAGTTAAAGATAATATTGAACCTCTGAATAAAGACGCAGTAGATGAATTAAATAATCCTAAAAATTCCGCACATTTATATTCTCAAAGAGTCAAAAGAGATGACCAGACATTATATCTAATGGAAGATTTAGCAGAGGTAGCATTAGAAAGAATTAATAACAAGATACAAAATAAGTTAAAGTATTATATTACATGTCCTCTGTGGCTAATTGGATACGCAGATAAAACTTATAATAAATTTTTATTGA
>Ga0182021_10009132_pt1 | contig 11734 bp, 11 predicted proteins | sample 612E3MmetaG_FD_120493 | JGI IMG/M metagenome (GOLD analysis project Ga0182021, IMG submission 120493) | Permafrost microbial communities from Stordalen Mire, Sweden - 612E3M metaG (Illumina Assembly) | ecosystem: Environmental > Terrestrial > Soil > Wetlands > Permafrost | place: Sweden...
ATCGAGTACAATTTGACATGACCGACTCCTCCGTTGTGGCTCTGCGTTCTGTGTCTCTCACCAGGCTTGAGCGTAACCCACGATCCCGGTGTGAGTCGGTCGTTCCATTCTGACTCGACGGACTATATGAACGGTTCAAGGATCATATTTGTATTACTCAGCACTGCCGCGTCGATTTCGCTGGTTGCTTGCCGGCCTGCTGAGCCGGGTGGCGCGGATGCTGTTCCGCCTGCGCTATCTCCCAAAGCCGCAGTTTCCATCAAAGCAGAGTCCAGTACGGCCGCCGTTGAAAACCCCTGCGGTCCGAGTGACGAACCCTGCGTCCTTCTCCTTCGCGAATTCTACAACTTCGCATGGGGATACACGCACTACGGCTGGTTCATGGACACGGAAGGAAATGAGTTCGTCTTCCAGGTGCCCCGCACCACACCTGATGACACCATTCGGAAGGCGACAGCAGACGACAAGATTACGCCAGCAGAATCTTTACAGATGAAGCACGATTCGACTAACCTGGATCTTCGGGTTCTCGCCGGCGAAGTGACCCACACCTTGTCTCTGGTCTGGACCGCGAAGGAGGGAACACTCGTGCGAACACATAGGCCCATGTGTCCTGATGGGGGCGGCAGCAGAATTGATGCCTACTTTTTCGACTCTGTGGCTTCTTCGTGGAGAAAAGTACATCTCCAAAGAAGCTCGTGTTCCGCAGTATTGGAGGAGAACGTATCGCCCGCTGCAATCGAGCTCGTGCGGTGGGTGCACCAGCGATCCGACGAGCTGGAGGCCCACTGGTGATGCCTTGCCCTGGCAGCCGCCGAACAAGCCGTTGCAGCGGATGTGGTCGCCGCAAGGGCAACGTAGTATCATCGATGGACCGACTCGGCGGCGGGCTTACTGCTGAACGGCAAATCGTTCGACAGACGGAGATGCTTCGGGACGCAAGCTGCGCGACGCTGGCGATCCGGCGTGCTATTATGTGTGGGTGCTTCGCGCTCCATTGGCCATGGCAGTGCTTGTCCTGGCTGGGTGTTCTGGAAAGGCTGGGATATTTGCGGCAGACGGCAGCGTTGCCAATGTCCCCGAGGGCGGCACAGACGCCGACTGGTTCTGTCCCGGGCATATCGACCCGTGCGCAGAGCCGTACTGCTACGCGAGCTTCACCATCAAGACCTCGGACGGCTCCCGATCCATCATGTCAGCCCGCGTTGATTCCGATGGCTGCGTTCTCCAACCGAACTCGTTTCCCGATGGCGGAGTTGAGGGTGTCGCGACGGTGGTTGTCTATGGTAGCGGCTATCCATGCCCGACATCCCCATGCACAGTCCAGGTCACTCTAGAGGATGGGCGAACCGTCAGGGTGCTGGCGGAGAGCCATCAGGGCATCACGGTCCCCTATCAGCACTGCCTAAGGAACACGGACTGTTGCGACGGGGCGGAGTACCAGGAAGGCACGCTAACGAGCTGCTACTGGACGCCTGCGGAATTCGCAATTGAGGTAACCGCTATGGGCAGCGACGGAGGATCGCTGGACTAGAAGATGGAACACTCGGCAACTCGGACGCTGTCGAACAAGCCGTTGCAGCTCTCGTAGGCAGTGCAAGTAGAAGAAGCAGGGAGTGATCGGGCGTGTTCGGCCATCCGAGGTCGCCGCCCGGGAATCTCTGGCTAAAGATTCAAGCCAGGTTGGCTCGAACCCGAAGACGTTGCTGTCTTCTCCGTCGGTCAGTTCTCCTGTCTCCCACCACCAGGCACCACCACGTTCGCACGCTCGGCAAGCTCGAACCCGAGCTCACGGCACCGTGCCCATGCCGCCGATGTTGATATGCCCAGGCGCTTGGCGATGGGCTTGAGCCTGTACCCCGCCATGCGCATGCCCAACAGCACCTGGTCGTCGTCGGAGAGACCAGCCAGCCATGCCTGCAGGTCGATAGCCGAGACGATTCGCCTGACAGGATTGGCGGCCACGGCCTCCGCCAGCCCGAGCAAGTTGGCCTCGCCACGGTCGTGGATGATCTTGTCGAGACGAAGCACCCCCACCTTGCCCTCGACGTAGTTGCGCTGGTCGAGCACGCATAACTTCCTGACTCTGCCACCGCACGGAACGACTTGCCTGCTGAGGTCCTCTGCACGATGGCGGGCGAAGTTGACGAGAATGCCGTCGTCGAGGATGTGGCCTTGCAGGGCATGGCGACGATAGTTTTCGTACGCGAGCACCAGGGCCTCCTGCGCACGGTCCTCTGCGATGTCGGCATGCAGGCGGCGGGTGATGGGGCGGAAAACACCAGAGCGGATTTTCGCATCGAACGACGAGCGGATAGATTCGAGCTGGTTCATGACTACCTCCATGGCCGTGCGCACACGGAGGGCCTTGTGACCCGCGTGGCGCAGAAGAGCGCCAGCGGGCGCGTGGGTTAGCAGCGTCGGGAAAACAGACGCTGGTGACTATGGTGCGAGGGCACCGTCGAGGGCAGAGTGGCTGCCTCTCTGGTTCCTTATACCCACGATGGGGGTGGGATTTTCAGGAGCAGAGGAGATGCGCACGGTCAAATGGTGGCCATGGTATGATGTCCCGTGAGGGGAGCTGACAGATGGCGTGCGCGTTTGCCAATCTCAAGGCGGTCCTGGATGATGTCTTCGGCATCGAGATTCCGATGGACGAGATAGAGCGGGCGACGACGCTCGAAGGGCTCGCAGACTATCTTGGGGACAAGCTCCGCAGGACCCCGAACGCGATTTCGCCCGATGTCGTCGCTGCGTTTCTGGACATTCGTCGTGCAGTCGCCGTCGTGATGAAAAGACCCAAGAGCGAAATCCAAACCTCGACGAACTGGAAAGCCCTGCTACCAGAAACAAGCGCAGGCCGCCGCCAGGTTTGGCGAGAAATTCAGAAGATTTCCCAAGCGTCGCTGCCACGACTTGCTTGGCCTGGTTGGACTTGGGGGGTGATGTACACCGTAGGCATGATGATGCTCCTACCGTTGGCCTATGTCGGGTTTGGCCAAGGAACCTACTGGATTGGGGCCATCTTGCTTCTACTGGCCTTGAAGGTCTTCGTCACCATTGGCCGTGCCACCGGGACCGAGCTGCCGCACCAGACCGTTGCGGAGAGCGCGAGATACGTCGCCACCGAGCGCTGGACACCGTCGAAGGTGGCCTACAGTCCCTGGACCTCCGCTGAGGTCCTTAAACCTCTTCGTGAGCTGTTCGAGAATGAGTCTGGCGAAATCATGCACGTGTAGATGCGGCTACCAGGCGGGACCAACCGTGGTCACCGTGACTTTCGGCGTGGCGGCATCGTTCGACGGGAACCGTCGCTGTCGATGACCATCGCCGATCTCGGTAAGCTATAGCCCGACAGAAACCGGCGGTGGCCACTAACCTGGGAAACGAGTAGTGGGGGTAGGGGGTGGGGTAGCCTGCGGGGCAAAGTCGCGGCCACGACAGTGACCAGCCCGGATAACGCGGGATTTCTTGGACACGGTGTCCAGTAATTCGATGCGTCTACGTGAGCAGGGCCACGCTCCTGCCCGAAGCGGCTTGCGTGACGTGCAGGCCCATGGTCTGCTTCCTCGCAGGGCATTCCGCACGCCTGGAGGGAAGGAGCCAAAGATGAATCGTCTAGCCTTGATCATCCCCTTGGCCATGGCCTGCTCTTTGCCATCGATGCAATCCGTTCCGCCCGACAGCGGTCCGCCTGGGCTCGGTGGAACTGAGGGCGGGTTGTCGCCTTTGGCTGCCGGTGGCTCAGTTGGAAACGGTGCCGGGGGAGCGTTTGCGAGCAGCGGGGAATTGGGAAGCGGCGGTACTGCTGGCAGCGTTGTCGCGCCACCTCCGAACACCGGAGGCTCATCTGGATATGGTGGTGCTGGTGGCGGCATAAGTGGGGTGCCGAGCGGCACGTTCTTGTCCGTCAGTGTGGGAGATACCTTCGCCTGCGGGGTGATGACCGACGGTACCGTTTCCTGCTGGGGGGACAACACCAACGGACAATGCACACCTCCACCAGGTACCTTCACCTCCGTCAGCGCGGGTCTTCAGTTCGCCTGCGGAGTCAAGACTGACGGCTCCATCGCCTGCTGGGGCAACAATTTCGGTGGGGAAACCGCACCGCCGACTGGTAGCTTCAGTTCTGTCAGCGCAGGTGTGGAATACGCGTGCGGACTGAAGACTGATGGCACCATCGCCTGTTGGGGCGGCATGCCGGTACCGCCCGGCTCCGCCGACATGTCAACGCCGCCCACGGGTACCTTCCTCGCGGTCAGCGTGAGTGGTAGCTACGCCTGTGGCCTGGGGACCGATGGGTCCCTTGTGTGTTGGAACGCCACCATCTCGCTGCCAGCAGGCACCTACGTTTCCCTCAGCGCGGGTGATGGCTACGCCTGTGCTGTAAAGACAGACGCCACGGTCGTGTGTTGGGGATTGTGGGCTTCACCAGCCTCGGGAAGTTCCTTTGAGTCCGTTAGCGTGGGGGACATGTACGCCTGCGGAGTAAAGATCGACGGTACCATTACATGTTGGGGCGACACCTTTGGCGCTCAAGACGCTCCTCCACCCACAGGCACATTCACCTCCGTCAGCGTTGGCTATACCTTCGCTTGTGGGCTGAAGGCCGACGGTGGCGTCGCATGCTGGGACGTTCCACAGCCACCCGGCCTTTGCTGCCCTTGATCTGGGCCGTCGAACCCACGCTGCCGCTACCCTGTTGGAGAGCCAACGGGCCGCTACGTGTTCGAGCCAACCGATGTGTCCCCAGCATCTCGGCGGACAGAAGCGAGAAAGCTACGTGTCCTGGATAGCGTACGAAGTGAGTGCATCAGGGAAGTGAACGGAGCCCTGCGCGAGGTAGGAGCTCCAGAGATTGCCAGAAAGACAGCACATCAACGGCGGAAAGATAGGGTGAGGTTCTATGGCAACCCCTACAGCCTTGCTGGCCAGTACCCACGGGAGCTTTCTGTGCGTGTTGCGGCGGACGAGGTGGCGACCAGAGCAGCCATCGAGGTGCCGGCATCGAAGAAGGCCAGCTAGCAGAACTAGGCATGCGAAGCCCGGGCATTGCGCGGGAAAGAAGGCACCAGAACAAGATTCGACTCCCGCAAACGACTGCCTCTTATCCCAACTTGCCCCTATCCCCGGCCAGCTCGACACCCTCGCCGTACTCGGTCCTACAGGGAGCCGGCGATGCCGAACATGACACCAATGTCCGTCTCCGTCGCGTCAATCGTGACGCCGTTCTGATTCTCCGAGCCTCCCACACCCACGTCGAACGTCGGCCCGGCCAGGAGTGCCACGTGCGGCCCCAGCACAATCACCACCGGCACCTCCAAGGTCACCGCGTAGAGGCTCACGGTGTTGCCCGTTCCTGATGCGTGTACATAGCTAAACCCGACCCGTGGCCAGATGCCCGCTGCCTGGCCAAACGCAAGCGCATACCCGATCCGCGGCATGATCATGAAGCCATCAATTGAGTTGCTGCTGGTATCGCCTGCCTGCTTGGTCGACGTCCAGAAATAGGACACGGAACCTCCAATGCTGAGACCGTCGGTCACGAACGCGTCGAAGGCCAGCCGCGGGGTTGCGTAGCTTGCGGCAAGAGGAGCTAAGGGGCTGCCGATGATCGAAACATTGTTGGAGCTGCTCGTCTCGCTCACACCGCCAAGAGACAGGGTCTCCGAAGAGTGCACGTAGCCGAATAGCCGATCTGCGGAAACCACGAGCTGGTGAGCCCTGCCGAAACTTGCATCTTCCGCCTGGCCCCAGGCACCGCGGGCCCCGAGGCTCGACATCAACAACATGGTCAGACTCACTACGGTTCGCTTCATCTCTGTCCTCCTAGTCATAGTGATCGATCTAATGGTACGAGCTTCGTCCCGACGTGGCATTGTCGCGCAGAATCTCGGCCGTGTCCACCAGCCCTTGCTTCCCGCCGAGGCTGGGCAGGAAGACGTCCGACTTCGACCGGGACCTGGACCTCCGAGGAAGCGAGTGCGTCGAACCAAGATGGCGCGTAGCGGGGTGGGTTCTCGGTGCGGCGAAGGGTGCCGGAGGAACAGTTCCAATGCCTGAACTGGTGATGGCTAGGCCGGTTGGCAGTAGCCGACGTTGCTCGTCTTCGGGAATCCGGCGAGGGCTTGGCAGACACTGCCTACCCCGCAGATGGACGAGGGACTGGAACTATCACACAGGGAGAGGCAGCTGCCAAAGTTGGCACTGGCGGTCACGGCGATGCAAGTGAGCCCCGGCAGGCAGTCGTTGTCGACGAGGCACGAGCCTAGGATGCCAGTGCCGCCAGCGAGGAGACATCTTCCGGTGCCACTCGCGGGGTAGCAGCCCATGCTCTTGGCTGCGCAGTCCTGCTTGAGTAGGTCGCAGGAATCCAGACTCGCATCAGGGATGGCATCGAACCAAAGTCCCGTATCCGGGATCGAGTCCAGGCTCATTTCTGCTACGTCGACCGTTGCTCCAGCATCCAGGGACACCGCCATCGCGGTGAAGGACACTTCGTAGTCAACGCTGGATTGGTAGATGCCGACTAGGATAATTCCTGAAACCTGACCAATTGCCTCGGCCGTGAGGGTCACCTCTATAGTGCAGGTCTCGCCTGCGAGCAGCGTTGCATCGTAGCACGTGTCGATGCCGAATCGGACTCCCACATTGCTGTATCCGTCGCCCATGACGTGGATGCTGGTCTGGGCAGTGACCGTGATGGTCTGGGATGGCGTGGTCACGCCCACGGTGACTGTGCCAAAATCGACGAGGGCTGGGGACATGGTGATCGGCGGTAGCGGCGCATCCGGTGCATCCGCCGTAGCGGGGGAATCAAGAAGACCAACGTCAACCCCGCCATCCAACGTTACACCTGTGCCGGTGTCCTCGGCAGCATCCGCCGTGGTGGTGCCACCCGTGCCGAGGACGGTTCCTGCGTCTGCCGTGCCACCATTGCCCAGGGCAGTGCCAGTGCCTCCCGTCCCACCGGTCCCCAGACTGGTTACCGTGTCTGGGGCTCCACCGGTGCTGCTGGTGTCGGTCTTCCCCATCATGTCGGCGGAAAGATCAAAGCGAGAAGAATCTCCAGTACCACCATCGGTCCTCTTGCCGGTGCTGGAGCAGCCGACGAAGACGAGGACCAAGAACGCGAGCCTGATGGGCAGTCTGGTGGCGCGCATGGGCTTGGGGGTATCGTCTCACCGGCCGTGGCAACGTTCAAGAGCCAGGTAGCTGGCGTGGCAACCAGCCTTCTTCCCGCCAGGCCGTGCTACACGGCCCGATTGAGGGCCTCACCCCGGCGGACACCAGCAGAGACAGCTACGTGTCCTGGATAGGGTTCGAGGTGAGTGCATCAGGGAAGTGAACAGATCGCTGCGCGAGGTAGGAGCTCCAGAGATTCCTCGAAAGACAGCACATCATCGGCGGAAAGATACGGTGAGGTTTTATGGCAACCCATACAGTCTTGCTGGGCAGTACCCACGGGAGCTTTCCCAAACGAAGCCACAGGTGTTGGGGATGCATCTCCGTACCAAAGCCGGCGGCAAAAGATCAGCAGGTTGAATTGGGCGTGATCAATTGGGTCGGGACCGTGGTATCCTTCTGGTGTGCGGCGACTCACCTACCACGGGTTTATCCCCCTCGTCCTGGTCGTGACAGGCGCAATTGGCTGCGAGCCAAAGTTCAAACCGAATGGGTCGCTGATGATTCAAGATCGCGACTTTGAACCGGTTGCCTGTCACGTTTTGGTCAACTGCTTCGGGATTGTACTGCAGAACGCAGCCGGCGCTCGCTTGGAGATGAGGTTGCCACCGGCGGTCCTCAACGCATGGCGGTCGATCAGTGGGGTTCCCGAGGTTCGATTTACACCGAGTGCGGGCGCGACGCCTTTGAACCTGGGCGCGTGTGGAATGCTCACATTGACCGGTCAAGGCTACCACGGACAGGGGAAGCGAGCTGCCAGCGGACACGCGTCACTGTCGTGCTCGGGTGGCGTGACCGTGCAGGGCAATCTCACGTTCAGCGGTTGCTTCTGACGTAGCTGCGCACGCCGCCGAAGCTGACTCGGCTCCTCACGATGTGCGAGGCATCTGGCCGAGGAGCGGATGCACCGTGGATGGACGCAGGAAGAATTCGCCGAGAGGCAGGGCTACTCGCTGAAATTCACCCAGAGGATCGAAGCAGGACGCGAGAACCTGACCATCAAGACCCTTGCCAACCTGGCCCAGCACCTTAGCGCGGACCTGGCAGTCCTCTTCCGCAAGCCACGTAGCGAGAAGCCGAAGCCTGGGCGACCAAGGAAGCGAACGGGCGGAACGAAGATGCCCAGCAGGTAGCGCGGCGGTTCTCGATGCGGAGAAAGGTGCCGGAGGAGCAGTTCCACCGCCTGAGCTGGTCACCGGAGGTCAGCTGACGCCATCTAGCCGGGCAAAGGTTTCGACCTGCCGAGAATCTTCAAGCAGCCAGCCAGAGCCCCAGCCTTTTCCGGTCCCCGCGTGCTTTCGCCTTGACCAGGGATGCGGTGCGGGCGAAAAGAGAGCAAGACCAACGCAGCTGGGAAGTAGCCGTGCACGACTTGCTCGCGTACGTGCGCGAAAGGAAGGACGTTCCCATGAAGACGAGGCTCGGAGTGGTTCTGGTCTGTGGACTTGGCATCGCTTTCGCCGGCTGCGGCAGCGACACGGGGGGCAGGCCCGGCGCCACGCCCGACGGCGCCGTCAAGCCCGACGCTGCCGTCGATGCTCGGGCGGATGTCTCAGTCGACAGCGGTGCGGGCGTCGCGGTCGACGCCGGCATCTTGCCGTCCCCGGTCCTCGACCCGAATGGGACCTACGGCGGCAAGACCTACGGGGAATGGCTCGCGGCATGGTGGAAGCACTACCTGGAGCTTCCCGACGCGACTGGCGTCGTCTCCGACACCACTGGCGCCTACTGTGCGGTCGGGCAGTCCGCACCATCGGGTGACGGGGGGACGGGGACCGATGCTTTCCTCCTTGGCAGTCTGGTCGTCGGGAGAGTCACGCTCAACTGCACGATCCCGTTGGGCGAGATGATCTTCGTTCCGCTGTTTGCAGGCTTTGGGGACAACTCTGGTGTTCCCGAGGGGAATCTGACTGATGAGCAACTCAAGGCCAACTTGATGACGTATCTCGCATCGGTGACCGGGCTATCGCTCGAGATCGATGGGGTGTCATACGGATCGAAGGTGTCGGATTTCGCAGCGTACCTCATCGAACCAACTCAGTTCTCATACAGCGTCCCAGACACCCCAACGAATATCTGGTCGGCGCCTGGGTGGGGACCCTATTTCTCGGGCGCGGTACCCAATTCCTTCTGCGCCGGCTACGGGATCCTGATCGCGCCGCTCTCTGCCGGCTCGCACACGATCCACGTCGGAGCAGTAGCGGATCTCACCTACAACGAAACTTACAACCTCACCGTGGCCGACACCAGCACTCTCGGGTCGATTGACGGCGGGCCATCCGTGGATGTCCCGAACAGCGGTGCCGCGGAAGCGGGCGCCTTCGCGGCCGATGCCAGCGTCACCGAAGGCGGGGACGGACCTACCGGATGCGGCCTCGCTGGCGTACCGATCGGTGTATTTAGCAAACAGACGATAACCGTCGGGGACCGGGCACGCACCTACGTGCTGTCCGTCCCCGAGGGCTACAGCCCCAACACGCCCCTGGCCCTAGTCTTTGGCTGGCACGGCCGTGGTGGCACGGGCCTGCAAGCGCAGCAGACCTTCGCCATCGAGCCGGCAGCTGCAGGTGGCGCGATCTTCGTGTATCCGGATGCCGCATACAGCGGCCCGGACTGGGACTACAGCCCGACCGGCATCGACGTGGACCTCTTCGATGCGCTGGTGTCCTATCTGGCGGGCAGCTACTGCATCGATCGCAACCGCATTTTCAGCACCGGCCTGAGCGCTGGGGCCTACTTCACCAACCTGCTCGGCTGCTCTCGCGGGGACGTGCTGCGCGCCATCGCGCCCGTGGCCGGCGGACTGCCCGGCGCACTAGCCTGCGCCGGCAACGTCGGCGCGTGGATCGCGCACGCTTCCAACGACGATCTCGTCGACATCACCACCGTCGGCATTCCCGAGCGTGACTTCTGGGTCAGCAGAAACGGTTGCTCGACGACGCTCGCGCCGGTGGCGGTCGATCCCAGCGATTGCGTGGAGTACCAAGGATGCCTGCCGGACCTCCCCGTGGTCTGGTGCGTCCACACCGAGGGTCACAACTGGCCGACGAGCATGGCCAATTGCCGCGACGGCGGTGTGTGCTTTGACGCCGGCCCGGCGGTCTGGGCCTTCTTCGCGCGCTTCAAGTAGATCCCGTTCGGCGCCCGGTGCCGAAACTGGATCCATCCAGATCGCCCAGCTGCGTACGGAGACATTCCCGAGATTCCTGTACGCAAGAGCGGCGTGGCCCCTCGGGGCCGCGCGTGGATTGAAACCTATGCTGGCGACTCCGGCAACGCGTGGATGGTCTATTTTTACGCCGGCAGCTTCGGCCCCTATGACATCAACAACGCCAATGCGGCGCTCTCTGTCCGCTGAGGACGGGGACATTTCGCCATCAGTCCTTCGCTGGGCTATTCGTACAGCTCCGTGCTCATGAGAGAGTGGGTGCCATCGTATCCGCCGGCGATGAGCAGCGCCGTTCTGTACCCACACGCCGGCAACAGCAGAAAGACTGCACAGAGCGCGCCTCTGGTCCGATCATCCCCGCAAGCTGAATGTCCTGGCAGGACCACACGATAGAGTCTACACGATCGCGATGTCGTCCGAGTGCGGTGCCACTGTCTTGATGGCGGTCTTGATCGAGGCGGCACGGGACCACACCCCTCCTGATGGAGGGCAGCTTGCGCATCGCCGGGTGCTTTCGTCGAGGCATGTGGCCTCGGTATAGGGGGATAGTTTGTGTGTGTAGGTCCGTGTAGTTAACGTAGGATTTCCTATCGGCGCTTTTTGCAGACGCGATTCGGTGAAGGCAGAATGGCGCTTGAACCGACTATGCGCCGGAACTGCCGACATCAGCCCCGCTCCCTCCGTCTGGAGGGTGACAGGCTTCCCAGACAATGTTCTGGGAAGCATAGCAGCTTCCGTCATCCTCCTGCCATCCCTGCGGAACTACACAATCCGCCATTATCCAACATGTCCCGGTTGGGTCGCGCAGCCAGAACTCCATCTGGCAACCGGGAACATCCGTCGCCCAGCACGCGACGGGATCGTCTACATGAAGACATGTTTGCTCGTCAAGACGTGCTGCAGCTATAGTTCGACACTGCGAATATTTTATGCAATCCGAAGGGGACACCTTTTCGCAATCTACAGCCTTGCTGCTACAACCGAGGACTGCCAATAAGGCGGCCGTGACAGGAAGGAACCGCTGTATTACGGCGCTTGGTACCATGCGATCCCCAGCCGGTTGTTTGCGAACGTGCCGTCGCAGCGCCACTTCTGGAATTGAATCATGTACGTGCCTGTGTCGGCGGGCACGAGGGCGTCCGCCACGCTGGCGTCATTCCGAGACGCACGGGCATCGTGCGGGCCGGCGTAACGCACCTGCAGGCCGGCGAGCCTCCCGCAGGCACCGGTGAGCAAGCGCAACCCCAGGATTCCAGCGCAGGCTTTGCCACACGTCCTTGACCTGTCCTTCGGCCATTCGCCCATCACACCGAACGCGCGCATTGCAGGGCAAAGTATCGACGGGGCACCGATGCGAGTCAAGCAGCCCAAGCTACCCGC
>Ga0182021_10009133_pt1 | contig 11733 bp, 7 predicted proteins | sample 612E3MmetaG_FD_120493 | JGI IMG/M metagenome (GOLD analysis project Ga0182021, IMG submission 120493) | Permafrost microbial communities from Stordalen Mire, Sweden - 612E3M metaG (Illumina Assembly) | ecosystem: Environmental > Terrestrial > Soil > Wetlands > Permafrost | place: Sweden...
AATGGGTAAGCAGTAGCACGAGCAGAGTTTGCAAGCTGACCAGCATCGCCCAAACCAGCCAGGGGCTTAAGCGCGTGAAATACAATGCGTAGGCACCCAGGCGGTAAGCCGGAAAGCAGGCCGCCAGCCAGAAAACAATGAAAACGGCGCCCGCCGCCCAGGCGCGGGGAATCCAGGCATTCCCAGCAGGAACCAACCGGCTGAAGATGCGATCAGCCCAGCCCTCACGCGCTATCGATAGCCCGGTGAACCAGGCGGACAGCAGCAGAGATATTAACAGCAGCGCAATTACCGCCAAACGCGTCACTGCTTTGCTCTGGTCGGCGGGGTTGGCTAAAAAATAAATCAAGCAGGCCAGGGCTTCGATGGTCCCCAGGCTAAAAAAGATTCTCAACGCTACCGGCGGTTTGGCATTCATAGATCAAGACCACCGCTTGGGGTTATCCAGGTAAAACATGCATATCAAACCAGCAGCCAGACAAGCTAAGAAGATGCCATTCGCCTGCCCGGGCGGCAGCGACAGGGCTACAAAAGCAGCACATTCCAACATCAGAGCGGCCATATGCATAGCCAGGACAGCCCGTCCGGGTTCGAGGCCTAAAACAACCAACCGGTGGTAGGTATGATCCATGCCACCCAGGTAAAAAGGCTTGCGGTGGCGCAGCCGGGAAAATGACACCAGGGCGGTATCAAAAATTGGCACACCGACCAATAAAATCGGCACGAACCAGGATGATTTCTGGTAGGGAACTTGAGGAGTATACAGGATCGCAATCGTCGCCAGCAGCAGGCCCAGGCCCTGCGCCCCGGCATCTCCCAGGAATAAACGCGCCGGGGTGACGTTATAGAAAAGCAGCCCAAGACAAATACCCAAGACCATGGCGCTAAAAACTGACAGCACCCGCTGCTGTGAGTCCAACATCGCCAGCATGAAGAAGGCAAACGCCCAGGCACTCAAACCAACTGCCAATCCATCCATGCTGTCAACCAGGTTGAAAGCATTGGTAACCCCGACAATCCAAAAAAGAGTTACCCCCCAATCCAGCCACACGAAAGCATGATGCCCGCCGATGAAGAATTGCGAGCTTTCAAAGATGCGGATATAAACTCCAGAGCGGATCAGGATGATGGCGGCGAGAAGCTGCCCGCACAGTTTGACCGCCGGAGGCAATTTCTTATAGTCGTCCCAGATACCAAAAACAAAGATAACCAACACCGCCAGTAACAGGCCACGCAGCTCGACCGATTTCCACATTCCCGAACCGAACAGCAGCACCAGCAGAGACAGGAACAAGGCAATCCCACCCGCATAAGGAGTCGGCAGGTGATGCTGCTTGCGCGGTAAAGCGCCAGGAATATCCATCAGTTTCAGGCGCACCGCCAACTGGATGCCTAACCAGCCGGTGACGAGCGTCACCAGCACCCCACCCAGCGTTCCCAAGAAAATATCCGACATATTTGAGAGAAAAATCATACTGCTACCCCCGAAATTCCCTCAAATTGGTAAAGCTTTAACGTATCGGCAAGGACTCTCTCCGTTGAATATTCCTTCAAAACAATTTCTCGACCACAGTGGCCCATTTCGTTGCGCAGGCGTGGATCGAGGATCAGGGTACGTAAGGCCTCCGCCAGCGCCTTTCCATCCTTCACCGGCACCAGTAGACCATTGACGCCTTGCCTGACGATGCTGCGGCAGCCCGGCACGTCTGCCGCTACCAACGCTCGCCCGCAGGCGGCCGCTTCGACCAGGGTGCGCGGCAGCCCCTCCCGGTAGGATGGCAGGCAAACAATCTGAGCCTGGTGGTAAACTGCCAGCATGTCTTCCTGCCAGCCCCACCATTCGACAATCCCGGATGACTGCCATTCATTTAACTGCTGCTCAGGCACACGGGCCGGATAATCAGGATCGGTGTCGCCAACCAGGGCAAAACGAGCGCAAACTCCCTGGTCTTTCAAAATTTTGGCCGCTTCGACAAATTCGCGCACACCTTTATCCCACAGCATGCGGGCGGGCAAGACAATCAGCGCCGGCGACTCCGGTCGTGTCTCAGGCACGCCTGCCAGCGCCGGCCCGCCTGGCAACGCTGAGGCGGGTTCTACCACAAATCGTGAGGTATCCACTCCAGAGCCTGGAATCAAGCACACCTGGTCCACCTTTACCAGGCCCAGGTCGAAGAACAGGGCCCGGTCATCCTCGTTTTGAAAAACCACCTGTGTATTTTTCAAAGCGACCCGGTAAAGGCCTTTTACCAACCAGCGCAGCCCTCTTTCTCGCCTGCCGCGGCCAATGAACACAAAGCCCAGACCGGTAATGGCATTGATTACCCGGCGAATTCCCGCAGCCTGCGCGGCGAGAGAACCGTATAAAACGCATTTGATCGTAAAATGATGGGCGGCATCCGGCTTTTCCATGCGGTATAGGTTTCTCAGGCGCCAGATGGTCGCCAATTCGGCCAATGGATTGGTACCGCGCGTGGAAAAGGGAAAGGATATCCAGCGGAAACCCGCCTCTTCCAGCCGCTTGCTGTACTTCCCAGGAGGAGAAACCAGCACGACCTCGTGCCCCTCACTGCGCAGCGCCTGCGCCAGCGAGAGGCGGAAATTATACAGATACCATTCGGTATTGGCAAAAAGGATGATTTTCACACGGCAACCCGGGCGTGACGCTGAGCGTCGACCAGCCACGCCTGAAACATAAGAATATCCCAAAGATAGTAATGCCAGTTTTGCTTGCCCTCCAGGTGCTCCTGCCACTTCTGGCGGATAGGCTGAGGGTTAAAAAAGCCTTCTTGCTTGAGCCGCGTTTCACTCAACAGATCCTCAACCCAGGGGCGTAAAGGGCCCCGCAGCCAGCTCTCGATCGGGACGCCAAACCCCATCTTAGGCCGCTCGATCATCTGGCGTGGAACATATTGGTAGAGCACCTGGCGCAGCAGCCATTTGCTTTGCCCATCGCGGATCTTGAAATTCAGGGGTAGACGCCAGGCAAATTCCACCACGCGGTGGTCATCCAACAGGGGCACGCGCGATTCCAGGCTGACGCCCATGCTGGCCCGGTCTACTTTGGTCAGAATATCATCGGTCAGATAGGTGACCAGGTCCATATACATCATACTCTGGGTAAAGTCCTTCAACGATGCCCAGCGGCTGCTATCATTGGAAATTGTTGGCGGCTCCACCGCTCCGATGACGACTTCACATGGATTCTTCCAATGCGAGGTCAGGCGAAAATATATCTCGCGCGGGTCGCGCGCAGAAAGCACTTCAGAAAGTTTGCGTGCTTTCTCGCCCAACTCTGAAAAACGGGTCGGCTTGAGCATCGTTTCCCAACTCTGCGGGGCTACTTTCCCCAACGCTCGCCCAACCGTGTTGCGTAGCGGCTGAGGAATCCAGCCAATCTGCTTCCAGATTTTACGCCCCCAAAAATACCGGTTATAACCGGCAAACAGCTCGTCACCACCATCCCCCGACAGGCTGACCGTCACATGCCGGCGGGCCAATTGCGAGACAAGGTAGGTAGGAATTTGCGACGAATCCGAAAATGGTTCATCAAAAAGGGTCGGCAAACTGGGGATGACTGCCTGCGCCTCCTCAGGGGATACGTACAGCTCGGTATGCTCAGTCCCTAGAAGGGCAGCAACTTGTTTGGCATACCTGGCTTCATTGTAGCTGTCCTCATTAAACCCGATAGTAAATGTCTTCACCGGGCGGCTGCTCTGCGCCTGCATCAGCGCCACGATAGTCGAAGAATCTACTCCACCTGAAAGAAATGCTCCCAAAGGAACATCGGCGATCATGCGCAGCCTGACCGATTCGCGCAGTAAAGCATCTAATTGCTCGATGGCTTCTTTTTCCGTTCCCCGAAAAGGGTCGGCGACGGCACGCTCAACTACTTGGCGGGCCGACCAATAGGGTTGAGGTTCCACATCCTGCCGCCCCGCATTCGCATCGATGGTCAGGATGCAGCCGGGCGACAGTTTCTTTATCCCAATATAGATTGAATACGGCGCAGGGATGCAGTTATGGCGCAGAAGCAGCGCCACTGAATTACGGTCTATCTCGGGGCGCATTTCCGGATGGGCGCACAGCGCCTTCAGCTCTGACCCAAATAGTAAGACCTGTCCGGCCCAGCCGTAGTACAGGGGTTTGATCCCCAGGCGGTCGCGCACCAGGAACAGCCGGTTTTCTTTGCGGTCCCACAGCGCAAAGGCGAACATGCCGTTGAAGCGGCCGACCGCCGCCTCCAGCCCCCACTGGCAGACCGACTCTAACATCACTTCGGTGTCTGAAGTGCCGCGAAAAGTATGCCCCAGCCCAATCAACTCCTGGCGCAGGGCCGCGTAATTATAGATCTCACCGTTGAACACTATTACGTAGCGTCCATCCGCCGAAAGCATGGGCTGGTGACCGCTGGGGGTCAGGTCAATAATCGCCAGGCGGCGGAATCCTAAGGCCACGCCTTGTTGCTCGTTGACCCAGGCGCCGCTGTCATCCGGACCGCGGTGGCGGATCATATCTGACATGCGCTGGACTGTGGCCTTTAATTCACTGTTTGGGAGCTGGCGGGTTAGATCGAGGAAGCCGGTAATGCCACACATGTGGATCTCCAATCCGCGAATAGGCTTACGGGGAAAAGTATATCACGAGAGATGCGAAAACCTGCGTCGATAATGCGGTAGTGCCTTTTGATAAAACACCTTCTACCAGACACATTTTGCTCACAGTCTCGCCCTCGCCGCGTACAGGCAGACGATGCCCATGACCTCATATCCGGCAACCAAATGCCGCGGGTAAGAAGTATTCAAGATGAAGAAAAATTGCACCCCAATCAAAAGGGCCGGCAGGATCAGCAACAACCCTGCCATCCACTTGCTCTTCCGCCTGGAAACGATCCAGTTTACCCCCAGGCCAAGCCATAACAACAGCAAGGCCCAGATAGGAATGCTGGTATCAATGAAGTCCACTTTGACCAGCCCTACAAGGAATTTGAATTGAATCCACACCCTCCCCAGCACCTTGGGATCATCAAAAATATGCAACAATTGGCCAGGCGGCAACTTCAGGTTTGCGGGAATATCGGCGCTGGAGGTCAACAAAACCAGTTTATGGCCATAGGCATAATTGTGGATAGCCGGTAGGGCCAGAAAAACGAGTAAAAGGAGACCAGAAACCAGTACAAGTTTAGGCCTGGAGCGGAAGAGGGTCACTCCAAATACCACGAATAAGAAGAGCAGGGCCGGGAGGTGGTTGGTACGGTTCAAAAAGGCCAAACCGATCAGGATAGTCACCCAAATCCACCTGCGTTTGGTCAAAGGGCCCAGCAACAATAGAAAAATGATCGGGTACAAAACCCAACTCAGAGTTTCGGATAAGCCATTCTCGATCATATAGACCACATTGGAGTTCATTAAACCAATCAGCGCCAGGCTGGTCAGAAGAGGCCAGGCATTCTTTTCTGAATGCCCAGTCTCAGATAAGAATAAATGATCATATATAAGGAATAATTCGAAATTAAGCGCCGAAAGGAAGAACACGGCGCGGATCATATCCCCATCCCCGAAAAACAGATGGTAGAGGAATACAAAATAACGATAGAGTGGCTGGTAATAAAAGACTTTTTCCCCGCCTGCCAGGGACCAGGTATTCAGGATCGTCCATGCCTGTGCCTCATAGGTAAATGCGTCAGTTCCTGCTTCCCTATAAAAAGTCGTAGCAATTGCCGGAAGAAAGACGTTTACCCGGCATATAGCCAGGAAGGTAAAGATGAAATAAGCCAGCAGTACCCGTGACTGCCTTTTTTGCAGGAAGAGCAGGACGAATGCCCCGGCTGCCAAAGCGATAAAGCTCAACTCGGGTAGGGTTAAATTGAATACCACGCCAAGTAAAATAAAAGTAAGCAAAAACCACACGTCCCCACCCAACACAACCAGGTAAAAACCTACAAGGACCAATAATATAAGCAGGATGACCAGGTCGGAAAAATCCGCCAGGAATATCCAACCGGCTGGCGGCGATACCGGCGTCAGTGGCTGGAACGATGAATCCGCATATCTCGCGCTGAGTAAGAACGAAGCTGGCGGCCCCGTGGGATGGGGGTTGGCCTGGCGTGAGCCATCATCGAAAAAATACTGGATAGAAACCGGCTCGCTGCCGTCCGGGGCTGTGAAAGAAATTATATTCACTGATAAATAAGAGGGTGGAAGCTGGACAATATCCTGGCCGAAGTGGATCGCCCCTTCACCAACGTACGCAACCTCGATCACCTGGGTGGATTGAGTTAGAACCTGTGCCTGCCAGGTTGCTGAAAATGGAATGCGTTTGCGCACATACGCTTCTTTCCCATCCCAGGGGCCCAGGTTGAAATCGGTAGAATTGAAAAAAGCCAGGTTCCAGCGATCATTCTGGAATTCGAGCGTGGGGTCGATGCGGGTAATTCCGCGAAGGAAGAAAGGATTGGTATACGACAGCTCACATTTCCCATTTTCCGGCACACTCACCGGCGAAGCATAGCAAGCCAGGAACCCCTGGGATGTGCCGGATAGTAACAAGGCTACTTTGGCAAACAGTGCCAGTACCAGCATACTCAGCAGAAAGAAAATGATCCGCTGGTTGATCCGCTTCAACAAGGCCTCCAACCGGCCGAGTAACGTTTTGATGACAGATAAAGGAACGATCAGCGCCAGGGCGGCCAAAGCCCACCCCGTATCCAAAGGAATTCCTGAGAAAACCTGATAATTTACCGAAGGAAAAACGATCAGCAGGAGGAGAACAGCCAGGCTGGCGATTATCCAAACCGAGGGACGCGGCGCGGGATCAGGTCCCGCAGATTGCAGGCCGGCTCTCCGCCACTGGTCTCTTGCCATTAATTTCACAGACTGAAGCAAATTGCTCTGGTAATGGATCGACGAATAAACCAGGATGGCCTGCAAGCAAATCAGAAGAAGCCAGACCAAAAGCGATAAAGCCCGGCTAAATATCGCCAATAGAGCAGCCGGCGGTTTGAGCTCAAAAAGAAAAATGACGGCAGCGATAAATAAGGCGATGAATTCCACTGCCTGCATGGCGCCGAAAAAAATTCGGTCCGGCAGGTACAGGTATTTCAGCAGAGATTGCAATAAAACTTCATCTCGATAGAATCTAAAAGCCAGATAAGCCAGAACCAGGATACCACCTAACATAAAAAGGAGGACGAACAAACGCGGCAGTGAAAAACCCAAGAAACCCGAATTATGGCTGTCAGCCGGAAGAAGGATCAGGTAGACGAAACCGGCCAAACCTTCCACTGCCGCCAGAATCGAGCTAAAGCGAAGGAGGCGCCTGGTCGGCCCCAAGAAAACTGGATCGATTACTTTTGCATTCATGCCTGATTCCAAAACTTATGCACTCGAAGTTATTGTTCGCAGATATAGCTGCTCGTAGTCATGCACAACGGCGTGGATGTCAAAACTCTGCTGTGTCCGTTTGCGTGCTTCTACGCCTAGTTCCAGGCGCTTATCCGGGGAAAGCTCCAACATTTCTACCAATGCCCCGGACAACGCTGAAGGGTCGCGCGGCGGCACGACCTTTCCTGTTTCCCCCACGATATATGCCGAATCGCCCACATCGGTGACCACACAGGGAACCCCGCAAGCCATGGCTTCACCCAACACATTCGAAAAAGCTTCGCCATAAGCTGAGGAAGAACAAGCCACATCCAGCGCAGCGGACAGCCGGGGAATATCCTCACGCCGCCCCAGCAGGTGGAAGCAATTGCGTAATCCTCGTTCTTCAATCCACCCGGCCAGCTGTGCATTCTCCCAGGTAATGCCATCGCCGCACAGCAGGAATTCGACCCCCTCAACCCTGTTTTTAACTTTGGATGCCGCCTGGATGAAGGTTCGATGATCCTTTTGCGGGTCAAAACGCCCCACCAGGCCAACCAGCCTGGCTTCGGGTGAAACTCCCAGCTCCTGGCGCAGCGAGGCGCGCCCCTGCGGATCCGGTCGGAACAGGTCCAGGTCAAAACCATTCGGGATAACCAGCATCTTATTCGCGGCGTACCCCAGGTTGATATGAATGCGACGCGCCGTTTCCGAGCAAGAAACAATCCGCGCCGGAAGATAGTTGGAAAGCAATGCGCAGGCTTTAACCGTCCAGCGCGTGCTGCGCCTGGAGTGCACTACATCCAGGTTGCTGTTACGGATACCCCAGATTACCGGCGCATGTCCTGCCAGGCGGGCTGCGATGCCACCCACCAGATCGGCATGGTACATCCAGGTCTGCACCAGGGCCGGAGGGTTACTGCGCAGCCAGCTGGCCAGGTGAACCACCGCCCTGGGATCGGGAAATCCCGCACGCATCCCCAACACTTGCACTGGGATACCCAGAGCTTCAAGCCTGTCGCCAATCGGGCCTGAGCTGGTCAGAGAAATCACCCGAGCGGTGAAAAGCTGGCGATCGATGTGAGAAAGCAGCTTCAACAGCATGATTTCTGCCCCGCCAGTTGAAACGTCGGTGATGATATGGGTAACGAATAATGGGCCGGTCATGGGTGCCTGTTTCCCACCAGGGCTGCGAGGGCGTCTTCCGTAGACTTGACCATCACCTCGGTGGAAAAATTTTCCACCACCCTTTTGCGCGCCTGTTCGCCCAGGGCAGAACGATCTTCCCTGGAAAGTAGGGATAATCGAGCGATGGCCTCTGACAGGGCAATACAATCGTCAGGCACTACCACAATGCCGGCTGCGCCAACTAGCCAGGCAGAATCACCCACATCGGTAACCACACAGGGGATGCCACAAGCCATGGCTTCTCCCACCACGTTAGGAAAGCCCTCGCCAAAAACGGACGCCGAACAACAAATGTCAAGGGCATTATAAAGGCTGGTCACATCCTGGCGGCTGGCGGCCCATACGACGGTTTGATCGAGGCCAAGTGAACTGGCCAGGTTTACCAGGCGCTGGCGGTATGCCTGGGGGCCATCTCCTACAATAACAAAGTGGACCGCCGAGTCGTGCAGCCCCGCGGCGGCTTGCAGGAAGATTGGATGACCTTTCATCGGGTCCAACCGGCCAACGATACCGACCAACACGGCTGCGGCAGGTACATTCCACTCCGCCCGCAGCGCTCCGGCTGGCTCAGGATCCGGGTGATAAACTCTTGTATCTATGCCATTCGAGATTACCGTCATTTTATCCGGCTGGAAACCTTTTTTGACATAGGCGACCTGACCTGCCTGGGAATTTAGAATGACCAGGTCGGCCAATCCGGCAAAAAGACGTTCGAGCCAGAAACTCAGCCGGAAGGTCCAGTCATAGCGGGTCAGGTCTTTCCCGGAGGTGCGCACCCCCATAACTACCCGCATGGATGGGTAGATCAGCTTCAATAAAGCAGCGAGGAAATTAGGCACCGGCAGGTAACCGTGCAAGACATCCGGTTTCAACTCGCCAATCGTGCAAGATAGACGCCAAAGAAAGCCAGCCACATCCCAACGGCTGTGTTTGTCGAGTGAAATTACGTGGATGCCAGCCTGCACCAGTTCAGCTTGCAAAGGTCCTCCGCCATAAAAGCATAAAACCACCGGTTCGAAACGGGTTTTATCCAATCCTTTGGCCAAAATGACCAACTGCCGTTCGACCCCGCCGAAATTTAATGAACGAACGAGGAATACGACTCTCATGGCCTTATTTGTATCTCTGGGGATTATTTTCAATGGACAATATTCTCTAATTATGACCTGTGGTCACAAATCCAATTACTTCAGACTTGGGAATTGGTATTTAAAAATTTAAATCCAAGATATAAGATATGCGGGTAAGGCAGCCAATCATTAATGGGCATTTCAATCGTATGCAAGTGCATAGATTGCATCCTTGATCTCATCAGTTGTTGATCGAAATAATAAACGGGTCCATTTTTTGTCATTATGATATCCAGAAGCCATGTGAAATATAACTTCAATTTGTTACGGCAGTGGATGTCCTTAATGATTATCACACCATCGTGGCTCAACATTTCATAACAACGATTTAGAACCTTTTCCTGATCTGAAAATGAGATGTGGTGCAATAAATCAAGGATCAAAATACAGTTACAATTCTGAAAAATATCTTCATCAGTTACATCCAGGCAGAAAAAATTGACGTTATTCAGATTGAGTTTTTTAGATACTTTTTTAGCTTGTCTGATCCGCTCTTCGTTCAAATCATAACCGTAAATTTCCAATGCCGGATTTAAAAGAGCAATTGCACACTCGAACAATCCGAACCCGCATCCAAGCGTAACCAACTTGCCATTTCGAGGTATATAATTCACGATCATTTCCAACAAGTTGATATTAATAATAATAAACCGGATTCTTACATAACATCTGATAATTAAGCTGTCATACTGATCAGCCACTATTTTGATAATATACTTCATCATGACATTACCCTGGAAATTCTAAGAATCCTTTTCACGGTTTGGATACATTCTGTATAGCGACCCCATAGAATATATCGTACGCCTTTGCGGGGCCTTGAGACCATTTTCCACAAACTCCTAAGATGCCAGGATTTGCCGGGATGAGACTGCTGTCGACTACCAGCCAGAGTTCTTGATTGTCGCCTAAACCGATTGCTTCGAGGATCGTGGTTGGCGCCTGGAGATTATTAAATTCGCCGATAAACTCGGAATACATGAAATCATGCAGGCTGGCTTTAAATTCATTTATACGCAGGTCCGGCATGTAAGGATGAGGCAATTGGCCATCTGAAACAAGCCGGATGAACGAACCGGTTGGAATACGAGCGTAAATCGCCCTGGTTCTCGCAGGACAGGTAATAGCGAAATGGTCTTCTGGTTTCGCCAACAGGCGGACCAGCAGCGGCCCGATCACCACAAAGGCCACCAGCACGGCGCTGGTGAAAATTAAAAATCCCGGAAATTCAATGGGGCGAGTGACCTGAAGCACAGGCACGCCCTTGAAGCGGCTGAATAGAAAGGTCAAACCAACAGCAGGATAGATCGCATAAAAAGGCAGTGTTGAGGCATAGGCGCGCATGCGGTCGGCTTCCCAGGGCGGTACGAAGGGGACAGACAGGATTGTACCCACCAGGGCAACGAGCAGCAGCGCCGGGATCGGTTCGCGCCAATGCAACACGCACCATACCAGGCCGGCCACACTCAACAATAATAAAAGCAACCGGGCGAGCAAGGCCACCGTCGCCGTTTCTCCACCAACAAAACCGAATACACTCGATTTATCCCAGGAGAAGAAAGCCGGCCAGGTCTTCAACACGCCGTTGACAAAATTCCCCGGATGCTGCTTCATCTCTGCAAATGCCAGGGTGTAAATTTTCTGTGAGTAGGCCGGCTCAGTCAGCTGCATGATTTCGGGGTGGTCCTTCTTAACTTGCTGCCACCCTTTTCCGCCTGATGCCAGGTCGTATAGAGTATACGAAAAATTGGAAAATTGAGTTCCTGAAGGCGAAGCCAGGGCACGGAAGATTATCGTGTTGACCAGGAAACCCGCCACGAGTGCACCTGCCGCCATAGCTAACACTGACCAGGAGAATACTTTCTCCTCTCGAAAAACCCAGGCTGCCCACAGAACCAGCACAGGCAGGACAAAGAAAGTCCCCGCCCTGGCATTCAGCGCCAGGGTCAACAGGAAAATGCCGCCCACGACGTAGCCAATCTTTTTTTGCCAGCCGCCGCGCCACAGCATAGCCAGAGCAAGGGCGCCTAAAGGAAATCCAAGATTTTCAGTCA
>Ga0182021_10009134_pt1 | contig 11733 bp, 11 predicted proteins | sample 612E3MmetaG_FD_120493 | JGI IMG/M metagenome (GOLD analysis project Ga0182021, IMG submission 120493) | Permafrost microbial communities from Stordalen Mire, Sweden - 612E3M metaG (Illumina Assembly) | ecosystem: Environmental > Terrestrial > Soil > Wetlands > Permafrost | place: Sweden...
GAAAACTGTTCATTAGGACAGAAATTTATAACTGTCTCACCTGAATGTGTTAGATGTAACCTCTGTGCTGAAGAGTGTCCAGTCAATGCTATTGATGATGCTAAATTAACCAAACCTGCTAAAATACTTGATAACTGTGTGAAATGTGAGATATGTGCCCAAACATGTCCTGTAAATTCAATAAAAGTAATAGAAAGTGCATCTGATCTAGATGAAGATGTCACCTACAAACTTAACACAGTAAAGGTACCACACAGGACACTTAGAATGGAAAAGATAAATGTTAATTCTGATAAATGTACTTCATGTGGTAACTGTGCCAAATTTTGTCCAACTGGAGCAATAAAGGTTGAGGAAGGAGAAACTGCAGTTGTGGATAAGGATGCTTGTATTGGTTGCGGTGCATGTGCAAATGTCTGTAGTGAAGATGCTGTCACTCTTGAAAGAAGATTGGGAAATATATTCAAGACCAAAAAATTAGAAGTTGACGAGGATATATGTGTTGCTTGTGGTGTGTGCGAGGAAAACTGTCCAGTGGAAGCAATAAAACTTAAAGATGATAAAATTATTTTTTCGGATGATAAATGTATAAATTGCGAAGTTTGTTCTAAAAAATGCCCTGTGGGTGCACTAAAACTTGAGAGGTTGCCTAATGAAAGTTAAAGAAATAATGGATAAGGAATTTATAGCAGTAAGTCCGGACATGAGTATTGTAGAAGCATCCATAAAGATGGAATCTCATAAAAAATTCACAACACCTGTTCTAGACGATAAAAAACGATTAATTGGTTGGATCACATCTTTAGATGTTACTAGAGGTCTCAGAGATAATCATAAGAAAGTTTCAGAAATCATGCACTCCAAAGATGATATTGTGCATGTACACGAAGAAGATGCTGCTCGTCTAGCTGTTTTAGCTGCTTCAAAACATAAAGTGGTTAGTATACCAGTTCTTGATAATGATGATATAGTTGTTGGTGTCATAAGGACTTTTGATATTGTTGAAACACTTTCAAAGCTCTATGAGATCAAGGTATCCAATATATTTGAGGCTATGGTACACGAACTCAAGGGAGTTACTTGGGAAGAACTAATGGAGGCTTCTGCAATTGTTACCAAAAGGGAAACCGGCAAAAGAGTAACAGCCAAAGATTACGAACAGCGTATTAAAAATTCTACTTTTGGTGAGGCTATTTGGGCTACGGGTGGTCTTGAAAAATTTTTCGTAGGACTAATAGCTATTGGGGAACTTGTTATAGCAAGAAAAGTTGCTAAAGCCAGAAAATAATAATTAAGTTAAAAATAAATATTTTTTTTATTAATTTAAATTTGGTTTAAATTGATTCCAATAGTTTAAAAACCGTAATTTATTTATAATAGATCTTATAACGATTGTTATATAACAAATGTTAAAGATCATTAAAATACTAAATTTTATCTTAAAAATTAAAATAAGCTTTTTATTTTTAAAGATAGTTAGGATATTCATAAAATATTTGGAGGGGCAAAATTGAAATTTGATACGAGATCAATACATGCTGGAAGAAAACCGGACCCAACAACAGGGGCTATTTCAACTTCGATATGTCAAACATCCACATTTGTTTTCGAAGACTATAAAAAACCTGGAGAATACGACTACTCTAGAACAGGCAATCCAACCAGAAATGCACTTGAAGATGCCATTGCAAGCCTTGAAGGTGGTAACGATGGATTCGCATTTTCAAGTGGAATGGCTGCAGTTTCTACTGCAATTCATCTTCTAAAAGCAGGTGATCATGCGGTTGTTGGTGATGATATATACGGTGGAACACACAGACTTTTCAGTGAAATAATGACACAATATGGTATTGAATTCACATTTACAAGATTAGACTCAAGGGAAAATATTGAAGAAGCAATACAACCTAATACGAAAATGCTCTGGATTGAAACACCATCCAATCCTTTATTAAATATCACAGACCTCAAACTAGTATCAAATATTGCAAAGGAAAACCAGCTCATAACAGTTGCAGATAACACTTTTCCAAGTCCATACTTTCTGAGACCTATTGAATTCGGGATAGACCTCGTACTTCACTCAACAACCAAATACATCAATGGGCACAGTGATGTTATAGGTGGTGCAATTGTCACTACCACCGATGAACTTGCCGATAAGGTCCATTTTCTTTTAAATGGAATGGGAACCAATGCAGCACCTTTTGATTCCTGGTTGATACTTAGAGGTCTTAAAACACTACCATTAAGAATGAAAAAACATGCTGAAAATGCCATGATTGTAGCAGAATTTTTAAGCGAACACTCCAAGGTTTCAGATGTTTACTACCCTGGACTTACAACCCATCCAGGTTATGAAATTGCAAAAAAACAGATGGACGGCTTTGGTGGAGTTGTATCCTTCAAATTGAAATCTGATGTTGGTAGATTCATAAGAGGTCTTGACCTATTTTTACTTGCTGAATCTCTTGGAGGTGCAGATTCACTTGTAGAACATGCAGCAACTATGAGTCATGCTTCAATGAAAAAATCAGCTCGTGAACAGGCCGGTATTACAGACGATATTATCAGGTTGTCCATTGGACTCGAAGATTCAGAGGATTTAATCGAAGATCTATCAAGGGGACTTGAACGTTCATGATTTAAATAAAGGTTATTAATAAACCCCACATCATTTTACACTTCTCTGAGGTCTTAAATGAATCAAAAACTTTATATGTAACGATAGTTATATAACAATTGTTAATTGAAGTTTATTGTATCTATATTACGCTTTGGTGATTTGTGTGGAAATAAAATATTCTGAAGACCATGTTGAAAAATTGAAATTAAACAGCATTTCAGTTGAGGAGTTATTAAAAAATCTTGGAATTGACCCACTGGAAGTAATTGTAAAAAAAGATGGATCTGTAATCCTCGAAAATGAAATATTAAGGAACGATGACAGAATAGAGATTATAAAAGTGATTCACGGCGGTTAAAATAAATCTAATTGAAATATAGAATATTTATGATGTTGTTTAGAATGATAAGTTAGTGGTAATTAATTAACATCATAATAACGGAGATAAATTTATGGATAATCACAAGCCAATATTAGTTAGATATGGTGAAATTGGAGTAAAAAGTCCTGTAGTAAGGAAAAGATTTGAAAAAAAGTTAATATCGAATATTAAAAAGTTAATCAAATGTAAAATCACCATAAATCAAGGAAGAATCTTTCTTTTTCCTGAAGATCATGATGAAACATTAAAATCTTTAAAAAAGATATTTGGAGTTGTTTCATTTAGTCCAACAATTTCAACTGAAACTGATTTCGACTCAGTCAAAGAAGCTGTACAGGGTTACATAAAAGAATTAATGGATAAAGGAGAGTTTAACCCAGAAAAACCATTTGCTGTAAAGTGCAGACGTGTTGGAACACACGACTTTTCAAGCAGGGAGATGGCTGGGTTTTGTGGAGCTGCCGTAATAGAAATAACCAATGCACCAGTGGATCTTTCAAATCCTGAATTTAAACTTTTTATCGAAGTCAGAGAAAAAAAAACCTATATATTCCATGAAAAAATAAAAGGCCCAGGAGGTCTTCCAATTGGAACCCAGGGGAGAATGGTTGCCCTAGTTTCTGGAGGTATAGACTCACCAGTTGCAACCTACCTCATGATGAAGAGGGGTTGTGATATTACCATTCTCAACTTCAACAACCACCCTTACACAGGCGGATCTAATGATAAAATTATCAAGATCTTTAAAAAACTCAATGAATATGCATCAGGTTCTGAACTTAAACTTTACCAGGTGAACTATGGTGATTTCCTAAAAAAATGTACAGAAGAAGCCCCACCAAGGATGACTTGTGTACTCTGTAAGAGTGGGATGTACCAGATTGCAGAGAAGATAGCAAAACAGGAAAAAGCCCTAGCTATCATAGATGGAAGTAGTGTAGGACAGGTAGCATCTCAAACATTACCTAATATTCTAGCCACACGTTACTCAACAACCATGCCTGTTCTAAGTCCTTTAATAGGTCTTGATAAAACAGAGATCTCAGAAATGGCAGAAAAAATCGGAACTTTCCCAATATCCACACTTCCAGATAGTGGATGTTCAGCTGCACCCAAACATCCTGAAACCAATGCAGTACTTGAAAAAGTTTTAGAAGTTCAGGGTGAAATTGAAATGGAGGATGAACTGGCCAGAGTTATTTCCTCACTTCATGAGATCGATACTGAATAATATTTAAATTTATTTTTTACCTTAAAAAAAAAATAGTTTAGGAGGATTAAAAAAAATGGCAATATTTTCAAAGGTCACAGAAAAGGATGTGACAAAGGCAATTGTATCAGAATTTGCAGAAGAATTCCTTGAATATGTTGAAAGCGATGTGGTAATAGTTGGAGCAGGACCAAGCGGTCTAATTGCAGCCAAAAGACTTGCAGATAAGGGTATTAAAGTACTACTTATCGAGAGCAACAACTACCTTGGGGGAGGCTTTTGGATAGGCGGATACCTCATGAACAAGTTGACTGTAAGGGAACCAGGCCAAAGGATACTGGATGAAATTGGTGTGCCATACAAAAAAGTCCAAGACGGACTTTACGTCGCAGATGGGCCACATGCATGTTCAAAACTCATAGGGGCTGCAATGGATGCAGGAGCCAAAGTACTCAACATGACCAAGTTTGATGATGTTGTTGTTAGAAAGGATAAAGTTGGAGGTGTAGTAATAAACTGGACACCAGTATCTGCACTTCCTAGGGCAATTACTTGTGTAGATCCTGTTGCACTAGAATCTAAAATAGTTGTAGATGCTACAGGACACGATGCTGTAGTTGTTAAATCCCTTGAACAACGTGGTCTAGTTGAAATTGAAGGTTTTGAAGGTATGTGGGTTGAAAAATCAGAAGATGCTGTAGTAGAGAAAACAGGAGAAGTTTACCCTGGAGTATTTGTAACTGGAATGGCAGTAGCAACAACTTACGGAAGTACAAGGATGGGACCAACCTTTGGTGGAATGCTACTTTCAGGAGAAAAAGTTGCAGAACTAATAATCGACCAGTTGAAAGTAGATGTAACAGTTGAAGATGTAAAAACTGGAAAGATCAAGGGATCAAAATAGATTTTAGATAATTTTGATTAAAAATTTGTTAAATAACCCCAATAAACTCCAATAAAATATTAGAATGTGTATCAATGAATTCAAAAATTAATAACTCACAAGCAAGAATAGTAGCAGTTTCCACAAGTCCCTTGACTGGAACCAAAAAAACTAATGTGTTACAGGGAATTTTACTTGAGAACTATGGATTGTTAGGGGATGGACATGCTGAAAACCAGACACACAGACAGATAAGTCTTCTTGCAGTAGAAAGCATCCAAAAGATGAGGGATTTAGGACTTGAAGTAAACCCTGGAGATTTTGCAGAAAATATCACAACAAAAAGTATTGTTCTGGTGGATCTCCCTTTAGGAACCAAGATCACCATCGGGGACAGTTCACTACTTGAAGTTACACAGATTGGTAAGAAATGTCATAGTCCATGTGAAATTGGTAGAACTGTCGGAGAGTGTATAATGCCCACTGAAGGAATCTTCTGTAAAGTTTTAGAAGGTGGAAAAATTAGGGTTGGAGATGAATTAAAAGTTATTTGATATATTTAGAAATTAAATTCTCATTTTCATTTTTTTAACCTAATTATCAGTTTAATTACAGTGGATCATCTTTTATTGAAGATTTCGAATATTTAATAAATATACTCATAATCAGGATTTATATTAAAAAAAATAAGAGAATTTCATTTTGAAGATTAAAAAAAACTAAGAATAAATTTTAGAAATTTTAGGAGGCAAATTTATGTTACATGGAACAGAAGTACTGAAGAAAGGTTTCGCAAAGATGACTAAGGGTGGAGTTATAATGGATGTTGTAAATGCTGAACAGGCTGTTATTGCTGAAGAAGCCGGGGCTGTTTCAGTCATGGCACTTGAGAAGGTTCCTTCTGATATACGTGCAGAAGGTGGAGTTGCAAGAATGGCTGATCCATCCAAGGTTAGAGAAATAATTGATTCAGTGAGTATTCCAGTAATGGCCAAAGTACGTATAGGTCACTTTGTAGAAGCTCAGGTACTTGAGTCCCTTGGTGTAGATATGATAGATGAAAGTGAAGTCCTGACCCCTGCAGATGAAAAATATCATATTAATAAGAAAGAATTTACCATCCCATTTGTTTGCGGTGCACGTAATTTAGGGGAAGCTTTAAGAAGAATTGATGAAGGTGCTGCTATGATCCGTACTAAGGGTGAAGCAGGAACAGGAAATATAGTTGAAGCAGTGCGTCACAGTAGACAGATACTTGGTATGATAAGGGAACTAAAAGACAAAACAGAAGAAGAATTATGGACTGTGGCAAGGAAAATAGAATCGCCACTCGAACTAGTAAAAGAAACAGCCAAAGTAGGTCGATTGCCAGTTGTTAACTTTGCAGCAGGAGGTATAGCAACACCTGCAGATGCAGCACTTATGATGCAGTTGGGTTCCGATGGAGTTTTTGTAGGATCTGGAATCTTTAAATCAGAACAACCAACACTAGTTGCAAAGGCCATTGTAGAAGCAACAACACATTATAACGATGCCGACATTATTGCAGAAGTATCAACCGATCTTGGAAAAGCAATGCCCGGACTTGATATAAGCGATATCCCTGAAAATGAGAAATTACAAACAAGAGGATGGTAATTATGCAATAAATATTACTATATTTTTTTATTTTCTAAGATATCACTATTTTTTCAGTACAAAACTCTATGCCTAGTCTAAATCTTTAATCTTCAATGGAAAATAGAAAGTTTCTCTTCACTATAATCAGTACTATTTTATATTTTTTAATATTGCTCTGATTATTATATATTAATTCTTCTATTTTAGTGATTTCAAATTAAATCAGTATATTGGTATCAATCCCTTATTTAAGCCTGTAATACACTCTCCTCCGTTAGATGTTACAATGAATGTATTTTCAATTCCAACCATTCCAATATTTTCAATTCCTTTTTTAGGTTCAAGGGCAAATACCATACCTTCTATGAGTGGTTCATTAAATCCTTCTGCAATTACAGGGAGTTCATCTATTAATAAACCTATTCCATGACCCAGAAAATTTACTCTCCTATTACCATAGCCCATAAAATTTTTAAGAAATTCATTGTTTAGGTTGTTCATTACTGTTTTGTATATATCTGACGGAATTCTGCCTGGTTTTAACATATCTGAAATTGTATTTTGTATATCAACACACTCAAAGTGGGTATCTATTGCACATTTGGGAAGGGATCGGCCAAACATGTAAGTCATGGTTTTATCGGTGTTGTAACCATCTACACCACACCCTACATCTACAAATACCAGATCTCCCCTTCTCAATTTTCTTTCACGGCTTCCTATGAGTGGTACTGCAGGACTCATTCCATAATTTCCGCCGGGCCCATTAAAGTAATTTGGATAAATAGAACTTTCACCAAAACCTATTTGTCCCAATACAATTTCTGTATCAAACATGCCAAAACGGGTTACACCATGATGACCTTCATTAATCATTAATTTAAACAGATCTGCTGCCAGATCTGCTTCGCTCATACCTTCTCTTAATATTTCTGGCACAATATCTTCTAGAACATGCTCATGGATCTTCCCAGCCTTTCTCATAAGCGTTAACTCATATTCACTTTTTATGCTTCTTATAGTGGCAATAGCTTTATCAAGAGGTTTAAAATTTTTGAATGGAAAATGCTTTTGAAAACGAAGGTACAAGGCCATCGGAACAACTTCTGTTTCTAAATATACAGTATCTGGAAGTTTGGTTACAATTCCAGCAGCATCACGGAAGCTATTCATTGACTTGATATTTCCAAATAAAGATTCGTTTGTTGCCCTTTCATAGCTTCTTCGTACCCAAAAAGTTGCTTCATTGTCTCTAGGAATGATCAGCATCCCATCCTGCATTGTACCTGTAAAATAGTAGAGATTTATTTTACTAAATATTACAGCAATTTCCCATCCTGGATTTGAATAATCCATCAATAATTTAAATTGTTCCAGACGGGTTTCTAATTCTTTTAGAGGAGTTTTTCTCGACATAATTTCTCTATAAATTTCTTCAATTTTATAAAAGAATTAATTTAAATATATCATTTGCTTATTAATAAAAATATAAGTTTTTAATATTAAAAAATGAAAGTATCAAATTTCCATAAATTAATTTAGTTATTTTAATTTAAATTAAATATATGATTATTTTTTTTACTTTCTTTTACATTTGAGATTATGATGTTAAAAAATAATTTTTACTCAAAATTTACACAAATAATAGATTTCTAATATATTATATTCTAAAGATAATATTAAAATATACATTTTACTCCTACTTCAATCAGTTCGGGTATATGTATACAGCATTATAACTTGATCTTTAGTTTTCATTCAATAACAGTGAAAATTAATAGGAAATTTCGACTGATCATATAATTAAAGTCAAAATCTTGGAATAATTATGATAATTCCATTTAACTTCGTCATAGCAAAGTTTAACGAAGTCTATATTTATTAATTTTTAAGTAAAATCTCCTATAATGGTTTATTTTTACTGAATTAACTTAATTAATATTATATAATTTAAAAAAACCTAATTTTAAGGTTTATTAATTAAATTTAGATTTAATAAGAACTTAAATTTCATAATTTTAGAAAAATTGAAATTAAAGTAATACTTAATGTAATATTCAAATTAAAAATCCTTTATCTTTTTTGAAAATAAATAAAAATTAAAAAAATTGATTTGATCAATCTCAAAAGAAAACTTTTAAAATTTGATTAATTCAATATTTAATATAATTATTTTTTTTAAATTTGAGACAATTTCTTAGATCTCAATCATATTTTGTTTTTAAAAATTGTTAATATTAGATTAATTATCATGATAGTCTAAGCTAATAAATAAACATATACTTTTTATCCCTCTACATTTTTATTTATTATTTTAAACTTTTGATATGAAATAAAAATATAAATTTAAAATCATCATTATTGAAGTACCAAATTTTAATTCAGATAATGTATAACATCCATTCATGAGTAAAAAAATAGTTCTTTGTTATGGTGACTCCCTGACGTGGGGTAAAAATCCTGCTAATCAAGAGAGGATGGCCCCTAATGAAAGATGGACTGGAGTTCTTCGTAACCAACTAGGTGATTGTTATTCAGTAATTGAAGAGGGATTACCCGGAAGAACCACGGTATGGGATGATCCGCTTCATGGTGTGTACAAAAATGGTTTAAATTATTTAATACCATGTCTTGACAGTCATAGACCCATTGACATTTGCATTCTCCAGCTAGGTACCAATGATCTAAAAAAAAGATTTTCTCTGTCTGCTAAAGAGATAGCGCATGGAATTTCGGTACTGATAGAAGTTATTAATGAAAGTGGGACAGGACCCGATGGTTTAAAACCACAAATCCTTTTACTTGCTCCACCAATAATAACCACCAATTTGAGCTATTCGGAAGAATTCAGAAATTCATATCACAAATCACTCAAATTACCTGATTTATATGCTAAAGTTGCACTCGAATACAAGTGCGAGTTCTTAGACACTTCAACGATAATAGTGACAAGTGAACTGGATGGAGTACACCCTAATATTGGACAACACCTCAAACTTGGGAATGTAATAAGTAAAAGGGTAAAAAAAATCCTTTAACCATTTTAAGATTATTTTTCAAGTATTTTATTTTCATTGCCTGTTACTGAACAGGTATGTTCCAATAGCAACCACAAACAGATCAAATATAATAATAATCAATATTTCATAATACAATGGCATCAAGCTGTGCCATCCGCTCAACATAACCGTTCTTAAAGCATCAACTCCATAAGTAAGTGGGTTAATATAGAATGCCCATTTAATCCACACCGGTAGGTTGGTTACTGGAAATAATGCTCCACTTAAAAAAAACATAGGCATATTAACAAAGGTCACAATTGTACCGAAGCTTTCCAAACTGGTCATGAGACTTGCTATGATAAGACCAATACATGTCAATCCAATTGTGATGAGTATCATCAACGGCAGTGCTGAGCTGACTGATATCAATGTAAGTGGTATGCCAATAATAAATCCTAAAATAATTACGATAATTCCTTGGAACATAGCAGCTGTACCAACTCCAAACATCTTACCTGCAAAAATGGAGATTCGACCTATGGGTGCTACAAGTATTTCCTTCATAAAACCAAATTGTCTATCCCATATTACAGAGATTCCCAAAAATATCGATGTGAATAGAAGTGTCTGTGCTATGATACCTGGTAGCAGGAATTGAGTGTAATTAAAACCAGTGCTAGATAGGGCAAAACCTAAACCACCACCAAAAATTACAAGCCAAAGTACTGGTGTTATAACCGAACTGATTAAACGGGAACGGTCACGAATAAAACGTTTAAGTTCACGACGCCATAATGCGCCAATTCCTCTAAGTTCACTTATTTTATCTTCCCCCTCATTCTAACTGCCATTCCCGTTAGTTCTTTACCTCCACCACCCTCACGAATTTCACGGCCTGTAAAAAACATGAATGCATCATCTAAATCCGGCTCTCTTATGGATATATTGTCTATATAGATATCAACTGATACCGCCAATTCAACAATACGTGCCAATGCCGTATGGGCATTTCCAACTGTTAAGATTACTTCTTTTCCTGTTTCCATTACTGTATCAGCGAGTTTTCCCTCTTTTACTTTTTTAGATAAAAGTTTGTTATCACTGGACTCAATGATGATGGTTTCTCCTTCTAGTTTGCTCTTTAGGTTGTTAGGTGTATCCAGTGCAATAATCCTGCTCCTGTCAATAATAGCTATCCTATCGCAGAGTTTGTCTGCTTCCTCCATATAATGGGTAGTCAAGATTATGGTGATATTCTCGCGTTTCTTTAAATCCCGGATATAACTCCATATATGGTCTCGACTTTGAGGATCCAAGCCCACGGTAGGCTCATCCAAAAATAATACTCGTGGATAGTGTATTAAACTTCTTGCAATTTCCAATCGACGCCTCATACCTCCAGAATAAGTGTTAACAAAACTCGACGCACGATCTTCTAACTCAACTAATTTTAATACCTCGTCTATTCTAGAGTGCATTACATCACGAGGAACATCATAAAGATCTGCATGTAACTCCATATTCTCCATACCAGTTAATTTATCATCTATACTTGGATCTTGGAAAACTATCCCTATAGATCGTCTGACATCAGATGCCTGCTTCACAATATCGTAACCCTCTACCCTGGCTGTCCCACTTGTAGGTTTTAAAATTGTACACAACATGGATATGAATGTACTTTTTCCGGCTCCGTTAGGGCCTAGTAAACCGAAAATTTCACCCTGTTCAACATTCAAATTCACATCATCTACAGCAGTCATCTTGTTGAATCTTTTTGTTAAACCTACAGTTTCTATAGCTTTCATATTCCCCCCCAAAAGTATAAAATCATGATTAGATTGAAATTATGATAGTTTATGAGATAGTTCTGTAATTTTTTGATCGGATTTGATTTGAATAATCCACCATGATAACTAACTACCTGATCAATATCATAATTCAAGAATTTTTGAATCGCAGCCGTAGCTGAATCCATATCTGGAGTGTTACGTGGGTCTGGTCCTGTTA
>Ga0182021_10009135_pt1 | contig 11733 bp, 9 predicted proteins | sample 612E3MmetaG_FD_120493 | JGI IMG/M metagenome (GOLD analysis project Ga0182021, IMG submission 120493) | Permafrost microbial communities from Stordalen Mire, Sweden - 612E3M metaG (Illumina Assembly) | ecosystem: Environmental > Terrestrial > Soil > Wetlands > Permafrost | place: Sweden...
GCCGCCGTGTAGACCGTCATTCCGCCTGTGAGCTGGACGGCGAAGTACGTGGTTACGACAAAGACGATCTGCGTTGCGCCCAGACCCAGGGCCCGCGGTGCCATCAGCAACAACGTCTCGCGCACCGCAGGATCGTGGATGTCGACCACGGGAGCGTAGAGCCCGTTCTTGCGGACGGCAAAGGCCTGCGTGGCGACATGGCCGGCCGCACCCAGCACGACGCCCAGCGCCAGCGCGTTGATGCCCATTACCGGCGTCAGCGCCACCGCGCAAACGATGATGGCAATGTTGTAGACGTTGGGCGCCAGGGCCGGCACTCCGAATATGCCTGTAGCGTTGAGGCCGGCGGTCATAACCGCGGCGATGGCGAGGAGGATCGGCGACAGCAGCATCCACCGCGTGAGTTCGATTTCGAGCGGGAGGCTGCTCGCGTCCTTGATGGGTGCGATTGCGGGAACGATCGCCGGAGCCGCGAACCAGACCACGATCGCCAGCGGCACGAGAACGATGAGAATCAGATTGGCGATGGTCGCCACGACCCGCCGGGCCCGCCGGTCCTCACCGTTCGCCAGCAGCGCCGACGCTACAGGAACGAGGGCCGATCCGACCGCGCCCGCGGCTACCAGCTGGAACAGAGTGTCGGGAATACGGAAGGCCGCCAGGAACGCGTCAAGTTGGCCCACCTGGGCCTTGCTCCCGAATTCGGCAAGGAACACTGACGTTCGCAACCAGCCCAGAAGCCGAGAGAGGACGACTCCCGCGACGACGACCACTCCGGCCATCGCGATGGCACGGCCGCCCAGACGGGCCGCGCTGGCCGCAGACAAGCCCGGCGTGGCAGGAGATGTGGCCTCGCCGCCCAGCACCACGTCACCGGCCACGACCTCGGGCGAGGTCTGGAGGTATCGGCGCGGCTGCCAGGCGGGTTGGCGGACCGACGGCGGGTTGGCGCGGCCGCGCGAGGTCGGCGGGCGACGGGACCCGGGATGACCGCTCATCTGGAGCGTCGCGCCATGCGCCAGAACCGCCCGAGGAGCGCATTGGGAGCATATTCGTGGGCCCGGACGCGTACCTCGCCGACCGCGCCCAGACGCCGCTTGAACTCGTAGAGATTCCAGAGCGGGTGGGAGCTGTCCGTTGGCAGCCCCGGGAACGCGTGCGTGTCGACGCCGCCCAGGTCGTATCCCTCGAAGCCGGCGGTCACGGCCCAGCGCATGATCGACCAGTGCAGGAGGTGATTCGCCCGGTTCTTGCGCAGATCGGCGTCGTCCGGAGAACCGGCCGCGAACAGGACTACGTACCGGCCGCAATGGAGCAATAGCAGCCCGCTCCGCCGGCGCCCCTCGACGCTGGCGAACCAGAGGCTGGCCAGGCCGGCCTCACCGAGGCTTCGCCACTGGCTCAGCTCGTATTCACGGTCGCGGACGAGAAAGTCCTCCCGCCGGCCGGTAGCGGCGTGCATCTCGAAGAACTCGGCCAGTGCGGCCTCGCGGACGGCCGGCAGAGTCAGATCGATCATCTCGGTCGTGACACCCGCTCGCCGGGCCTTGTTGATGTTCGTGGCCGTCGAGTCGTCGACGAGTGCGTGCTGCGCGTCTTCGTCCGCGCGGAGTGGGATCACCATCGCCGTGCGCGACACCTGAACCTCGCGCGCCGCCGGCCGAAAGCCAGATTCAGGCAGCGCGGCCGCGAGTTCACCGTCTTCGCGCCATGTGGGGTCGATCGTGAGCGTCACGCTGCGTCTGGCACGGGCGACGCTCTTGAGTGCGTCCAGCGCCGCCGTGGCGGCCTCAGGCGACGCCTCCAGAAGGATCGGGCCTCTGGGTGCATAGTGGACGCGCAGCCCGTTGAGCACCGGCACCCGACGGCTGAGCGGCCGTTCCTGGATGAATACGACCGCTACCCGTCGCCCGTCCAGGTCGACCGCGTAGCGAAGCGGGTTCCATCCCAGGCTGCGCTTGACTTCGCCCCACTCGTACGATTGGAACGCGTCCCCGAGCGCGCTCCGCGCCGCCAGATCGTCCCAGTCGGCCGCCGACCAGGCGCGCGCGTCAACCACGACGGGCGTGCTGGCAAGGGTCGCTCGAGTCTTGTGCACCAACTCCTCCACTGGGCCCCGTCCGGTGACGGGCCGGCGGCTCGTGATCGATTCTCGCATCCTGCGCAGCAAGACGCGGCCCAAAGTCAGAAGGCCACGACCGTGGCGCCGTCGCCGCCCTCGCCTCGCCCACCGGGACGCCATGATTTGACGAGCGGATGCCCTGCGGCGTAATCCCGCACGGCGTCGCGCAGCGCGCCCGTACCGAGGCCGTGGATGATCGTGGCTTGCTCCAGGCCGGCCAAAGAGGCGTCGTCCAGGTAGCGGTCGAGGACCTCGAGTGCCTCCACGACCTTTGCGCCCCGGAGATCGAGTGAGGACGCGACCGTTCGAGCGCGCTCCAGCTGCAGTCGCGAGGCGCCGCCGGGAGATCCCGCTTCGAGCGACGCCGTCGGTCGGTACGCGCCGCTTCTGCCGCCCGTGGCCGCGGACCCCTCCCCTTCTCCGCCGACCGCCGGCTCCAGATCTTCTACCTGGACCGTGACCCGGATCCCGCCCGCTTCCAACGTCGCGCGGCGGCCGCCTTTCTCGATGGCAGCGACCCGGCCTTCCCATCCGCCGCTGATGCTGCGGGCACGCATGCCGGTCCGCCACGCAATTGATCCCGGCGGCATCGTTCGCACCGGTGCGGGCTCCGGTGCCGGCAGCCGCTCGAGTTGCGCTGTGGCCCGCTCCAGGCCGTCGTCGAGGCTGCGCTGAGTGACCGTTTCGCGCTCGAGGTGGCGGCGAATCGACCGCACCTCGGCCCTCACCTCGTCGACGAGCCGCTCGGCGTCGTCCCGCGCGGCGGTGACCGATTCGGTGCGTTCGTGTTTAGCCCGGCGCCGTTCATCCTCGGCCGACGCCAGGGCGGTTCTCGCCCGGTCCTCGGCCGTCCTGGCTCGGGCCAGCGCCTCGGTCGTTTCGACCTCCGTAGCCTTGATCGAGGCGAGCGTTTCCTCGAACGCCTGCTGTTCATCGGTCAGCCGCGACCGCGCGTCCGCGACGATGGCCGTGGGGAGTCCGAGGCGTTCGGCGATGGCGAAGGCCTGGCTCCGACCCGGCAACCCGATCGACAGACGATATGTCGGCCGCAGCGTCTCGACGTCGAACTCGACGGAGGCGTTGCGAGCCTGCGGCGTCGTGTGGGCGTAGAGCTTGAGCTCCGCGTAGTGGGTCGTGGCCGCGACCAGGGCGCCGGCTTTGATGAAGTGATCCAGCAACGCCTGGGCCAGGGCCGAGCCTTCGGTCGGATCCGTGCCCGCGCCGAGCTCGTCGAGCAGGACAAGGCGGTTTGGCCCGGCCGACGCGACGATGCGGACGATCGAGCGCAGGTGCCCGCTGAACGTCGACAGCGACTGTGCGACCGACTGCTCGTCCCCGATGTCGGCGTAGACGTCGAGCAGGATCGGCAGCTTCGTGCCCGTTTCGGCAGGCACGTGCAGGCCGGCCTGATGCATCAGGCTCAGGAGACCGAGGGTTCGGAGCGCGACCGTCTTGCCGCCCGTATTCGGACCGGTGATCAGCAGCGCGGTGTAGCCGTCGCCAAGTCGCAGGTCGATCGGGACGACCCGGCCCGAGAGTCCCGGATGACGCGCTCCAAGCATCACGATCTCGGGCCGATCGTTGATCTCGGCCGCGATTGCGTCCATCTCTTCCGCCAGGCTTGCCTTGGCCGCCCAGAAGTCGAACCTGGCCAGGGCGTCGAGCGTGTCGCGAAGCTGCGGCGCGTGTCCAGCCACGAGAGTCGAGAGCTCGTCGAGGATGCGATCCACCTCGGCGAGCTCGGCCAGCTGCGCCTCGCGCCAGGCATTGCCGAGCTCCACCGCCACGATCGGCTCGACGAACAGGGTCTGGCCGCTGCCTGAGGCGTCGTGGACGATGCCCTTGACGCGGGCTCGTGAATCGGCTCGCACGGGGATCACGTAGCGGCCGCCGCGAAGCGTCACCAGAGGCTCCTGGAGCGCGCCCGACAGCTCGCCCGAATGCACCAGCTGATCCAATCGAGTGCGCAGCCGGTCGTACGCGACGCGGACGGCGCGTCGAAGCCCGCCAAGACGCGGGGAAGCCGTGTCGAGCAGCTCGCCGGTGGGATCGAAGCTTCGCGCGAGCACGCTGCGCAGGCCCGGCAGCGGGTGGATCTCACGGGCCAGCTCGTGCAGGATCGGCCGCTTGTCTCCGGAAAGGGCTTCGCCGAGTCGAGACGCGGCTTCGAGGGTGAATTGGATGTCGAGGAAATGGCCCGGATCGAGCCGGCCCCCGCGAGCGGCCCGTTCCAGCCAGGGTCCAATGTCCTTGCTGCCACCTATCCCGGCGCCCGGGTGCCCCGCCACGAAGGCCCGGGTCTGCGTCGTCTCCTCGAGGCCGCGAGCCACGATCACCCGGTCGACTGACGGTTCGAGCGCCTCCGCGAGACGGCGCCCGGGAGGGAACCCGGTGGCGGCGGCGAGACGGGCCCGAACCAGAGGGAACTCGAGCAGCGCAATCGATCGCCGATCCATCTGCTCGCCGGAGCCGGTTGCCGGTTCGGACGAGGTGGAGGCGGAGGCGGAGAGGCCGGGATCGGGCATGGTCATCGCGAGCCGCCGGCGACCGACACGGCTGGGTTCCCGGCCGCCCAGACCCGCCATCGATTGCTTAGCCACGGTTCCGGGGCATAGCCGATCCCGACCCGCGGGCCGAACGCGGGCTCGACGGCCGGGTCGTTCGGCCGGGCCGGCTCCAGGTGGAGCGGCGCCGCAGGATCGCACAGGTCCGCGCCGCTCTCGTCGCGTCCGATCGAGAAGGCCACGCAGACGAGGCCGGGCCCCGAGGCCAGCCTGGCGGCCGGCAGCGCGGCCACTCTCTTGCGGGCGGCGCCGGCACGCGAGCCGCTCGCCGATGGTTCGCCGCGACGGCCGGCGCGGGCAACGACCCACTCCACGCGGGCGCGGCGCATCAGGTCCACTCCCTCGATCGGCTCCACCGCGCGCACGAGCAGAGCTGCAGCATTGCCCACTGGCTCAGTCACAACGTTCAAGCAGTCGTACATCCCGTAGACAAGGTATATGTAGGCGTGGCCCGGTGGGCCAAACATCACCGCATTGCGCTTCGTCGGCCCGAAACGTGCATGCGAGGCCATGTCTTCGGTCCCTACGTAGGCCTCGACTTCGACGATCCTGCCACTTCTTACGCCGGACGCGTCGATTCGGACCAGTCGAGCACCGAGAATCGCCCTCGCAGCCGCAAGCGTGTCGGCTGCCAGCAGGCGGCGCGGGTAGGCAGCCTCAGATGCAACCGGCTCGAATGTCAGCGGTTTCGTCTCGCTCAGGGAAAGACCGAAACCAGATCGCCTGGCAGCAGCACCGTCAGCAGATGCATCAGGGGCGGCACGAGGATGTCATGGATCCCGACGGCGATGTGGGACTGGTTGACCAGGTCCTGGGCCTGTCGCAGTTGATCTACCTCGCCCGGAAATGGATCCCCGATCTTGTAGGAGGTCATGATCACGACCGCGATAGTCAGCAGGATGAAACCTTCGAGCAACCCCAACAGGCCGCCGACGACGTCATCGAGGATGGGGTGCGCCGCCGAGAGATCGGTGCGCTTGTAGAAACCCTGGATCAGTATCGAGAACGCCACGGTCAGAACGATGAACAGGGCCACGAAGGCAAGCAAACGGCTGTAGCCGTCGGGAAACTGCTGCCACTGACCGGCCAGGTAGTCGCCGACGAAGGCTCGCAGGTTGGCCGCCAGCAGGAAGGCGAACACCATCGAGAGGATCCCGAGGATGCGACGGATGGCGCCCTGCATCGCCCCGATGACAAACGACCCGAACAAGGCGAAAAGGATCGCCAGATCGACCAGCGGCGCGGACTGGATTGCTCCGATCATTGCTCTCCCTCGCAGCTCGAGGCGGAGGATGGCCTTCCGGCGCGAACGCGACTAGCGTAGCAGCGGGCGATCCGCTGCGAATGACCTTAGCAGGCCGCGTGCCGCAGGTTCAACGGGGTAAGCGTACCGACCGGCACCTGACCAACAAGTTCGCGCCGCCGAGTCGGAGTTCGCCGCCTCGAGTTCGACCTAGCTGCGGATGTGGGCCCCCAGATCCGCAGCTAGGCCTTTTCGGATCGCCTCGAGAGCTCCATCGACTTCGGCCTCGGTCAGAGTCCGGTCCTGCGCGCCGAACTCGAGCCTGTACGCAAGGCTCTTCTCGGTCGACGCCAGCGGATTGCCACGATAGAGGTCGAACAGGCGGATCCTGCGCAACAGGACCCCGCCGTGATCCGCGATGGTCGTCTGAACCTCGGCCGCGGTGCGGGACTCGGCCACGATGACCGCCAGATCGCGTTCGGCCCCGGGGAATCGCGGGATGGGCGCCACGTGGATGCGCGGCAGCCGGCCGCGCCCCAAACCCAGGATCGCCAGTTCGGCCACGATCACTCGCTGACTGCGCAAGTCCCACTCCTGGACGACGTCGGGGTGTAGTTCGGCCACGCGGCCGGCCAGGATCTCATCGGGAGACTGCTCCCTGACCGAGAAGGCCCGGCCCGGGTGAAAGGGAAAGCCCCGCGTATCTGGGGCGTAGCCTGGAGCCGGCAAGGCCAGACTGCGGCACAGCAGCTCGAGCAGGCCCTTGGCGTCGTCGAGGTCGTAGGGGCTAGCGATGCGATTCCAGCTCGCAGGCTCGGCCGAGCCCGTCAGGAGGAAGCTCAGTCGCGTCCATTCCCGCGGCGCTGCATCGGCGCGGCCGTAGCCATTGCCGATCTCGAAGATGGCGACATCGGCACGACCCTGCCGTTCGTTGAGGGCCAGGACGTCGAGCAGGCTGCCGACCAGCTGGCGGCGCAGGACGGAGTGCTGCGTGGAAAGCGGGTTCGTAACCGCGATCGGATCCCCGACCGCCGGCTCCGGGAAGGCGACACCGTCGTCATCGGCCGGCCATCGCAGCCTGGCCTCGTGCAGCGGCGAGACAAGGGCGTGGGTGACGACTTCTGTCAGCCCGGCGCCCACGAGAGTGTCGCGGATGAGTTGACGGACCCGCAGAGGCGATGGCCTGTAGGCCGGCATCAGCGTGTCGGGCAGATGCGCCGGAGTGGTCTCGTAGCCACGAACACGGGCCACCTCCTCCGCCACGTCGGCCTCGACAACCAGGTCCCGGCGCCAGGTCGGCACCACCGCGACGAGCGTTTCCTCGGAACCCGGGTCGACGACAAGGGGCTGTGGCTCGACTGCGACCTGGATGCGGGTGCCCGCCGGGGCCGGTTCTGTGTCCACGTCTACGCGTCGCAGAAGGCTGCGCTGCTCGTCTGTGGAAATCGGCGCGCCGAGCAGCTTCCCCACGCGGGCGGGCCGGAAGGCCAACTTTGCAGAGGCCGGCTCCTCCGGCGCAGTGTCGACGCGACCTTTCGCGACCGAACCGCCGGCCCAGGCGAGCGTGAGCTGCGCGACCCGATCTGCCCCGATGCGGGCGAGACGGAACTCCTGGCCCTTCTCGAAGCGAAGGCTCGCTTCTGACCGCAGGGCGTACCGATGGCCGGTCCGACGGATGCTGACCGGATCGAACACGGCGGACTCGATTGCGATCTCGGTCGTCGCATCCGTGATCTCGCTGTCGGCCCCGCCCATCACACCGGCGATGCCGATCGGGCCGCTGGGATCCGCAATGACCAGGGTGTCGGCCGTCAACTCGCGCTGGACGTGATCGAGGGTCTCGAGGCGTTCCCCGGGAAGTGCGAGCCGGACGATGATCGTCCCTTCCTTGACCGCGGCTCCGTTGAAGGTGTGCGTCGGCTTGCCCAACTCGAGCATCACGTAGTTCGACGCGTCGACGACATTGCTCACCGGGCGCATTCCCGCGGCCTGAAGTCGCATCTGGACCCAATCCGGCGACGGCCCGATCTTCACGCCACTCACCCACCGGCCCACGAACCTGGTGCAGAGCTGAGGCTCGCGAACCTCAACGCTCAGCCTGTCGCTCACGGGACCGCCCGCTTCCTGGACCGTGATCTCGGGCCACCGGACCTTGGCGCCGGTTGCGGCCGCGACCTCACGCGCCAGGCCGATCAGGCACAGCGCGTCGCCACGATTCGGCTTGACGTCCACGTCGAGGACGACGTCGCCGTACAGCTCGCTCAGGTCTCGACCAAGGGGCGTCGCAGGCGGCAGGATCAGGATGCCCTCGGCGTCGCTGGTGATGTGCAGCTCGTCACCCGAGCACAGCATGCCTTCCGAAGCGATGCCCATCTTCTCGGTGCGTTCGATGCGGCGCTCGCCGGGCAGGACGGCGCCCGGCAGTGCGACGGGCACGCGCTGGCCGGGTGCGATGTTATTGGCACCGCACACTATGTGCAGCGGCTCACCCGAACCCACGTTGACGGTCGTCAGGTGGAGGCGATCGGCGTGGGGGTGCTTCTCGACCGTGAGCAGCTCACCCACGACCACGGAGCGCCAGTCGGCGCCCCAATGCTCCAGGCCTTTGACTTCCATCCCGAGCAGCGTCAGGCGCTCGGCCAGCTGTTCGGGCGACAGCTGAACGTCGACGTACTCGCGCAACCAGCCAAGCGGGACTCTCATCGGAACTGCTCCAGGAAGCGCAGGTCGTTTTCCAGGTAATAGCGAAGATCCGGCACGGCATGGCGAAGGTTGGCGATGCGCTCGACGCCCATGCCGAAGGCAAACCCCTGATATCGCTCGGGGTCGATTCCTCCGTACTGGAGCACGACCGGGTGGACCATCCCCGCGCCCAGGATGGTCATCCAGCCAGTCTTCGAGCATGCCGGACAGCCGACGCCGCCACAGACGACGCATTCGACGTCGAAAGCTACCGAAGGCTCGGTGAACGGGTAGTAGCCCGGCCGAAAACGAGTCTTCCGAGGCCCGAACAGGGCGTGGGCGAACTCGTCGAGCAAGCCCTTGAGGTCTGCCATCGAGGTCCCTTCGTCGACCATCAGGCCTTCTACCTGGAAGAACTCGAACCCGTGGCTGGCATCGACGGCTTCATAGCGGAAGCAGCGCCCGGGCAGAAGGGCGCGGATCGGCGGACGGGTCGATTGCATGACGCGGATCTGGCCGGGGCTGGTGTGCGTTCGCAGCAAGCGACCGGGAATGTCCACGTACAGCGTGTCCCACAGGTCGCGCGCCGGATGATCCGGGGCGATGTTGAGCATCTGGAAGTTGGTGAGGTCGTCCTCGACCTCGGGGCCTTCGTAGACCACGAACCCGAACTGGCCGAAGATCTCGGCGATGGCTGCGATCGTCTCGGGAATCGGATGAAGCGTGCCACGGCGAACCGTACGTCCCGGGAGGGTGACGTCCACCTTCTCCGCCACCAGCCGCTGCGCTTGCGCGGCGGACCTGAGCTGGGCGCCACGTTCCGCGAGCGCGATCTTCACAGCTTCGCCGATCTCGTTGGCCACCGCCCCAACTCGCGGCCGGTCTTCGGGCGGCAGGCCCCCGATGCCACGGAGGACGGCGGTCAGCCCGCCCTTCTTGCCGAGGTACTGGATCTGGAGCTGTTCGAGCGCGGCGGGATCATCCGCTTTGGCGATCTCGGCCAGCGCAAGATCCATGAGGCGATGCAGGTCGCCGCTCAGGCTCTCGAAGTCCACGCTCACGTTTCCTCGTTATCTCGTCGGGCCTGGCGGCTCGGCGTCCTCCCGGTCATGCTCAGGAATCTAGAACCCCCGACCGTCCGCGTCCCGTTCGGACACGGGGACGAGTCGAGGGCTCGCGGTACCACCCCGCTTCCCTGGCGGCCCGAGGGCCTCCAGAGCGCTTGCGGGCCCGATATCGGGGGCTGACCGGTTCGCCTATTGGCCACGACGTCCGACCGTCGGGGGTTCAGCGTACGGCTCCGGAGCGAACCGGCTAGATCGATTCCGGACGGGCTTCCAGTCGACGACCCGTCCTCCCTGGTGAATCTGTCCTCGCCTCTTCTCCGTCGTCGCCTCTATGTAAGCGTCGGCCGTTTCCGGACGAGCGATGCTCAGGCCGACGCCTTGCCGGCTACAGCCACGACCTGGGCAAATGCGGACGCGTCGCGAACTGCGAGATCGGCCAGGATCTTGCGATCGAGGTCGATATTCGCGGCCTTGAGCCCGGCGACCAATTTGCCGTAGGTGGTGCCGTTCAGACGGGCGGCGGCGTTGATTCGAATCACCCACAGCCGCCGCATCTGGCGCTTGCGCTGCTTGCGGTCACGGGTCGCGTATGCCAGCGCATGCAGCATCGACTCGTGGGCTCGCTTTACGAGCTTCGAGTTCGTGCCGGTGCGGCCTTCGGCGTCGTTGAGAAGCCGCTTGTGGCGGCGGTGGGCGGTTACGCCTCGCTTGACGCGTGCCATCGAAGATCAGACTCCCAGGTACGGCAGCAGCCGGCGGACCTGGTCGAGAGACTCGCCAGTCACGATCGACTTGCCTGCATAGCGGCGTGTGCGCCGCGAAGACTTCAGTTCGAGGTGGTGTCCGCGCCACGACTTGACCCGGACAGCCTTGCCACTCCCGGTGACCCCGAACCGCTTCTGGGCCCCCTTGTGGCTCTTCATCTTGGGCACGTTAGTTCACCTTCCCATTTGACGCCGGGCCGTCCTCCGGCTCGGGTCCGGGAGCCGCCGGACTGGCCGGGGTCTCCGCGCTAGCTATTGTCTCTTCGGGGACGGGCGCCCCGTTCTCGTCAATCCTTGCGTGACCCTTTGCCGCCACTGCCGGCTCGTGCGTCTTGGGCTTGTGGACCGAGGCCACGCTGATGTGCATCGATTTGCCTTCGAGCAGCGGTGCCCGCTCGACGACGCCGTGTTCCTTGATCTGCTCCGCGAACTTGTCCAGTAGGTCCCGCCCGATCTGCGGATGGGTGAGCTCACGTCCGCGGAACTGAACGGCAACTTTGACGCGATCGCCTTCCTCCAGGAATTCAATCGCCCGCCGCACCTTCGTGTCGAAGTCGCCTATCCCGATCTTGGGCTTGAGACGGACTTCCTTGAAGGTGATCGACCGCTGCCGCCGCTTCGCTTCCTTCTCGCGCTTGGTCAGTTCGTACTTGTACTGACCGAAATCCAGGAGTCGCGCCACGGGAGGACTGGCCAGCGGTGCGACCTCTACGAGGTCCAGCCCCCGCTCCTGCGCAAGCCTCAAGGCGTCGGCTGTTCGCATGACGCCAAGCTGGCTACCGTCTTCGTCGACGACCCGTACGTCGAACACACGGATCATCTGATTGATGCGCAGGTCTCGGCTAATGGCGAACCTCTTCTTTGCGTGTTCCGGTTGCCTGCTGCCGGGGTAACCTGCCCGAAAGCAGACGAGCGGCCCAACCCCGCGCACAGCGGCGCCGGGCGGTCGCCCGCGGGACTATAGCACACGGATTCCGCGGGCGGCAAACGTGCGACCGACAAGTTTCGCGAGGATTCACAGTCGACTTGCCGGCGGTGTGTGATCATGGCTGCGGTAGAGCGCAGCAGATCTGAGGAGTGGCCATGGGGCGGTCCGTTCTGGCATTCACGCTCACCCTGTTGCTGGTGATTGCGGCCGTTTCCGCGTGCCAGAGCACGACGCCCACTCCAACTCCAACTGACACCCCGCCCCCCAGCGCCGCGGCGCCGACCCCCCCCGCCAGCCCCCCGCGGCCGACCCCCCCCCCCCAACGCCTACCCCCCCCCCCCACCCCCGGCCCGCCCCCCCTCC
>Ga0182021_10009136_pt1 | contig 11732 bp, 9 predicted proteins | sample 612E3MmetaG_FD_120493 | JGI IMG/M metagenome (GOLD analysis project Ga0182021, IMG submission 120493) | Permafrost microbial communities from Stordalen Mire, Sweden - 612E3M metaG (Illumina Assembly) | ecosystem: Environmental > Terrestrial > Soil > Wetlands > Permafrost | place: Sweden...
AGCACATTTTTTCTTTTATTGAAAAGATCTTTAACCTCATCCGGGATAAAGAATTCCTTATCTAAATAAGGCCAACCGAGATTTTTTTTAGTCTCGATCAGTTCTTCGGCACCAAGGGGTGTTCCATGTGCTTCCGGTGTATCAACTTTATGGGGACTCCCGTAGCCGATATGCGATTTAGTAATAATGATGGAGGGTTTTTCTTTCACAGTTTGAGCCAGTTCGATAGCGCTTCGGATACCGTCATGATCATAAGCATCGGTTCTTAAAACCTGCCATCCGTACGCATCGAATCTTTCAGCTATATTTTCAGAGAAGGTTATATTCGTGTTACCTTCAATCGTTATACTGTTATCGTCATAGAAGTAGATTATATTTCCAAGTTTTAAATGACCCGCAACCGAAGCGGCCTCGTGGGATAACCCTTCCATCAAATCACCATCGCTAACAATACCGTAGATATAATGATTACCTAACAAGTGATGTTTTTCATCATTAAATCTTGCGGCCGTCATATTCGAAGCGATCGACATTCCGATACCATTCGCAAAGCCCTGTCCCAAAGGTCCCGTAGTCGTCTCAACACCCGGGAGATGTCCGTATTCGGGATGTCCCGGCGTCCGGCTTCCCCATTGCCTGAATGATTTTAAATCGTCAATCGTCACTGCATACCCGCTTATATGAAGCATTGAGTAAAGAAGCATTGAACCATGACCGGCGGATAATACGAATCTATCCCTGTTGACCCATTTGGGATCATCCGGATTATGCTTAAGAAATTCGCTCCAGAGGATCATGGCAACGTCAGCCATTCCCATCGGCATTCCGGGATGACCAGAGTTTGCTTTTTGAACACCTTCGGCGGATAATATTCTAATTGCATTTGCCGCTAATTTTTGTAATTCACCATTATTGTTATTCGTCATAACTTTCCTTTTCCCGAAAAATATTAGACATTATAAGTTGTTGAAGCAGTATTTCCGCCTCTTCCCGTCCAATTGGTATGGAAGAATTCACCACGGGGTTTATCAATCCTCTCGTATGTATGGGCACCGAAATAATCCCTCTGAGCCTGCAATAAATTCGCAGGCAATCTTCCGTTTCTGAATCCGTCGAAATAATTTAACGCGGTTGACATTGCAGGTATCCAAATACCGTTTGTGATTGCAGTCGATATTACTTTTCGCCAGGATTCTTGAGAAGATTCAATTTTTTCCTTGAAAAACGGATCTAATAATAGATTTGTCAGAGCCGGATTTTTATCGAATGCTTCTTTGATCTTTCCAAGAAATGCGGAACGGATTATACAACCACCCCGCCACATTAATGCTATTCCTCCGTTATTCAGATTCCATCCATATTCCTTGGCGGCGTATCTCATGAGAACATAACCCTGTGCATACGATACGATTTTTGAGGCATACAAGGCCATTTTGATATTATCAATAAACTTAGTTTTATCGCCCTCAAAATTGGGAGTTGGTCCGGACAATATCTTCGCAGCCTCAATTCTTTCCTCCTTCATTGAAGAAAGTGTTCTGGCATATACTGCCTCGCCGATCAAAGTAAGCGGGGTTCCGGTATCCAGTGAAGCCAACACAGTCCATTTTCCGGTTCCTTTCTGGCCCGCAGTATCCAAAATTTTATCAACCAGCGCCGTATTGTCCTCATCCTTGAACGCAAGAATATCACGAGTGATTTCGATCAGATAACTTTCCAATTCACCCACATTCCAAGCTTTAAATACATTGTGCATTTCGTCTGCGTTCATTCCCAATAGATCTTTCATTATCTGATATGCTTCGCAGATCAGCTGCATATCGCCATACTCAATCCCGTTGTGGACCATCTTAACAAAATGTCCCGCTCCATTCTCTCCTACCCAATCGCAGCAGGGTGTACCATCGGGAACTTTAGCGGCAATCGATTGAAAAATAGGTTTTATATATGGCCAGGCCCCGGGAGATCCGCCCGGCATAATAGAAGGACCTTTTAATGCTCCCTCCTCGCCGCCGGAGACTCCGGTTCCGACATACAACAATCCTTTATCTTCACAATATTTAGTTCTTCTGATCGTGTCAGGGAAATGTGAATTGCCACCGTCGATGATTATGTCTCCTTTTGCAAGATGAGGGACCAAGAGATTGATGAAATCATCAACAGGCTTGCCGGCTTTTACCATAAGCATTATCATTCTTGGTGATTTTAAACTCGACGTTAATTCCTCAATCGTGTGTGTCCCAATAATCTTTTTATCTTTTCCCCGACCTTTAAGAAAATTATCAACCTTTTCTAAAGTACGGTTGTATACCGCCACAGTAAATCCATGGCTTTCCATATTTAAGACAAGATTTTCCCCCATTACAGCAAGACCAACTAAACCAATATCCGCTTTACTCATTTTATCATTCCAATTTATTTAAAAGCTAATTTGAGATTATCTTCTGAATGCCAAGTTCAGAAAGCAATCCGATAATTTTTTCATTACTATTTAATAATTGCACCTCATGAAATGGAAATTCCCTTCTGACGGGATATGAACCGCGTTGTTTCTCAAAAGTCGAAGGAGACATCCTTAACATCTCATCATCCTTCAGAACATTACATGTCGCAAGAATTGTATCTTTTATTATTTCATCACAAGACTGTTTCTTACAGTCAAAGACTAATGCCGTCTTTACCGCCGGGGGAGGAATTTCTGACGGATACCAATCTTTTTCCAATCCGAGGTTAAAAAAATCGCTTAATTTACGAACGCATACAGCCGTTCCGTTAGCCTTACCGTCGGCAGAATATCCGGCGATATGAGGTGTTGCGATACTTACCATTTCCAATAATTCAAGATCAATTAAAGGTTCTTTCTCCCAAACATCGAGAACAGCGGCAGCAACTTTCCCGTTTCTAATTGCATCTTTCAGCGATGAAGTTTTAACAACCTGGCCGCGGGAGGAGTTTATAATAATCTTTTCCCCCTCGAATTTACCGAAAAACTCATCGTCGGCCATATGATATGTTTTATCAATTCCAGTCCTTAGCAAAGGGACATGAAAAGTTATTATATCACTCTGCTCAATTATAGCAGCGATGTCAACGAAGCCCTGATTTCCTTCCTTTCTTGCCCGGGGTGGATCATTCAGTAGAAGATTCATGCCCAGTAATTTGGCGATTTTGGCTACTTTTGTTCCAACATTACCGGCACCTATAATTCCGATAGTTTTACCCCTTAAATCATCCCCCTTTTTTCCGGCAAGAGAAGCTAATGCCGAAGCTATATATTGCATCACTGATGACGAATTACACCCCGGGGCATTAATCCATTTTATTCCATTTAGATCACAATACCCCGTGTCAATATGATCAAACCCGATAGTAGCCGTTCCAATAAATCTTACAGCCGTTCCGGCCAGCAGCCCTGAATCGCATTTTGTTCTCGTTCTGATTAATAGTGCATCGGCACATTTTACTTGATCACGTTTTATTTCATACGGAGCCAGATATCTTATTTCCGAATAGGGCTCAAGTACTCCATTCAGAAAAGGAATTTTATTATCAGCAATTATATTTATTTTACTCTTCATTCAGTTTGAATTAATTTGCAAATCTTTCCTTGCAGGCCCACAAACCCAAAGCCGGATTCGAAATAAAAAATATTTCTTCTCCATCTTCCATTATATTATACCCATCACGAAGTGTTCCGGGATTATAACGCCGAAGCATATTCCCAAGATCTTCATAATTGAAATTAACACTCTTGATTTCTTCCCTGGTGAGGTTACCAGGACAATATGTAATAGAAAACCTGTTCTCTGAGGAACCGTGGATCAAATGAGCTGCGGCACTTAGATTATTCATTAAATCATCTGAAGTCTCAACAAAACGCAAGACTTCAGGAGTCGTAACATAGCCATATTTCCTGATAAGACCGTCGATAGTTTTATCTTCTCCAAATTCACGCAATCCAGGCGCCAGGACGATGAGTTCTCCTCCGTCATCAATCGCCATCCGGGTACGGTAAATACTTTTATTCCCCAACCATGTACTTTTGAATTCTGCTGGATCGAGGTACACGATAACTTTTTTTAACGGTTTATCCAGCATCTCAAAATTTACCTTCAAAGACAAAGCTGAGGCCTGCTTGAAGTTGGCATAATCGTTACCGATATAGATCCCACTGACTCCCAACTTCCCATCCTGACTTTTACCAACCACTGTTTGAATATAAACTATCGGCAAATGATTTGCGAAATTATCCGAAGCATAATTCAACACTTTTCTAACCGGTGTATCTGCCTGTCCCATTATCCGTTCCATACCGTAAACAGCACCTAAAAAATGACTTTTATTTATTCCGTCCTGCCCCCCCGTGCCCACAAAAATATTCTTATTGTAGTTAGCCATCCCGACAACCTCGTGCGGCACGACCTGGCCAATTGATAAGATCAGATCATAGTTTCCCGAAACCAACAGCTTGTTGACTTGAGCGGGCCAATTATAATTTAGCTTCCCCTCGGATACTTCGTTTATAAAATCACCGGGAACTTCCCCCAGCGTTATTAGGTCGCTCCTCCAGTTGTGTACCCTGAATAAATTTTCCGGAATACCCGGAAACATAATCGAGATTTCCGACCCAGTCATTTTAAAATGAGTACCCAACGCCGGAAGAATATCTGTCAGTGACTCTTTTAAATATTCATAGATAAAACCTGTAATCAACCCGGCATGAGAATGAAAACGGGTGAAGTCGGGCGGAATAACCAGAACTTTTTTAACGGGACCTATTTTATCAAGAGCTGAAAACACACCTTCACGTATCTCATCATGAGTTAATGTATTTTTATCATTTCCCCGCGCATAATATTGCATAATTATCTCCTCCTCACCAGGATGGATTTTCGGGGAGACATTTCTGAAAGTCGCCTATAAGCGACTCTTCATAGACACCCTTGTAGGTACCGTTAAGAAACCGATCCAAAGCCTCCTTGTAAAATATTTCCCAGGATAATTCTTCATGACCGGGATTTATCGGATAAAATGTTATTCCATTCGTCATGGCCGCGTCAAGATCTCCCGGCGAGTCTCCGATCATCAGTATTTTATCACCCGGATATTTATTCTTCGCCGCGTATTTAAGATGTTCCGCTTTCGTTCCATATTCCTGACCGGCAATTACGCGGACATACGAATCAATTTTATGTTCCTTCCATTCCCTGATCAAAGCCTCAAGCGGGGTTTGGGATACAACAATGGTATCAGCTTTGGGAATCATTTTCATCAGCGATTCATTGAAATAAGGAAACGGAGAAATATTAAAGACAATTTCCCCGATCACCTTATTTACTTCTTTCGACCATGCCAATACACGATCAATTACGGGATCCCGTACTTCCAAAGCATATTTTTCAAGCGCTGGATTGCCGAGTTTGTTTTCCTTTTCCATCCACTTTTCCAGCGCGGTCAGATCTAAAATCTGAGCATGGCGAAGCCGGACTTCTTTTCTTTCTCTCAATAAATTCATGGCTCTAACAAGAGCCTTAAATCTATTCGTACCGCGAGTTTTTGAATAAAGGTTTACAAAATCCCAGCTTTCTCTTGCATATTTTGAGATTTTCTGAAGATCGAAATGCTTAATAAAAGCGGGACAAAAACATTCCTTATGTTTGATCTCCATGGTATCGAAAACGCATCCATCCGAATCGATACCGATGAAAAACTCCTTTTCAGGTTTCAGATCATCCAATATTTTATGATAATTCTGAGGCATATGAATATTATTATCCGCTTTAACCGGATTGAATGTTAACGCTGTATCCGCGCTGAACCACCTTTCGCGAAAGCACGGACTTCATCAATGGTCGCCATGGTTGTATCTCCTGGAAAAGTAGTCAATAGTGCACCATGAGCCCATCCGAGTTTTACCGAATCTTCCGGCGACTCATTTGTCAATAATCCGTAAATAAAACCCGCCGCATATCCGTCTCCGCCACCAACACGGTCAAAAACATCCAATTCGCATGTCGGAGCGGAATAGGTTTTCCCGTCAATCCAGGCAACAGCACTCCAACTTTGGCGGTTGTTCGAATGCACCTCGCGCAAAGTTGTAGCCACGATTTTTACATGCGGATACTTTTTGATAACGTTTTCAATCATTCCAAAAAACACGGACGGATCAAGCTTGGATTTTGCAGCCACTTCTGGTCCCGGAATTCCTAATCCTTTCTGAAGATCCTCCTCATTCCCGACTAAGACATCGACATGCCGGACGATCCGGTCCATAACTTCAACTGCTTTCTTTTCACCTCCACGAATATTCCACAATTTTGCACGAAAGTTGAGATCAAAACTCGTGACGGCGCCTTCTGCTTTTGCCGCTTTCATACCTTCAATTATTACTTCACCGGTCGTCTCGGAAAGGGCCGCGAAGATACCTCCACTATGAAACCAGCGCACTCCACCTGCAAAAATCTCACTCCAGTTAAAATCGCCTGGTTTTAACAAGGCAGCCGCTTCATTGCACCTGTTATAAAACACAACCGGCGCTCTCAAACCGAAACCCCTGTCGCTGTAAACCGTGGCCATGTTAGGACCATTTACACCGTTATGCTTAAATTGCTTGAAAAAGGGGCGGACACCCATGGCCCGAACTCTTTCTGAGATAAGATCACCGACCGGATAATTGACCATGGCGCTAACAATACCGGTATTCAAACGGAAACAATCCGATAAATTAGCCGCAACATTAAACTCGCCGCCGCTAACATGTATTTTGCATTGAGTGGCTTTCCTGAAAGGGATTATGCCCGGATCCAATCTATGGACTAATGCACCTAGTGATATAAAGTCGTTTGCTCCTTTGTCCTTCACCTTTAAACCAATACTCATTTTAATAAATCCCTGTTATTTTAGTTCTTTATTGATCAGACAAATAATTTGTTTAACTAGACACCCGAATAAGCGCTAAACCCGCCATCAACAGGAATCACTACGCCGGTGATAAATTTTGAAACGTCGGTGATCAGATAGAGCAATGTTCCTACGAGATCCTCCGGTTCACCGAATTTACCCATAGGTGTTCCCGCTAGAATCTTATGACCACGAGGGGTTAATTCGCCGGTCTTTTCGTCTGTCAATAAAAACCTGTTTTGATTTGTCAAAAAGAAACCAGGCGCAATACCGTTCACCCTCACGTTTACTTTAGCAAAATGAACGGCCAGCCATTGTGTAAAATTATTGATCGAGGCTTTCGCGGCCGAATAAGCCGGTATTTTGGTTAAAGGTCTGTACGAATTCATAGAGGAAATATTGATTATTGATCCTCCGCGATTCAGCATATCCTCGCCAAATACCATTGAGGGGAGCATTGTCCCTAAAAAGTTGAGATCAAATACACTGCGGAAGCCTTCAATTCCTAACCCAAAAAATGTTCTGGATAAATCATTGATATTATCTTCCGTAATAAACTCGTCTTTCGTTGTTGCCGAAGGTGAATTTCCGCCTGCCCCGTTTATCAAAACATCCACTTTCCCGAATTCCGAGTTAATCTGATTTTTCGCGTCTATTAAACTTTGTTTTTCCAATACATTTCCAACACAGCACAAAACAGGAGAGCCTTCCTTCTTGGCTATCCCCACCGAACATTCCTCGCATCTTCCTTTCTTATAATCCAATATCGCGACTTTAGCGCCCGCATTGATTAACGCAATTGAAAAAACTCTCCCGAATACGCCGCACCCGCCAGTTATAACGCAAACCTTTCCATTCAAATCTTTATTTGCTTCAATTTTCATTTAGTTACTCCGAATTTTTAATTTACAAACGGATCAAGATGTTTTCTGAAATGTTTCTCAAGCAATTCGTAATGGAAATCTTCATTCTTATTAAGACATTCGAGAATCCTGTTTTTAAATTTAAAAGTTCCATCCTGGTTTTTATCACTTAACACTTTACCGAATGTAACATGTAAAACCTGCCGAATATCATCACTTTCAAATAATCCCGCAAGTTCCTTATCGGAATACTCTTTTCCCTCTTCCACTTTATTAATATCTGCCGAGACGTGATACGATTTCTTCTCGGACTCGTATAATTCACGGGCGTAATCCAGGATCTCACGAAAAAGATCCGGCCGGCGTGATGCGACAACTTTTAATGCTTCCAGATAACTTGTTCCCGCGGTCTTAACATGTGTAAAAGCCTGATTGATCGAACCGATAACTTTGTATACCGCGAATTTGTCGCTCCCGGAGTGCAGACTTATTTTGTATGTACCGAAATATTTTACGATAGCAAGGTGCTTCAGATATTCTTGTTTAAATACAGCAATATTCCCCTTATAATCAATACCTTTCTCAAAATCTCCGATGAATCTAGGGGCCAGGCTTACGAATTCAACTCCCAGCCGTTTTAATTCATTTGCTATAAAGAAATGTTCAAATGGAGATGTGACCGATTCTGTTTCATCGACAGACACTTCAATTTCAAAACTGCTTTCCGGATAATTATTTCTAATATGCTCGTATAAATTTCTCAGATGAGCAATCGCGTTTCCGTATTTGATTATCGCGCGTTTCACGTCAGTCTCGTTCGGCGCAAGAGAAAGATTCTCCGAAATATAGATTTGCTTTTCAGTATATTTATCAATAATTATCTTCGACGTTGTATCTAATCGATCCCAATTTATGGAAGTAAGAATACTGTTCAATTCATCCTCCCGAATTGTATCAGCGCTGTTGTTAACGTATTCGCCAGGATCGAATGTAAACATAGTAAAGCCCGCTTTCATCATTAAATCTATATCGGCTATAGTTTTTAAATGATCCGCATCGGAACCAAATCCACTTTTATATCCCTCCTGCAGTACAGCCCAAACAGCGGCATCCATAACTTCGTCGGGTGTTCTTTGTGTCCGTGTCAATTCTCTTATGGATTGCTGCGCCAATAGGGGTCTAAAAGCAGATCCGTTTAAAGCTCTCAGATGGCCGGGATTTGCCAGTCCGAGTCTGTCACCCAATCCAATGGAATTTGTTAAACCGATTACAACCGCGCGTGTAAACGGGAAGACTTCCTTAATAATTTCAGCGTTAACATGGCTGAGTTTACATTTTTTTAATCGTCTAGCGTTTTGCCCGCGGCATGACAATTCTTCCTCTCCTACCAATCGATCCCATAAAAGATTTGTATGTTTTTCATTCAATAACAGAAATAAATATTTCCCGTCAGGCATTTTACCAATGAAGACCACTCCGCCTTCGACAGGGTTAATCGAATTTTCATACACTTCAATAACATTTGATGCCTGGAGTTCAATCTTAATTAAATTATTTCCCGTTAAATTCTTATTTACCGGTATGTTCAATAAACTATCTAAACCCATTAAACTTTCCATGATTTATATTTTGCACTCCCTGCAATTGTGAAATTCCTACCCACCGACCTTTAGATTTCTTGTATTTTTCGAAAATGGTTTTCCTGGTTTTGAGTAGTGATTGCTACCTACCCATCCAGCCACCGTCGACAACCACAACAGTGCCGTTTAAATAATCCGACGCTGATGAGGCGAGAAAGACCACAGTTCCCATTAAATCCGAAGGGTTGCCCCATCTTGCTGCCGGTATTCGATCAAGAATTGCCTGATTTCGAATTGGGTCATCCCTTAATTGTTTAGTATTATCCGTTGCGATATATCCTGGCGCAATCGCATTAATCGTAACTCCTTTTGAGGCCCATTCATTTGCGAATGACATGGTAATCTGTTTTATGCCCCCTTTGGATGCAGCATAGCCCGGCACAAGAATTCCGCCCTGATATGCAAGAAGCGAGGCGATGAAAATAATTTTTCCGTAACCCCGTGCCGCCATATCCCGGCCGAATTCTCTGGTGAGAATAAACTGCGAAGTAAGATTAACTTCAATTACTTTATCCCAATATTCGTCCGGATGCTCCGCAATCGGTTTTCGGAGAATTGTTCCGGCATTATTGACCAGAATATCTACATTGGCAAAATCTGATTTAACACTTCTGATGAATTCATAAAGTGAGGCACGATTTGAAAAATCACTCACGTAATATTTAAACTTTTTACCCCGGCCGGAGATCATTTTCCCGGTTTCGCTAAAATCACTTTCAAATGAAACACCAATGATATCCGCGCCAGCCTCGGCTAAAGCTACGGCATATGATTGACCGATTCCCTTATTCGAACCAGTCACTATCGCTAGTTTCCCGTCGAGCCTGAATTTGTCTAATATCATTATTTTATTCCTATTTCATTGATTTTCCGGGTACCCAGTCCATATCATCGAAGATCTGGTTTTCTCCCCCCATAGCCCATATAAATGTATAATTACTATTCCCGACCCCTGAGTGAATAGACCAGCTTGGGTTTAAAACGACCTCTTTATTGCGCATTATGATGTGGCGTGTTTCATCCGGTTCCCCCAACAGATGAACTATGAAAGATTCCGGATCAAGATCGAAATACATATAAACTTCCGTCCTACGCTGATGGGTATGCGAAGGCATAGTATTCCAAACGCTTCCTTTTTCCAACTCTGTCAAACCCATTACGAGCTGACAACTTTTTACTCCATCGGGATGTATGTATTTATGTATCGTACGCTCATTACAATCATTTTTAGATCCGAGACGCGTAGCCAGCGCTTCTGAATTTTTTATCCGTAGCGTGGGATACGTTTTATGTGCCGGATAAGAGACAAAGTAAAAGAATGCCGGTTCATTTTTATTTACGCTGCTGAAGAATATTTTATGTTGACCTTTTCCGATATATAACCCGTCGCGGGGACTTATTTCAAAAACTTCATTATCAACATTTACAAATCCGCCAGACCCTATGTTGATTATACCGATCTCCCTTCTTTCGGTAAAATGTTCCGCACCCATCTCTTTTTTACTACTCTCCAGGATCAATTCCTTCTCGACGGGTACACAAGACCCGACAATTGCGCGATCCAATTCTGTATAAACCATCTGGATTTTTGATAGTAAGAATAAATCATCCAATAAAAGATTATTCCTCAATTCATCAGTTGTGAAGCGTTTGAAAGAATTCTGATCCGGGATAAATCGAACTTCCATAATTATTTTCGACCTCTGAATTTATATTATGTTATTTATTAGAAAACTCAAAAATGCAATTATTACTCTATTTTCATCCTTAAAGTAATCGTTAAAGTAATCAGCGGGAATCAACTTAATAAAAGATTCATTTTTAAGCAAATACTTTTATTATTTTCAATTTATATGATATAGTACCATAACAAATACATCTCAGTTTTACATATTGTAAATGTCCCGTAATCAGGCAGGATAGTTATACTCAATTCCCGGCCTACCGAAATCGCAAAATCAGTTTGTTATAAACCTAAAGAGTTAAGAAGAGTCGCTGCTTTATAATTTATTTTATCGTTTACTGAACAGTTGAAAAAAAATCTGATTAAGAATCTCCTCAATATAAGGGGATTATCACAATCAGGGAGGTATCGGTAACTCAATTTTTTCGCGTCACGAGGCAAGGATTTTACCCGCAAAATTTGTGGCCAGTTCCCTAAATTTATAATTCGAAATTAAACCCCTTCTTCTTCAATTTATCGTAATTCACTTTATCAAACCGGTACAATTGAGCCGGTCGCCGTTTATTATTTTTCTTAGTTTCATTAGTCGCTTTAATAAGATTCATGCCTGATATTTTTTTCCGGAAGTTCCGTTTATCGATCTTC
>Ga0182021_10009138_pt1 | contig 11732 bp, 14 predicted proteins | sample 612E3MmetaG_FD_120493 | JGI IMG/M metagenome (GOLD analysis project Ga0182021, IMG submission 120493) | Permafrost microbial communities from Stordalen Mire, Sweden - 612E3M metaG (Illumina Assembly) | ecosystem: Environmental > Terrestrial > Soil > Wetlands > Permafrost | place: Sweden...
CGAACGGCGCCTGGGAGTTGTGCGCGTCGCAATAGCGGTAGAAATACCAGGACGAATCGATGAAGGTGTCCATGGTATCGGTCTCGCGCCGCGCCGCGGCGCCGCACCGCGGGCAGTTCACGTTGACGAACTCGGGGACGTTTTCGAGCGGCGAACGGCCCGCGCCGGTGATCTCGATGCGGTCGGGCAGCACCACCGGAAGCTGGCCGTCAGGCACTGGAACCACGCCGCACGCCGGGCAGTGGATCATCGGAATTGGCGTGCCCCAGTAGCGCTGGCGAGAGATGCCCCAGTCCTTGATACGGTAGGTGATCGCCGCCTTGCCGAAGCCGTTCGCCTCGGCGTGGGCGGCCATTTTGGCGCGGGCCTCTTCGCTGGGCAGGCCGGACCACGGGCCGGAGTTTTCCACCACGCCGTCCTCGGTGAAGGCGGCTGGCATGCCGGGTTCGACGGCCAGCGCGCCATCCGCGGGGCGGATGACGGGGCGCACGGCGATCGAGTATTTGCGGCAGAATTCGAAGTCGCGCTCGTCGTGGGCGGGCACGGCCATGATGGCGCCGGTGCCGTAGCCCATGAGTACGAAGTTGCCCACCCAGATGGGCGCCCGCTCGCCGGAGTACGGGTTGACGGCGTAGTGGCCGGTGAAGAAGCCTTCCTTTTCGATATCGCCGGGGTCGCGATTGGCGCGCGCGTCCACCATGGCCTTGGCGCGGGCCTTGCCGGCGGCATCCAGCAGCCGCTCGTTGAGCGCGTGCTCGGGCGCCAGGATGACGCAGGTGGCGCCGTAGATGGTATCGACGCGCGTGGTGAAAACGCGGATGGGCTCGCCGGTTCGCTCGAGGAGGAAATCCACCTCGGCGCCTTCCGAGCGGCCGATCCAGTTGCGCTGCATGGTGAGGACGCGCTCCGGCCATCCCTCCTCGAGTTGGCTCATATCGGCCAGCAGTTGCTCGGCGTAGGCGGTGATTTTCAGGAACCACTGCACCAGAGCGCGCTGCTCGACGGGGGTCTCTTCATGGCGCCAGCAGCAACCCTCCACCACCTGCTCGTTGGCCAACACGGTGGCGCACTTGGAACACCAGTTCAGCAGGGCCTCTTTGCGGTAGGCCAAGCCGCGCTCGAACATGCGCAGGAAGAACCACTGGTTCCAGCGGTAGTATTCGGGCTCGCAGGTGGAGATTTCGCGGTCCCAGTCGTAGCTGAAGGCGAAGCGGCGATGGGTGGTCTTCATGGCCGCGATGTTGTGGCGGGTCCACTCCCGCGGCGGCTGGCCATTCTTGATGGCGGCGTTTTCGGCCGGCAGCCCGAAGGCGTCCCAGCCCATGGGATGGAGCACGTTGAAGCCGCGCATCCACTTATAGCGCGCCAGGGCGTCGCCGATGGCGTAATTGCGGATGTGCCCGATGTGCAGCATGCCGCTGGGGTAGGGCAGCATTTCGAGCACGTAGAACTTGGGCTTCGGGGAATTCTCCTCGGCTTTGTAGAAGGCGGCGTTCTGCCAACGCTGGTGCCATTTGAGCTCGATCTGATTATGGTCGTACGGCTTTTCGGGCATAGGGATGCGGGTGGGGCTGAATTCCATCGTAGCAAGCGGGGCGGGGGGGCGGGCTGATCGGCCGCCTGTCCTTGGCGCCTACGGCGGCGTAGAGCCGCAGTTCAGATGGTGCGCAGCGCGTAGAGCGATACACTCAGGAACCGTCGCTTCGTGCGCCCGCGCCATCTGTCTGATGGCCGGCGAAGCTCCGTCTCTCTCGGAACTGCGATGGCCGGACGGGCGGCCCAAGCGGTTTGCAGGGCGGAACTTCCCGTGTTCCGCCTTTGCCGTACAACGCAGAGAGGCAGGGATTGGGCTAAAAGGCAACCGAGCCATCCCGTAGAGCCATCTTTATCGTGTGTCCGGTAGCACCGATTACACGGGTAGCCTCAATTACAACATTGAGAAACTCCTGACGGACCATGAAGGTCTCTGGCGGAACGTACCGCTTTAGCTCCGCTGCTTGTCACTTTCAGAAATATTTGGCGTGATGCGCCGGGATTTCTCTGCTGGCACCCACGCTTCCAGCCTGAGGCCGTGACGAGCAATAACACCACGAACAAATGTTCGTGTTGTTCGGTTTGATTGATACGCGCTCTAAACTGTGGTACTATCGGCTCCGATCTTCGGAATCCTGGCGTGGAGGCTCATGCGGAACTCCATGAGGTTGTTGCTGTTCGCGTTCGTCCCCGCTGTCGCCGCGCTTGCGCACGGGCGGTCTGCTAGCCCCCTGTGCTCTTCGCGCCGACCATTCCGAGAACGATCCGTCGTCGAATCGATTCCCGCCCAGAGGCACCCCGGCAGAAGCGACAACAGGCCGAATTCTGCCGGGACCGAATGGCCTGTGAGGAGGAGTGAGATGTCTATTTTTCGAAGTCTCTTTGGAGCCAGGTGCGATATGTGTGGCCAGAAGGTGAGTGGCCAAACACGCTCGTTACCTGGGGTGCTGGGGGCGGCAGGCAGCCGCCTCTGCGACAGTTGTTACGAGAAGGCGGAACGTGATCGACAAGAGGAGGCGCGCCGTCAAAGCGGAAGTCCTGGGACTGTCGGCAGTGCCGCCAAGACCAACGCGGCTTCAACAGGGAACAAGAGCGCGGCTCTGATCGAAGTCAAGCTAGGCCACGCTAGGCAGATGACCTGTTCAACCTGCAACAACCAAGCAAAGCATGAGCTCGCGATAATGACTCGTGACGGTCAGCAGGAAACCTTGTGGCGATGCTCTCTTTGCGGAGCGTACCACTCATGATCTGGACCAAGATCTCGACCAGGGTTCACCGCAATGGAGCTTACACCGTCAGGTGGTATCAAGCGACAACGCTATAGCTGGAGAGGAGGACTAGTGAAGTGCGCGATTCGATGGTCTAATTTGGTGCTGTTTGTGCTTGCGGTATTGATAGCAGGGTGCTCGCAATCCGGCTCGGTGTCGCAGCCAACTACTAACTCACAGTCTGGATCTAAATACCTGGGCACCTGGGTCAATACTGCCGACTCTAAGGACAATCTGCGGATCACAAGCCAGGGGGAGCAGTTTGTGGTTGCCAGCGGTCCGGACCAGATCCGGGCGACCTACAAGAACGGGTGGCTCGTATTCTCTGGAGAGGTCTCTGCGATGATCGCCTACGACGAGGCAACAGACCAAATCCTCGCTCCGGCGCACCTTGTGGATGGGGCGCTCCACGGCACGCCATCAGGTTTCTTTACTCAAGCCAAGTACCGCCGTGAAAAGTGAAAGAGTTCTTTCGAAGTAATGCTCGGGCTGGGAGGTCTGAATGGAGTTTGTAGCGCTCTGGCAGGCACTGAAAGTGGTGCTGATCCTCAGTGCCATCGGCTACGGCATCTACTCCCTGGTGGCGTCAATTCAACGGTCCAATGCTGCTGGCAGAGCACACATCAAGGACTTCCTTCTTGGCTTGGTGAGGTTCGGTGCCCTCGGTTGTGGCATACCCTCACTCCTTCTGGGACTTCTCTTAGTAGCAACAGGTGCCTTTCTGGCGGGCCTCGGTGTTGTGGCGTTCGGCGTAGCATTCGGGGTAATCATCTCTCTGCTCGTGGGCCTGATGTTCTATGGCGCAACGAATCGCCTCATGCCGTGCCCCTCGTGCGGGTTTAAGGCTGATAAATCTGGGCGGGCGGACCTGCGTGTTTGTCCAACGTGTGGCACGATGTGCTGCTCCCGCTGTAACAATGCATCCCTCTGCCAAAACTGCAAGAAATGGGGCGTGGAGACGCTCCAGGAACGGAGGTGGTTCCAGGTGTACCGATAGGACCATAGATCTCGAATTCGAAGGCGCGAATATCAGATACCCGCGCCGGTGTTCATTTGTTTAGCGCAACGCGAGACCGACTTTAAGGAGCCTCTGAGATGCCTTTTCGTGAGATTCATGGGTCTATACCGGCAGTACCGGCAGTGTGTGCCTTGCTTGGCCTGTTCTTTCTTGACGGCTGCTCTCATGCGCCGGACTCAAAGGGGCAGCCGGCAGCGGCGGCGCCCGCAAACGCGGTCCCGGCTGGTGTGCAGGCAGCACTTGATTCCAACTTTCAGACTTGGTCCGCCCAAGGGAAGTTGGGGGTTAAGATCCCCAAAACGGGTTACCAAGACTTAGCCGTCGGTAAGGATGGCAGCTTGACGGTCTCAGATCAGGGCGAAGTGGTAGTGAAGTCGGATATCGTGATCGGGCCGTACAGACTTGCGGCGGGCACGACGCTGAAGAAGAGGGGCGCATGGTGGACCGTTGACAAGCCAGGGGTGCCCGACTCGATAGCGTCGGAAGTTCCAAAGGAGTCCAAGTTCGAAGGATACCTGTCCACCGGAAATCACCTGGCGACGGGCGCGGAGATAATACTCTTTCTGGACCCGGCAAGTCGAGCCATCCCGGACCAGGATCTCACCAAGCCCACTGCCTCCCCCGTGCTGGCGGTCGTCACCGCTAATTCAGCAGAACTGTCCACAAGTCTTGATGCGTGCCTCTTCTTTGCATCGAACGCTGCACCCGTTGATGGAAAGCCGCCCAAGGAGATGATACACATAGCTGTGTTCCCGTCAAGGTCGATGGGAGTACCAAAGAATCATTTTGTAACGGGGCGCGTAGCGACCCACACTCCGGGGAGCATATACCGCCTACCTGACGTGGTCCAGAAATTTGGAGAAGCGACTGAAAAACAAACATGGAGCGCCAAGATGCCCATGGCCCTGGGAATCGATGGAACTGTTCACTGGTGGGGAAACGTGGGCGTGCTTGCAAGCCGGGACGGCAGGATCACTCATGTTCTACTGCGCGGGAGGCCAAAGGCGTGAAGGAGCGAGAACGGGACGCCGTGTGTGCTGTGCGAAGAAAAGCTATTGGCCTTTTCTGCTTCTTGATTTTCTTAACTGGGTGTGGCGGCCAAGGACCCTCGCCGACTTCTAGAAAGCCGGAACCCGGGCCAGATCCCGAACCGCTTGTCGTTGGGATCCAGCACGTGGCGAGTATTCGTACCTCCGGAGCGCCGCGCGGCGGAACACATGCAGTTGCTGCGAAGAAGGGGACTTCTTACCTCTGGGTGGAGGTCAAGGTTCGCAACCCGAGTGTGCTGTTTGGCGCAGTTAATCTTGTCGAACTCAAAGCGGTCGAAGGAGCCGAGGAGTACCCACTAATCGCGTACAACCCTTTTGGGCAGGAGCAAGGGACCGAAGTACCTACTGCCATTCTCTTACACGATGCCAGTGGGCGTGAGATACGTCTGGGGAGCCTGTTTTCCCTGGACGGTCAACTGCTTGTAGAGGACGGGTGGGCTGTGAGTACAGCCAAGATCCGACTGCGGGCGCTGAAAGCCTTTTCGCTTATCTTTCAAATCCCCACCAAAACTGGGACATTCGAAATCCAAGGCCTAGGTCCGTCGATAGTCGGCGCAGTCAATTTCTAGTCGCGGATCCGGATAGTCTAAGTCTTGGCGATCATCTGGAAACGTCCCAACGGCGAGATTCTCGGATTAGAACAGCGCGGTGCTGGCGCATATCACACTGTGTTTAAGGCGAAAGCACCGAAGATCGAATCGCAAGGGCGACAGGGACCGGTTGCTATTGGTTGGGCTGTCCCAGGACTCGCTGTCACTCGCCACGTGATGTTGGCGCGCCGGAGCGAGTGCGGGCCGAACGCTGCGGAATCACGGCGCGTTGTAGAGTTTGGCCGCTGCCGTTACGCCGCCGACTCCTTGGCGTTGATCGCGACCACCTTCGCCCGCTTCTCCTGCTTGGCCCGCCGCGCCTGCGCCATCTGCTCGCGTTGCGCGTCGTTGGGGCTGGGTCCGTCGTCCTGCGGCGCGGCCTGCGCCAACCGTTCCTGGATGGCGCGCGTCAGCGCCTCCTGGCGGTCGATCCCTACGAACGTGTACTCGCCCGTCATGTCCACCTCGCTGTGGCCCGCGATCTTGCTGGCCTCGATTGCGCTCCCGCCAACCTCCTGCCGCCACGTGATGTTCGCGCGCCGGAAGGAGTGAGGTCCGAGGCCGGGAAAGTCGCAGCCAACGTCCTTCGCCGCCTCGTGGATCGCCTTGCGGATGCCCGAGTCCCACATCGGCTTCGCCGGGTCGCTGGCCTGCGGGAAGATCCAGTCGTTGGGGCCGCGCCGGTCGAGTTTGGCGATCCAGTCCAGATAGCGATCACACAGGTCGCCCAGAGCCAGGACGCGCTTGCTGCCTTCGGTCTTCGGCGTATCGATGTCCATGCGCCAGTTGCGCTGCTCGATCCGGACGATGCGCGCGGCGGGATCGAAGTGCCTGATCATCAGGCCGGTGACTTCGGAGATCCGGGTGCTGGTCGCCACGCACGTCTCGATCACCAACCGGTTGGGGTCGGCCAACCGCGCCAGCACCGCGGCCGTATGGTCCCAGGACAGGATCTTCTTCTCGAACCGATACGACCGTTTGCCGATGTCCACCTTGACGGTGGGCGGTCGCTTGCCTTCCTCCCACAGCCCCCAGTCCTCTGCCTTGTGGTAAATCGCGGACATGGCCCTGCGGATATCCTTCATCGCGCTCCACGAGATCGGATCGCCGTCCTTGCGCTTGAGTTCAAACAGCCAGTCCTCGATCTCCTTGGACGCGATATCGGCAAGACGCCGCTTCTCCCATGCCGGAAGCAGGAACGCCTTCACCATCCACCTTTTCTTCTCCCGTGACGGCGCGGCAGGTGAGTGGGGCGCGAGCAGCCCAGCGTTGCGCCACCGCCGTACAATCGCTGTATTGAGAAAAGCGTGACGTACACGGTGAATCCGCCCGAGGGGACGCCCGAGGAGCTTGCCGCCGAAGAGCGGGCGCTGCTCATCGATACGTTCGGTCTGGACGATGACGCCACGGAGGCCGATTTGGACGCCGCCATCATGCAGGACACGGTGAAACAGTGGCGCATAGGCGAGCGCGGGAAGGTCATCCCGCCCGAGCAGTCATTACGGCTGGCCGGCCTGTGTCAAGTTCCCTGCGCGCTCCGGGCGGCGGGCGGTTCGGTTCAACCTTCCGTCGCATCTCCCGCTCCGTCTTCTTTCAGCTCCGCTTCCAGTTCTTCGATGGTAGGCAGGCTGCCCTTCAGATCCGCCGGCAGGGGTACCGTCGCGAGGTATTCCGATATCCCGATGGGCTTCGCGGCGTCACGGAGGGCGTATTCGGCGACGACCGCGTTCTTGGACTTGCAGAGGATGATGCCGATGCTTGGCTGATCGGCGGGGTTCCGGAGCAGGTCGTCCACCGCCGAGAGGTAGAAGTTCATCTTCCCCGCGTACTCCGGCTTGAACGCCCCCATCTTGAGATCGATGACGACGAAGCAGCGGAGCCTGAGGTGGTAGAAGAGGAGATCGATGCGGAAGTCTTCCCCGCCCACTTCCAGCGGGTATTGGCTGCCGACGAACGCGAACCCCACGCCGAGTTCGAGGAGAAACCGCCGGAGATGTTCCACGAGACCGGATTCGAGCTCACGCTCGCGGGCGTCCTCGGCGAGCGTGAGGAAGTCGAAGTTGTACGGGTCCTTCAGAACCTGCTGCGCCAGGTCCGATTGCAGCGCCGGCAGGGTCGCGGTGAAGTTGGTTTGCGCTTTCCCTTGCCGGCGGTAGAGGCCGCTCTCGATCTGCAGCACGAGCACGTTGCGGCTCCAGCCGTTCTGAACCGTCTGGCGGATGTACCATTCGCGCTCCGGGCGTGTCTTCACCAGGTCGAGAATCCGGAGATTATGCCCCCAGGGAATTTGTGCAACAGCCTGTTGCACAAATGCAGAATCGGGATACGCTTCGGCTAAAGCCCGCATGTACTTGAGGTTACGGGGTGAGAATCCCTGCATGTCAGGAAATGCACGATGCAGGTCTGCGGCGAGGCGTTCGATGATCTTGGCTCCCCAGCCCGCCCGATCCTGGCGCTCCAGAATATCGCGGCCGATCTGCCAGTAGAGAACCACCAGTTCGCTGTTGACGGCAAGGACAGCCCGGAACTGAGCCGTCTTGATCCGCTGCTTCAGATCACGCAGAAAACTCTCGTAGCCTTCGGGACGCACGGCGAGGGAAGTTTTCATGGATGGTCTCATCCTAACACCGGCGCTGGACGCCGATACCGTGGCCTTTTCACGGTATTCAATATCGGCGGAAACCAGTACCGGCTCGTCTTCGTGGTCAGATACCGGTGGCAGGTTGTCTACATCACCGCCAGCCGGGCGGACAACACGGCGCTGGAGGAGCACCCGTCTGCCAGCCCAACCCCGAGCTTCCAATCGCCAGGCTCGCAGCGGGTACTCCTGTTCCTTGGCGCAGGACGCCTCACTCTCTGACGGCTCAGCAACGATTCGGCGAAGGGCGGGCCGGCCACTTGCTGGCCATACAAAACTTTGTATGCTATTGGTGTGGCCGATTCCAAGCCTGTCTAGTTTCGGGGCAGTTCCCTGGAAGACTTGCGCGCCTTTCCGCTGACGGCCAGGCGTGAGGCCGGCCATCAGTAACACGGTGGGCCAGAGTGTCAAGGAGATTCGAATTCGCGATGAGGCTGGCGCGTTCCGCGTCCTCTACGTGGCGAAGTTCGCCGACGCGGTCTACGTGCTGCACTGCTTCCGGAAGAAGACCGGGAAAACCAGCAAGGCGGACGTGGAGCTTGCCGCCAAGCGTTACCGCGAGCTGTTGAAGGAGCTAGGGCAATGAACAAGCGACGTTTTGCCAGTGTATGGGACGCTATCGAAGACACGCCCGAGCAGGCCGCCAACATGAAGCTGCGCTCGGTCCTGATGATCGCCTTGAAGGATCACATTACCCGTACCGGCATGAGCCAGGCGCAAGCGGCCCAGCTTTTCGGCGTGACGCAGCCGCGCGTCTCCGACCTGATGCGCGGCAAGATCGGCTTGTTTGGCCTCGACGCGCTGGTGAACATGGCGACAGCCGCGGGCTTGCGCATCGAAATGCACGTGCTGGAAGCCGCCTAACCGCGCGAATGACCCGCCGCAAAGCGCCCCAGCCACGGTCTTTCACCTCCGCAACATCCTCAGGCACGCCGAATACGATGAGGGGAAATGGAAACTATGAGCGCGACGCTGCTTGACGAACGTCAATACCGGAAGCTCCTCGATGAAACTCTGCCCGTTGTCATTCGAACGGCGGCGGAGTACGACCGGCTGCTCGCCACCGCTCGAGCCCTGATGGAGAAGCCGGAAGACGAGATTTCCGAGGAGGAAGGCCGGCTTCTGGAATTGCTCGGCATTCTAATCGAGGAGTATGAGAACCGCGCGCACCCGCTCCCCAAGGCCGAACCACACAAGATGCTGGCCTATCTGATCGAAGAGAAGGGGCCCAAGCCGAGCGCCCTCTGGACCGTGCTGCCCAAGAGCCGTGTGTCGGAAATCCTGAGCGGGAAACGCAGCATCAGCAAAGCCCAGGCCAGGCGTCTGGCCGAAATCCTCCGCGTGCCCGTCGACCTGTTTGTGTAGTGGGGGTGCCTACTACCTCGGCGACGCATGGTTCGCGCTGAAGTACACCGAGATAAACTCGCCGGGGCGGAGTGCGCGCTCGATCTGGCGCTCTATCGGGTCTGCCTTGGTGCAAGAGATCTTCTTCAACTACCGCTGTCTCCCGCCGGCCCGCTGAATTCCGTTGCCAAAATGCCGGTGACTTCCCGACGCAGGGTGGGGCAATCAACCTGGGCTGCCTTCCAGACTTCATTCCAGTCGATCCCAAAATATGCATGGATCAAAATGTTCCGGAAGGCGGCTATCTGCGGTCACGGGATTTGTGGGTATCGGCCCGTCAACTCGCCGGAGATCCGCGCCGCTGCCTCCCCGATGATCGCCAGCTTCTGCACGACGGCGCTCCGAACCAACTCCGATTTCCGGAAGCCTTCAAAATCCGTTTCCCCAAGAAACGTGGCGATGTGATCGGCAGCCTCGAGGATGTCATTGAGGTACAGGTCGTCACGCCGCATAGACGAGTTGGGCATCGGCAAGCACGTAAGGCCGGATGCGCGGTTTCAAGCCGTTCTTCGATACGAGGTCAACTTTCCGCCCAAGAAGCCTCTGAAGGTCCAGCATCAATCCGGCATGCTCCACCAGGCCCACTTCCGCATTCGGCAGAAACTCGACCAGGAGGTCGATATCGCTATCCGGCCGCATTTCGCCCCGCGCGGCCGATCCAAACAGCGAGAGTTCCCGAACCTGGTATCGGCGGCAGAGGCCGGCCAATTTGGCCTCGTCAACCTCTATATCCCCGAGATGGAGCGTCTGGCTCATGGTTACCCCTTTCATTATGCCCCGAGTTGCGATCCCGACGCTCGCCATGACGGGCAGTCGGAGCCGCGCGCGGGGACATGGAGAACCGCATCAAGGAGCAGTCTCACCCGTTTGCCGGCCGAGCCAGCACGGAGACGATACGCGCCAACCAATTGCGAATGCACCTCTCGCGGATGGCGTACGTGTTGGTCAGCGGTCTCCGGCTGCTGGGGCTGAAGGCCACCGAACTGGCCACAGCGCAAGCGGCGACGATCCGAGAGAAGGAAGAGGGGTTCGGACTCCCAGGTGAGTCACCGCGGCGGCGGGTCAGTCTTCCGCCGCTGCCTCGGGCGGCTCGAAGCCGTCCAGCAGGTCTGGATTGCGCGCGAAGCGCTTCAGGGCCTTCAGGATGTCGCCGGTGCGGAATCCGGCGCGCAGCAGCCTCCGGTAGGCCGATGCCACGTCCTTGTCTTCCTGGAAGAGGCCGTCGCGCGGCGCAAGGCGATACTTGCGGCGGATCCACTCCTCGATCAGCGCAGTCTCATCCACGTCGCGATAGACCTCGCGGACGGTGGTTTCCGCGAGCGCCGGCGCCACGCGGTGGTGGCGCAAATCCCGCTCGACGCGCGCTCCGCCCAGACGCTCGTTGGCCAGGCGCGCGGCGGCATAGCCCTCGGCGTATCGCCGGTCGTTCAGGTAGCCGTGGTCTTTCAGCCGCGCCAGGATGCTTTCCACGTCGCCGGGCACTGCCGCGCGGCGGCCGAGCTTCTCGCGTAATTCGCCGGTGGAATGGGCGCGCCCGGAGAGCACCTTCAGGGCGTAGGCCCACAGACCGGCGGAATCCAGCCGCCGTGGCTTGCGGTCATCCATATACGGCCTTCCTATGCGGAGTATACTGGAGAATGTCGAAAGCCATGCGACCCTGCGGTAAGGGACGTGGCGCCGAAGAGGAGGAAACATGGATTCAAAAGGGCTGTCCAGCTTTTTGCTAGGGCTTGGCGTGGGCATCGGGATCGGCATCCTGTTCGCGCCGAAGTCGGGAAAAGAAACCCGCCAACTGATTAAGGACAAGGCTGACGAGGGCACCGAGTTTCTGAAGCAGCGGAGCGGCGAACTCAAGCAGTCGGCGTCGGAATGGGTGGATAAGGGCAAGGAAGCCATCAACCGCCAGAAGGACACGCTGGCCGATGCGGTGGAAGCGGGCCGCCAGGCGTATCGCGAGCACACCGCCGCGCCGGAAGGCGCCGCTTAGCCGGCCGCGCCACCCCGGGGGCACTTTCTCATGACGGAAGAAGTGTTTCGCATCGTAGTGACGGTAGGCGTCGCGCTGGTGTGTCTGGCCGCCCTTGCGCAGGCTGTCGTAGCGGTTCTCGTATACCGTGCGATCCGCGGCATCGAGAGGAAAGCCGCGCCGTTGATGGAGCGCGCGCGGCCCGTCATTGCACGCATGAATCCCATCCTCGATCGCGTGGAAGCCGCTCTCGAACAGGCAGGCCC
>Ga0182021_10009139_pt1 | contig 11731 bp, 9 predicted proteins | sample 612E3MmetaG_FD_120493 | JGI IMG/M metagenome (GOLD analysis project Ga0182021, IMG submission 120493) | Permafrost microbial communities from Stordalen Mire, Sweden - 612E3M metaG (Illumina Assembly) | ecosystem: Environmental > Terrestrial > Soil > Wetlands > Permafrost | place: Sweden...
ATATGCGCAACACACCCTGCGCCGGGCCTGTGCAGGATACCGTAAGCACGGTCCCCCCGTTGAAGGGATTTGGATAGCCGGGCGCGAGTGAATACCCCGGAGGGACTGCCGGCGAGTGTGTTCCGACTGCGGAGATGAGCCGGTACACATCTGCTGTGTCGAGAATTCCCCGGAACCCCCCTGGCTCATCATAGATTCTGACCTCTGCTCGCGCCGCGCCCCCGGGGATGGCAACCGTGTCCTCAAGCCGGAACACCGACAGCGGGGAGACTGCGTGAGGTTGACCTTCTGCCAGCAGCTGGCCTCCCGCATCAAGGAACGCTACTCGCGCCGTCCCCTTGTAGAATACCCCGTAGAGGGCCGAGAGACTCCGGGATGCCGCATTGTAGGAAAGCCTTCCTGTCACGGCGCCGACCGAATCCACATCCAGGATCGGTCCGGATGCTCTTGCCGCCCACCAGTTTTCCGTAAAGGAATACGTGCCGCCGTTTGCCGCAAGTTGAACGGTCGGACTCTTGATCTCGACCTCAAGGTAGATCGGGGCGACGGACCCGCTCACATACACGGCGACCCGGCTTCCGCCGTCCGGGTATTGCGCACCGTGGACAATGTCGAAAGTCTTCGCGAAAACCACCGTGTCTGACTGGTTTACGTAGGCGATCCACCCCTTGTGGGGATCGCCGTAGATCTTGCGGCCGTCCGGCGAGAACTGGACACCGTACACGCCTGGCGCGACCTCTCCCTTCCAGGCCTTCGACTGGCCGTCAGGACTTACTCCTCCCGGTCCGAACACACTGTTGGGGTTGATCGGAAAATACACCCAGAAATTCTCGTAGTCCCTCTGCCCCGGGTGATTCACGATTGCCTGTGTTACACCCCACACGCTCCAGCTCTGTGCAGCATTGCTGTCGTTGATGATCGTCTGGTCCATCTTTATCCGGCTTGTCCCCCCAAATACGGCTGCTCTGCGCTGGAACCGGATCCGCGGGGCGATCCATTTTTCCGCCTGACTCGAAACGGTTACTGCTGATGTATCGGCCGGAGGAGAAAGGGAATCGATCTCGAACGCATAACTTCCGTAGTCAAGAACCGGAGGCGGGGGCCAGCTGTTGGGCCACCGGCTCTGGGGAGCCGGCCAGGTCTTGAAGCCTCCGAAGTTGTGCCACTGCCCGTTCGGCGCGGGGGTATAGGTCTTCCCGAGCTCTGCCGGGTAGGTGTACACCGAGGAAAGAGTTCCCAGGTCATACTGCATCACTCTGCCCCCGATTGCCGGCACAGCTGCAAATGTGATGAAGCCGTTCTGCATGACGACGGCACTCCATCCCCAGCCATTGTAATTGGGAATAGTCCGGACGGAAACGTTCGGGGTCTGCGCATGAAGCATCATGGAACCGAAGCAGGCAGCAAGGAGAAGGGCTATTCGCATTGGATCCTTTCAAGCCACTGCAGGATGGGTGTGATTCCTCCAGGGTTGGATCCTCCCGAAACCACGCTCGCCGGGGACTGACTGGACATTCCGGAGGCTCGAAAGATACACGATGGTTCGTGCAGAAACAACTCTGACCGTGCAAATGGCCGGGGAGATGCCATCGAGAGTGATAACTCGCCCACTCCACCAACTCACTTCCCTCCGGACCACCTCGCCGTCCTGGACTCCTTTCCGAGCCAATTTCGCGTCTCAGGCCCTGCCTGAGGTCCGGCCCCGCTCACTCCGGTTCTCACGGGGTCTTGATTCCCCCGAGGCTCGATCCCCCTGCTGCAGCTCGGTAGAGTTGTCAGGGCCCAACCTCCCAGGGCCCAACCTCCCTTTTCTCCACTTTCTTTTGTCCTTCCTCCGGAGTATCTTCACGACGAACAGGCGCAAGCAATGAACCCGATGGACGGGCGCGTCCCTCTATTCCCTTCACCATGAATCACCAGATCGGGAGGACTCCATGGAATGGACCATCATCGGCATGAATTACCTGTACGCTTCGCTCGGGCTCGTCCTGATGTACATCGCCTACCGGGTCTTCGACAAGCTCACCCCGAAAGTTGATTTTGATGTCGAGCTGCAGCGCGGCAACGTTGCCGTGGCGATATTTGTTGCGGCGATATTCATCTCAATCGCCCTGATCATCGGGAAATCCCTCCAATGAGAGCGCGGCACGCTGTGCTTCTCCTCTGTGCCTGCCTCGTGTCGTTCCTGCCGGCGCACGCGCAGAGACACCAGTTTCCCACGAAGTACGACGACTATTTTCGCAAGTACTCCAAGCGCTTCTTCGGCATCGGCTTCGACTGGCGATTCTTCAAGGCCCAGGCCCTGGCAGAAAGCAACCTGGTGCCCGATGTGCAGAGCCGGGTGGGTGCCATCGGTCTCATGCAGCTCATGCCCTCAACATTCCAGGAGATCCAGACTGAGAATCCGGAATTCCAGGCGATTGATGATGCCGAGTGGAACATCGCCTCCGGCATCTACTACAACCGGCGCCTCTGGAGGACCTGGAAGGAGCACCCCGAAGGAGTGGAACGTCTCCACTTCACATTCGGGAGCTATAACGCCGGCCCTCTGTATATTCTCCAGGCAAGGACCTTAGCCGAGGCTGACACGCTCGACCCCATGATCTGGCAGAGCATTGCCAAGGTCGCGCCTAAGGTCCGGCGCTGGCGGTACCGCGAAACTCTCAACTATATCCAACGGATTGATTCGTTGCATCAAATTCTCGACGCAACGGCGAAAGGCAGAGCACTCCGGTAGTCTCTCCCCCTCGCTTCAGCACACCCGGTACCCCACCCTTTATTCGGCCCTGGTATAAGACAGAGACGAAATACGGCGGCATCGTCGCTGAGCAGGACGGTGGATGGGATAGCCCGTACGATCCGGGCTGGTTCGCCGATCAGGAGGGATGGTACAGGTCCTTTGTGCAGCCCATGGGGAGAGAAAACACAGAGATACCCAAACCAGCATGTGATGTCGATGATGACACTCAACGAGTTACAGATGTGACACAACTCCTGTGAAGGTTGGCACTTCGGACGGCGGGTATCGGCTTTCGGTGGAGACGGTACCGGCCGTTACCACGATTTCACGATCTCCGAAAAGCACTCCAGCCCGCTCTGGATGACCGCGCCGTAGCCGTGACCGGGACGCGACCAGGCGCCGGCGATATAGAGGTTCTTGATCGGTGTCGGGTGACCGGCACGCGTGTTGCCCGAGTTGTTCACCGTCTGGTCCCACCCGTAGATTGCCCCCCGGTGGTGCCCCGTATACCGGATGTTTGTCAGCGGTGTCCCGATCTCCTTCACCTCGATCGCGCTGGAAAGGCCGGGAAGCAATACTTTCTCCGCCCTCCTGATCAGGACTTCAGCCATCCTCTCCTTTTCTTTCCGGTATTCCGCCTTGTTCCCGCTCATGTAGTCACTCTCAAACTTCTCCCACGGGGCGTACCCCTGAAGCGTCAGGATGTTCACCGTGTTCTTGCCGGCGGGGGAGTAGCCGCCTTTGATGTTGTCGTAGAGCGTTATGCAGAAACCCGTGTTCTCGATGTCTCCTGCAAGCATGCGGGCGTAGCCTGCCTCAGGATCGTATGACGGCTCGACGAAGATCTCCGAGTCGGGAATCGCCAGCTTGCCGACGAGGTCTTCTTTCAATCCGAGGAAGACCTGGAAACACGAAAGGCTGACGCTGTACTGTTGCCACTTCGCCATGTATTCGCCGAGGCCCTGCTGGCCTGGGATCATGCGCTGGAACGTCTCAAAGGGACTCGCGTTCGAAACCACTACCCTGCTGCTGAATTCCCTGCCGCCCGCAATTGCCACTCCGGTTGCTTCATTGTGGTTCAGGAGGATCCTGTCGACTCTAGTATTGAGAAGAATCTTCCCGCCGTGTGCTTCGATGAAGCCAGCGAGAGCATGGCTGATAGCCTGAGAACGCCCTTTCGGATAGAACCCGCCTTCATGGAGATAACCCGTGAAGGGCAGGGCATAATAATAGCACGACAGCTTGGAGGGGGGAAGTCCGTAGTAAACCCACTGTCCCGAGATGATCGCCTTGAGCCTCGCGTTCTTGATCCTGGTGTCGGCCATCTGGCCCCAGGTTTTTCCGTTCAGGGCGTAGAGGTGAGGGAATTCCACCGGGAAACGGCTCATGTCGACCTGCCCCTTCGCGTTTGACAACCGGCCAATTTCGCCGGACAGTCCTCCCATGTCATCAAAGAGTCCGAGAATACCCTCCTTCTCTTCGGGGAAGAGGTCGCAGAGATTCTTGATGTAGGCCTGAGGATCCCGCTGCGGAACCCGGATATCGTGCTCCGGAAGAATCATCCGGATGAGTGTCGGATGAAGAAGGAACTCCACATCGGTAATTTCAGGAAAGCCGCCGATGAGGTTGTAGATGCCATTCCGCTCCTGGACGGTTGTCGAATGAAGTGAAACGTCGAACACGTATCCGCCTGGCCGCGAAAAGGCCGTCGCAAATCCTCCGGGTTTGTCATGTTGTTCGATCACAAGCGGCCTGAAGCCCTGCCTGGCGAAGGCGGCCGCGCAAGAGAGTCCACCCAGCCCGGATCCAATCACGATGACATCGTAGTCATTCGTTGCGCCCGGGTGCGGTCGGGCAGATGGAAATGAATCCCAATCAATAGCGGCGGCGGAGAACGCCGATGCCAGCATTGTGAGAAACTCACGCCTCGGAAGCTGGTCCGTATTCATGGTGATCATCCTCTTGCTTGTTGATCGGAAGGAACTGGCGTGGGGCCGGATGCGACAGGGCCAGCCACAGGGAGGGGCCGCCGCTCAACGGTTGTTCTGCAAGCAGTGGTCCGGCTGGTGTCAACGATAGGAGACAATCCCATGGAAACAGGGGATCGTGAGGAAAGTTGGAAAACGCGGTGAGAAAATCAAGCCCCGAGACGGATGGCGCTACGAGGGTGGTGCTCCGATGTGGTAGTTCTCCGAGGCCCGCTTGGGCTCCTCAGGTGGTTCAAGCAGACGTGGAGGCCCCGTAGCGGCTGTCCCCTGCCAGAGGCTACGAGGCACCTCACCTTGTTGACCATCCCGGTCTGCCCCGGTCGCCAGCTACTGGGGGCCGGCCTGCGCGATCAAAGAACGGACGTACGGGGTGCGACGATCACTATTTTCGCGATTCCGCCATGCGTTCGCTCATGTCGTCCCATCCCCAGTGTTCCGCCGCTTTCCCGTTCTCCAGGCGCACCACGTCTGCAACCGTCCAGGACATTGGCTTGTTGGAGCCGGGCTTTCCCATGAATTTACCCTTGTTCGTCCCCTCCCATGTGGCGCTTATGAGCACATAGTCTCCATCCGCAAGAATGAGAGAGGGCGTGCCGTGCAGATCCGGGAATGCCGCACGAATCATCTTGAAGTACGCTTTGACCCCTTCGCGTCCTTTGGGAAATCCGGGAGGGACAGGAGCATGCTCGATGATATCCTCGGTGATGTACTTGTCGATGGCGTCAATGTTTCCTCCATTCACGACGTCGGCATAGAACTGCACGAAGATCATTTTCCCGGTTGTTTCCCGATCGAGCGCCGCATGGAAGTATTGAAGCTTCTCGCCGGTAAAGACCGCCATTGTGTTCGTCTTGATCGGATTGACTCCCATCCTGGCAAACACGTCGGAACGTACGGTTGACATCCAGATCACGGTGTCGCCGGATTGCTGCCAGCCCCGGGAATCGACGTGGAATCCCGGCAACATGGTCGTCATCCAGGCCCCCACGGAATCCTTGCCGTTGTGCATGGTTCCGTCGGGTCCTTTTGCGGCCACATCATTGGCGAGCATCGCCGTGAACCCGGCTGCGTCGTGAGCGTTCACCGACGCATCCATCTGCTTTGCCACTTGCACCAGGTTGCGTTCCTCCACTCTGCAGCCGGTCAGCACACAACCTGCCACGATCAGGCCGATACCGATCTTGTTCATGGTCCCTCCTCTGCGATGTGAGTACGGTACTTCCGGGATGTGAATGGCTCCGAAGAGTCTCCAAGGATGACTTGCGGGTGCACAAGACCTCGAGGATCATTTGCGCCGGGAGAACGAACCCCCAGTAGAGATCCCGGGGTCTCCGGCGGTGAGGACGCTCAGAAGAATTCGACAGACCCCCCCCGGCTGGGGAAGGAGCCCTCAGATGACATCGAGGGTCTCCGGCTTCGGGGGAACCGCATCCTCAGTTCGGCAAACAACCCAACAGCCAGCCCGCACCCTGAGTTCCCCCGGTTCACTCCCCCGCGGGGACCGTCATCGAACCTTCATACGGTTGATAGAGTGCCTGCTTGGAAGCACCCTGCGTCTGATTGGCGAGGTAGTTCTCCAGCCCCATCTGCTCGATCTGGGAGTGCTGGATCTCCGCCCAATCAATGTGACCCTCTTCCATTTTCAGGAAGCCGGTGAGCATGTCTGCCGCGGCCGACCTTGCATCCGGAATTGACATTCTCTGGCCTCCGGGGTATCTTTCCGTTGCCTCTCCGCTTCCTTTTTCCCCGATCATGGGTTGTGCTCCCTGGTTCGGTAAAAAGGCTGCGGGATTGCCGGTGCGGCTCCTCTCGTTTGCGCCCCAGCCGGATCTGGCAACATCCTGAACTATTAACCTTCCTCTACGGCACCCCGATGCATAGACTGCCTTTCACGTTCGTCCTATGCCTTATTGGAGCCAGGCTCTGCGCCCAGGAGCCTGTTGTCAATACATCACACGGCCATTCCACCAGCCTCGATGGTGCATGGAATTTCATCATCGATCCGTATGAAAACGGCTACTACGACTACCGCCGGCAGCCTCTCCCCGACGGTTTCTTCAAGAACGAGAAGCCGAGGACAAAATCGGACAGGGTGGAGTACGATTTCGATACGTCCCCGACGCTGTCCGTTCCCGGCGACTGGAACTCCCAGCTCAAGGAGCTTTTCCTGTATGAGGGGACGATCTGGTACAAAAAGTCTTTCGACTATCCCGTGAAGAACGGAACCAGGCTCTTTCTCCGCTTCGGGGCCGTCAACTATTCGGCCGTCGTCTGGCTCAATGGTGAAAAGCTGGGCGAACATACGGGCGGGTTCACGCCGTTCTCGTTCGAGATTACCCGGCAGGTCAAAGAACGGGGAAATTTCGTGGTGGTGAAGGCCGACAACAAGCGCTGTCTGGAATGTGTCCCGACCTTGATTACGGATTGGTGGAACTATGGGGGTTTGACGAGAAGCGTGGCGATCATTGAAACTCCCGGGACGTTCCTCGAAGACTACGCGGTGCATCTGAAGAAGGCGGGAGAGATTTCGGGATGGGTGAAGCTGAACGGGCCCCGGCTGCAGGAACGCGTCAGCGTCGAGATTCCTGAAGTCAATGCCAGGATCTCGGTCCAGACTGATGACTCCGGCTCCGCCCGCTTCGCGTTCAGGGCGGAGGTGTCTCCCTGGTCTCCGGATCATCCGAGGCTGTACAGGGTGAGGATCTCTGCCGGCGGCGACACAGTGTCCGAGAAAATCGGGTTTCGCACCATCGAAACCGAAGGAACGAAGATCCTCCTGAACGGACGTCCGGTCTTCCTGAAAGGAATCTGCATCCACGAAGAGGCGCCGTTCCGCTCCGGAAGGGCGAACAGCCGGGAGGATGCTCTCACACTCCTGGGGTGGGCGAAAGAGCTCGGATGCAACTTTGTGCGTCTGGCGCACTACCCGCACAACGAACAAATGACCCTCATGGCCGACAGTCTGGGACTCATGGTCTGGTCCGAGATCCCGGTCTACTGGACCATTCAGTGGGAGAACCCGTCAACCTACGCGAACGCCCTCAACCAGCTCCGGGAGATGATCGCGCGCGACAGAAACCGTGCCTCGGTGGTCCTCTGGTCCATGGCGAACGAGACTCCCCTGGGTGATGCGCGACTCCAGTTCCTGAAAGGGCTGCTGAGAGAGGCCCGGCACTCCGACTCGACACGCCTCCTGACGGCGGCAATGGAGCGCCGGTATCTGGACCGCACAACGGAGATGATCGATGATCCCCTGGGGGAATTTGTCGACGTTCTGGGATGCAATGAATATATCGGTTGGTACGATGGGACGCCGGAGAAGGCGGATTCAGTGCATTGGAAGGTAGCCTTCAACAAGCCGCTGATCATGAGCGAGCTTGGAGGGGAAGCGCCGTACGGAAACCACGGCGATTCTCTCACCATCTGGACCGAGGAATTCCAGGAGCGCGTCTACCGCCACCAGATACCGATGCTGAGCCGCATCCCCTCCCTCAGCGGCATGAGTCCCTGGATCCTGATGGATTTCCGGTCTCCGCGCCGTCAGCTTCCCGGGATCCAGGATTTCCATAACCGCAAGGGACTGATCTCGGATCGAGGTCAGAAGAAGAAGGCCTTCTACGTTCTGCAGGAATTCTACAAGTCATTCAACAAAGATCACTAGGACTCTGACCATGAAACTCATCCTGGAGGCGAAGGACGACCTCGAGAAAGCGCTGGCCGCCTATCAGGAGAAGTACCACCTGTAACGCTTCCGGCCTTTGAGCCGCTGGCCCCTGGCCGCCTCTCCCCGATTCATGAGCCGGCCAGTCGGCCTTCGAGACGGCGCTTCACCTCGGGCCACTCGGAGGCGATGATGCTGAAGTAGACCGTGTCGCGTACCCGCCCGCTGTCGGTCACCATATGGCTGCGAAGCGTTCCCTCCTCCTTCGCGCCCAGTCGCATAAGAGCGGTCCGCGACTGGCTGTTCAGGGCATCGGTCTTGAACTCCACTCTGAGGCAGTCCCATTCCTCGAAGGCATGATGGAGCATAAGGTACTTCGCCTCGGTGTTCACAGCCGTTCGCTGCCAAGGGCGGCCCACCCACGTCCAGCCTATCTCCACCCTGCGGTGCTTCCCGTCAATGTTCGCGAACCGTGTTGAACCCACCACAGTTTCCTCCGGCAGCAGCACGGTGGCAAAGGGAACCGCCGTGCCGGCCTCGACGGCTTCCAGGGCCGTGGCAATGTATGTGCGCATCTCCTCCCTGGAGCGAACCCGCGACGTGGTGACCTTCCAGAGTTCGGGATCGAGCCCCACTGCGCAGAGGGCGTCCAGATGGTCGGCGGTGAGCGGCTCGAGCCTCACGTGGGCCCCCTGGAGGATGCCGAAGTTCGGGAGATATACGTCAATCCGGCCGGGATGAGTCATTGCTTTTCACCCTTCATCAAGCTGATGCTGTCCGCGGTTTGGAATATTCTTGCCTGAAACCGGTCGACTTCAGGCCCCGAACCCCATTGCAATTTGCGGGTCCCACCCGCTGGGTCCGGTGGTCCAACTTCGTTCATTGCATTACCTCCGGATTCAGCGTATTTTGGAGCTGCTGCATTGCCGCCGCTTCCAGAGGGCACGAATGGGCGCTTCTCTTCATGAAGCCATTTCCAGCACTTTGAAGTGTTTTCCAGAACCGGGGAGCATTGTGATGATCAAAAACACTCTGAGCAGCATTGAAAACAAGATCCGCAGGACGAAGGTTCTGACCGAAGTCGACCGGGGTGAGCTACTTCGTCTCCTTGGCTCGCTCAAATCGGAGATCAGCAATCTTGCTGAGACCAAGGCCGAACATGCGGAGAGCATTTCCGGGTTCATGGAGCGGTCAACCCACGAGGCAACACGGCAGGAGAAGAACCCGACACTCCTGAAGCTCGCGATCGACGGATTGTCCGCTTCAGTCCGCGGTTTTGAGGCTTCCTACCCGAAGCTTGTCGAGGACGTCAACTACATCTGCACAGTCCTCGCCAGGATGGGTATCTAGTCCCGGACCTTACACATCTCACATCCATAATCGAAAACCTGATTGTGCCGGTCCCTTCTGAACAGGAATATACTTGCGCACGCTGCGGAGCGGCAGTTCACGAAGATGATGATTTTTGTCCATCGTGTGGCAATCTCCTTCGGGAGGAGATGTTTTGCAGTAACCACCCGGACCAGTCGGCCGATGGCGTTTGCCTGATTTGCCGCCAACCCTTTTGTGACAAATGCGGTGTCACTTTGGGCGTGTTATTCTTTTGCGTCCGACACAGCGCCTACGATATTCATGAAGGTCATGCAGGCGTGTTCAAGTCGACGGATAAGCGACTGGCGGGTATTGCATGTACAGCGCTCGAGGAGAAGGGATTTCGTCCTTTCTATGTCGCACGGGCGGGCGTTCCTGTCACGCTTATCGGTCGACTCACGCCGAATCCGTTGGTAGGATCCGATCTCGTTCTTGTCCCGTTTGAAGAAGTCCTGGGTGCCGAAAAACTTCTGAGCGACCTGAAGATTTATCGGTAAGACTGCTCTCACTTGCACCTCTGCATCACCGTCAAAAGCCGCCGCTGGTGAGCCGGGATGACTATGCGTACGGTGCCTTCGTCTATGATGTGGGTCGTTTCGTTCTCTTTCCGGGGTTCTCGATTTTTTGAATCCGCGCCTTGATCACCTTCTTGATGAGAGAAACGGGAAGTGGCTTGCCTATTGGAAACCGAACCGTTCCCTTCGAGGTCTCGTAGTCTGCAAGCTCATCTTCATGCTCTTCGATGATGGGCGATGGGATATACAAGCCGATGTGGTTCTTGAAGGCCGCGAAATAGACGAGCCGTCCGTGGTAGTGATAATAGGGCATACTGTAGCTGATGCGCTCTTCAGCCTCGGGCGCGGTGTCCTTGATGACCTTTCGGAGGGCGACAAGCTGGGCTCGTGCGTCTTTTGGAGCACCAGCAATATAGGCGTCGACATCTTTTGGTGCTTTTCTCATGATTGTCCCTTCCCGGTAAATTCCTGCGGACGTGTGTCGTTGAATGACCTGGAATCGAAGCTCGATCCATCGAACTTCATTCGCATTCATCGTTAACACATTGTCAACGTCTCTTTCATCCGCGAACTCGTCAAATGGTTCGCCGGAAGATACAAAGTACGGCTCAAGGACAAGAACGCCACGGAACTCACCGTGAGCAGGGGATACACCGATCAGATCCGGCGGCTCTAGGGACCGGCGGGAACCCCGATCAACATCTCCCCCTTCTGCCCGACGCGCCGCTAAAAGAGGGGTCCGTGTGTCCTCAGGCACCCCGGTTTCGGGAACATCAAGAGAGGGAGTCTGCATGGCGTCATTCCTGGAGTTATTCGGCCGGGGTTACCAGGGTAATCGAGAAGAACCACATTACACAGGGAGGATTCCTGCTGAATATACGAAGAACTCTGCAGCATGATTCAGTACGGGGGCGAACCAGCGGGGAATCCAGCAAATAAGGGGCGGGCGCGCTTTCCTGTCTCTTCACATTCCTTCCGCGCAAAGCCTCCCTGGTCTCCGAGTCTCCTCCCGAGTCTCCTTCTCCCGCTAATTGCAAAGCTCCCGGGAGTCTGGTATCTTCCAGCTCCATGCAGCACAACTGAATCTCATGCTGCGCCGGACAGCGCTCTCACCCCGGGTGGTGAAGGCAATGCGCGCGTCCCGTCGCGAAAGAAATGCTTGATGGTCCCCCGGCGTACATCGAAGAATCGGCAGCAATCACCGCCTCACGCGAAGCGTCCGCCTGTTGCCGCAATCATCGTGGGCTCGGCCGTATGTATCATGGCCCTGGTTCTCCTCTTCAGATTGACAGGGGAGAGGTCGTCAACGGTATCTTCGTCCCGGACGACACGAGCGGCGGAGTCGGGCGTGTCTGCCGTTCAGCCGGCTTATTCATGGCTGAGGAGGGCGGCGCTTGTCGATGAGCTCTTTCATGAGGTCTATACTCCCGGCTGGGAAGGAGCCTATGGAGCGATC
>Ga0182021_10009140_pt1 | contig 11730 bp, 13 predicted proteins | sample 612E3MmetaG_FD_120493 | JGI IMG/M metagenome (GOLD analysis project Ga0182021, IMG submission 120493) | Permafrost microbial communities from Stordalen Mire, Sweden - 612E3M metaG (Illumina Assembly) | ecosystem: Environmental > Terrestrial > Soil > Wetlands > Permafrost | place: Sweden...
GGCTGGCCGATAGCCTCAAAGCGCGGTAGCCATTCCCGCATCCCCGAGAGGTAGGCTTCGCGGGCGTCCCAATCACCGGCGCAACGCACGAAGTCCGCCAGCGTGCGCAGCGGCACGTAATTCAAGGGAAACTCGTTGTTCGGATTGCTGAGCAAGCCGCTCACTTCGCTCCGCAGTTCCGGTCGCCGTCCAGAATGCGGGCCGCAGTAAAACCGGTGCCCGTTGTAGTCGTTGGCGTGGAGGTTGTCCCAGATAAGCGGCTTCCGGCGCAGGATGTCCCGCAGTTCCCGCACATGAGCCACCGTGATCTCGCGGGAGATGATCTCCGGCCCGGTCCAGAACACGTCAATCTCCGGCACCAGCTCCTGGCCGATGGTGGACAGGTAGCCGTCGCCGCCCAGCTTCTGTTCCGCCATTCGCCCGCAGTATGGCGTGGGGCAGAAAAGAAATCGGGTGCCGGGACTGCGTTCCCGGGTCCAGCGGAACAAGTCATTCGCTACCTCGCTCTGGGCTGAAGCAAACGAGCCTCGGGCCTTCAGATCCTCGGCTGCCATGCGGTCCGGAATGTCATCGAAGAGCAAGGCGAAGTGCTGGCACCCCAATCCCAGCATCTGCTCAAAACGTTTCTTGAGCCGGGCCAGGTCGGCCTCGTTGCTGTAGCGAATGTCCAACCCGGGGCTGAGCGCGTAGATGAATCGCAGGCTGCGTTGCTTGCAGGCGCGGATCACCTCGCCGAGCGTGGCGGCTTCCGAAGCCGTGTAAAGCTCGCGCCAGATCGCCCGATGCTTCAGGTCGTCCTTGGGAGCGTAAAGGTATGTGTTGAGTCCCCAGCCAGCCAGCCAATCGAATAATTCAAATCGCTCAGCCTGCGACCAAGGCTGTCCGTAGAAGCCTTCGATCACGCCCGCCAGGAAATCTGCAGTTGCTCGGGTCGCCATGCGTTCGTCCGTTCTTACACTCACTGGCTACGAGGCGAGCCGATCCTCTGGCAAGGCCGTTTGGCGTCCGCACTTAATGCTTCTTCCGCTTTGGAAATCCGCGAGCCCGCCTTCTCCGCCGCCACGCCGAATAGCGGCATCGGTGCCGTCGGCTCAATGAGGATAATCCCGTCGAGAATCAGCGCCGGCAATCCCAGGATCCGTTTCAAACCCGGTCCGACAACAGAGACTGATTGGTCTAAAGCCATGCTTTCCAAGGATACTAAACGACTTGCCTCCTCCGCGTGTTCAAAATCGTCCAATGGACAATCTCGCAAGACGAAGGGACGTCCTCTTGGTAAAAATAGCCAGATTGTAAACTTAACTGACCGGTCGGGCCATGAGCTATTCGGCGGGAGAGTTGGGTGTTAATCGCGGAGTGCTTAAACCACTTGTCGCGCCAGATCACGGAGTGTTGCTGCCGTTAGCCGCGGGTTTAACTGTCGCAGTTAAAGAAACCAAGAACTGCCGCTGTCTGCGGCAATCACATAGAAAGGAATCCTCATGCGAAAAGTAACGGGAGTGAACAGGGAACAATCAGCGGGTATGAACCTGAACAGATTAACGCTTCTGCAGTTTGTAGTGTGTGGTCTGCTTGTTTTTGCAGCGGCGCAGCTTCAAGCGCAATTGCTCTACAAAACCACATTCTCAACCGTGGAGGGGTACACGAACGGCTGGGCGATTGGCCAACCGGCCAACGGTAATAAGTGGTTCAATGCGAACAACGACTGGGACTGGGTTAATGCCAATCAACCAGGAGCCTACACCAAGCTCAACAACGGTTGCAGTTGGTGGCCCACCGTGGACCAATTGCCGGATTGGTCAGGGGGGCCGTGGTACGTCGTGACCATAACGAATTGCACCGCAACGGGTGGGGCAATGAAGATTGCTTCTGACGGAAACTTCGGAACCAATGCTCAGACTTATTTTTGGAAGATGGATTTCCCCAAGCAAGTGACAGGGCCGATCACCGTCACTTGGGACTGGAGTTTCCATTGCACGAATGAGATTCCGGCTGATTATGATCCGACCAATAATAATTACACCAGCACACTGCCCGGCTACGACACCGGTTTCACCTTCTCCGATTGGGAAAATCGGTTTGCCGGTAATGCCGCCAGCTTTGGCCCGCCTTACAATCCGAATTGGATATACGGCGACCTGTGCACCCCATTCCGCCTGGGATCTCTTCAGGACGCTCGTCATAACGCGATTGGCGATTGTGCCGGCAACGGGGACTGGAACAATTATGGACCTCAGTTTAAGGATGGTAAAGTGCTCCACATGAAACTGATTGCGTATGTCACCAACGCTCCGGCGGAGTATATGAACAGCTACGATGGTTTTGCCCTGAGAGATGGCGAAACTCGTGACGGCACTCCGACTGGCGAGCCGACTATATGGCAAACAGCGTATCGCGCGCCCAGCGATGATCCTTACTTGCCAGTGCCAAGCGGTATGAGGCGTTGCGCCGGCGGGTGGGATCCCACCAGCGGAGTCAACTGCCTCATGCTCTGGATGAATGGTAATCAATACCCAAATTATGTGCTGGTCTCGAACATTGTCGTTTTAGGTCCGATTCCCGTCCTGAGCATCGAGCGAGCCGGTGCCAGCGTCAATGTGACCTATAGTGGCACGCTCCAATCAGCGGACTTCGTTCAAGGGCCTTACAACGACGTGGTAGGGCAGAGCACCAATGTCATGACGTCCTTGAAGACCTGGCCGATTCCCGCCAACACGACCAAGAAGTTCTACCGCGCCTATAACGTATTTAACTAAGTTGCGGCTGGACCGCACGGAGACGGTCTTAGCTGGAAGATAATCGACCGGCCCCCTCTGTCGGCCACCACCGCCGACAGAGGGCTGTTTTCGGTTGAATAATTTGTCTGTCTGTTGAATGACCAGGTGGCGGCCAAAGGAATGCCGCGCCGAGAGCAATGCCGGCCTCCAACGATGGAGAGGCTTGATTTGACACCGTCCTGACGCTTGACAACTCTAATGAAGTATCGTACTGTATCAACAACGTTCGTGGAACATGATTATTCTGACAGAAAGGTTATTGTGCTCAGTTCTTCGTTAACTGTGCCGCAGGTTGACCGCGGCGCCAACCATCTAAGTGGCGAAAGAGGGATTCAACCCAGCACGCCCCGACGTTCGTTGCAAAAGTGGGGCTTGGGTTTCACCCTGATCGAACTGCTGGTCGTCATTGCAATTATCGCGATCCTGGCCGCCCTGCTGTTGCCCGCGTTGGCAGGAGCAAGAACCAAAGCTCAGACGATTGCCTGCCTCAACAACCTCAAGCAGATTGGCCTCGCGTGGATCATGTATGCGGACGACCACAACGGCACCTTGGCTTTGCCCCCAGGCCAAGGTGGTATGGGAGCCTTCGATTGGGTGGGTGGCGGGCTGAGTTACGCTGCCGGCAACACCGACAACACCAACATCAGCTACCTGATCAAGGGCCCGTTAGGGCCGTATGTGAAGAATCCAGCCATTTACAAATGTGTTGCGGACCAAAGCAAAGGGACCTTTGGCGCGGTCAAGGTCCCGCGGGTACGGACCCTTTCAATGAGCCAGTCTTTCTGCATGCAAAACGAGGGCCACCTGGAGGATGACCACCCGGGCATGTACCGACATTACGTCAAGGTTGCGGACATGACGCTCCCAGCGCCCGTGAACCTGTGGGTGCTGATCGACGAGCATCCAGACAGCGTCAACGATGGAGCCTTCGCCGTAAAAATGGACCCGTATGGTGGTGTATGGCAGGATGGACCCAGCACCCTGCATAATGGCGGTTGCGGCTTTACTTTCGCCGACGGCCACTCCGAAATCCACAAGTGGAAGGACGGCCGCACTCGCGCGATGAAGGTCACCTATACGTCCACCTTTCCTTTTGGCTGGGCGCAGGCCAACAACCAGGATATACGGTGGATTCAGGACCGGACAACGGCGAAGAATCCAGGAAAGTGAGCGTCTGGGGGTTCATTGGACCCGCTGCAATGCTCCGTCCCGCATCGGTTAGAGGAACAATTGGACTAGATGATTCTGAACCCGAGGTTTGCGGGCCGTCGCCGTGGTTTTACCTTTGATTGATTTCCCGGGCGGTTGCCACGGGGGTTTGGGGGCCTTTTGTTTGTGGATGGCCACTCGGAGATCCATAAATGGAGGGACCCGCGCGCGCTCAGGATGAAGACAACCTACAAGCATGGCTTGGGTCATCTTCTTTCGGGACCCTGCGCATTGCCGCGGCCGTTCTTCGGTTCGTCTGGAACCAACTCAAACAGATTGGCGATTTCCCTGGGAATCCCGCGCGGCCGGCCGGTGGACACGTCGATGAATACCCAATCGGTTTCCCCCTGGGCGAGGACCTTTTGATCCGCAGCGCGAACGACTTTGTATCGGCGCAGCGACCGCACTTTTCGGAAATCGGCGACCCAGGTCAAGACGGTGATGACCTCGCCGGCAAACGCCGGGCTGAGATATTCAATCCGGTGCATCCGTGCGACCCACGTCGCGCCGATCGTCTCCGTCATCCGCGTGCAGCCCGTGGCGGCGGAATGTTGAATGGCCGCATCCTGCATCCACTGCACGTACGCGACATTGTTCACGTGGCGGTTTCGATCTACCGCCTCCGCGGGCACCATGATTTCAATGCGATAAACCGGTTGCATGCTTGTTGCGTCCAGTGCAGCGATTTTGTTGGATGCCCAATGCTGTGACATATTCACGCTCTATGATGGTCGGCGGCCAATCTCGCTCCGCGTCGCGCTCTCAAGCCTCCACCGGTCGCCGCGTTTGACAAGCTGATTGGCAACCAGAACCTCAACCGTCAGCCGCTTGTTCCTTGGCCAAATCTGTGAACGGAGAATTTCTACTGCCTTGCGGCCAACTCCCTGCCTGCGCTTGTGGCGAACCACAAAAAGCTGCCGGAGGTATATCTCCTCCAACCCTTCGCGGAATAGGGCATAGGCGACAATCCCGTCATCTGCCTCGAAAAATACGGCTCGATACTCCCCGCCGAGCCAGCTCCTCATCCGCTGGTCCAGCTCTGGAACCGTCATCGGGTTCCGATGTCCCTCGTCCCGGATCAATTGGTGATTCAGCTCGGCGAGTGCCCGACAATCGGCCAGCGTGGCGATGCGAAAGGAAAGGGCAGACCCACCTGCTTTCATGCGCGAGTTTCAATAATCCCTGAATCGCCGAAACAACCAAAAGCCAACTGCGATGGCTCCGCCAATCCCCAACAACCACAATCCGCGATGTGCCAGCGCCACGGCCAAATCATGCTTCTCGGCTGGCGCACGTAAAGCTACGATCAGTGCAATCACTCCCAAGATGACAAGAACCGCCGCGATGAATACTACCAACACCGCATATTCTGACGGCGTCGTCTCTTTCGATGGAATTGGAAAACGCATAGTTTCTTAAGCCGTCCTGGTCGCTGGCAGTTGACTCAGACAGGCCGATCGGCCAGCTCTTGGCGGGGTGAGCATCAGGTCTTCTTGAAATTCCTGAGCGCCGTTTCGATCGTCTTCAGGTCGTCCGGGGACATGTTGGGTGCGGCCTTCTTCATCATCTGGATGAACCAGTCGATGTCGCTTGGATCACCAGGATACCCGATATTCTGGCCCTTGAGCTTTGAGTTGACGATCAGCGCTCCCTTGGCATCCAGAAACGCCGAATACGGCAAGCCCGCAGGACCGCCCAAGTTCTTGAGCAGGGCGTCGGCTCCCGGATTTTCCAGGGCTTTGTTCTTGTCGTGCTCCTGGACTACGAGCTTGACCGGGATGAAATACTTTTCAAAAACCGGCTTGATGTCGGGCCGGTCCAGGAACGCATCCAGTCGTTTGCACCAGCCGCACCAGGAAGCCCCGAAGTGGAGGAAGATGGCCTTGTGCTCGACTGCGGCCTTCGCCTTGGCCGGGGCAAGCACTTGGTCGGCGGTGGGTGTCTCGGCAGAGGCGATCGACGCTATGACGGAGAACGCCGCAAGGACAGGAATGATGGCTCTCATAGCTGCGTTGTAGCCTCGAATCGCTTTCCGGTCAAGGCCGCTGCGGGAACGATGCCGCCGCGCAGCCACGCGCTAGCAGGGTCCACGCGCTGGGCGCGGTCTGAACGGATCGCGGGCGCGTGACTAGTCCAGACGTTTGCCAACGCCCCGGCGACTTCCCGAGGCACGCAAGAAGTATGTTCAAGCGAATCGCCGCGACGGCAGCGGTCCCGGTAAACGCGCTGGCGCTTCATCCGCCCGCCGCGCAGGCCAAGACCGGCACCCCGCTCGCTCCCAGCCTGGCCTTGCTGGCGTTGCGCTCCAGTGGCGACCTTCCCTGTTCCTGGAGCCGACAGGCATCCCTATGTCCATACGGCCTGATTGGTTAAGTTAAGAGCACCATCACCACCTGAGCCGCAATGGCGTTGAAGCTGCGGGAGCGAAAGTCGCTCAGGTCGTAGAAGCATTTAAGCTGTCGGTGCCGCTCTTCAATGGCGGGCCGCCGGCGGTAGTAGTCCAGCAAACGCAGGGGCTCCTGTCCCGGATAGGCGCTCATCAGGGCCCAATCTTGGTGATGTCCGTCGGCATAATAATCCCGGGGACAGACCACCGCGATCGGCACGGTAGCCGCGGTCCAACTATGGAAGCCCCCGATCCAGCCATACTCGCTATGGGTGCTTGGCGGCCAGGTCAGGCGGCAGGGCCGATAAGAGCCCGCCGCACCGCACCACTCGCTCAAAAGCCAGAAACGAGTTCTCCTGGTGGAGTTTGAGACTCAGATTGGCCGCCAAGATGAACCAGCGGGGAGACCTCCTGCTTCTTCCGAGCCGTGGGCATGGAATCGGCCAAGCGAACCAGCAGGTGTTCCTGGAAACAGCGTTGGAAGAAATCCCGCTCATCGGCCTGGCCGATGACTTCCAAACCGTCGAACTCCCCCTGACGGAAGGCGGCCAAGACCTTCTGGGGCTGGTATTCGATGAAAGCCAGGTTCATGGCGGCCAGTCCACCCGCTGGGACTCGGCGAGCTGATCGGCCAAGCCCAACAGGGCAGTCATTTGTCGGAGCAGTCGCGCCCGAGCGCGCTGGTAGCGCCGCCAGGCCGCCGCCCATTGGCGGACTTAGGCCCTTTGGTCCGGGGGCACAGAGTAGAGTCTGTGTTGGCCAGACTCGCTGCGGGTCAGGACCCAGACGGCATGGAGTTGGCCGCGCGCGCAACGGCAGGAGGCTTTGCCGCATTTGCGCCGCAGGAGGTAGAACGAACCGGGGGTCAGAAATAGTCGCTTTTAGGCCGCTCCAACAGCCTCCCCCCCACTGTCTGAATCACAGATTCGGGCGCTCGCACGATGGTATTTCGGGTTGTGCGGGGATGCGCTGTCCCATTGTTGGACATAGCGCTTGATCCTCAGTCGGATAAGCCAAACCGATCATCTGAGCCTCGGAGACTCATGGGACAGTCATGGGGCAGTGATGGGGATCTCCTGGAAGCGCTTTTAGCCTCCGCCGGACCTCGTAATATAAGCCAGAATTACGGTCAATGGGCGGAAGGCAGTTTTCCTGTGCTTGGGCCACCTTGGAAGTTGGGTCAGCGACATTCGTCACTCAAACTCAACGGCGGCCGGCGTATTACAGTCACGGCTGCGCGTGAAGCTGATAAAAGCGGGTCTGGCTGCTGTCAGTCGGCAGCGTGGTCTGCCACTGGGTATTCACCAGGACAGGCTGGTTCGTAACCGCTGTCCAAGTAATAGGCAGCGCGAGATTCGTCCCGGTATAGAGTGTGGCACCGACACCAGAGGCCGGCCAGCAAAAGAGCTTTTCAGCGCCAGTCCCCGCAATCGAGAGCGCCAGTGGCTGCCGGATCACGCCCTCATAGCTGGCCAGCGCGCTATTGGAGGCAACCGTCATCCAAGTGGCCCAGACCCAATTGCTGGAGCGCGCTACCGACTCGATGCGCGCCTCGTCAATCATGCCCTTCCAATAGAAATTGCCGCTCGTAAAGCGCGCGAGATTCAGCGCGGCTTGGTTGTCAAGGTCGGCGCTGATAGTCGGGGTCTGTGTGAGATCGTTGCCATCAACGTACAATCGAGCTGCACCCCCGGGTCGATCCACCACCGCGGTAATCTGATGCCATTGTCCGGCACTGACGCAGTCAGCAGCGGTTGAAGCGTTCGCGCCGCTGATCCCATCGCCCGTTTCAATTATCAGCTTGTGGTCGCTGGTTTGATAAGTATCCGCGTAAAGAGCCAGGCCGGCGGTGTTATAGCCGCCCACCTTGTTAGCCCAAATCGTTCGGATATCCCTGATGGTCGGATCCAGGTTTACCCACGCCGACAGCGTGAAGGAATCCCCCAAATTGATGACGCCGGAGTTCAGGTATTGGGAAGAGCCATCGAACAGACAGCCGCGCCCAACCAGACCCGGGGTGGAGGTTGGAGCGATTCCCGCCAGTGCCGGATATCGAAGGGCGCTGTCGGCGTACGGAAACCCGCTCTCCTTTAAGTGATACACCAGGAGATGGTCGAACGACCAGACGGTGCCGTTGGTGCTTGAGGGGGGCAGGCGCGCCGCCAGCGGATTTCCCCAGTCCGCCCGAATGAAGTCGTTCGTGCCCGCCAACTGCGGAACGCGCACCCAGACGCTGGATATGCCATTCGTGTTCCATTCGTCTATCTCAAACGGCAGCGGCATCAGGCCGCCCGCGTCCGTGAACCGCAGGTCGCCACCGTAGGACGAGGCGAATTGCCGGTAGGAAAACCCGGGGAGGTTGGTGCCCAGCTTCACCAGCACGGGAAAATTGAGGAGCGCCTCGCCACGGTCATAGCTCTTTAAGAGGATCTTCATGGTCGAGCCATAATCCGGCTGCTTGATCGCCACGGTGCTGAACTGGGCCGAGGGTTGCGCCCAGGCCTCGCCGCTCGAATTGGTCGCGTAATACCGGAAGAAATAATTCGTGCTCGGGGCCAAGTTGGCAAGAACCGCGGTGAAGGTCCCGGGGCTGAAGTTTGTGTTCACTGCGAGAAACCGGGCTTGCTCCCAGGAATCCCGGTTGGTGCCACCATCTGATCGTCCATAGAACACGCGAACGACCGCGCAATCATCACCGTACACACCCTGTGCCATCGTGCCCGAGACCAACGCGGTCGTCGCGCCGGTCAAAGTCACCACGAGATTCGTGACCGCAAGGTGCATCGGCGGCGGCAGAGATTGGCCTAACATGGGCGAGACCAACGGGACGAACTCACTCTCGGCCGGCAGCCGCCCGTTCCGCTCCTTGAATTGGCCGAGGAGCAATCGCGCATTGTTGAGAAACCGTTGGTGGAGGTAGTAGGACGCCACCTTGGTGTTGTTCGAGTTGATCAGCCAGAAGGCACGGTTGGTTTCGTTGTTGTAAATCTCCCAGAACAGGATAAAGCGCGGGCCCGGCGTCCAGCTCAGCAGTCGCTGGATATAAGCGCGGCTGTTTTGCTCTTGCGTGGCGTTGTCCAGCGCGCCCCAGCCATACTCGCCGATCCAGAGACGCGCGCCCGGGATGACGCTCGCCTTGTTCGTCGGCAGCATGGACTGCATGTAATCCAGCGTGGACCACAGGGACGAAGCGCTGGCGTCCATCACGTCGTAAGCCGAGTAGGAGAGACAGTCCAGGTTCGTTACAAACGGCACCACGCTGTTGATGGCGCGTTGGTTGATGTTGGTGTTGCCGGAGGTCGCGTCCAGCACGCGATTCACCTCGGTGTAATTAAAGACGTCCACATTGCTATGCGGGGTGGCGCTCCTGGCATCGTCCACCGCCTTCTGCCGGTTGTTCAGCCAATCGATCATGCCCTGGATCGCCGTCGTCGTTGGGTTGGTCGAGGTATTGTAGTTCGGCAACAAATACCAATCCCCTTCCCAGTGCCCGAGATAGAAAGTCTTGCCCGAGTTATTGTAATGGGTGAGCAAATAGCGAGTGAGGTCGTACATCTCCCGGTAATCGTCCGCGCGCTCGCTGACCGAATAGCCGTCAAAGGGCCAGGCGTTTCCAAATGGGTAGGCCCACATGACGAAATGCTGGAACGGCATGCCGAGCACATGATGATAAGAGGGTTCGTCACGGACGAGCGTCAGCAGATTCGTGATATTCGGCCCAAGATTGATCCGGGACTGCCGGGGAACCTCCGTGCCGAGGTAAAACTTGATGACGCCGCTCCCCATCGCGCTAATGGCTTGTGCGGTTTCGACGAGCAGCGTGTTCGTTGTAAATTGGTATAGGCCGGCGAAGGTCTGCGTGCCCGCACGCACATTGTAAGCATCCACCGCCGGATCAGATAAAGAAGCTCCCGGCGCGCGGCCGGCCAAAAACACGACCGCCAGGGCTAACCGCAGAGAATGCCAAACAACGATGGCACGCGGCAGTTGTGCCACCTTCCGTGCCACAACCGCATCGCCGCTGCGACGACTTGCCTCTGCCAGCCGGGAGAAAAGATCAATGAACAACAAACCGAGAAGAGGACATTTCCTCGTGAGTTAACAGGGGGACATTTCAAATGAGTTTTGACAGGGCGATTCCGAGTTCATCCGCTTCAGAGTTCAAGAGGCCAAATACAATCCACGCTGGATCGGGCCGGTGGTCCCGGGTAAATTGGCGCCGCAATGAAGCGCGAACGAATTCCAACCGGCTTGCGGGCCCGAAGCCGCAGATGAAGAGAAAGAAACAAAAGACTCAAGCTGGGGGGCCGCGACAGCGGCCACCGTCTGGGGCTGGCCGGGCCGGGCCGGCAAGAACTTCAAGGCGATGGATTTCCTTGGCTGCCGTGCTTGGTGCAATCGCACTGTTCTCCGGCGCGATCTACTTTTTGACACGTCCAGAAACGCGAGGATCCGCACCCAAAGGGGAGAGTCCGACAGGCCCGCCGGCCGATCTTGCTGCGGGAGCAAATTCCGCCCCCCCTGCCGGCCTCGCGCCGGAGTCGGCGCCAAGCGGCTCGAATTGGGACGCTATCAACGCGGGCCAGCAGACAAATCGCGCGGCCGCTGATCTGGTCACGCGAGCTAATGCCTTGCTCGCCTCCGGGGACCCCAAGAGCGCCGTCCGCGTGCTCGAAGAGGCTCTGCGCCTCACTCCTGACGACGAGAACCTGCATTACAATCTCGGCATTGCCTATGGACGAAGCGGCGATATCACCAATGCCGAATACCACTACCGGGAGGCGTTGAGATTGTTGCCGGATTATCCTGAGGTTCACAACAACCTGGGCAATTTGCTGCTGCATGCCAAGCGACTGGGCCAGGCAGAGGAGCAGTTCACCGAAGCCATCAAGCTTATGCCCGAACTCTCGACCGCTCACAACAGCCTTGGAATTGTCCGTCAGAGCCAGCACCGCTTGCCGGATGCGATCGCCTGCTTTCGGAAAGCGATTGAATACAACACGAATTATTGGCAAGCCCACTTCAACTTGGCCATCGCTTCCTTGTCGCAGGGCTCCAAGGAGGAAGGCTTCCACGAGCTTCAAACCGTCCTGCGGCTCAATCCGGGCTATAAGCCCGCTCAAAGAGCCCTTGATAGAATCCAGGCCAAAACCCCTGGGCAAGGACCATAAGGAGTCCGAAACCCGAAGGCCGAAGCCGGGCGCGGGTCGCGGAACCAGCGTGTAACGCAGCGAGTTGTTTCGTGGGGGCGGAGTCGAGACGGCAGCGAATTCGCTCGTGGAAATAGGTCCGTGGACACGGAAGGATTCTGCACATCTCAAATGGCTCTCAATAGCGGACTTAGGTGGCTGCGGGCGA
>Ga0182021_10009141_pt1 | contig 11730 bp, 7 predicted proteins | sample 612E3MmetaG_FD_120493 | JGI IMG/M metagenome (GOLD analysis project Ga0182021, IMG submission 120493) | Permafrost microbial communities from Stordalen Mire, Sweden - 612E3M metaG (Illumina Assembly) | ecosystem: Environmental > Terrestrial > Soil > Wetlands > Permafrost | place: Sweden...
AACGGGAGGCCATACACATCCGCGTATACCCGGATGAAGAAGATGGAAAGGGCGTACCCTGCCGCGATGCCGATGATACCTCCGCCAGCGCCGAGGACGGCGCCGTATCCCAGGTAATGCTTCGTGATCGTGGGTTTGTCATACCCGACCGCCCGCGTTATCCCTATCTCGCGCTGCTGGAAAAAGACGATCTGCGTCATGGTTATGTAGAGCGCGAGGGACGCAACAGCAAGGAGGAGCACGGCAAAGAACAGGGCGATCTTGCCGATATCGTTCAACTCCAGGTCAAGGGTAACGGCGCTTGGCTCGTCAGCTCCGCTGGTGAGGCTGTTCAACCCGTACGGCGCGAGCGCCTTTCGCGCCCGCTCCATCGTAACGTTGAGAAGCTTCCGGTTGGAGACCCTGGCGACCACGTCGTTGAACGTGCCGGGTGTCGCCATGAGCTTCTCGGCCACGGGATACCTGACGAACACAACACCGAACTGAGCGGGGTCGCTCACGTATTCTGAACGGTTGCGCACAAGCCTGAGGTACTCAGGGCTCACGACCGACCCGCTCATTTTCAGAGAGACCGGCCCCGAGGCTCCCTGGACGCTGATGGTATCTCCCGGCGCGAGACCGAATTGGGAAGTCATGTGGTGCTCCGCGACGCACCAGGCTTGCGCCGCCTCCCCCTGTCCCTCCGGCGGGTACCTCCCCGACTCGACGATGAGCCCGTTTACGGATGGCCGGCCGGTCGCGGGAACCGATATCACCCTGACGGTAAGCTGATGATGTTTCACGGTTGCGAGCAGGTCGCGAGTCAGCCGGCCTTCAGCGGCTTTGACGTTCGGCACACCGGCCACCGACGAGATTGCGGAGGATGGCATCGAGTTCACCGTCGTGGCGAAATCCTCATACAGTGTGCGCCTGTAGACCATGTTGATAGAATCGCGAAGGTCGCGCTGCGCGAGGAGTGGTCCTGAGAACATGACGATCCCAAGCGCGATGACGATGACGATGGCTGACACCTGGGCCCAGTGGGTTGCCATGTCTCGTGTCAACTTCTTGTTCAGCTGGCTCAAACGCGTCCTTTCAGCCGCGGGAAGCTTGTCTGGTATAGTCTAACGTTGAATGCTTCCGCAGGATGCTTTCAGATTGTGTTTAATACTACGAGAACCGATGGTATGGCGCCTTTTTCGTGGGAGGTCCAAATGGAAGTTTTTGAAACGTTCGAGTCAAGGCGGAGCATCCGCAAGTACAAAGATGAACCCGTTGCCCCCGAGCTCATAGGGAAGCTGCTCGAAGCGGCGCGCATCGCTCCGTCCAGCAGCAACGTCCAGTCATGGAAGTTCAAGGTCATCACCGACCGTGAAACCAGGAGCGGGATACGTGAGGCTGCTTTCGGGCAGAAGTTCGTCGAGGAGGCGCCCGTCGTGATCGCCTGTTGCCTGGACCTGGAAGCATTCGCTGAAAGGGGCAAGAGGACGCTCGAACTCATAACAAAGGGCAAGGTCAGACCGAGCCTGAGCATGATGCTGCGCTCCGCCCGGGGTGCTCGTGACAAGGAGTTCGCGCCCGAGCGAGTGATGATCAACGGCACCATCAATGTCGCCATCGCCACCGAGCACATCGTGCTTGCCGCTCACGCTCTTGGACTCGGCACCTGCTGGATCCGCGCCTTCGACGAAGAAGCCCTCGAACGTTTGCTCGACATCCCCGGATCGCTCAAACTCCTCGTCCTTCTAACAGTCGGTTACCCCGACCAGCAACCCGCCGCCCGCCCCCGCAAAACCCTCGACGAGATCACCATTTGACGCAAGAAAATGGGGGTCAGGTCTTTTATTGTTTGCTTCCGGCCTTTGCTCAAGATAACCGCAGAAGCAAACAATAAAAGACCTGACCCCGCCCCTGTTACGCGTTAGTCAGTTTATTGTTTACGGTTTTACTTCGTCCTCTTCGCCTTTGAGTTCTTCGTAGAGGGCCCTCTTCATGACCTTGCCGAGTGGGGTCAGGGGAAGAGATTCACGGAAGACGACCGACCTTGGAACCTTGTATTTCGCGAGCCTCTCTGAAGCCCATTTTATTATTTCTTCCCCAGACGGAGGCTCGGCTCCGGGCATCGGGACGATGTAGGCGCGGCCTTCCTCCCCCATGACCGGGTCGTGGATGCCGACCACAGCCGCAAAGAGGACGCCGGGGTGCTCGGTAAGGACTTCTTCGACCTCCGGCGGATAGACGTTTTCGCCGCCGCGTATGTACATCTCTTTCTTGCGGCCGAGGATATAGACGTAGCCGTCTTCGTCTATCATCCCCATGTCGCCCGTCCTGAAGTAACCGTCGTCGGTCATCACGAGCGCGGTCTCGTCGGGGCGCTTGTAGTAGCCCTTCATGACGGCATCGCCTTTGATGCATATCTCGCCTTCCTCGCCCGGAGGAAGGTGCATCCCGGCAGTATCTATCATGCTGATATCTATGCCCAGGTTTGCCTTTCCGATACTCGTGGACAGTCTCTCGAACGAGTCTTCGCCGGGCCTTGTAAAAGTAACCGCGCCTGCCACCTCGGAGAGGCCGAAGCCATTCGTCAGGTACATGCCGAACTTTTCCTTGGCCTGGACGAACACTTCCTTGGGCGTCGGGGCAGCCGAAACCACGGCAGTCTTGACGTGGCTGAAATCATAAGAATCAAAATCGGGCTGCATCATGAGCAATATGTACTGGGCGCCCACCTGGCCCAACACCGTGACCTTCTCGTCCTGTATCGTCTGAAGCACTTCCTGGGGGATGAACTGGTCGAGGACGACGAGTGTCCCGCCCGCCTTGAGCATCGCGATGATCGCCATGATGTTGCCGCCTACATGGTTTACGGGTATATCCAGCAGCAGGCGGTCTGTGTGGTTGACCCCCGTGGCGTCAAGCTGGCCCGCCGCGTAGGACACGATGTTCTTGTGCGAGAGCTCGGCGGCCTTGGGTATGCCGGTGCTGCCAGACGTATAGCAGAGAAACGCCGTATCGTCCTCCTGGACCTCCGCGCGTGCTCTCGCCAGCGCCTCAAGATCCGCCTCACTGACCTCACCGAAGAGCGCGTCCTGCGGCAATGCCTCCGGCACCCGCGCGACTTCGTCCGCCGTACCGAGCACGACGACCTTCTTTACCTCCGGGCAGGAGGGAAGGATCTTGTTCGTGACGTCGAGGAAATCAATACCCGCGAAACCCGGCACGGTCGCCAGGAATGAAGAGTCGGAGTTGCCCACGACAAAGGCGGCCTCCATCTCCGCGAATCGCGTCGACACCGGGACCGCGGCCGCCCCGAGCGAAGTCGCTGCTATATAGCAGAAGACGTACTCCGGCCGGTTGCCGATATAGAGAGCTACCTTGTCCCCGCGCTTCACGCCCAACTTCACCATGTTCGCCGCGATGCGGTTTACCGCCTCGAGGTATTCGCCGTAGGTGAAGCGCTGATCGTGGAAGACTATCGCTTCTTTGTCAGGATTGCCGGCGGCGTGTCCCTCAAGTACCTCATGAATCAACATCGATACCCTCCTCCTTCTCCGTACGGTCCTGTCTCATTTGGCCTGGCCTTCATCGGCTTTGATCTCTTCGTAGAGAGCCCTTTTCATGACTTTGCCGAGAGGGGTCAGGGGAAGAGATTCACGGAAGACGACCGACCTTGGAACCTTGTATTTCGCGAGCTTGCCTGAGGCCCACTTCTTTATCTCTTCTTCGGAAGGCTGCTCGGCGCCGGGCATCCCTACGATGTAGGCGCGCCCCTCCTCGCCCATTACGGGGTCGGGCACGCCGACGACGGCCGCGAACAAGACACCGGGATGGTCGGTCAGGACCTCTTCCACCTCTGGCGGGTAGACGTTTTCGCCGCCGCGGATGTACATCTCTTTCTTGCGGCCGAGGATGTATATGTACCCGTCCTCATCCATCATCCCCATGTCGCCCGTCCTGAAGTAGCCGTCTTCGGTCATGACGAGCGCGGTCTCGTCGGGGCGATTGTAGTACCCTTTCATGACCGGGTCGCCCTTGATGGAGATCTCCCCCTCCTGACCGACCGGAAGGGGCTTTCCGTCGGAGCCCAACATGCTGATCTCCACACCCGGGTTTGCCTTTCCGATGCTCGTGGAAAGCCTTTCGAAAGAGTCCTCCTCGACCCTGGTGAAAGTGACGGCGCCACAGACCTCGGATAGTCCGTACCCGTTGGTCAGATTGACACCGAATTTCTCTCTTACCTGCACGAACACTTCTTTCGGCGTCGGAGCGGCTGAGACCACGGCCTTCTTCACCGAGCTGAAGTCGTAGGAATCAAAATCGGGCTGCATCATGAGCATGATGTACTGGGCGCCTACCTGGCCCAATACCGTAACCTTCTCGTCCTGAATCGTCTGAAGGACCTGCTGCGGGATGAACTGGTCGAGTACCACGAGCGTGCCCCCGGCGTTCAGCATGGCGATGATCGCCATGACGTTGCCGCCCACGTGGTTTACCGGTATGTCCAGCAGGAGGCGGTCGTCGACCGTCAGCTCCGAGGCGTACTGTTGCCCTTTCGCGTAAGCCACGATGTTCTTGTTCGAGAGCTCCGCGGCCTTGGGAATGCCGGTGCTGCCGGACGTATAGCAGAGGAACGCGGTGTCGTCTTTATCGACCTCCGCCCTGGCCTTTGCGAGAGTTTCCAGGTCGGACTCGCCGACCGCGCCGAAGAGCACGTCCCGCGGCAGCGCCCCCGGGACCCGCGCGACTTCGTCCGCCGTTCCCAGCACGACGACGTTCCTGACCCGCGGCAGTGAGGGAAGGATCTTATTGGCGATGTCGAGGAAATCGATGCCCGCGAAGCCCGGGACCAGCGCGAGGAACGATGAGTCCGAGTCTCCAATGACAAAGGCGGCTTCAGCTTCGGAGAAACGCGTCGATACCGGGACCGCCGCTGCCCCGAGCGAGGTGGTAGCCAGATAGCAGAAGACGTATTCGGGCCGGTTGCCGATATAGAGCGCCACCTTGTCTCCACGCTTTACGCCCAGCTTCACCATGTTGGCCGCGACGCGGTTTACCGCCTCGAGGTACTCACCGTAGGTGAATCGCTGATCGTGGAATACGATCGCCTCTTTGTCGGGATTGCTCGCAACGTGGCCTTCGAGTAACTGGTGGATCAACATCGATACCCTCCTCCGTCTCTGAACGTCCGTATCACTAATCACATTTCTCAGGCGACCAGTGCAGAGCGCACTGGTGAATGATTACTGGACAGATCCAACCTGGTCTGTTACTTGCCGCTGACGGCAAGCCCTTCGATAAGGATGGAAGGTGTGCCGATGCCTCCGAGCAACGGCGTGAACCTGATGTCGTTTCCTATTCCGACGATTCCCTTGAGTATGTCATCAAGCATTCCCGCAATAGTGACCTCGCGAACGGCATGGGTGGGGCGGCCGTTCTCGACCCATCGCCCCTTTGCTCCCACGGAGACCTCTCCCGTGACGGGATTAAGGCCCACGTGCACTCCCTGGAGCTCCATGACCTGGAATCCCGTGCCCATCCCGGACATCAACTCCTCGGGAGTCTGTGTGCCGCCCTCGAGAAAGATGTTCGTCGGAGATACCCCGACCTGAGTGCGAAAGCTCGACCTACTGGCGTTGCCGGTGGTCGAGGTGCCCATCCTGGTCGCCGTGTAGCAGTTGTGGAGGAAGTTTGATAGGGTGCCCGAGTCTACGATCTTCTTGCGCGTCGCCGCCACTCCCTCTCCGTCGAACGGGGTTGTGCCATAGCCGCCTTTCATCAGGCCGTCATCGACGATGTTGACGAGCTCCGAAGCTACCTGGTCACCGAGCCGAGAGGCCAGGTAAGACCTTCCTTTCGAGACCGACTCGCCAGAGACGGCGGCACCGAGCACCGCGAGCATCTCTGCCGTGGAGAGATTGTCTATTAACACGGGCACGCGTGCCGTATCGACCTGGCGGGCCCCAAGGAGGTCGACGGCCATGGAGGCCGCTTCGTCGGACGCCGCCTCGGCTTCGAGGGAGCCGAACGAGCGCCCCGCGGTAAAGCCGAAGCCGGTCTGAGACTCGCCATCCTGCTCCGCTATCGCCATCACGTACCCGTAGCAGATAGCTGCCCTGTAGCCTGAACGGAATCCAAGAGAATTGACGAGGAGGACTTCGGCCGTCGACTCGCTGTAGGTGGAGGTCTCGACGCCTGTCACCCGTTCGTCGTAATCACGAGACCTGCGCTCCATATCCACCGCGAAGTCGATCTTTTCGCCGGCGCTCACGTCGGCAAGGTCGCCCACCATTATCTCGAGGTCTTCACCCAGATACGTGCCATCGGAAGTCCCAGGCGCATACAACGAAGGGTCGGGAAGCCCCCTGGCGGGCTCCGGTTCGGATACCCCGGCGCTTGCCAGAGCCGAGGAAACCGCTTCGTCGATCGCTTCGGGCGAAAGGTCGCTTGTGTAAGCCCTCCCCTGCCGGTCTCCCAGGTACAGTCGTAGCCCGATACCCCGGGTCTCAGCGTAAGCGAAGCGTTCCACGTTGCCGCCGAAAACCTTCACCGTAAGACCCAGTTCGCGTTCGAGGTACACTTCAGCTTCAGTCGCACCCCGTGCGCCTGCCTTTTCTACGGCCATGTCAAGTGGTTCGAAATCAGGTTGCATGCGTATAACCTATCAAAACAGCCCCCGCACAGAAAGAGGGGCTGACCAAAAATCGTGCGATCCCGACTGTCCATACCGTCAGATTCGTTGCCGGACATGCGCTCCCTCCCGCGATGGCGATACCGTTTGAGCCAGGCCTGCGAACCGGGCCTCCAGAGACCTGCTCAAGACGTATAAGGCAAGAGTGTGTTTGACCCCGGTTTGCGTGGCAAAGGTGCGGAATTCGAAGGATGGGGGCTGTTTTGGTATGATTTGGCGTGGTATTCAATGGAGGTGTTTATCGATTGGGTGAAGTCTTTTACATAACGACGCCGATCTATTACGTCAACGACGTTCCGCACATCGGCACCGCATATACAACGCTTGCGGCTGATGTCATGGCACGCTATCAACGGCTGCGCGGGCGCGAGGTCTTCTTCCTGACCGGCACCGATGAGCACGGCCAGAAGGTCGCTCAGGCCGCGGCGGAGAAGAACGAGAGTCCGCAGGCCTGGGCCGACGAGATGGTTTCTCACTTCATCGACAACTGGAAACTGCTGAACATCTCCAACGACGACTTCATCCGCACTACGCAGAACCGCCACACGATGGTCGCTCAGCGCTTCATCGAGAAGCTGAAGGAGTCGGGCGACGTCTACCTCGGCTCGTACGAAGGCTGGTACTGTGTGCACGACGAGTCGTTCCTCCTCTCCAGCCAGCTCATCGAGGGAGCGTGCCCCGAATGCAGGCGCCCGGTTGAATGGGTCAAAGAGGAGAATTACTTCTTCCGCATGTCAAAGTACGCGGACGCGGTGCTCAAGCATATCGAGGACAACCCCGAGTTCGTCCAGCCTGAGTCGCGGCGTAACGAGGTCATGAGCTTCCTCAAGTCCGGGGTCACAGACCAGAGCATCTCGCGCACCAGCTTCACCTGGGGCATTCCCCTTCCGTTCGACCCGCGCCACGTAATGTACGTGTGGTTCGATGCGTTGCTCAACTATGTGAGCGCCATCGACTTCGACGGGGAATCGGCGCGGTTCGAGAGCACCTGGCCCGCTGACTGGCACCTGATGGGAAAAGAGATACTGCGATTCCACGCCGTGATCTGGCCCGCGATGCTCATGGCCGCCGGCCTCCCCCTCCCGAAACACGTCTTCGCGCACGGCTGGCTGACCGTCGAAGGCCAGAAGATGTCGAAATCGCGTGGCAACGTCGTGCGGCCCAGTGAGATCGTCGATGAGTACGGCGTCGACGCCTATCGTTACTACTTCATGCGTGAGTTCTCGTTCGGTATAGACGGGAACTTCTCCCGCAGGACGATACTTCAGCGTTACAACGCCGAGCTCGCTAACGACCTGGGGAACCTCGAGAGCCGAGTCCTGACGATGGTCCACAAGTACCGCGAAGGGATCGTGCCTGAACCCGGCGCGCCCGGCGAGGAAGAGAACGTCCTCGAAGAGAAGGCATCCCGGCTCACCCAATCCATCGAAACCAGGCTTGCCGCCCCGGCCTTCAACGAAGCGCTCGCCGAGATATGGGAATTCATCCACGCGGTCAACAGGTACGTCGATGTCTGTGCTCCATGGGCGCTGGCGAAAGATGAATCAAAAGCCGCGGACCTCGACCGCGTGCTCTACAACAGCCTGGAGGGGCTACGGCAGATAGCGCTTTGTATCGCCCCATTCATGCCGCAGACCGCGGAAAAGATGTGGGAGCGTCTCGGGCTGCCCGAGGTCTGGAGCGCCCGGTTACCGGGCTCGGCCGAGTGGGGAGGACTTCCCACGGGTGGCTTGACCACGCGGGGAGAAGCGCTGTTCCCCAGGAAGATGGAAGCGGCGGAGGGGAGTTGATTCCCGACTCCCACGCGCACCTCGACATGATCGAGGGCGATACGGCCGAGGTCGTCGACAGGGCGAGGTCGGTCGGCGTGTCACCAATAATCACCGTCGGCATAACCATCGAATCGAGCATCGAGGCCGTCCGGCACTCATCCACCTGTGAAGGGGTTTTCGCCGCCGTCGGAATACACCCGAACGACACCGCCGCGACCACACCTGAGGAGTTCGAGCGCCTCGAGGAGATCGCGCGCTCGAGCGACAGGGTAGTGGCTATCGGCGAAACAGGACTGGATTATTACCGTGACAGGACCCCGGCCGACAGGCAAAAATGGGCTTTCGCCCAGCATGCGCAACTGGCGAAGAAACTGGGCAAGGCACTGATAGTCCACGACCGCGAAGCACACGCCGACGTGCTCGACCTGCTGGCCGAATCCGGCCCCACCGATACCCCGGTTATCCTCCACTGTTTCTCTGGAGACGAGAGCGTACTTTCCGAGTGCCTGCGGCGCGGCTATTACATATCGTGGGCGGGTCCCCTTACCTTCAAGAAGAACGACTACGCGCGCAGGCTGGCCGCCATGGTCCCGCTGGAGCGCCTGCTCGTCGAGACCGATTCACCGTTCCTCTCGCCGGAGCCGTACCGGGGAAAGCCCAACCTCCCCGAGCGTGTCCGCCTGGTGGCGGAAACTCTTGCAGGGGTTTGCGCGCTTCCGCTCGAAGAAATGGAATATATACTCACGGAAAACGCAGGTACGGCTTTCGGCATAGACCTGACGGAGGGATGAGCTTGGATGCGCCACCCGCTTCCAGGACACTCGCTTCACCGGCTGTGGCCGCCGCGCTACTGGACGCTGCGGGAGCACGCCCAAACCGTTCGATGGGGCAAAACTTCCTTGTCGACGCAAACATCCTCCGCATCATCTCCCAGGCCGCGGAGCTCTTGCCATTCGATACGGTCATCGAGGTCGGCTCGGGTCTCGGTGCCCTTACGCAGGCGCTGGTCAATACAGTCGGGCGCGTGTACGCCCTGGAGGCCGACAGCAGGTTGGTAAGGATCCTGGAGCACGAGCTCGGGTGGGCTACGAACCTCATCCTCGTCGAGGCTGACGCGGCTCGATTCGACTACGCGACACTGTGGGACGGCGAACCTCCCGACGACGTGAAGATGGTCTCCAATCTGCCGTACCAGATCGCCGCTACGCTTGTTGTCGACTGCCTCAAGAGGTATCCATGGATAAGGGAGTACACCGTGATGGTCCAGCGGGAGGTAGCCAACCGGCTCGCCAGCGGGCCCGGGAGCAGGGAATACTCCGCCGCGAGCGTCCGCGTGCAGGTGCGCGCTTCTGTCTCGAAGGTGATACGGGTCTCGAGAAACAGCTTCTACCCCAGGCCGAAGGTGGACTCGGCGTTACTGCACATCGTCCGGTCCGAGCGCAGCACCTGGCGCGGTTCGGATTCGGGGACGGAAGCGTTCTTTGACAGGGTGGTTTCCGCCGCGTTCGGACAGAGGCGCAAGAAGCTCTCCAACGCCCTTTCCTCGGATGTCGGGCCGGGGGTCAGCGCCGACGCCGTCCGCGAAGCGCTCCGCACACTTGGAAAAAACAGCGAAATCCGCGCCGAGGACCTTTCCCCGGACGAGTTCGTCAATCTGGCATCGCTGCTCGAGGAACGCCTCGAACCGGGTATTTCCAGCCCGGTCGTCGAATAAGAAACTATCTCGAGCCGGGTCTCTCATCCCCTGCGCCGGCACAGGATCGAAAACCGGCGGAGGAATTCCCCTCGAGTGTGAGTCAGCAAATCGATGGAAGGACTGTTGATTGGAAAACAAGCCGGTCGTCCCGCCGAAGAACTGGCACACACTCTCACTCGATGAAGCGGTGCGGGAGCTCGGTACCGACGCCGACACAGGCCTGAGGGCACACGAGGCCGGGCACAGACTTCACAGCTTCGGGCCGAACGTCCTGAGAGAAGAAAAGAGAAAGTCGCCGCTCGTGAGGTTCCTCCTGCAGTTCAACGACTTCATGATATGGGTGCTGCTCGCCGCCGTGCTCATCAGCGGGGTTCTTCTCAGAGAGTACATAGACGCAATAGTCATCCTGGTCATCGTAATCCTCAACGCCATACTCGGTTTTGTCCAGGAGACCCGCGCCGAGTCCGCGCTCGCGAAGCTCAAGGAGCTTGCTGCGCCCACCGTCAGGGTGGTGAGGGGCGGCCTCGAGTCAGAGATCCCATCTCACGACGTCGTCCCCGGCGATCTGCTGACCCTGGAGGCCGGCGACCTCATCGCCGCGGACGCACGCCTCGCCTCGGCCGTGAACCTCATGGTGAACGAGTCCAGCCTGACGGGAGAGTCCAGCGCCGTCGACAAGGAATCCGGACCTGTCTTTGACGAGGACATGGCCCTCGGCGATCGCCTCAACATGGTTTTCGCCGGCACGCACGTAGAGTACGGCCGCGGGACCGCCCTGGTCGTGGCAACCGCGCAAGACACGGAGCTGGGGCACATCGCCACTATGCTGGAAGAAGCCAAACCGGAGCCCACACCGCTACAGGTCGAGCTGCGGGACGTCGGCAGGCGCATCGTGTACCTCTGCCTTCTGATCGTCGCGGTCGTCTTCGCTGTCGGTTTGATAAGAGGCAAGGGCGCCGCCGAAATGCTCTTGTTCGCGGTCAGCCTCGCGGTGGCGGCCATCCCCGAAGGGCTGCCCGCAATAGTAACGATATCGCTCGCCCAGGGCACCCAGGCTATGGCGAAAGAACATGCCATAGTCCGCAACCTGCCGGCCGTCGAGACGCTGGGCTGCGCCAACTATATCTGCTCCGACAAGACCGGTACGCTCACCCAGAACCGCATGAAGGTGACCGACGTGCTTTTCGCCGACGGGCGGCACTTCCTGGCCGAGGACGCCATGTCCGGGGACGGTCGCGAACCGGAAGTGTTCGCTCGGATGGCCCTCGCGGCGGCGCTCTGCAACGACGCGAGGCGCAACACTGAAGGCGCAAGCCTGGGTGACCCCACCGAGGTCGCTCTCATGGAAGCGGCGGAAAGCATCGGTCTTGAGAAAGCCGTGCTCGAGGAGGCGCGGGTCAGGGTCGCCGAGATACCGTTCGACTCCGACAGGAAGATGATGACCACGGTGCACCGCGACAACGGCCGGTTCGTGGTCTACGTGAAGGGAGCCGTTGAGGTTCTGATTGGACGCTGCGATACGATGTTGACGCCGGCCGGCGAGCGCCCGCTCGGCGCCGAAGACCGCGCCGTCATCTCGAGAGAGACCGCCGGGC
>Ga0182021_10009142_pt1 | contig 11730 bp, 11 predicted proteins | sample 612E3MmetaG_FD_120493 | JGI IMG/M metagenome (GOLD analysis project Ga0182021, IMG submission 120493) | Permafrost microbial communities from Stordalen Mire, Sweden - 612E3M metaG (Illumina Assembly) | ecosystem: Environmental > Terrestrial > Soil > Wetlands > Permafrost | place: Sweden...
TCCCGAATATATTACCCTTTCCGACCATTTTGAAATCATCCCCGAAGGCGGTATCACTGTTCGACCAGATACCGTACAGAACCCACTGGTGATCCTCCTCCCACGGCGCGGGCAGGATATAGGAGCCACTCACCGCTTCAACCTCATTGGCTTTTTGAGGCGACATCTGGTACTGAAGGGTAATGGAATGTTCCTTCTGCCAGAGGTTGTCATAGCGGATCATGCCATTCAAACGCAACGGCTCCGTGTCGTGACTGCACCTGTTGTTCAGTTCCAAGCTCCCGTGCAGGGGAAACCGGTCATCCACCTTCAATTCGACATCTATCGTACCCGGTTCCTTTCCGGGCGTCATGACGGGTTCCACCTTGAAATCCTGATTCCTGTTTAAACGGCCGATTTCCTGCTGAACTTTCGGCATATAAAGTATCTCGCCCGGATTGAAAGACGGCATATCTCTCATTATCTTCTCCGACGTAAAATACCGGTTTCCTGAAATCTTCACCTGCCCGATCCGGCTCTCGATCACCTGTAGTTTGACAATGCCGCTCTTGATGGTCTGTTCCGGTATATTCACTAAAACGGCGGGATAACCGGCATCGTGATAGAACTTTTCCAGCGCATCCCGCGCCTTTTCCACATCTGCCGCAGTTTTTGCGGAACCGGTAAAGGGCTTGACAATTTCCTTCAATTTTTCAGCGGGAAAAAGGCTGTTCCCCGAAATCTCAAATTTCCTGATCTTAAAAGCCTCGGCCCCTTCATCTCCCGCGGCCCAACTCATGGATAAGGACATTAAAAATGCCGCAATCATAAGAAAAAGAAAGAAAAGACGTCTGTCAATGTTTAAGCTGCTTGTCATTTTTCCACCGTTGTATCTTTTTTGGCCTCAGCCTCCGTTATCTTATTGACGGTCACGTCGCAGGACAGTGTTTCACCGCCGAAGGGATTCCGGTAGTCGATGATCATGAACTTATCATCGACATCCGTTATCCTGCCTACCAGGTGAGCCGAACGGACGAGACTTCCCTTGCGGGCGTCAATATCAATCTTATAGGAGTCGGCTTCCTCCCGGATATGGCCGACGCCAAACGGCGTTTGCACTTCATCGCCCTCTTTTGCGGAAAACCGGATAATAACTTCTTTTTCGGTAACGGCCTCTATCTTGCCGCTAATGACCGGATCGGAGACGAAAGGTTTTCCTGTTTCCGGAGACATGCCCGTGCGGGATTTGTATTCGTCAATCGTCATTTTAATTTTCTTCGGCCTTTCGCGGACACGCACCAGACTGATGACATAATCTTCCTTTTTTCTCTCGGGAATGTCTTGCGCCGTCAGCTCTATATGGCGCGTCTCTCCTTCTTTCATACCCGTTAACTGTCCGGCCAGGCGCGCCACGATATCATCCTCAAAGGATGCTTCTTTTTCGACTGCGGATTTTTCCACAGTATCTGGAATGACAACGGATACGGGATCGCTCTTGCCCCGGACAAGATAGATGTTTGCCTTCGGCTGGTCTTTTTTTACGGCGTTGTCATCTATCGCCGCCGCAATTTCTCCGCTCGGCAGAAGGCATTGGAAATGGATATCGGCGATATCACCGGGCTGTATCTGCCTTACACTTCCGAAAGTAGCGCATCCCGTAAGAACCAGCAGGAGCAGGAATATGGCGGCATTCGGCATTCTTAACCTGCCCGTTTTTGATACATTATTTAGTTTCATGACTGATGTCTTTCTCCTCTTCTTTTTCCTTTTTATTTTTTTTCTCTCCTTTAATGACGACGGCATCGTGATCAATTTCCTCGAACTTCTCTATTCTTCCCAGGCTTCCCTGAGTGAAATTGATTTTGATGTAACCGGTAACTTCACCCTCGATAAGCTTCCCGATGACCTCAATGAGTTTTGTCATCCTGTCCATAACTAATCTTCAATGACTTCGCTTTAAATTGTAGTGAAATGAATTGAAACCGCATCTATTAATAAACATGAGAAGACCTGAAACGTGTCTTATGTTTTTGCTTTCGGTTTTATACTCTTTGAGACCTTTACAGAACTCCGCTATTCGTCATACCGGTCGTAGATGACAGCGTTGTTGGTTTTATACATTTGTGCAAAACTCTCTTTTTTACAAAACATGCCTTGAACGGAAGCGAAACTACCACAGCTTTGTTACGATATTATTACGGTTTCATGAAAGATTGATAAAAAGATATTTTCCCGCGGCTGGAAATCATTATTCTTTATTTATGTAGATCATTCCGGCAGTTAGACGTTTTCTGATTTTTGCAATGCTAAATAAAAAGTGTAAACCATGTCCATGGTTTGTTTAACTTAGATGTCCCAATGGAGGGTGAAAATGCCATACCAAATAAGGAAACTGCTCCGTAAGAAGGAAAAACGTTATTCTATATCCTCTGCTGGCAGATGTGTCACGCAGTGACGGAGGTGGAAAAATAATTTGCAGTCTATAATTTGGATGAACATTATGAATGGATTGAAACACCTGAAAATAAAAGGGGCTCCCGAAGGAGCCCCTAGTTGTCAATCCGACTAAACAACCGGTTCATCCATTAATTGTTTGAGGTGTTGTCGGTGTATGACATAATCACTTATTATCTTTGAGGATAGGCCTGATCAGTAGCCTTTTCAAATGTCTGGGTGCTTTGATCTACCCAGAAATTCAGTTCGGCTGACGGAATATGGCCACCAACATAACTCAAAAGACTGTTCACCTTAGCCAGCGTATTGGTGTCCAAGGCCCCGCTCTTGTAAGCCCACTCGTTTGTCCAGAAATCATAGCGTCCGCCCGAAATGGCATCCGCAGAAGCATATTCACCCTGGTATGCGAGTTGTTTTACATTGGGATAGCTGCCGCCGACTAACTTGGTTGTAAAATTGGCCTTGTCGGCATCGGCATAACCGATTGCGCCCGCATGACTATTGATGCAGGCCAGCTCATCTCCCGTTGTGTCATTAAAGTAGAGGTCAGGCATCGATGAGTCGTAAGCCGGCAGAGGCGAAGCGTTGAACGAAGTATTCTGCGTTGTAACAAGACCAGCACCCCAGCCATTGCCCTCCATAACCGCAAAGTCCAGAGTAGAATGTGTGCCGGAACCGGCATGGCGCAGACAAACCGTAGTATGCAGGCTTGGAAAGCTCGAACCCAATTCACTCCAGTCGTCTATCTGGCCGGAGAAAAGAAGGACGGCCATCATGCGGGTAATGTTGTTGTTCAAGGCGGTATTTAAAGTCGAATTTGACGTATTAACATAAAACGCGAAGGGAACGATAAATGGTTTGGCTGCTGCAATACCGGTTGTAGAAATTCCGTTGAAGCTTCTGGAAATATACGTATCTCCGGAAGTGCCATGCTGTTTGCCTGAGGAGCTTTGTTTAAAGGATGCGCCGGCCACATCCGATGCGCCGACGCCAACCCTTACGCACTTGAGCGCCGTGCAGGCAGTACCAGTGCAGTTAGCTTCATCTACCATTTTCCGGTAATACGCGCGGGTTCCCGCGCCCGGATCGCCCGCATCACCCGATGAGCATTTTTCTGCGGTGGGGCCTGCAGTGGCTTGAGAATCATCGCCTTTCAGAGCAAGAATCCCGTCAAAAGATGCTTTGGAAGAAACACGGACATTATAGGTATCGCCGCCGGGGCAGGTTGCGTAGGTTATCTTGTTATTGCCGTCAAATGTAGCCAGGGTTGGCGTTGCCCCTGAACAACCTGTTTGAGTTTTGATCCAATCCGACGCTACGGTATTCCAGAAGGTGAACTGTGCAGATGCGCCGTAAATATTGATGTCATACGTCGCTGCTGATGCGGTGCCGCCAATGGCGAGCATTGCCGCTCCGGCAATAAGATTTGTTAAAACTTTTTTGATCTTCATTTTTTATTCTCCTATTAAGAATTAAATTTTGTTTGTTGAAAAACATTGCCTGTCCTGCTTAGGCTACCGTCTCTCTTCTTCTGATCCCTACCAGGCCTATTAGACCGGAGCCCAGAAGCCAGATTGCCGCGGGAATCGGAACGGAAGGTCCTCCGAGGGGAAGAACCTCGGTGTGGCCGTCGGCGAAAGTGCGAATGTCGGCAATCTCAACGCCGGGATGGCTTCCGTTGGCCGTTGCATAGTCATAATAATAGAGATACAAATCAACATAACCGCTGGATGGGAGGGTTGATTCTGCGCCGGCGGCATACGTTGAATTTAAAAATCCAGCAAAACTCCCAAGGCCAAGTCCGCCTTTATCTAATTTAGAATAGTAAGAATTAGCATCACCCGTTGTCGTCACGGCCTGAGATGCAGCTCCGCTCAGTGTATTATAGCTATTCATTACATTGTTAAACGCACCATTCACGGTGCCTTTCTTGCCGCTCACATTCGTTTGACCGCCATCGGCGCCGGTTACCCAGAAGCCCTGATTTCCACTGCCTATATTGTATACAAAATAACCTCCACTGAGATCCGTCATGGATTTTCCAGGAAACAAGGTGCTCAACGATAAAGTGTTGCCATAAGACGTATCTGACGAAATTGCTGTGATATTGCCGTTGAAGGAACCCAGATCGTACGCCACTTCCGGACCATTGCCGTCACTTTGATAAATCACCTGAATCAAATCACCGCTTGTGAAAGTCGCCATGGCCTGCCCGGCAAAGCTGAACATGAGCATGAATACTGCTGCCATTATTAAAAGTTTCTTTTTCATTTTATTCTCCTTGATTTGAAATTTATTTATTTAATCTAAAGATCGGCTGAAAGCCTGCGCCCACAGCCTTACTGTATTTATCCGTAAAATGTTTTGCCGGCCTACCACCTCCTTTTTTATTTTTTTTGAGCCTATTGACTTTTTCCGAAAAAAAAAGCCCAAACCAAGTACAACAAGCTCTCGATCCGGGCTTTCTGTTACCTTTTTCAGGTCAGCGAAGTACCCTTCTTATATCTCTAAAAAAGCCCGAATTAAGAAAATGAAGCCTTCTCAATCCGGGCTTTCTGGTGCAAAACAGATATTTCTGTCAGTCAGCAAAGGACCCTTATTTTATTTTTTTAGAATTTCCTCAAACTTTTCTATTCTTCCGACGTTTCCCCGGGAAAAATTTACTTTGATGTATCCGGTGAATTTTTTTTCCATCAGGGACTTGATCACTTCAATAATCTTTTTTACTTTGTCCATCATATCTCTTGTTATCTTCCAGCGGATGCCCTGTTTGTCTCTAATTAAAACTTCTTGCACCCGCCGCTTGCGACAACATTCTAACACTTGATTGTTACACCATGATTACGGGCAAATGAAATTTCTGCTAATTTTAAATGCCTCATCATAATCATTTTTTATATTTTTTACCGTTTAGCTCACTCCCCTGGTGAAGTTCCGGATCAAGATTTATTTTTTACGCTCTCCCGCACCCACTGTGCTTCTGAACCCTGTTTCGCTATTCTACTTTTTTTATTTTTCGGACATATTTATATCAGATTATTATTGCAATTTGATGAAAAGCAAATGACATTATAATTAATTTTCAAACTATTTTCGTCCTTCCTTTTGCAGGAATGTATTACTGCAATTAAAATAGTTGCGATTTTGAAGCTTACGCAGCACAACGAGAAGAACCAGACCGGAACCAAACAGCGGAAGCGCAGCAGGAATGGGCGTTGTGGATGGGCCTGCGCCTGACGTTTCATTAAGGATAAGGACCGCTCCACCTTGCCCTATATAGCTGCTTTCTCCCATATTCAGCCAGCCAGGCGTTGAGCTTGCGCCGCTATTTATGTAATCGTTGAAGAGAGCGGCACCCCTGACATTGCTCACATAGCCATATGTTCCCGCCAGATCGTCAAAATATTTCACCATGCCATCGCTTAAAAGGAAATAGAACTTAGTGGCATCAGCTAATGCAGAGGGATACCCTGCACCATAGCCGGAGTCAACGAAATATCCATAGTTCCCCTTCAGTATCCCCAGATTGAGTAGCCTGGCATAGCTGAATTCATCGGCAAAAGAAGGCTTCGAATCGCTGCCGCCGTAAGACGCACCGGACGCTTGTTTCGGATTTAAGAAATCGTCAATGTGATACCCCGCTATGCTTGCCATGATTATGGCTAATACAACGGCTCCTATGGCTTTCATTAAATCGATGGATGACTGTTTATTTCCATTGTAGTTCATCTTTCCACCTGTTCTTCGTTGCGTAGAATAACCGAAAAAACGAACTTCTCCGTTTTGTTTCTTAATGAATGCAACGGTTTATCTCCTGGCTAAAGCGTCTTGAAGCTTGCCGTTTATGTTTTATCCTACAGGAAAATTGTTACATCTTGATGAAAATCAGGTTAAATAATGATGAATTCCACAGCGCCTATATTCCCAGCCGCGAACTTTGGGATAATACCATTTCGCCATCAAATATTAAACAGTAGTACGGGTCTCGTGTGACCTTCAGGTTATCAGACCCGTTGAATAGGCAAACCTAATAACCTGAATAACCTAAAAGTCACTATGGGATCACGCGAGGTTCGGACTACAATACCTTGTTTATCGTTTGAAAGCGGATTGGGATAAGCGTGCATATAGTGAAGAATATTATTAGTAACTCTTAAGGTTCAATCCCCTTTGCTGGTTCAATCGTCCTTCGATTGAACCAGTATATTTCGGAGCAGCGCATTACCTTGGATTGCGGTAGAGATCTTTAATTCTTTTTGTTCCGAAATCCGCGCTTTTTCTTCACAACACTATTTAATTGCGCAAACATTTCATCCGCGCTGTGGAATTTAACTTTTTTGCTTTTTTCCCTTGATTCAAATTTTGCTATTTCATTTTTATCAATCAAATCTTCGTACATCTCGACCATCAACTTTTTCAATAATTTCGATTTATCTTCCTGATAATAATTTGTTAATTTCTTCAATATTTTTTCTTCATCTGCATTAAAGCGAACTGACATTATTCCCATAACTTATACACCTCCTCTCTTTTAGCAATAAGGACGACATTATAATTATTCTTTTCCGTGTAAAAAATGGCTCGATACTTTCCTTTTCTAAGACGATAATAGCTCCTTCCCCCTGATGATTTTAATTTCTTTATATCAAAAAGATTCATATCCTTGGTAGTATCCAACGCGATAAATGCATGATGAAAAAGAAGAAATGTTTCCTTTGGCAATATTCCCTTTTTCAGAGATTTCAAAATATTATCTTCATAATGAATCATGTAAACATTGTAATACAGTTTATTTTTTTGTCAAGTTTTTTCCGGATTATGGTTTTGAATGGACAAAGACATTCCCCTTTGCTGGTTCAATCGTCTTTCGATTGAACCAGAATATTTCGGAGCAATCAATATGCTCTAGCGCGAAAATATTTTTTAAAACTTCAGGCTGCCCACGCTCATGACTGTCTGGATCAGGGTGAGGACGATAAACCCCACAAGCATTCCCATAACGATGATAATGGCCGGCTCCAGCAACGTCAGCGCCCGCTTGACGCTGGTCTTGAATCTTTCATCAAAGATCTGATAAATTTCAAAAAAAATCTCCTTCAGGCTGCCGCTCTCCTCGCCTACACGAATCATATTCGGAATCATGGGCGGCAGAAATGATACTTGTGAAAAGGAATCAGCTATTTTCTTTCCTTCCCTGATTTGAATCGCTGCATTTTCCAGAGATTCCCTCAGGCTCGCGTTGCGGATGAGGCCTGTAGAAAGACGCAGGGATTTGATGAATTCGACTCCCGCTTCCAGCATGGCGTGCATGGAATAGGAAAACTGTGACAGCTCGAGATTCAGGATGAGATTGCCAACCAGAGGCACGTGGATCAATTTTTCCTGCAGACCGTTGAGACGGAATTTTGCCGGATATAGACTGATCAGAATATAGATAACCGGGATAACCGACCCGGCAATAAGCATGTTCTGCACACTCAGCCACTTGCTGAAAGTGAACAGAAGTTTTGCCGCCGCCGGCAGATTGGCCGCCGAGGCGCCGAAAATTCCCAGAAACCGGGGCACAATGAACTGAAAGATGATGATGAAAGTCACCAGACTTGTGACAATCAGAAAAGCCGGATAGACCATGGCGTCGCGGATTTCCCCGCGAAACTGAATCTGGAAGCGCAGATAGCGGGCAATGCTGTCGAAAGCATCGGGAAGCCGCCCTATCTCCTCATTGTTATGAATCATATTGACAAGAAACTGGCTGAACTTGCCCGTTTCCTGAAATGCCAATGTGACGCTCTTACCCGACCGGATATGTGTCAGAATGAAGGAGAGGATTTCCTTCATTTCCTGCTTGTCCGCCGAGTGTATCAGGATTTCCACGGCCTTGTCGATCTGCATCCCCGAACGCAACAGGGTGGCCAGTTCTCTGGCCATGTAGTAGGTGTCATTATTATTTATCTTCTTTCTGCGAGCGAAGGTTATTTGCCCTCCCGCTTTTTTTTCTTTGAGTTCGATGACGGTCAGGCCTCGCTCTTTCAGGCGTGTCAGCGCATCCTTGCGATCTGCGGCGGCGATGACGCCCCGGCCTTCCTTCCCCGTCTGATCAATTGCGGCATAGGCGAAGTCGTTTAACAAACCCGTAGCACCTCCTCGATGGTGGTCAACCCTTTCATCACCTTGATCATGCCGTCTTCCCGCAGAAGACGGAAACCGGGATTGGCGCAAACCGCCTGCCGCAAGGCTTCCAGCGACATTGTTTTCAGGAACACTTCTCTTAAGTCATCCGTATAATCGAAGAGTTCAAAGATGGCCGTCCGTCCCCGGTAACCGGTGCCGGCGCATTGCGGACAGCCCTCGCCTTTCATGTAGGCCGGCCCGCCGGGAATAAGTTCGGCAAAGCGTTTCAAGATTTCGAAAATACCGTATTCCCGCAAAAGATATTCGGGAGGCTCATCATGGCGGCTGCAAAACGGACAGTTTCGTCTGGCGATCCGCTGGGCAATGAGCCCCGTAACGGCGGCGTTGATGAGGTATCCTTCTATGCCCATCTCCGTAAGGCGGAAGAGGCTGCCGGCGGCATCGTTGGTATGAAGAGTGGAAAGAACAAAATGGCCGGTCAGCGCCGACTGAATGGATATCTCCGCCGTTTCCTTGTCCCGGATCTCCCCGACCATGATTACATCGGGGTCGTGGCGCAGGATGGAACGAAGAGCTCCCGCAAACGTCAGTCCGATTTCGCTTTTCACCTGGATCTGATTGATGCCTTGAAGTTGATACTCCACGGGGTCTTCCGTGGTGATTATTTTTCTTTCCTCACTGTTTAAACGTGTCAGCATGGAATAAAGAGTTGTCGTTTTTCCCGACCCGGTCGGGCCTGTCACCAGCAGCATGCCGTGGGGACGCCGGATCACTTCTGTGATCATGCGCCGGTGATCCGCCTCCATGCCCAGATGCTCCAGATCGAAACTGAGCTTTTCCCGGTACAAAAGGCGCAGAACAACTCCTTCGCCGCTGACTGTGGGAATTGTCGAGACACGAATATCGAGCAGATGAGAGGCAATCCTTGTGGAAAACTTGCCGTCCTGGGGAAGACGCTTTTCCGCGATATCCAAACCTGCCAGAAGCTTGACCCGTGATACGGCCGCTAGATAAAATTGTTCTTCCAGAACATCCTTCTCATGGAGGATGCCGTCGATCCGCAGTCTGACCCGAAAGCGGTGTTCCGACGATTCAATATGAATATCAGATGCCCGCAGTTCGACAGCCCGTCCCAGAAGATGATTGAGAAACTGGACAACCGGCGCTTCAAAGGCCATTTCTTTTAATTTTTCAGCGTCCTGTTCGCCTTCAAGCGAAACAAAGTATCTGCCCGGTTCACCTCTGTAGCCCCGGATAAGTTCTTTAACGGTTCCTTCCGGCGCCAGGACCGGAGCCATCTTCCAGCTTGTCTTGTCCATGACATAATCAAAGACACTATGCTGAAAAGGGTCGTCGGTAACGGCATAAAGAATGTTGCGCTCCCTGTCCGCCTTGAGGGGAAATATCTGGTGACTGAAAAGGAAGTTGAGATCCAGCTTCTCTTCCAGCAGAGCGAAGAGTTCGTTATCCTGAATTTCTTCATTCTGATAAACGGACAAACTCAAACCGACGGCAAGGGCTTCGATAAGCTGCGCTTCGGTAATGGCGCCCAACCGCACCAAAACACGGCCGATGCCTCCGCCTTGTTCTTTATGAAGTTCTCTGGCTTTTGCGAAAATTTCTGGCTTGATCAAGCAACGTTCTTTGAGTAACTGTTCCAGCATAACTTTGTTCACCAGTTTTTGATTGATTTTTCCCCAAATGTTCCATCCGGCCCGAGGGAGTAAAGATCGAATGCTCCGTGCTCACCGGGCGCTTTAAAAATGTAATCCCGATCCCATGGGTCTTTCGGCAGAGTCTGCTTGGAGAGGTAAGGTCCCCGCCATTTAGGATCTTTCAACTGGATTAATTCGTCCAGTTTTGCCGGGTAGCGGTTCATATCAACTTTAAAGGACATGACTCCCGATGAGAGCATTTCGACCTGAGCCTTGGCAATTTCTTCCTTGGACCGCTCAAATCGTCCCATGATGTTGGGTGCGATGAGAGAGGCGATAAAGCCGATGATGATCACGACGACCAGAATTTCGATCAGTGTAAATCCGGCTTCTTTTTTTCGTTTCTTGTCTTTCATAAGCGATGCTCCTTTTAGAATTTCATCCATTTGATTTCCTTCTTCAGTTCATCCGTGATCTTTGTGGCGTCATCTGTTTTCGTCAGGATTGTCGGCGTCACTAAAATGAGCAATTCCGTCCGGTCATCTGTTTTTTCCGTAACCTTAAAAAGATTGCCGATCAAAGGTATCTCACCCAATAAGGGCACCTTTCTCTCGATAATTCCTTTTTGCTGTTTCATCAGTCCGCCCAAGGCCACTGTTTGTCCATGAGCGGCCACAACGGATGTACTGATCCGGCGTATATCAACGATTGGAGAATCGCCTACTCCGGTGCTTTTCGACAAATCCGAAACTTCCTGGGTCAGCTCCAGAGTGAGCAGCCCTTCTGTATTGATCGTCGGTTTCACCTTCAGGATGATTCCCACGCTCCGATACTGGATCGACGTCTGGATAGTCGGGTTGGTGGCGGTGGAAGAGGCCGTGGTTTGCTCACCGGTGGCCACCGGCACATCCTGCCCGATCTGGATGACCGCCTCATGGTTGTCCAAAACGGTCAGTCGGGGTGTCGAGAGAATGTTGGCTTTGTTTTTCGTCGCCAGAGCATTGATCATTGCCTTGAAATTCGCCGTGGATGTAACATAGTTGAAAACCATGCCCAAGCTTCCCGATGTGGCAGTATCTATGAGATGTCCGAATGTTCCTCCCGTGATCGGACCACCGTTAATAGTATTATTGATATACCATTCGACGCCGTATTTGAGTTCATCCGTAAGGCTCAGTTCGGCGATGGTCGCTTCGATCAAGACCTGCTTGGGTTGCGTATCGAGCTGACGCAGGAGCCCTAAGTGCTGGCGGTAAACAGACGGAGAACAGATCATGATGACGACATTCTTATTGTTGTCGGCGGCGATTTTCAGCGACGGCAGTGAAGCCGCATGGAATGAAGCATCGGAAGAAGATGCCTTACCTAAGGCCGTCTGATTGGTTAAGCCTCCGAATGTGTTCACTGTCCGGGAGTCGGCGGTTGGTGTCTGAAAACCCTGGCCTGTCGTCTGGTATGCTGTGGCCGATGATGAACCTGAGGAAGCATCCCTGCCCGAAGCATTGTCGGA
>Ga0182021_10009143_pt1 | contig 11729 bp, 13 predicted proteins | sample 612E3MmetaG_FD_120493 | JGI IMG/M metagenome (GOLD analysis project Ga0182021, IMG submission 120493) | Permafrost microbial communities from Stordalen Mire, Sweden - 612E3M metaG (Illumina Assembly) | ecosystem: Environmental > Terrestrial > Soil > Wetlands > Permafrost | place: Sweden...
CACGCCGTGGGGGCCGGGTGGGCAGCCAAACTCCAGGGGGAGAAGATCTGCACCATCGCCTATTTCGGCGACGGCGCCACCTCCGAGGGAGATTTCCACGAGGCCATGAACATTGCCGGGGTCTTCCAGACCCCCACCATCTTCTTCTGCCAGAACAACCAATATGCCATTTCCGTGCCCCGGAAGAAGCAGACCGCCTCGAAGACCATCGCCCAGAAGGCCATCGCCTACGGCTTCCCGGGGGTCCAGGTGGATGGCAACGACCTCCTCGCCGTTTATGCGGCTACGAAGGACGCCAGGGAAAGAGCCGTCTCCGGCCTAGGACCCACTTTCATAGAGGCTGTCACTTACCGATTCGGTCCCCACACCACGGCCGACGATCCCACCAAGTACCGGGAAGATGCCGAAGTGGAGGAGTGGAAAAAACTCGACCCCCTTCTCAGGCTGCAGAGGTATCTCCAGGGCAAGGGGCTGTGGAACGAAGAGACGGAAAACAAGTTCAAGGCCGAAGGGGAAGCCATCGTGAGCCAGGCCTTCCAAGAGGCCGAAAGCGCACCGCCCCCCCGCCCCGAGGACATGTTCAGGACGATCTTTGCGGAATTAACCCCGACCCTGAAAGAGCAGATGGACGATTATCTGGCCTTTCTCAAAGACAAGGAGAGCTGAGGGATGGCCAAGCGGAACCTGGTGGAAGCCATTAACAGCGGTCTCATGGCGGAGATGGAAAAGGACCCTTCCGTTGTTGTGCTGGGAGAGGATGTGGGCAAGGAGGGAGGAGTCTTCCGGGTAACCGAAGGCCTCCAGGCGAAGTTCGGCGAAAGTCGCGTCTTCGACACTCCCCTGGCCGAGTCGGGCATCATCGGGGTATCGATCGGCATGGCCGTGAAGGGGCTCAGACCCGTGGCCGAGATCCAGTTCGAAGGGTTTCTTCATCCGGCCATGGACCAGATCATGAACCACGCCGCCAGGATCAGGAACCGGTCCCGGGGGCGTTATACCTGTCCCCTCGTCATCCGATCTCCCTGGGGCGGGGGCATCCATGCCCCGGAGCACCACTCGGAGAGCCCCGAGGCCCTCTTCGCCCATACCCCCGGGATCAAAGTGGTGATCCCTTCTTCCCCTTATGATGCCAAAGGTTTGATCATTGCGGCCATACGGGACCCGGACCCGGTCCTCTTCTTCGAGCCCAAGAGGATTTACCGGGCCGTCAAAGAGGAAGTTCCCGACGGCGAGTACACGGTCCCCATCGGTAAGGCCAAAGTCATCCGCGAAGGCAGCGACCTGACGATCATCTCCTGGGGGGCCATGGTCCGCGAAGTCCTGCGGGCGGCGGAAACGGCCGAGAAGGAAGGCTTCAAGGCCGAAGTCATCGACCTGCGGACGATCTCGCCCATGGATGATGGGACCTACCTGGAGTCGGTGCGCAAAACGGGAAGGGTAGTCGTCGTTCACGAGGCTCCCCCGACCTGCGGGGTGGGAGCGGAGATCATCGCCCGGATCAACGAAAAAGCGCTCCTGTCCATGCAGGCGCCCGTGGTCCGCGTCACGGGCTTCGACGTGGTGATGCCTCTCTCGAAGCTGGAAAATCATTTCCTGCCCACCCCGGAACGGATTTTGAGGGGAATCAGGAAGGCGATGACGTTCTAAATATAATACGCATAGAGCATAGCGTTAAACAGCCCCAATAGCTTCTTTTGATTTGCTCTTTGCCCTATGCTCTATGCCCAATGCGTTCTTTCCCTTAGGAGGTGTGAATGGCCTTTGAATTCAAGCTCCCGGATCTGGGCGAGGGGTTGACCGAAGCGGAGATCGTGAAGTGGCTGGTCAAGGTGGGGGATGGGGTCCAGGAGGGGCAGAATCTGGTCCAGGTGGAAACGGACAAGGCCGTGGTGGAGATCCCCTCCCCCCGGAAGGGAGTTGTCCTCAGGCTGGGCGCCGCCGAAGGAGAAACCGTCCAGGTAGGCCGGGTGCTCATCGTCATCGGAGAGCCGGGGGAGGCCGCTGAGGCAGTTCCCGAGCCTAACCCGGAGCAGGAACGCGGACCGCAGACCGCAGCCCGCAGCCCACAGACGGAGGACCGGAAAGAAGCGGTTCCTCAAACCGAAGAGGAATTGCGGCCTCGACCATCAGTGGGCGTGGTGGGCCAGTTGGAGGAAGCGCCTGAAGAGGCGGAAGAAAGTATGGATAAAAGGCTTAAGACCGCCCCTCCCAAGCCGATCCCCCCGGCCGCGGGAAACCCGTCGGAGGTCCTGGCGGTTCCCATGGTGCGAAAGCTGGCCGCGGACCTGAAGGTGGACTTGCAGACCGTCAAAGGGACGGGGCCCCAGGGACGGATCACCAAGGAGGATGTCCTCAAGGCGGCCGGAGAAAAGAAGTCCCCGGAGAAGGAAATCCCCGAAAAGGCCGTGAAGGAGGCTCCCGCGGCCGACGCCTACGGAACCGTCGAACGGGTCGCCCTGCGGGGGATGCGGAGGTCCATCGCCCAGGCCATGGTGAAGTCGAAGTCCACCATCCCCCACGCAGCGGGGATCGACGAAGCCGACATCAACCGGCTGGTCGCCTTGAAAGCCCATGCCAAAGAAAGGGCCGCCGAGAAGAAGATTCATCTGACCTACCTGCCTTTCATGATGAAGGCGCTGGTGGCGGCCCTCCAGGAGCACCCTTATCTCAATGCCTCCCTGGATGACGAGAAGGGCGAGGTCCTCCTGAAAAAGTATTACAACATCGGGGTGGCCGTGGACACCAAGGACGGCCTCATGGTCCCCGTGGTGAAGAATGTGCGGGGGAAGAATATCTTCCAGCTCGCCGCGGAGTTGGAGGGCCTGGCGGAGAAAGCCCGCAACCGGACAATCGACCTGGCCGACCTGAAAGGCGGCACGTTCACCATCACCAACTTCGGCGCCATGGGCGGCATCTACGGCTTCCCCATCATCCACCACCCCGAGGTGGCCATCCTGGGGATGGGAAAGATCTATGAAAAGCCGATGGTGATCGACGGAAAGATCGAAATCCGCAAGGTCCTTCCTTTGTCCTTGTCCTTTGACCACCGGGTGGTGGACGGGGCCGAGGCAGTCCGGTTTTTGAACACGGTCATCCAGCTCCTGGAGGACCCTGGACTCATCCTCCTGGAGGAATAGGGATCCAAGCCCTTAAAAAGGTCGAGAGGCTAAAAAAAAGAGCCCGATCGCTCGGGCTCTTCGCATTTTCATTGTTAGTCATCCGGGGGAATCACTCCCCCACCGATCCGGCTTTTGCTTCTTCAGGCCTTGGGCCCTCGCCGGATTAATTGAACCCCCCCCCATCGCCGTCGGCCCCCGGGTCCAGGTGTATATTGACCGGGCCCAGGTTATTCTCCTTGAAAACTCCCGATGGAGGAGCAGTTTGCGCCTCCGCTCTGGGCTGAAAGGTCAGGGGGAATACCGCACTTTCACTGAAATTTCCCCGCCCATCGCCGACATTCACAATTAGTTTCAGGGTTATATAATCCATCGGCTTCATCGCGTAATTGGTGTTAAGGAAAATATAACCCGACAGCTCACTGCGGTTCTCGGGCTTGATTCTGATCATGCTCAAGGGGTAACTTTTTCCCCCCGGTTGTTCCACAACCGCATAAATATATCTCATCTTCCCGCCGGGGTCTGAGGCATTAAAGTAGACCTTCCAGGTATCCCCGGGTCTGATCTCCTGGGTGGCAAAAGACTGAGTGATGGCCGGTCCCGCGGATGCTTTGACACCCGAGGACGCTCCTGTCAACACCAAGGCCCCGATCAGCAAAAACGTCAAGAAACCCACAAATTTGCTCATTGGCTTTCTCCTTTCTAGCCCTGATGGTCTATCTAGAATAAGCATAATCCTTCCGAAGAAGAAAAGCAATATCAGCCGAATCATAACGGCGATTCAGACAGGAGACCTCGGACATCATAAATCAGACTTCAGACCACAGACATCAGACTTCAGACCTCAGACATCGGACGGAACGGGTAAAATGCCGGGAATTAGGCAAAGAAAAGGTCTGGAGGCTGAACGCCGAGGTCTGGCGTCTGCGGTCTGAAGTCTAGCGTCTGAATTGCAGGTCATCTCTTCGGCGAATTCATCATCCCTGGGGAAGATAGACGGCGTAGCCTCGCGGGGAGGCCCAAAAATCACACCAGCCCTCCCCGTCGCTTGCTTTTTCCTCCGGCCCCGACAGATCCCGGCCTCCCCAGGCAGCAGCTTTGAAATTTGTGTTCCCCCATTTTGACTTCACCCGGCACCCGTTCCAGCGGTCTCCCCGGTTGTTGACCGCCAGGACCAGCCCCCTCTGCCGGCCGAATCCTTCCCTCTGCATGACGTAAAGGTCATCATCCGCATACAGAAGGCTGGAATTTCCGCCGGCGTGGTCTTCGTGGATTCTCACCAGGGCGGCGATCCCGTTGGGGCTCCCCGGCTGTCCCAGGTTCCAGTTGAAATAGTCCTGCCAGAAGACGCACGGGTACCCCTCATGGGTCAGGATGAGCACATAGGCCAGGATCTTGTCCCGGAGGATGGGGTTGCTGCGGGCCACGTCGTGATTTTCCACAAAGGTCACGGCCTGCCCGGGACGGTCGGTGAGCAGGGTTCCGGGAGCCGCCAGATTCTTCAGGCTGTATCCGTAAGCATCGCACAGGTTCTTGAGCCGGTCGCGAAAGGGAAAATCGAAGGCGCCCACGGGATCGTCCGACCAGGCGTTGGTTTCATCCAGCCATTCTCCGATGGTCCGATCACTGTCCCAACATTCCCCCACTCCGTAGGGTTTGAAGGATCCTCCGTCGCGGACCGCCCTCATCTCCTGGATGGCCCGGATCATCCATCCCCCGTATCCTTTCACACAATCGTACCGGAACCCGTCGAAACCGATCTCCTCCAGCAGCCACCGGGCGTATTCCAGCAACTGAGTGTAAACGTAAGGATTGCGATGGCACAGGTCGGGCATATCCCCGAAGACCCCCTGATCCCAAGATTCATAGGGGGAAGGATGGAAGCATTTGTAATCGCGGGGGAACTTTCCGCTCTTGGGGGTGAACCGGGTCCATCTCTCCTGACCGTCCACGGGATTCATCTCCTCTCCATCCCCGCCGCTGCAATGATTGATCACCAGGTCGGCATAGACCTGCATCCCGCTTCCATGGGCTTTGCGGATCATGGTGAGCAGATCGTCCTTGGAACCGAACCAGGTCTCCTTGCTCCCCTTCTGGTCCGTGTCCCCGAGGTCGTAGTAATCGTAGGGATCATACCCCATGGAGGGACCGCCGAGGTTGGCGGCTTTGCTGGCCGGGGGGACCCAGAGAGCGCTGAAGCCGGCTCCGCCCAGCGTGGGAATCTGGTCGGCCACGAAGCTCCACCATTGGTACTCCTTATTCTCCAACCGCGGACAGTCCCAGTAAAACGCCTGCATGATGACTCCCATGGTTCCTCCTAAAAAGCAGATAGCTGATAGCTCATAGCTGACAGGGAAAAATTAGCTATGAGCTAATCCCCCGGTATGCTCGGGAGAAGCTTCCCGTAAAGTTTGCCCAGTTGATCCACGTACACCGTTCGCCGGTTGATCTTCACCCGCCAGAAGGGGTACGTGCGGATGTGGGTGATGTCGGAAGGCTGGAACAGGAGGGTTGTTTCCGCTTCCCTTAACTGCCTCCTCCCGATCTGCATCGCCGCAGCGACCACCTCGAGAACCTCTTCCCGGGTGATGTACCGGACGGGTCTCCCGAAGGCCGTCACCTCCTCGAAGGCGCCGGTGAAGGCGTTTACCAGCACGCAGACCCGCGCCAGGCGCGACCCGGACTCTCCAACCTCCTGCTTGAACCCGAAAGGCACGATGTAGTAGGAAGGAACCCTCCGCTCCCTGCCCTTGGACATTTCCTCCCGGACCACCATGGGCTCCAGGTTTTCCACGTCGGGATGTTGGAGGAGGGCATACCGGGCCCGCCGGCCCAACCCCAGTTCCTTGATCCACTTCCTGGCGTACTCCACCGCCCGGCCGGGGGACAGCAGTCTTTCTCCGGTTCGCTTTATCTCTTTCACTCGGACCCTGCCTTTCTGTATGGGGGGTTCCACGACCGTCACATACTGATTCAGCCAGGTCCCGGAATAGATTACGGCGCCGTTCCAGGGGCCGCCAAACCACTGAGCGCCGGTGAAGGTCGAGTGGGTGCCCACGTTGTGCGGTTCCGGGTCGAAGATGTCGATGCTTTGCAGCGTTGGGGGGCTTCCGCCAACGGGCTCCACGTCGGTTACAAACCCGACGATCACCACCCAGTGGCCTCCCTGGTTGATCAATACCCCGCTCGGGTATTCGCGCCGGTTCATCCAATAGAGGGTCTCGAAGAGGACGGTATCACGGCTGGAGTTGGCGAATTCGGCCCAGTGCACTCCGGCGGGGTTGCTCAAAGACTGAAGGCCTCCGGTCAACCCGTGGGGGTCCGTGGCCCAACCGGTATCGGCCGGGCTCGTGCTGTTGTTCACCTGAATGGTGTTCCATAGGTTTAACTGCGTGTAAAAGAGACGGTCCGCGGGGTTCGGGTATCCGTTGCGGATCATCTGGGCGCTCGCCGCGCCACACCAGAAGCACTGTTCCTGGCCGTAGAGAGTCGCATTGGCGCTGAGGTCTTTGGTGAACATGGAGGTCTCCTTTCTATCGCAGTACCGGTGGGAATTCGCGGGGGGGAATGGGGAATATCCTGGGGAGGCGGCCCGAAGAGGCATTGAAATCCCCTCGGAGCCCACACCCAGAGAACTTCTGGGAACACCATCCGCTCATCAAGTACTCCAGAAGGCTGAAGATCGGCTAGAGATTCTTGAATGGGAAAGGAGGCTACTGATTAATTAATTAAAGGATAACAAGGGGGGGGATATTGTCAAGCAGGTTTTTGTACCTGCTCTCACTTTTCACCCAGTAGGCGTAAAATGGAATGAATTTCAGGCAAAGCCCGGCCCGCAACCTTGCCTTTGCCAAAGGAAAAGAATCTCAAAACTGAAGCGAGGCAATGGATTTTGTGCCGACTACGGCCAAGTTTCGATTTGCCTGGCAAACCAGAGGGAATCCAGATTTTCCACACTGATTCCCCAGGTCCCCGGTCAAGATTTGGACGTCTCTGGAGGCGGTGAATCCTATTTGGGGGGTCGCTCATCTACAATTTCAGGAAAGGTTGTAAAAATCCAAAATTCTTGAAATATTCCCGCAGGGATGAAGGGTGTGAAACCCGAAAATGAAAAAGCCGATATTTTCGCCATGGGGAAAACCGGCGCCGTAAAGTGGTATGACGTTTACAGAGGAAGGACGATAACATGAAAAAAAAGACCGGATTCGGAGGGGGGGCAGCCACTCGATGGCTAGCGGGAATGATATGCCTAACGTTCTGGCTCGTTATTTCCCCCGGAATGCCCGCTTGGGCCGATGAAAAACAGGATGCAACCCATCTGGTGGAAAAAGCCCGTCTCGCCTTTGAGAGCTTTGTGGAGGAAAATAATTCCGGGTTATTTCACGAACTCCTCCCGCGGGCGGTGGGCGTCTTTATCTCTCCCCAGGTCTTGAAGGGGGGGTTCATTTTCGGTGCTGCGGGGGGGAATGGGGTTTTGCTGGTCCGGGACAAGAAGACCGGAGAATGGTCGGGCCCGGCTTTTTATACCCTCGGCGGAGTGAGTTTCGGCGTCCAGATCGGGGGATCGGCCTCGGAGACGATCCTCCTGGTAATGACTGAACGCGGGATTTCGTCCTTTCTGGGACACAGTCTCAAACTTGGTGCCGATGCCGACATGGCCCTGGGACCTTACGGGGCGGGGGTGGCGGCATCGACCGCCAATCTCAGCGCCGATATCCTGAGCTTTTCCCGCTCCAAAGGGCTATTCGGGGGCATCGCCATTGACGGGGCCGTGGTGGCGACCCGGGAGGGGTTGAACCAGGCCTATTATGGCCGACAGGTGTCGCCGGCGGATATTCTCGTCCTTCATGACGTGACCAATCCGCACGCCTTGGGGCTGATTGAAGAGGTCTCGAAATCGACGGCCCAGAAGTCAGCGTCTACGAAATAATGGTCGGCACGGGCCATGCTCGAGACCATTCAATGCGAATAGAAGGGTTCATCGTTTTCCCTCGAAGGCACGCGGCAAAAAAAGGGATCTTGGTTCAAGGTGAAAGGATTTTTCTTTTGAATCACCTCTCCGGATTGAAAAAGGAGATAACCCCATGATGATTCGCATGCTCCAGGTAATGACGATTCTATTGGCCCTCGCTTTTGGCGCCCAAGGGTGTTTGTTTTCCCTGCATAAGGATGAGTTCTATCAAAATCCCCCCAGAGATGGGGAGCACCGCGAATATTGGGCGCATGCGCTTTCTATCCCGCAGCAAAACCTTCCGTCGGCCAAGCAATCGGTTGAAGCCCGATACCATTAACCAAAATGGATCGTTTTCCGGGCTCCCGAAAGAACCTGCGGTCATGGATTGATTTTCCGGCCGCGCGCTTCAAGGGAATGCCTCGATTTGATTCGAATCCTTCAATGGGTCAACGAAGCTGGCTCTTATGCGTTAGAAGAGAGTAAAGGGGCATGGGAAATCAGGGCAGGTGGGGATATTACTCAGTTTATTTGCCCCCGGATTTGTAGGATGCTTCCGAAGGAGGTAAATATGCAAAAGAATAGGTCCAGCATATTTTTGTTGTCCGTTCTTATAGGGATCTTTTTCGCCCTTGGAGGGAGCCAAGAAGCAACCGCGGGGGTCCAGGTGAACATCAACATCGGTCCTCCGCCGGCATTCGTAATTCCTGCACCCCCCGCCTTGGTTGTCATACCGGGAACATACGTCTACGCGGTTCCCGATATTGACGTGAGCATTTTCTTCTACCATGGCTTCTGGTATCGCCCCCATGAAGGGCATTGGTTCAGGGCCAAATCCTATAATGGACCTTGGGTTTATCTTGCAGTTGCCAACGTCCCGCGCGTATTGGTACAGCTGCCGCCGAGTACCTACCGGGTTCCACCCGGACATCGTCACATCCCTTATGCACAACTGAGGGATAACTGGGGAAGGTGGGAACGCGAACGATACTGGCATAAAGACAAAGAGTGGCAACGAGGCTGGCACGAAAAGCCTGAAGGAAGGGGCGACGAGGAACACGGTCGAGGAGGAGGGGGAGATAACGGCAGGAGAAGGTGATGGGTGACGGGAAGGACAGGGTTCGCCCATGCCGCTGTTTTCAGGAGTCGCCTCTCTCGGCCGCAGGACTCCGAAACGGAGAAGAGGCTGCGTCATCGGCACGCAGCAGGGCCGGGAGGAAGGGCGCGGCCCCTCAGTGGGGAAATCGGCAGAACGAAGATAACGAAGATGAAGAGCTCGCCTCTCCAAAAAGGAGGAGCTAAAATGGACAAGATCAAAATGCTGCTTGTAGGCTTGCTGGCTGTATCTTTGATTTCCGTGCCCGTCGTGGCCGAAGCCCGTTGGCATCATGGCGGGGGGGCGATTCTGGGCTTTGGAGCCGGTTTGGTGACGGGTTATTTGTTCGCCCCCAGACCTGTCTATGTGGCTCCGCCGGTGTATGTTGCCCCGCCCCCGGTGTATGAGCCGGCACCGCCTCCTGCGTATCAGCCGCCGGGATCCGGGTATACGGAAGGTCCCTCGGAGGCCGCACCCCCACTCAGCGCCCGGGGAACATGCCGGGAGTGGAGAATGATCGATCGCCATTTGGATGACCGTTGGGACTCCTATTCAGGAAGATGGCAATCCGTTCCCGTGGAAAAATGGGGCTGGCTGGATGCGCCGTGTAACCAATAGGATAATCGCATCGGACCCAAGCGTAAGGAAGCTGGCCTTTGGAGCGCCGGCGCACGAGAGAAGTGATCCGTCCTGAAATACCGACGTGGGGTCAGCTTGCCGATTGCCCCCACGTGGTGGATTCTTACTTTTCATCCATTTGTTGGGTCTGACCGCCGATCAGGCGGAAGTCACTACCTTTACATTGTTAGCTCTGGGGCCTTTGGGTTCCATGGTGACTTCGAGTTCAACCACGTCGCCTTCCTTAAGCGACTTGAATCCTTCGCCCAGGATGGCGGAATGGTGGACAAAGACGTCCTGCCCGTCCTGCACCTGGATAAACCCATAGCCTTTCGAATTACTAAACCACTTGACCGTTCCCCGAACCATTTCACCCTCCGACAAAATAGCCGCCAAGAGATGATCTATTCGCGGCTTGCCATACCTACCCTTTGATCAAGTGCCCCGTTCTTCCCGGGCCCGCTTTGGCCAGAGAGTTCCGGGCCTGAGCCTGAAGCGGGCTCGGGCAGGAAACCATCCTGCCCCGGAGCTTTTTCAACCACCCTGCCAACTTTAATTCCTATCCTATTCATCCCAGAAATCGTCATCGTACGACTTCTCTCTTTCCTCATCGGAGGTGCGCTCCTGCGCTTTGGCGCAAATTTCAGCGGCCTGCGATGGCTCAAACCCCGCGTATCGCATATATTTCGCTTCACACTCGGTATAGGTCGATTTCTCCTCCATGGCTCATCCCTCCTTGTCTGCCGATTCGCTTCTTTTCCGCCCTGGGAATGATCCCACGGCTTTACTTCTATTGATGCTTTTTTGAAAAAAAGGATCATTCTCAGGACCTCGGAACCGGGTTGAAAATTTCCTTTGAAGGGGCGCACTTTCGGGGATCACTCCGATCACCGGAGTTCGGGAAGACCTCATCGAATAAAGGACGACTCCCCCTATCCTTCCTCCCTCGCCCCTGACATTTGAAAGCCCGGGCAAAATAGACCTTTTTTGTCCCCTTATCCCTCATTGTCAAGTTTTCTGCCATTCATTCCGATATTTAAACAAAAGATCCGAAGGATAGGCGGATAAAAGGGTCTGGCAAGCGGGCCAGGGTTCTCATGAAGGCATGCTCCAGGAAAATGAAAAAAAGGAGTGATGATGGCTGATGAGCTTATTCGGAAAGGCGAATGGCAACCTCTCCGACAAATAGGAATTGATACCCTCCCGGATCCGCGTGAGGCCAAGGAAGAAAAGGCGGCGGCGTCCGCCCCTGGAATGATCGACGAACCTCAGGAGAATGAGCTTACTGAGAAAGATGGCTGGCAAACTCTCCAAGCGGGAGGAGAGGATGCGTCCCCTGACAACCTTGAGGTCAAAGAAGAAGATCTTATGAAGTCTTTTCCCGAAATGATCGATGAAGCCCAGGAAAACTACACCGACGAGCAGCGCCAAAATCTACATAATAAAATAAACGGGATGAGCACTCCCGAAAAGTTCCGCTTAGCCATCTTTGCCAACCGGGAAGTGAGAAGCAAGCTCATTCATGATCCGAAAAAGATGATTGCCCTGGCGGTTTTGAAAAATCAAAAGATGAACGAGAGTGAAGTTTTGCAATACGCCCAGAGAAAGGATCTCCCCGAGGATGTCATCTCGACCATTGCCAAAGAGCATAAATGGCAGAAACACTACCCCATCAAGTTCGCGGTCGTCTCGAATCCCAAAACGCCTCTTGCCACCGCCCTCAATCTCCTGCCGCAGCTCCATGATAGAGATCTCAGAGCATTATCGCGCGACCAAAATGTGGCTTCGGTCTTAAGGCGGAAGGCCCATGAAATATACTCCCCCAAGAAAGGCAAATGAACTTTTCAACCGGGGAGGAATCTCGGTTGGCGGTGGCGTCGATAGGCCCCGGAGACTCTTCCTTCCGCCCTCCCCCTGCTTTATTTGAGGGCTTCCAGGGCTGCTTCTC
>Ga0182021_10009144_pt1 | contig 11727 bp, 9 predicted proteins | sample 612E3MmetaG_FD_120493 | JGI IMG/M metagenome (GOLD analysis project Ga0182021, IMG submission 120493) | Permafrost microbial communities from Stordalen Mire, Sweden - 612E3M metaG (Illumina Assembly) | ecosystem: Environmental > Terrestrial > Soil > Wetlands > Permafrost | place: Sweden...
CTCAGAAGTGACGCAACCCGCCGCCGTCAATGAAAGGCAGACCGGGACCAGACACCAGATCCGGGAACTGCTGGTTTTCATTTGAGTCGCTCCCTGTTCGTGTTAGTATTGAGTGACTTACCCGCTGTAATGTACAATTCTTCAGATTCGAATTCCCCATTTTTTGATTGAAAAACTTTCTTTGGAACGGACTAAACCTTTTTGCCCCTTCGCCGGTCAAAAATCTGATAAGTTGGTCAAAACCAGCAAGTGAAGAGAGAAGCCTCCCCGAAAAATTCTCCGTTAGCCATGTGGCGGTTTGCTCTGTTTCTCTGCCTTCTTCCCGGCCTTCGCTTTTTCCCGGCGCGTGCTGATCAGGCTCCTCCGGTACAGTGTCCGTCCGCTCTTCAGCATTCAGACTTTTATCGGCCCATAACCAAACTCATTGTCAGGAGAGATGCAGCAAACCGTACGGATGCCGTACACCGGACGGTCTCCCATGCAATCCGGAGGAGGGGTGGGAAGCACAAGCAGATTGCCGGCAGTCCGGACCCCGGCCACAATGTGACGTACCGACCCGCCGGCTCATTCCTGCGGGACGAATCGGTGGCATGCGAACCCGATACATCGGTCCTTCGGTTCAGAGGACCGCCTGATTCGACCGCCCTGAGCCGGATTGCGGCCATTGTCCCTGCTCTCTGTGAACCGAAGACAAGCACGAGAGCCGCGCGGGAGATAACGAGGAGGGGTGCCATATGAATGCGGGACACGTGAAATTGCGTGCTGGATTTACGGCTTCCGGTCTTTGTCTTTGCCTGTTTTTCCACACACTCGCGCTCGCCAGCGGACGCCAGAACCCTCTGGTCAGATATCTCTCCCCCCTCCCGGATTCCAGATACATACTCTCAGGCACAAACATCATCATCAGAACGGATCGCCCGATGGTGGCTGGCGCCGCGTCCCGGCTGATTCGCAGCATCGCCGGGGCGCGCAGCGGGCTACACGGATACGCCGTCCGTGTCTCCGACGACAGGCGAACGGTAATCTGCCAGCCCGAATCCGTTTTCGCAGGATCAGAGAAAGTCACAGTGAAAGTCGATTCCTCACTCGCGCTCTGGCCGGGTCCCGCCAACGGTGGAGAGTTTACGTTCACGACCTCAGGCACGATGCCGGACCCCGTGGCACTCCGGAATAAGCTGCAATCGAGCGATATCCCCAAACCGAATTCCAGTCCGGTTCCGGACCGGATGCGAGGACACTCGACCCTCGAAGGGATGCCGGTTCTTCCCAACATCGACGTAACCCTTTCCGACCCCACTTCTCCCGGGCACCTCTTTCTCTCCCCCCTTCCCTGGGACGAGACATCGATCCCCGCGCTCCTGATACTGCGGAATGACGGGACGACTGTATTCGCGCGCGATCTGCCGGCAAACGGATATGATTTTAAGCCGCAGCCGAACGGCATGCTGACCTATTACGATGACGGATCCCAGGCGTTCCTTGTGATGGACCGGACATGCACGGTCGTTGACACACTCCGGTGCGGGAACGGGTACGTAACGGACCCTCACGAACTTCGAATCCTGCCAGACGGGCATGCGCTGTTGCTGGGGGTCGATGAAGAGACCGTCGACATGTCAAAAGTCGTCCCCGGCGGGTTTTTTTCCGCCGCCGTGGTGGGCTACATCATACAGGAGCTCGACCAGAACAAGAACGTCGTCTTCCAGTGGCGGAGCTGGGATCACTTCCAGATAACAGATGCAGAACATCTCGACCTGACCGCGACCTGGATCGATTACGTCCACGGCAACAGTCTGGACGTGGACACCGACGGAAACATCCTCCTTTCAAGCCGCCATCTGAACGAGATTACCAAAATCAACCGTGAGACCGGCGCGATCATCTGGAGACTCGGGGGGATGAACAACCAGTTCCGTTTTGTCAACGACCCGATCGGGTTCTCCTACCAGCACGCAGTGCGACGCATCGCCGACGGGAACATCACGCTTCTCGACAACGGGGATTTTCACGTTCCCGCATTCTCCCGCGCCGTGGAGTATGCGCTGGACGAAGTGAACAAGACGGCAACACTCGTCTGGCAGTACCGCAACACCCCGGATGTATTCGGGTTCGCCATGGGCTTCGTGCAACGGATGGAGAACGGAAACACGCTCATAGGCTGGGGCGCGGGGAATCCGAGCGTTACGGAGGTGACCGCCGACGGGACGAAAGTCTACGAGATGACGTTTGATCCGGGCGTATACAGCTACAGGGCGTTCAGGTACGACTGGCAGCCCGCGACTATCAGCTCCGCCTCCGCGGAGCCGACTCCGGCAGCGTACATGCTGGCCCAGAATTATCCCAACCCGTTCAATCCGACGACGACGATCCACTTTTCGATCGCGCAACAATCCCCGGTGAGCCTCGAGGTGTTCAACACGCTCGGGCAGAGGGTCGCCACGCTCGTGGACGAGGAGAGGCCTCCGGGCACCTATAGTGAACGGTTCGATGGAACGCGTCTGGCAAGCGGTGTGTATATCTGCAGGCTGAAGGCGGGGAACTTCACCGCCGCGCAGAAGATGGTGCTGCTCCGATAACGCCGGGAGTCCGGCACTTCGAAACTCAAAATCATCACGGGGAAGATCATGAAACGCCTCGCCTGTCTTATCATCTTTTTCTGTTCCGGCCAGCTTGCAACAGGTCAACTCTCCGGGTTTCACTACGTGTCTCCCAGACCACATTCGATCCTGAATTCACGGGGAACGAACATCATAATCCGGCAGGGACATACCATCGACAGGTCGAGCGTTGATGACTCCCGGCTGACGGTCAGAGGCTCCGGGAGCGGAATACATACAGGGAGATTCTTCCTTTCCGATGACAACAAGACACTTGTTTTTGCTTCATTCAACGCTTATGCACCCGGTGAAACGGTTGCCGTCGGCCTGTCGGCCGGCATAAAGACCGTTGACAGCAAAGACGTCGGATCGCTTGAATTCTCATTTACAATCTCTCCCGTCAGAGAAGGCGCGAATTTGCCGGTCGGCCCGCAAGCCGAGCCGGCCTCCTCTTCAGGTGCAACAAGCCTGCACATGAGCAATTCGGTGGCACACACGGATTCAGTTCCGGCGGACTGGCCAAAGATAACGGTTGGAACGATAAACAATCCGGCGGAGGGGAATATCTTCCTCACAAATCAGTCGCAAACGGCGAACAAAGCCATAGGAAGTTATCTTATGATTCTGGACAATGACGGCAGTCCTTTCAATTATAAAAAAATTCCGACGGCAGCAAACGGTTTCAAGATGGAGGTAAACGGAGACCTTTCATTCAACTTCAAATCGAGTGGTGCCAGAATCATACTGGACACATCGTTGACGCCGATAGACACATTGCAGGGGGGGAACGGTTACCGTACCGACGGACATGATTTTCTCCTCCTTCCAAACGGCCATGCGTTCGTGATTGCAAGCGACCCGGAGCCTGTGGACATGAGCCTGGTGGTACCGGGAGGGAACCCGGATGCAACAGTGACAGGCCTTGTTGTGCAGGAAATTGATGCTTCACAGAATGTCGTCTTTCAATGGCGAAGCTGGGACTATCTGCCCATCACGGGCTCGTATTTTGATCTTACCCAACAGGCGATTGACTTGATTCATGCAAACGCCCTCGCAGTTGCCGGAGACGGCAATATCCTCGTCTCACTGAGACACTATTCCAGTGTTGTGAAGATTGACCGGGAAACCGGGGACGTCGTCTGGATACTGGGGGGGAAAGGAAACCAGTTCACCTTCATAAATGAACACGCATCGAACGCGCCCACGTATTTCTCGTACCAGCATGATATCGATGTCCTGCCCAACGGACACCTGACATTATTCGACAACGGTACGCAGCATTCTCCTGAATATTCCCGGGGGGTGGAATACAGCCTGGATGAACAGAACAAAACAGCGACGATGGTCTGGGATTACAGGCACTCGCCTGACATCTATGCGGATGCGATGGGTTCGGTCGAGAGGCTGCCCAACGGAAACACACTCGTCGGGTGGGGGCAGGCGACCGGCGCCGGAATTCCGGCGCTGACGGAGGTTCATCCGGACAATTCGACCGCGCTGGAGTTCTTCCTTCCTGCAGGACAGTTCTGTTACCGTGCATATAAATATCTCTGGGTAAGCCAGAACCCCGAAGCCTCGGTACCGGCTCTCGAAGTCCTGCAGGGGAACACGTATACGTTCAATACGGCCGGCGATTCTACCGGAATCGCGATGACGTTCAAGCAGATTACCGGGTATACATATGCAAGCGCAGGAGTTACCAGCTATCGCTACGCTCCGGTGAACCCGGCCTTCGCCGGTACTCCCCCCATCGTGGCTCCCCTGTATTTCATTATTCAAGGCCTGGATATAACCTCGTACAACGCGCAGGTGGGCGTGGATTTGCATCTTTTCCCGGGGATTTCTCTCCCCCGACAAACCGTGGTGTATGTGAGACCCCTACCCACTGATCCGTTCTCCCCTCTCCCCACAAGCTACGATTCCTCAAAGAATGAACTTGTATTCACCACCGCCGAGTTCGGCGATTTTGCATTCGGCGTCCCTCAGAGTGTCGCTGCATATTCGCCGGTTCCGATTTCGCCCAAAAACAACGACATCGTCAACGGCGGGGCGGCTGTGAAGTTGCTCTGGGGCACGCGCGGTATTGTTCAATCTTATCGCATTCAGGTGGCCACCGATTCCACATTTGCCAGCCCCGTTGTTGATATTGCAGGTTTGACAACGACCTCGCGGACGCTGGCTTCCGTCAACAACAACGCGAGGTATTTCTGGCGGGTCAACAACGTTAATTCCGCGGGAACCAGCGACTGGTCAGGTGTCTCCGAATTTTCTACGGCTTCCCCTTTCATAAAGATCACCTCCCCGAACGGCGGGGAGCATGTCGTTATCGATTCCACGTATGTCATTCGCTGGCAGAGCAATGTTCAGGACACGGTCGACGTCGATCTTATGAGAGGAAACACCGTAGTGTCCGTCATTGCCGATTCCATACTCTCCGGTACCAGCGCGATACTCTGGCAGATACCTTCGACCGTGACAGGTGACAGTTCATATAAAATCAGAATACACAGTGTTACTCACCCGGGTGTGGCTGATACCAGCGATAATTCTTTCACGATTGGCGCTGCGGTTACCGGCATTTCCAGTCCGCAGAACACGGTGACGACGTATGCGCTGTATCAGAATTATCCCAATCCTTTCAATCCGGCGACAGTGATCAGTTATCAAGTACCGAAGAGCAGTCCTGTCGCATTGATAGTTTTCGATATTCTCGGGAGGGAGGTGCGCACACTGGTGAATCAAGAACAACCTGCGGGAAGGTACACCATAACATTTGACGCGAGCAACCTGGCGAGCGGCGTATACTTCTACCGGATGCAGGCGGCGGGATTCGTGCAGACCAGGAGACTGCTCTTGCTCCGATAATGAGAGCGGACGATTGGCCCTGTAGACGCTGAAGCGCAGGGCAAGATCCTGGTTGCCTCTTGATATACGTTTCCTTATACTGAAACTGTATATCGGGCTCTTTGAAAGGCCATTCCGTCAGCATGATGAATGGCCTGTTTGTTTTCCGCCCGCCACTCCATCGGAAAAAGGAGACTCATCATGAAACAACCTCTATGCGCAATGATCATCCTGATTGTTGCATGGATTTGCCAGGCGAACGCACAGGATCTGAAGCCGGTCCAGCTCCCCCGGCCGCAAAAGGAGATCGGAAAACCCCTGATGGAGGCTCTCTCGCTCCGGCAGTCATCGAGGGATTTTAATCCGAAGCCTCTCCTCCCCCAGGATCTCTCCAATCTGCTCTGGGCGGCGGACGGCATCAACAGGACGGAATCCGGTAAGCGGACCGCTCCCTCGGCGATGAACTGGCAGGAGACAGATGTGTACGTCATTCTTTCAGACGGTGCATTCCTGTACGACGCGAAGACCAACAGCCTGAACCCGGTGATCGCGGGCGACGTACGGGCTCTGGCCGGGACCCAGGGATTCGTGAAAGACGCTCCCCTCACGCTCGTGTACGTGGTGGATTATGCCAGGATGACCAAAGCGAACGATGAGGACAGGAAGCTCTACGGCGCGGCCGATGTGGGATTTATCGCCGAAAACGCGTACCTGTACTGCGCCTCGCAGGGTCTTGCCGTCGTTGTCCGGGGATCCGTGGACCGGCCCGGTCTCTCGGAAAGGTTGAAACTCCGTCCCGATCAGAAGATCATACTTGCCCAGACAGTGGGCTATCCGAAATAGGTAGGGTGGCGAACCAGGGACGCGCCAACGTTGCCGGCGAGGGAGAGCGCCATCGTTGTCCTTACCTGAGAGCGGCGGGATCGTTGATGGCACCACCGAAGTCGCCATCGTTGACCCCGCCCGGGAGCGGCGGGATCCTTGACCTTGCTAGCGGCCTTCCTTTTTCACCTCCGGCTTTGCAGCCGGCGGTACTTCCCTCTTGATTTCTCTTCTCTCCACCGGCTTATCCGGGACGGAGACTCTGGGCGCGACCGGTTCCGGGGCAACCCTCGATGGTGCCGGAGTTGGGGCAACCCTCGATGGAGCGGGAGCCGGGGTAACCCTCACCGGAGAGGGGGTCCGCACCTGTACCGGCGGAGGGAGGACGACGGCGGGAGCGGTGGGGCGCGGCGTCGAGCGACCAGCCCCCGGAGGGACCGCCGGGGTGGAAGGAGGCCGTGAAATATCAGGATTGGCGGGAGAGCCGTACAGCACGGGGGCCGGGGGGGCGGACCTGTCATCCTCAGCGACCCTCACCCTCGCGACCGTGCGGCGGCCGACCTTCACCTGCTCCTGCTCGGTCTTCCGGGCGGGGATCAATTCGTGCGTCGCTCCCTGAATGGTGATGATGTCAGGCGGACGCTCCACCGCCTTCCCCCGGCCGGCTGACGGCAGGGGCTGACGGGGAGGCGTGGTCCTGTAGGCACCCACGTTGAGCCGCGTGAATTGCGGCGCCGGTACGACGGTCCAGTAATTCTCGTATCCCGACTGGTACGCCCCGGGGTACGATGCCTGAGGCGGAGCCATCGGAGCCCAGCCGATGTAATCATTCTCTGTGTACCAGTTGACGCGCGCGGGGGACCAATCGTTTCCCGGAACCCAGACCCAGCCAAGAGATTCCATCTGAGTCCAGTAGCCGTAGTGGTACACAACCCAGCCGAAAGGCTCGTCCGAGTCCCACATCCATCCCCGGTCGGACCAGACCCACTGGCCGTTGGTGTAGGGTCTCCAATCGGACATGACCGCGGGCTGCCAGACGCGCCCGTACGGTCCGACGTCAATCCAGTTCCCGTACGCGTTCAGAACCGGGAACGGCTCATCGGCTGAGCCGTACGGGGAAGAGGTCTGCTGAGTCCGGGTCGACGGGTCGACCACGACGCATCCGGCAGCAATCAGCGATGCGGCAACGAGAAAGAGAATCTGATTTTTCATGGCGCGTCCCCTTGGAATAGAAAAAATCCCGTATATTGTCCCACAGTAATGTAACAAAAGGACTGCAAAAAAACACCAACAGGGGATCCGGATGTCATGGAAAAAGCCGCGTGGGTGAAGGAGTTTCCGGCCTCCATTACGGTCTGTGACGCATCGGGGATCATACTGGAGATGAACGACCGCTCCTCCTCGGCGTTTGCGAAAGACGGGGGCGCTGAACTGATCGGCAAGAACCTGTACGATTGCCACCCGGGACTGGCGCGCGAGAAAGTGGCGGCCTTGCTGGCATCAGGGTCGCCCAATTGCTACACGATCGAGAAAGCAGGGATAAAGAAACTCATCTACCAGTCCCCCTGGTTCGAGGATGGAACATACCGGGGTTTCGTGGAGATCTCCATTCCGATACCGGATCAGATGCCGCACTTTGTCAGGGAATAACAAAAGCGAAACGACACGATGAACGAGAATCAGGAGATAGACATCCTCACCCCCATCCGGATCAGGGGAGTGGTGATCAGGAACAGGATCGCGGTTTCACCCATGTGCCAGTATTCTTCGACGGAAGGGATGGCAAATGACTGGCACCTGGTGCATCTGGGGAGCAGGGCGGTCGGCGGGGCCGGACTGGTATTTGTCGAAGCCACCGCTGTCACACGCGACGGAAGGATTTCTCCGCGGGACGTGGGGATCTGGGACGACGGGCAGGTCGAGCCGCTGGCCCGCATTGCGCATTTCGTCGGCAGCATGGGATCCGTCCCGGGCATCCAGCTCGCCCATGCCGGCCGGAAGGCGAGCACGGCCCCGCCGTTTGAAGGAGGGGGAAGCCTGAAGACGCCGGAGAGAGGCGCATGGGAGACGGTTGCCCCGAGCGCAATTCCGTTCGCCGAGGGGGACCCGGTTCCCCGGAGTCTTACTCCGGGGGAGATTGAGGACGTCATCGCATCATTCGAAGCGGCGGCGAAACGTGCCATTCGCGCCGGCTTCAGAACGATCGAGATCCATGCCGCACACGGCTATCTCCTTCATCAGTTCCTCTCCCCGCTCAGCAACAGGAGGACCGACTCCTATGGCGGGATACTGGAGAACCGGATTCGCCTTGTGGTGGAAATAGCCACCCGGGTAAGGAACGCGATACCGGATGATGTGCCTCTGTTCACGCGCGTCTCTGCGACCGACTGGGTGGAAGCGGGATGGGACCTGAAACAGACAGTTGCGCTTGCTCGCGTCCTGCGGACGGCGGGGGTGGATCTCATTGATTGCTCGAGCGGGGGCTCTGTCCCGCGGGCGGTGGTCCCCGCAGCTCCGGGGTATCAGGTTCCTTTCGCCTCGGAGGTCCGCATGAAGGCCGGCATACTGACGGGCGCGGTCGGACTCATCACCGGCGTCGAACAGGCAAACGAGATCATCAGGTCCGGAAAAGCGGATATCGTGCTCATGGCACGCGAGATGCTGCGCGAGCCCTACTGGACCCTGAAAGCCCCTCCGGCAATGGGAAGGGATTCAGAATGGCCGAAGCAGTATGCAAGGGGGGCCCCGCCGAAGACGGCTTCACGGTGATCTATTATTCCCACCCCTCTTTTGCAAGAGCAGAATGGAGCTCATCGGGATTATGCCTGCAGTGGTACTCGAGCTTGCTTGAATCCTCGTGCGCATGATCATAATCCCATCCCTTCGCCATCAGATTCCGCTCGTGCAGCTCGTGCAGAAGAACGTACGGCCGTTCGGCTTCCTCCAGGTCGTTGTCAATCCAGACCTCGTTCTGCGGGACGAATTCGTATACGTGATCGTGTCCCCCTTCCGTGAAATCGACGTCGAACACGCTCCGGACAAGCCGCCCGTTGACAACCCAGACAGTGACGCCGGTGGTGAGATGTTTCCAGAGCGTCACATGCACTCTGGCGGGGTCCGGCAGGCTTCCCCCTTTCGTCAGGCTGTCAATGTCCCCCGACCTTTTTCTTTCCCTCCGCTCGGCCCTGTCCGCAGCTTCGAGCGCGTCGTCATACGGCACCCCCTTTGTCATCAGCCGATGCTCGACAAGCAGATGGTCGATGAAAAAAGGGACCTCGTCCGGCTTCCCCTCCCTGTCGATCCAGAATTCGTTCACGGGGATGAACCTGAAAGCAAAGTGCTGGCCGTAGTTCGTAAATTCTTCATCCATGTGCGTGCGGACGTACGTCCCGTCCACGATCCATATGGTGATGCTCCCCCGGGCACCCACCTTGTTCAGGTAGGGGGGTTTCAGGGAATGTTCCATAGAGTCAGCTCCCTCCGGGACTCGTGCCAGTGAGATTTGCGCCATGAACATCAATGTCCCGGTGATGAGCACGGGGGAGAAGCGAATAACGGGATTCATTCTGAGCCTCACATGTGAGGCAATCTCTCAAAAAAGGGGCTGAAACACAAACCGACTCCGGGGGGAACGCGCATCCCGGAGATATCGTTCCAATTTTGTTATGACGCGCCGTAGCATTATCTTCTTGCTGCCTCGGCGTCAACCGGACGTATCCTACATCACTGGAGAAGAATTTGGCGGGAAACAGGCGACTCACCTGGATCACAATTCTCCCGGCAATACTCCTGTCGCTCTGTGCGAGTCCCGTCGCGCCGGCGAAGGACGACAACTCGCCCCTCGTCGTGGAAGGGCTGCGCCTCATCAACGGGACGCAGATCTTCTGCAAGAGCATCGGGACAGGGATCCCCCTCGTGATCCTCCATGGCGGGCCGGGTCTGGATCATTCGTATTTCCTCCCCCAGATGGAGAAGCTGGCGGACACCTACGAGCTCATATTCTTCGATCAGAGAGGGTGCGGCAAATCCTCGATCCGCGTCGATACCGCCGCCATGACGCTCGACGCGCTCGTCGAAGACATCGACAGGGTTCGCGACGCCTACAACCTGAATACGATGAACCTGATGGGGCATTCCTGGGGGGGATTGCTCGCAATGTACTACGCGATCAAACACGGGGACCGGCTTAACTCCCTGATACTCGTCAATAGCACCCCTCCCACGTCCGCGCTCCGATCCGCTTCATTTGACATCATCGGACAGAGGACATCCCGCGAAGACAGTATCGCACAGGCGTCGCTTGTGCAAACGCCCGGGTTCAAACGCCGCGATCCCGCGACCATGCAGAGATATTTCCGATTGCTCTTCAGGGGCACATTCCGCAACCGCGTCATGGCCGACGAACTTACGCTCACGTTCGGTCCGGACTACGGGGCCAGAAGCAAGCTGCTCCAGTACCTGGCGAAGGACCCGCAACTTCAAACGTACAACCTGCTGAGGCGGCTCGAGACAATCGCGTGTCCGGTCCTGATCATCGGAAGCGACTTCGACCCGGCGCCCCCGGAGTCGAATGAGCTGATCCACAACCACATCGGGGGTTCCCGGTATGTCGTCATGAAGAACTGCGGGCATTTTCCTTTCATCGAGGCTCCCGGACAGTTTTTTCCTCTGGTGAGGGACTTCCTCGAAAAGTCACGATAACCGGACGCCGGACAGAGGTGGACACATGACGCTGAAAGAGGAGCAACTCGAGGGAGGGATCATACGCGTTATCCTGGAGGGGACGCTGGATATCGAGGGGACCGCAGCGCTTGAACCGCAGCTGACTCATCTCACGGCATCGGACAAGACATATGTCATCCTGGATCTGGCGGGCGTCGAATTTATGTCGTCGATCGGGATCGGCGCAATCGTCCGCGTTGCGAAGGCCCTTCGCCGGCGCGGCGGAAACATGGTCATCCTCGGCCCGAAGCAGGTCGTTCACATGATTCTCGCCAAAACCAGGATCGATTCGCTGATACAAATTGTCTTTGAGCTGCAGGAGGCCTGTCAACGGGTTAAGGAGCTTCCGCCAAAGATCGGCGGGCAGGTCAGCGGTTAGCGGCTGTGCAGGTCTGGTTGCCGTTGCAGCCTGACGTCGAGCGATTGCAGTCTGATTCCGCCTGCTGCTCGGCACTTATCACAATGACCGCCGCAACAACGTCCAACGCCGCACCCACCAGGAACCCCGTGAGTGCGCCGCTTCCCGTTCGCACAACCTCGACCATCTCAATTGACTCGTAGGGAACATGCTCCCCCCGGTTATCGGTTTGCAGCAAAATGATCTCTCTCCCGGGCATGCTCCCCTGACGGACGAGCTTCCGGATTGTCTTTCCTTCCAGTCGAGACGAATCGGAGGCCATGAGCCAATCCACACCCTCCAGCGAAACCGCCACGGTATCGGGCTCCGATGCGGGCTGGAACA
>Ga0182021_10009145_pt1 | contig 11727 bp, 7 predicted proteins | sample 612E3MmetaG_FD_120493 | JGI IMG/M metagenome (GOLD analysis project Ga0182021, IMG submission 120493) | Permafrost microbial communities from Stordalen Mire, Sweden - 612E3M metaG (Illumina Assembly) | ecosystem: Environmental > Terrestrial > Soil > Wetlands > Permafrost | place: Sweden...
GAGGGCTGGGGCGGCAGCTTGACCGTCGCGTCGGGCGGCGGCTTGACCGTCGCCTCGGGCGGCGGCCGGGGCACAACGGTCCTCTTCAGCGCGCCGGCGGCCGCGTGACAACAGTGTCGTCGCCGGCCTAAGCGGGAATCCAGGTTCATCTACCTGGTCGCCGCGTCGCGCGACCGAGAGTGAGCCGTCATGCGTGGCAAGAAGCGCGTCCTGCTGGTCGACGACGACCGTGACTTCGTCGTGGCCCTGTCGGCGATACTCGTCCGCCACGACTTCGATGTGGTCACGGCCGCCGACGCCATCTCGGCCATCTCGGTCGCCATGAAGCATCTGCCCGACATCGCGCTTGTCGACATGCGCCTGCCGGGCGGCGCGGGCATCGTGGTGATGCAGCGACTCCATGCTCTCCCCCAGGTCGCCGGCATGCCGGTGATCGTCATTACCGGTTACGCCCCTGAGGTCTGTCGCCAGCAGGCCTTTGCCGCCGGCGCCGCCGCGTTCCTGGCCAAGCCGGTGAGCGAAGAAGCGCTGCTCGCTGCCCTGCTGCAGGTCGCGCCCGACGACCGCCGCGACGACGCCTCCGTCGGCGACGGCGCGGGCGACCGGGTGCTCGTGATCGACGACGATCGCGACCTGCTGGTCTCGATCGTCGGGCTGCTCCGCTCGCGAGGCTACGAGGTGGTGGCCGCCGCCGACGCCATCTCGGCGATCTCCACGGCCGCCAAGCAACACCCCACCGCGGTGCTGCTCGACATGGGGCTGCCGGGCGGCGACGGTCTGACGGTCATGGAGCGCCTGCACGGCCTGCCGCAGATGGCCGCCGTGCCGGTCGTGGTGCTCACCGGCCGCGACCCCGACCGTTACCGCGACCGCGCCATGGCCGCCGGCGCCGCCGCGTTTCTGCGCAAGCCGGCGCCCGACGACGAGCTCCTGCGCGCGCTCTCGGAGGCGCTGCACCCCGCAGCGCCCTGCTGAGGCGGGCTCAAGCCGGGGCGCCGCGCGCGGCCGGTTATCCTGCCTGCGCCCTGTGCCGCGGCGCCCACCCGCGCTCCCGGCGGCACGTTTGCTTGGTCTGAGGAAGTCGGCCCTCGTTACCTCAGCGGGACTGACGGATCTCGTCGAGGGCAAGCGGGTTCTCGACGCTCGATAGGTCCCCGACGTCGTCGCCCAGGAAGGCGCGCCTGATCAGGCCGCGCACCGTCTTGGCCGAACGCGTCCGCGGCAGAGCGTCGACGAAGCGCACGTCGTCGGGTCGCAGCGTCTTGCCCATGACCTTCACGACCTGCGCCTTGAGCGCCGCGCGCAGCTCCTCGCTCTCCTCGACTCCCGAATGCACGACGCAGAAGCAGACGACGCCCTCGCCCTTGATCTCATGGGGCACCCCGATCGCCGCGGCCTCGGAGACCGCGGGGTGCTCGGTGAGGGCCGACTCGATCTCGGCCGGACCGGTGCGCCGGCCGCTGACCTTGATCGTGTCGTCGGCGCGGCCCCGCAGGAACCAGAAGCCGTCGCCGTCGACGTAGGCCCAGTCGCCGTGGAACCAGACGTCGGGTCCGAAGCGGGTGAAGTACGTCTCGATGTAGCGGCCGGGGTCGTTGAGGAAGCCCTTGGTCATCGACGGCGCCGGGCGCCGGCAGACGAGATAGCCGAGCTCCTCGCGGACTGAACGGCCCTGGTCGTCGACGCAGTCGACGGCCATGCCGAGACCGGGCCCGCGCAGAGTGGTCGATTTGAGCGCGGTGATGGGCAGCGGCATGAGGAAGCAGCCGACGATCTCCGTGCCGCCCGACATGTTGATGATCGGGATGCGGCCGCCGCCGACGTGACGAAAGAACCACGCGTAAGAATCCGGGTCCCAGGGCTCCCCGGTCGAACCCAGGGATCTGAGCGCCGAGAGATCGTAGCGGTCGACGTTGTCGAGGCTCTCGCGCATGAGCAGACGGATCAGCGTCGGTGAGATGCCGAGCTGCGTCGTGCGCAGCGCGGAGCACATCTCCCACAGGCGTCCGGCGTGCGGCCAGTTCGGCGCGCCTTCGAACAGCACCACGGTGGCGCCGAAGAAGTGCACGCCGATGAGCTGCCAGGGCCCCATCATCCAGCCGATGTCGGTCACCCAGAAGAAGACGTCGTCGGGCTGCAGGTCGAAGGCGTAGCCGAGCTCCTTGGCCATCTGCGCAAGACAGCCGGCGTGGGTATGGACGGTCCCCTTGGGCCGCCCTGTGGTGCCCGAGGTGAAGATGATGAGGGAGCGGTCCTCGGCGTCGAGGCTCTCCGTGGGGCAGCTCGTGGGCTGAGCGGCCAGAAAGTCGCTCCACCAGACGTCGCGTCCGGGCGTCATGTCGACCCGCAGACCGGCGCCGGCGCGCCGCTGGGCGCCGAGGCGATCGACGACTACGACCGTCTCGACGGCGGGGCAGCTCTCGAGCGCGCGGTCGGCCTCGGGCTTGATGGCAAACGCCTTGCCGCGCCGCACCGAACCGTCGGCGGTGACCAGCAGTCGGCAGCCCGCGTCCTGGAGACGGGTCGCCAGAGCCTGCGCGCCGAACCCTGAGAAGATCGGGATGATGACCGCCCCGATCTTGAGCGCCGCATAAAAGGCGACCGCCATCTCGGGGATCATGGGCACATACAGGCCGATGGTATCGCCCTTGTGGATGCCGGCGGCCTTCAGGGCGTTGGCCGCCCGGCAGACCTGGGCGTCGAGCTCCGCGTAGCTCACGGTGACGTGCTCGCCGCCCTCGGAGACCCATTCGATCGCCGCGTGCTCGCCGCGCGGCCCGGCGGCATGGCGGTCGAGGCAGTTGCGCACGATATTGAGCTTGCCGCCGACGAACCAGCGCGCCCAGGCAAAGCCGGCGGACTCGTCGAGCACCCGATCGTAGGGCCGGTCCCATTCGACTCCCAGGTCGCGCAGGGCGGCGTCCCAGAACCAGGCCACATCGCCGACCGAGCGCTTGACGAGCTCCTCGTACGACGGGATGTCGTGGGCCGCCATGAAGCGCCCGACGTTGCTGTGCTGCAGGCAGTCGGCGGCGGGCTGCCAGATGAGGCGGTCGTCGGCGGCGGCGCCGTGACGCGCTTGCGAGTCGGCTCCGCCGTCGGCGACCGGCGCGCGACAGGGGCGCGATGCGACGAGCTCCCCAGCCAGCGCCGGCAGAGGACGGGGCGCCGCCCGATCGATGAGCCCAACGGCTTCAACCGGAAAACCGGCCACGCCACTCATGGCGCCGGCGATGGCGCCGGCGAGGGCGCCGATCGTGTCGCTCTCGCCGCCCAGGCGGGCGGCCTCGACGCAGACCCTCCAGGGATCGTCGGGCCACAGAAGAACGAGAGCCAGGGCAGCCGGCACGACCTCGTGCATGTGCGGGCCGACGCCGATGACCGTGGCGACGGCTTGGGGGGCGCCGGCCGGATCGTGGCGACCGGCGAGCTGCAGGCTCCAGGCGATGCGCTCCGCCACGCTCGCGCCGGCACCGGCGTGCCCCCGCAGCTCGCCGAGCTGCGCCGCGCGCAGAGCCAGCTCGACGGCCTCACGGGCGGTCGCGCCGTTGAGCCCGGCGGCGAGAGCCGCGGCCGCAGCCGCGGCCCCGGCGATGACGCGGCCGTCGCCGTGGCCGACCTGACAGAACGCCTCGACGCGGTCCACGAGCTGGGGCAAAGCGTCCGGCGCGGCGCAGATGCCGAGCGGCACGGCCAGCAGAGCCGCGCCGATCGGCCCGCCCCAGCGACGCAGCAGAGCGGGCTCGCGTTCTCCGAGTCGGGCGGCGAGGGTCCGCGCAACGTCGCCGCCGTCACCCTCCGCGATCAGCTCGGCGACGAGCAGCGCGACCTCGGTGGGCAGCGCCAGTCCGTGCTCCGGAAGCCCCTGGCCGACCAGCTCCTGGGGCGCCCCCGCGACGAAACCGTCCAGCTCGGGGGCGAGCTCGCGCAACCTCGACGGCGGCGCCGCTCGCGTGACCGTGCCCAGCGCGCCGCCGATCGCCGCCCCGTACAAGGCTCCCAGAGCGCGCTCGATCTCTGCGGCCGATTGCGCCGCCAAACGGGCGCGGTCGGCGTCGCTCGGAGCACGCTGCCCGCGGTCGAGTCCCGCGCCGACCAGCGGGTCTGCCGGCCGAGCCTGTCGCGTCGTCGTCTCGCCGTTTGCCATCGCTTCCGCCCCTCCGCTTTGCCGCCGGGTCGCGGCCGCACGGGCGACCGGACGTGTCGGTACTCAGACTAGGGGCCGCGCGGCGGGCGGTCAGGACGATGGTTGCACACGACTACGCGCTGCCCGTGGTCGTTCGCACACCGCCAGCTATGCGGCGGCGGCCCGGCGGCAGCCACGATCGTCCCGGCGCTGGCACGCCCGGGAGACAACCGACGGTCTTCGTGTCGCGCACGCTGCACACTCTCCTTGCGAGGCGGTGGTCGTTCGCACACCGCAGGCTCGCCCGACGTCCAAACCGGGCTGCGTCCGGACACGGCCCCCGTCGCAATCGCGCGGCGCGCTGCTATGCTGAGACACAGGGAATATCCAGGGGGATCGCCGATGGACCAGACCGATGTGCTCACCGTGCGCGAGCTGACACGCGAGTCGGACTTCGACTTCGACGTGGTGACCGGCGACGTCGGCATCGACAAAGCCATCACCGGCATCCACCTCTCGGACCTGCGCGATCCGGCACCCTGGATGATCAAAGGCAGCGTCCTGCTCACCACCGGTCCGGCATTTGCCGCCGACCCCAACGAAGGCTTGCGGCTCCTCGACGGCCTGGCCCACATCGACGCGTCCGCTGTGGGCGTGGCCATCGGCCATCATCTCGCGCACGTCTACCCCGAGATGATCGAGCGCGCCCGCACCCTGAAGCTGCCGGTGTTCGAGATTCCCTACGGTGTGCCGCTGCGCACGATCGTCGCCTACGTCTACCACGCGCTGGCCTCGAGCGACATGCACCGGCTGCGGCGCATCGTCGCGGTCGAGAACCGCCTGCTCGACTCGTTCATCGAAGAAAAGGACGCCGCCGGACTGATCGAGAGCGTGGCCGCGGTCCTCCAGATGCCGGTCGCCCTGTTCGACGCCAACGGGCGACCGCTGGCCTGCTCCCCCGCCGCGGACGGCGCGGCGACCACCGAGCGCCTCTGGCGGGTCTACGCCGGCCTGCCCGGCGCCGTCGGCCCGCTGGGCATCGTCGAGGCCGGCCAGGAGCGCTACTACTATCGTGAGGTCGTCGCCCTGGGAAAGGTCGAGCGAGTGATCGCCGCGGGGTCGTCGCAGACTCCCGCTTCCGAGTTCGCCGAGATGTCGCTGTCGTTCCTGCAACGCCTCATCGCCCTCGATCTGCTGCGCGCCCGCGACGAGCTCGAGATCCAGCGCCGCATGCGACACCGCGTGCTGCGCGACCTTCTGGCGACCGACGGCGCAGCGGGCGAGTTCCACGAGATCGCCGAGCGGGTCGAAGAGCAGGGTCTCGACCCCAGGAGCCCGTGGCGTGTCGCCGTCGCCAAGGTGATCGTCGGCAGCGGCGGCGATCAGCGCCGCCGCGACGCCCGCAAGCCGCACGATCTCGAGGACCTGCTGATCGACACGATCGACCACTTCTTCAGCCTGCGGCGCGTGCCGTTTCTCGACACGCTCAGGGGGACGTCCGCGGTCGTTATCTGGTCGTCTCCCGACCCGTCCGAGCCGGCCGCGCGGGCACTGCTCACCGAGCTGCGCGCCGCCCTCGATGAAGGCCTGGCCCCGCACGTGGCGATCGTGGGCTCCTCGGCCCCACTGATCGGCTTTGGCGGCACGGGCAAAGCGCTCCAACAGGCGGAGGAGTCGCTGCTGGCCGCCAGCCAGGGCGCGGGCGCCGACCACATCGTCCTCTTCGAGGAGATGAGCGCCCGTTTTCGCCTGCTCGACGGCCAGAGCAGCGCGGCCTTGAGCGACGTCTTCTCGCGCACGATCGCCCCGCTTGCCCGGGTCGACGACACCCGCCACACCTACCTCGTCGCCACCCTCAAAGCGTTCCTCGACAACAACCTGTCGCTCAGCCAGACGGCCGATGCTCTGTACATCCATCGCAACACGCTGCAGAAGCGGTTGAGGCACATCGAGGAGCTGCTCGACGTCGACCTCGATGAGCTCGGCGATGTCGTCGAGCTCTTTCTGGGGCTGCGGGCCGGGGCGCTCCTCGACGAGCCGGCGCTCGCCGGGAGCGCCGACCCCACGCGCTCGGAGCCCGACGCTCCCGGCCCCGTGTAAGGACGACCACCAGCGCCACACGGAACTGTGCAACTTGCGCCACGACACCGCGGCCGGCGCGGCCTAGCCTGACTCCTTGAGGACCCGAGCCCCGCGGCGTCGTTGCCGCGGAGCAACGAAGGAGGGGCACTGCCATGGCAAGCCACACCGTCACGCCGCCGAAGGCCAAGCCGGCCGGCGCCCAGCAGCCCGACACCCCCGGCGCCGCCGGCCCGCAGAACGGGCGCGTGGCGGCCGCCGGCCTGCGTGACCAGCGCCTCGCGGCCGCCGGCGCCGCGCAGGCGCCGTCGGAGCAGGCGGCTCAGCAGCTCGAGCGCGCGCTTGGAGCCTTGTACGGCGCCGCCATCGGCAGTGCGCTCGGAGCACCGACGCGGTTTCTGTCGCCGGCCCAGATCTCGGCCCAGTTTCCCGAGCTCGAGGGCTTCATTCCGATCACGCCTCAGGACCTGGTCGGCCAGGGCCTGCCGGAGCGCGGTCTCACTGAGGAGATCGAGGCCCTGCTGACGCTGGGCGAGCGGCTGGTCGACGGTCGTGACCAGGCCGGCGCGCCGGCCGCCGCGGGGCGCGCCACGCGCCGCGCCCTCGCCGGCGCGGACCAGCCTGAGGCCGCCGTCGCCCTGCTCGGGGTGCCTCTGGGCATCGCCGCCGCAACAGGCACGGCAACGGGCATCGTCGAGGCTGTCGAAGAGGTCACCACTCCGGGCGAGGTCACCTGCATCGCCACGGCCGGCGCCGCCGCCGTGGCGGCGGCGGTGCGCGCCGCGATCGACGGTGCCACCGTCCCCGAGGCCCTGGCGGCCGGATGCCGGGCGGCGGAGCTCGGCGAGCGGCGAGGCCGCTACGTGCCGGGCGCCAGCGTCGCCCAGCGCATCGAGTGGAGCCTGCAGATCGTGGGGAGCTGCGACGCGGCCCGCGCCCGCCGGCTGCTGCACACTCTGGTGGGCACCGGGGCGCAGATTCAGGAAGCCATCCCGACCGCGTTCTCGCTTGCGCTCCTGTGGCCGGACGAACCGTGGCGGGTGTGCCTCGAGGCCGCTCTGCTGGGCGGCGCGAGCGACACTATCGCCGCGGTGGCGGGCGCCATCGTCGCCGCGGTCAGCGGTACTGCCGGGCTGCCGCCCGAGGCCGTTCGCATGATCGATCGCGCCGGCGGCCACCGCCTCGACGATCTGACGCGCAGCCTGATCGATCTGCGGTAGCCGATCCAGAGGCGGCGTCGCCGGGTCGGCGCGCTGTCCGAGCTGACGACGGTTTCGTCACCTCGGGCGTTATCGGTCGGTCGCCGCGCACCGATAGTCCTTGCGGGTAGTCACGTCCCACCCCGAGCGACGGAGGCCGCGCATGAGATCCGTGAGAAGACTGGTGCTGCCCGTCTTGCTGTGCGCCCTGGCGCTGGGTCTGGTCTCGCAGGCGCAGGCCAGGGCCGCCGCCACGAGCCGTGGGCCGAGCCCCGCCGCAGCCGGTCAGACCTTCACCTGTCTCGGCAGGACCACCGCCGTCGATCAGACGGCCGGCACGATCACCGTCACGGTCAAGCGCGCGTCGCTTGCTTTGCAGGGGTCGGTCGGCCAGAGCCTCACCTTGACAGTCACCCCCGACAGCGTCCTTGCGAAGCGCGTTCACGGTGCGCAGACCGCCGTCACCCTTGCCGAGGTGTCCACGGGCGAGCTTCTGGCAGCAAGCGGGACGATCGACACCACCGATCCCGCCGCGCCGGTGTACGACGTCGCCAGGGCTCTGCTCTGGCATCCGGCCGCGCGTGCCTGGTTTCTTTGCCGGGGCACGGTCTCGGCGGTCGACCTGCAGGCCGACGCGCTGGTCGTCCGGGTGGGTCGCGGCTCGGCCGGCCTGCGCGGTTCGGCGGGTAAAGACCTGACCATCGAGATGGCCGCCGACACGAAGATCTTCGTCGCCCACGGCCGCCTTCTCGGCACGGCCGCCATCGGCGACATCACCGCCGGCGACCGCGTGACCATTCTCGGTCGCGCCGATCGCACCGACTCGAGCGCACCGGTCTTCACGGCCACGCGCGTCGTGGTGCGCCAGGTGGCGCCGCTCGGCCGGCTTGACTGGTTTGCTTGTCTCGGCCAGGTCTCGTCGGTCGATCGGACCGCCGGTACGATCGTCGTCGCGGTCACGCGCGGCACGCGCGCCGTGCAAGTCGACATCGGTAGCGACCTCACCCTCACAGCCATGAGCGCCAGCGTGATCCGCACCTTTGCCGACGGCGCCCTCGCCACGGTGACCGTCGCCGACGTGCAGGCCGGCGAGTCGATCGTCGTCGCCGGCCGGATCGATCGCAGCGACCCGACAACGCCCGTCTTCGACATCGGCCGCGCCTTCGTTTGGGCGCCGACGAGCTCCTGAGGCCCGTCGCCGGCTGAAAATGCGTCACGAGGGCCCCGGCCGAGGGGCCGAGGCCATGCCGAACAGACGTACGGCCGGCTAGGCCTGGTTGTAGAATCCGCCGCCGGCGAGACCCCGGCGCTCATCGCCGGAGAGCTGGACGTGCGTCGGCGTAAGCAGCAGCAGGTGCTCGGCGATGGCGTGCAGGCCACCGTCGCGCGCATAGGCGAGGCCGCTGCAGAAGTCGGTCACCCGGCGGGCGACCTCGGTCTCGCAGCCTTGCAGGTCGGCCATGACCGGCTGGTCGCGGCGGAAGGCGTCGGCCACGCGCTGGGCGTCGGCGTACGTGGCGACGGCGACCACGCAGATCTCGTGGCGGGCCGCCGACACGAGCTGCAGCGCCGGTTCGTGGCCGCGATCCTCGCGACCGAAGACCTCGTGGTCGACGCCCTCGTCGTCCCAGTCGCGGCCTGAGTCGTCGTCACTTCCCGAAGACCAGGCCAGAGCCGTGCCCAGACGGCCTCGCGCCCGGCGCCAAGAATCGCTCGCACTCATCGCTTCCGCTTCTCCCGGTCCATGCCAGAGCAGATCCGCTCCACCCGGCACGGGGCCGCCGCCCCGCCGCCGACGCCACGCGCGACCACACCGGGCCCGCCGCGCGGCGGGAGCGAGTCCCGCCTCTCGTGCGGCCGGGACCGATGCGTGCTTCGCCGGCGGCCTTCCGGTTCCTCTCGAGCGCGCCGTTCAGGCCAGCGCCCAAGAGCGTCACCGGCAGGCGCAGCGGTCGTCTCTGGCCGGCGGCGGGCGGCTCTCACAGCGGCTTCGGGGACAGCCGGTCATGGCCGGCGCCGGCCCTCGTGCGGAGCAGCGGGTAGAGGCAGGCGCCGGCCAGGCCCATGACGACGATCCCACCGTAGGTGAGGTGTGGCCCCAGACGGGCCAGTAGCAGCCCGCCGAAGATCGGCCCCAGCGCACCCTGGCCGGCCGTCCAGACCAGGGTCCAGGCGCCCATGTAGCGGCCGCGGACCGCGACGGGGGCCAGGCGCGCCACGATCGCCGAGGTCACGGGACCGAAGAGCGCCTGGGCGAGCGACAGCGCGGCGATCGTGACGAGCAGCGGCAGGAGCGCCGGCACGAAGGCCGACAGCCCCACGCCGCAGCCGAAGAGCACGCTCGCCAGGGCCACCTGATACATGGGGTCCAGACGCCTGACGGCGCGCACGCTCGGGTACTGGGTCACCACGATGACGAGTGCGCTGTAAGACATCAGCAGCCCCCAGACGGCGGGCTTCACGTGCAGGTAGCCGGTGAGCAGCACGGGAAAGGTCGAGTACATCTGCCCGAAGATGAACAGCGGCAGCAGCGAGATCGCGCAGAAGGCGCAGAAGCGCCGGTCGGCGAGCACGCGGCCGTAGCCCGGCCGGGCGGCGCGGGCGGCCCGCCTTTTGCGCGAGCGACGTCGGGCGGGAATACTGATCACGTCGCGCACGCCGTACACCGCGGGGCCCTCGCTGATCGCCGTGGAGCGCACGCGGCGGGCCGCCCTGGGGCGCGTCTCGCGCAGAGCCACGACCGTGAAGGCCAGAAACGCAAAGCAGCCGGCGCCGGCCAGCACGAACAGCAGCGGCAACCCAAAGCCGACCCCCAGCAAGAGCGCCGCGATCAGCGGTCCGACGACCTCACCGGCGCCGATCATGAGGCGCACCAGGCTGTAACCCTCGGGCCGCAGGCGGGTGCGCACGAGATCGGCGACCATGGCGTTGCTCGCCGTAAGAAACAGCGGCCAGCCCAGGGCGCGATCGCAAAAGACGAACAGGCAGACCGGCACGAGGCCGTGCACAAAGGCGAGGCCGCTGTACATGATCCCCGAGCAGGCGGCGCAGACGATCATCACGGCGCGCCGGCCAAAGCGATCGCTCAGGCTGCCGGCCAGCGGCTGCAGCGGCAGGCCGGCCAGCGCCGTACCGCCCATGATGGCGCCCACGACGGCCATCGACACGCCCAGCCGTCCCTTGATGAGGATCGCCGTGTAAGGGAAGGCCAGGCCGATGACCAGCAGGTAGAAGAACGTGCCCCCGACGAGCAGCCAGAACTGGCGTGGAAAAAGCCGCAGCTGGCGCGCCAGCCGCCGTCTCTTCGAGCTGTGTCCGGCCTCTCGCACGACGATCGCCAGAAAAGGCTATCGAAAACCGCCGGCCAAGACGAACCGGCCGGCCGCTCTGCCATGGTGCCCCGGCAGGGCTGGTCAAGAATCGCGCCCTCGTGCCGATATGGTCAGCCATGGGGACCAGGACATCGACCTCCGAATGGCTGCGCGTGCAGCAGGCCGCCGATGTGCTCGCGGTCAGCGCCACGACCGTGCGGCGCTGGGCCGACCGCGGCAGGCTCGACTGCCGGCGCGATCCCAGCGGTCAGCGCCGCTTCTCCCGCTACGAACTGGAGCGGGGGCTGGCCGGCGCAGGGCACACCCTCGCAGGCTCATCGCCGGGCGACGGCCTCGAGGGGCGCTATCAGCTCCTCTTTGAGACCAGTCTCGAGCTCGCCTCCAGCCTGGAGCTCGACGAGGTCGTGCAGTCGGCGGCCCGCCGCCTCGGCGTCGTGCTGGCGATCCCCGACTCCGACATCTACCGGCTCGACGGCGAGGGGCGCATGGTCTGCGTCGCCTCCGCGGCCGACGGCGTCTGCGATACCGCCTGGGTGGGCCACGAGGTCCATCTCGACGACTGGCCCTGCGACCGGCTTGCCCTCGAGACGCGACGCGCCGTCACTGTGAACAGCCTCGACGACCCTCGGCTCGGCCCTGTCGAACGCGACGAGATGCGGCACCACGGTCAGCGCAGCTCCATCTCACTGCCCCTCGTGGCGCACGACAAGGTCATCGGCCTGGTCGACCTGCTCGACCACACCGAGCGCGAGTTCACCAAAGAGGAGATCGCCATCGCCGAAGCGGGCGGCCAGCTCGTGGCCCTGGCGCTCGAGCACGCCCAGCTCTACGAAGAGGTCAAGCGCCTGCACCTGGGCAACCTGCGAGCCTTGAGCTCGGCGCTGTCCGCCAAGGACTACTACACCCTCGGCCACGCCGGCCGCGTGGCCGCCTATGCGGCGATGCTGGGTCGCGAGCTCGGCTGGCCCGCCGATCGCCTGGACGAGCTGCA
>Ga0182021_10009146_pt1 | contig 11727 bp, 9 predicted proteins | sample 612E3MmetaG_FD_120493 | JGI IMG/M metagenome (GOLD analysis project Ga0182021, IMG submission 120493) | Permafrost microbial communities from Stordalen Mire, Sweden - 612E3M metaG (Illumina Assembly) | ecosystem: Environmental > Terrestrial > Soil > Wetlands > Permafrost | place: Sweden...
GCAGCGTCTCATCAACTGCAGCCCGGCGTTTTACAACGAGCCGGCGGCGCGCCTGGCGGGTCTCATCGCGGCGCACAGCTGCTACGACCGTGTGTTCTTCTGCAACAGCGGCGCGGAGGCGAACGAGGGCGCGATCAAGCTCGCGCGCAAGTGGGGCGCCCGGCATCGCGGCGGGGCGTTCGAGATCGTCACTTTCGACAACGCCTTTCACGGCCGCACGCTCGCCACCATGTCGGCTTCCGGGAAGCCGCAATGGGCGCATCTGTTCGAGCCCAAGGTGGCCGGATTTCCCAAGGCGCCGTTCGGCGACCTTGGCGCGGTAACCAGGCTGATCGGCGAGCGCACTGCCGCGGTGATGCTGGAGCCGGTGCAGGGCGAAGCGGGCGTGATTCCCGCGGGCCCCGAATTCATGCAGGGCCTGCGCGCGTTGACGCGGGAGCGCGGCGTGCTGCTGATCGTGGACGAGATCCAGACCGGCATGGGGCGTACCGGCAAGCTGTTCGCCTACGAGCACGCCGGTGTAGAACCCGACATCATGACGCTGGGCAAAGGCCTGGGCGGGGGAGTGCCGCTGGCCGCCCTTGCGGCGCGCGAGGCGGTGTGCTGCTTCGAGCCCGGCGACCAGGGCGGCACCTTCAACGGCAATCCGCTGATGACGGCGGCCGGCTGCGCCGTCATGCAGGCGCTGCTCGCGCCTGGTTTTCTCGAGGAGGTCGTGCGCAAGGGACAATACCTGCGGAGGCAGCTGGAAAAACTCTCCGCCAAACGCGGCCTCGGCGAAGTGCGCGGAGCGGGGCTGTTATTGGCGCTCGAGTTGGGTTCGGACCTCGGCCCGCTGCTGGTCGAACGGGCGCTGGAGCGCGGCCTGCTGCTCAATTCGCCACGGCCCGGCGTGCTGCGCTTCATGCCTGCGCTCAACGTGGGCAAAGCGGAAATCGACACCGTGGTCGAGCGTCTCGATGCGGTGCTCGAAACGGGGGGCGCGCGCTGAGCTTGCCGGCGCTATGCTTCTTCCGGCGCCGCACCCGCTTGCGCGCCGTCCGGCGGCGCAGCCGGTGCGAGCCGCTTGGTCGCACGCCGGATCTCCGGGCCGTCGGGAGTGGACGCGAGCGTGAAACCAAGCGCGCGCATGAAATGCAGCATGGGCGCATTGCTCGACAGAATGTCGCCCACCATGGTTTCTATTCCGGCTGCGGCGGCTGCGTCCATCAGGTTCAGCATCAGCGCGCGGCCAATGCCGCGATGCTGCCAGGCATCGGCCACCGAGAGCGCAAATTCGCAGGTCTTGTTGTCTTCGCGCAGCACGTAGCGCGCGACGCCGATCTGGACTTCCTTGTCCTCCAGCATCAACGTGGCGATCAAGGCCATGTCGCGCGCGTAGTCGATGCGCGTGATTTTCTTCAGGCGTTCCGGCGATGTGAATGAGCCTGCGCTGAACAGCCGGTTGTAGCGGGTTTCCGCCGACCAGCTCTGGACGAATTCGGTCTCGATATCGAGATCCTCCGGCCGCATCGGCCGGATGCTGATCGCCTGGCCGAAAATCGGCGAATACGAGGACGTCAAACGCCTCAGCTGATCATCTTCCGGTTTGCTCGGCATGCTGTTCGGTATGCGCCCGCGACGCCGGCTGCGTGGCCGGATTACATGTTCGGGTAATTCGGCCCGCCGCCGCCTTCGGGGACGACCCAGTTGATGTTCTGCGTCGGATCCTTGATATCGCAGGTCTTGCAGTGCACGCAGTTCGCCGCATTGATCTGCAGCCTGTCGCTGCCGTCGTCGTTCTTGACGAATTCGTAGACGCCTGCCGGGCAGAAGCGCTGTTCCGGTCCGGCATAGAGCGCCAGGTTGACATTCACCGGGACGGCCGCGTCCTTCAGAGTAAGGTGGCAGAGCTGGTTTTCTTCGTGATTGACGTTGGACAGAAACAAGGAGGACAGCTTGTCGAAGGTGATCTTGCCGTCGGGCTTGGGATAGTCGATCTGCGGGCAGTCCGCGGCTTTCTTGAGCGCGGTATGGTCGTCATGATTGTGCAAGGTCCAGGGCGCCTTGCCGCGGAACAGGAAGGTGTCGAGCGCCGAGTATGCCAGCCCGCCCCACAAACCCCAGCGGAAAGACGGGCGGATGTTGCGCACGCGGTAGAGTTCATCCCAGATCCAGGTCGCGCGGATTTTTTCCGGATAGCTGGTGACTTCCTTCGTTCCCTCCTGCGCCAGCGCGTCGTACACGGCTTCGGCTGCGGTCATGCCCGATTTCATCGAGGTGTGGATGCCCTTGATCTTGGCGTTGTTGAGGAAGCCGGCGGTATCGCCGACCAGCACGCCGCCAGGGAAAGTAAGCTTGGGCAGCGACTGGAATCCGCCCTCGCTGATCGCGCGCGCGCCGTAGGATATGCGCCGCCCATCCTCGAAGTAACCGCGGATCGCCGGGTGCGTCTTGAAACGCTGGAACTCGTCGAACGGGCTCATCCAGGGGTTCTGGTAATCCAGTCCGACGACGAATCCGACCGCCACCTGATTATTCTCCAGATGGTACAGAAACGACCCGCCATAGGTCTGCCGGTCTACCGGCCAGCCGGTGGTATGGACGATCAGACCCGCTTGATGGCGCTCCGGCTTCACCTCCCACAGTTCCTTGATGCCGATGCCATAGGCCTGCGGGTCCACCCCCTCGCGCAAGTTGAATTTCTGCATCAGGCTCTTGGTGAGCGAGCCGCGGCAGCCTTCGGCGAATATCGTCTGTTTGGCATGCAATTCCATGCCGACCTGGTAATTCTCTGTGTGCTTGCCGTCCTTGCCTATACCCAGGTCGCCGGTGGCCACGCCCTTGACCGAGCCGTCCTCGTGATAGAGCACCTCGGCCGCGGCGAAGCCGGGGTAGATTTCCACGCCCAGGCCTTCGGCCTGCTGCCCCAGCCAGCGGCACAGATTGCCCAGGCTGATGATGTAATTGCCGTGGTTGTGCATCGTCGGCGGCGTCGGCAGCCTGATCGCGTGTTTTTCGGTGAGGAACAGGAAGCGGTCCTCCCCGGCAGGTGTATTCAGCGGCGCGCCCAGGGCTTTCCAGTCGGCCAGGAGTTCGTCCAGGGCGCGCGGTTCGAGCACTGCGCCGGAGAGAATGTGGGCGCCGATCTCCGAGCCTTTCTCGATCAGGCACACGTTGATCTCGCGGCCTTTTTCGGTGGCGAGCTGCTTCAGGCGTATGGCGCAGGCCAGCCCCGAGGGTCCGCCGCCGACGATCACCACATCGTATTCCATCGCTTCGCGTTGCATGTTACCCCCGGTTGTTTTGGTCGCGGTAGCGCGCGTTCAGCGGCGCGGCTCAGCCGCGTCCGCTGCAACAAGCGCCTGCGACCGTGCTTATTCGAGCGCAGGAGAATTATAATGCGACTCCCCGTTCCGCGACACCAATACGATGACCGCAACGAAACGCAAGCTGGTGCATACCGAAATCATGCCTATCCGCTGGGGCGACATGGATGCCATGGGGCACGTCAACAATACCATCTATTTCCGCTACATGGAGCAGGCGCGCATCTCCTGGTTCGAGGCCATAGGTGCGCGTTCCGGCATCAAGGGGCAGGGGCCGGTGATCGTCAACGCCAGCTGCACCTTCATCAAGCAGCTGGTGTATCCGGGCAACGTCGAGATCAAGACCTACGTCGGCGAGACGGGGCGCAGCAGCCTGCAGACTTACCTGGAACTGCGCCCCAGCTACGACCCTGAAAAAATTTACGCCGAGGGCGCGGCCAAGGTGGTCTGGGTGGAATACGCCAAGGAAAAATCGGTGCCCTTGCCCGACAGTATCCGCAAACTTATCGGAATCTGAGCCATGTCAGTTGAAAAACCGCTGTGGGAACCGAGCCAGGCGCGCATCGCCGGCGCCAATGTTACCGCCTTCGCGCGCGCGGCGATCCGCGAATGGAACCTTACATTCAACACCTATCCGGAGTTCTACCGCTGGACGGTCGACGAGCCGGAGCAGTTCTGGCAGTCGCTGTGGCAATACGCCGGGGTGAAAGCCAGCGCGCGCGGCGAGCGAGTGCTGGTGCACGGCGAACGCATGCCTGGCGCGCACTGGTTTCCCGATGCGCGCCTCAATTTTGCCGAGAACCTGCTGCGGCGGCGCGACCGGGCGGACGCGATGGTGTTCTGGGGCGAGGACAAGGCCGAGAGGCGCGTGTCGCACGCCCAGCTCCATGCGAGTGTCTCGCGCCTGGCGCAAGCGCTGCGCGCCGCCGGCGTACAGGCCGGTGACCGCGTCGTCGGCTATCTGCCGAACCTGCCCGAGGCGATCATCGCGATGCTGGCTGCCGCCAGCATCGGCGCCATCTGGTCGTCCTGCTCCCCCGACTTCGGCGTGCAGGGCGTGCTCGACCGCTTCGGCCAGATCGAGCCCAGGGTCCTGTTCGCGGCGGACGGCTACTGGTACAACGGCAAGGCGATCGACGCGCTGGCCAAAGTGGCCGACATCGCGCGGCGCCTGCCGACGCTCGAGCGCGTGGTGGTGGTGTCCTACCTCGCCGACAGCGCCGACGTGTCCGGCGTGCCCAAAGCCGAGCGCATGGACGATTTCATCGCGCCCTACGCCGGGCGCGACATCGAGTATGCGCAGCTGCCGTTCGATCACCCGCTGTACATCATGTACTCCTCAGGCACCACCGGCGTGCCCAAGTGCATCGTGCACGGCGCCGGCGGCACGCTGCTGCAGCACCTGAAGGAGCACCAGCTGCATTCCGACGTCAAGCCGGGCGACCGGCTGTTCTATTTCACCACCTGCGGCTGGATGATGTGGAACTGGCTTGCGTCGGGCCTGGCTTCGGGCGCGACGCTGCTGCTGTACGACGGCTCGCCGTTCATCAGGCGCGGGGCGATTCTGTTCGATTTCGCCGAGGCCGAAGGCATGACGCACTTCGGCACCTCGGCGAAGTTCATCGACGCGATCTGCAAGATCAACCTCAGGCCGCGCGAGACGCACGACCTGGCGAAACTGCGCGCGATCCTGTCCACCGGTTCGCCGCTGGCGCCGGAGAGCTTCGATTATGTCTACCGCGACATCAAGGCCGACGTATGCCTGTCGTCCATTTCCGGCGGCACCGACATCGTTTCGTGTTTCGTCCTGGGCAATCCCGTGCTGCCGGTGTATCGCGGCGAAATCCAGTGCCGCGGCCTGGGGATGAAGGTGGAGGTGTATGACGAACAGGGTAGGCCGGTGTCCGGGCGGAAAGGCGAACTCGTCTGCAGCCGGCCGTTCCCGTCGATGCCGATCGGCTTCTGGAACGATCCCGACGGCCGGCGCTACCACGAAGCGTACTTCGCCAAGTACCCCAACGTCTGGTGCCACGGCGATTACGTCGAGTTGACGGAACGCGGCGGCATGATCATCTACGGCCGATCGGACGCGGTGCTCAACCCGGGCGGCGTGCGCATCGGCACGGCCGAGATCTACCGGCAGGTGGAGCAGCTGGAGGAAGTGTTGGAGTCGCTGGTGATAGGCCAGGACTGGAACAAGGACGTCAGGGTGGTGCTGTTCGTCAAGCTGCGCGAGGACCTGACGCTGGACGACGCGCTGATCGACAAGATCAAGAACCAGATCCGCGCCAATACCACGCCGCGCCACGTGCCGGCCAAGGTGCTGCAGGTGACAGACATCCCGCGCACCAAGAGCGGCAAGATCGTGGAACTGGCGGTGCGCAATGTGGTGCATGGCGAAGCGGTGAAAAACGCCGAAGCGCTGGCCAACCCGGAAGCGCTGGAGCACTACGCCAACCGGGCGGAGTTGCAGAGCTGACCGAATACTGGCGCCGACCTTGCATTGCGATCTGTTTGGCGGTGATGCATCCAACCGGCTTATGGCAGGCCGGGCGGCCGCCCGAATTGCTGAAGTCCTTTATTGATGTGTCAACGCAATTCGTAAGAGCGGGCGCTCGGCATGACGATGGATCCGCATAGAACCATATATACGCTGCGGGATGAACGACTCGTTGGACGCGATTGAAAAATCAATCGACCACATGAATACCAAGACTGCGCCCAACACGCGCTACCGGACTCCCGCGATCTTGAACTGACCGTCAAGGTGTTCGGCCAGGTGCAGGCGCAAGATGCTGCGCTGAAACCGCGCCAGACGCGCGATAAGGGCAGGATTGGATTTGCCATCGTTCGGTGCCGGCGCTGTGCGACATCGACGGACACAGACACACAAAATACAAAGGCAAACATCAATGGAGATGCGAATATTCGGCCGGAGCGGGATGAATATTTCGATCCTGGGCTTCGGGTGCGGCGCGGTGGGCGGGCTGATGGTGCGGGGCGATCACGCCGACCAAGAGCGCGCAATCGGCCGGGCGCTCGATGCTGGCGTGAATTATTTCGATACCGCCGTGGCATACGGCAACGGCGAATCCGAAAAGAACCTCGGCCGCATACTCAATAAGCTCAAGCCCAGGGATGCCATCGTTGGGACGAAAGTGAGGCTGCCGCCCAATACGGGGCCGTCTGCCGAATTCATCACAAAGTCGCTGGAGGGAAGCTTGCAGCGGCTCGGACGGGAGCAGGTCGACATCCTCCATTTCCACGATCCCATCACGTCCGCCGGAGGCGGGAACACGCTGACTGCCCGGCAGCTGCTGGACCAGGTCGTGCCCGTTTTCGAGGCGCTGCGGCGGCAGGGCAAGGTACGGTTTCTCGGCATGACAGCGACCGGGGACGCTTCGGCTATGCAGCAGGTCATCGATGCAGGCGTCTTCGATTCCGCGCAGGTGATCTACAATATGCTCAATCCGTCGGCCGCAATCGCTTTGCCGCCCAATTATCCTGCGCAGGATTACGGCAAGCTGTTTGAGCACACGCAGGCTGCGGGCGTTGGCGTGATCGGCGTTCGTGTGCTGGCGGGTGGGGCGTTGTCGGGCTCTGTCGAGCGTCATGCGATCGCAAGTGCGGCGCCGGCCCCGATCGGCTCGGCTGCGAGCTATGAGGGCGACGTCAAGCGTGCGCAGCGGCTGGCGCCGCTCGTCAAGGAGGGATTCGCGGCAAGCCTCACCGAAGCCGCCACGCGCTTCTGTATCAGCCACCCCGCGATGGGGACGATCCTGGTGGGCGTGGCGACGCCACGGGAATTCGAGGATGCGCTCGCGGCCGTGATGAAAGGGCCGCTACCCAAGGCTGCGCTCGACCGCTTGGCAGCGTTGCGGCAGGGGTTTGTGGGGGAAGCGCGCTAGACGGACTCATATCGCGTCGCACGCGAACGAAGTCGCGACCACGGGCGGCAAGGTGCTCCCAAACTTCAAGACGGAGAGGTTCATCAAGGCCACGCGGGTACGGGTGCACATTCCGTTGAGTGGCAAGGCGATGGAATTCAATGCCAACGCGAAGTGCGTGGCCGGCTGTTGAGCATCGCGCATCCCGGAATGAGGCTCCGCTTCGGCGGGGCCTTTCATATCTGATGGGTGCACGATGAAGATCGAATACGCGCGATTGGCGGCCGGTTATCCTGAGACGCCAGGTTGCCTTTTGATAAACTCAGCCCTCATCGTACCGGCATTCCCGCCGGCACCGATACGCCCCGAAAGGATTTCCCCATGCTCGGACTGGTCAGCGCCTTATTTTCCATTCTCCTCATTTCCGCCTGCTCAATGACGCCAACCACACCCGCTGTCTCCGCTACTGCCGTTTCGCAATTAACGCCGACAGGCAAGCTGCGCGCCGCCATTAACTATGGCAACGCCGTACTGGCGAGGCGTGACGCTGCGACAGGGGAGGTGAGCGGCGTGTCCGTGGACCTGTCGCGCGAACTGGCCAAGCGCCTGGGCGTCGAACTTCAACTGCTTCCATTCGACGCGGCCAACAAGTCGGTCGAAGCCATCAAGAACAAGCAAGCAGATATCGCCTTTTTCGCCATTGACCCGCTGCGCGCGGCCGACACCGACTATACGGCCGCCTACGTGGTGATCGAGGGCACCTACGTCGTGCCGCAAGGCTCCAGCATCAAGAGCAACGCGGATGTCGACAAACCGGGCACGCGCATTGCAGTCGCGGCGAAAAGTGCCTACGATTTGTTCTTGACCCGCGAGATTAAGCAGGCCACGCTGGTGCGCACCGTCACATCGGCTGGTGTTGTAGACATGTTTGTTGAGAAGAATCTCGAAGTGGCCGCGGGTGTGAAGCAGCAACTCGAAAAGGACATGAAGCGCATTCCGGGACTGCGCATGCTGGACGGCCGATTTATGGAAATCAACCAAGCCATGGGCACCTCCAAGGGCCGCGACGAGGGCATCAAGTACATGCGTGCCTTTATCGAGGAAATGAAAGCGTCCGGCTTTGTCGCAAAGGCGTTGGAACGCCACAGCATCGACGGCGTCGCCGTCGCGCCACCCGGCGCATTATAACCGGGCACCCCCATTATCGGCTTCAGGCCGGCGCGCTAGGCGTGGTCAATCTGGACGACAAGGAAGTAGGGGGCGCCGAGATTACGAGCCGCGACGTAGCACCTAAGCTTTCCGTCGGCGGGCGCCACTGCGCCCCGGCGGCTGTCGGAAGACCAATCAAAATTGCGGCTGACGCTGGTGTAAGCGGATTCACTTTCCCTATTTCCCTCTTTGAGTGATATGCCGCCGTAATCAGCTGTGACGCCGCGGCGGCTCGGCGCTGTTGTCTCTTCGTCGCTCCACACGATGCACCGACAGTAGTCGGTAGGTTAGTCATTCGAGACTGCGGCTTATAGCGAACGGTGGCTTGCGCGAGTGTGGCGCCAAGGTAATCAGGGATCGCCGCGTGTGAGATGATGGCGGCCACAACACAAATGCGCCATGAGAGCAGCGATCACCTACCAGCTCAGAATCGACGTCAAGCGGCCAATTCGCCTACGCGTCGGGCGCCTCGGTCATTTCCTGTTTCCAGCGGGCCGGTATGTCTACACCGGCAGCGCCAAACGGAATCTCGAAGCGCGTATCGCCCGGCATCTGCGCAAGGAAAAAGCGTTACGCTGGCATATTGACTGGCTGCTGTCGGCGTCCGCGGTCAAGGTGACGGCAGTGACGCGCTCCGGCGAAGGCGAATGTGCCCTCAACCAAATGGTCGTTGGCAGGGTTGTCGTCCAGGGTTTTGGTGCTTCCGATTGCCGCAACGGCTGCGGCAGCCATTTGCGCTATCTTGGGGGAATCCGAACCTGACGGACGCATTGTTACCCGGTACCTGCGCGGAGAAATGCGCAAGCATGAAACCATTCCGGCGAAACACGGTCTATCGGGTTTCGTACAGGGAGACGGATCATGCTACGCAAGACATGTGCTGTTCTGGCCATGATGTTGGCTTTCGCGGGCGCCCATGCAGACGGGCAATGGAAACAGGGAACCCGCTACACGATGCTCAAGGCGCCTCAGCCGGTGACCAGCCCCGGGAAGGTGGAGGTAATCGAATTCTTCTGGTATGGCTGTCCGCATTGCAACTCGATTGAACCGTTCGTAGAGGCATGGGCAGCAAAACTGCCGCGCGACGTGGCGTTGCGCCGCGAGCACGTGGTTTGGGCGGGCCGCCCCGACATTGAAGCGCACGCGCGCATATTCCTGGTGCTGAAGAACATGGGCCTGGATGCGAAATACCAGCAGGCCGTGTTCGACGCGACCTTCAAGGAAAATCTCGATATGCGCCGAAAGGAAGTCGTCTTCGAGTGGGCGGGTAAGCATGGACTGGACAGGACGAAATTTGTTTCACTCTATGATTCATTTGCCGTCAGCAGCCAGCTCGAGCAGTTGCGCCAGTTGGCCAAGACTTATAACGTGGAAGACGTGCCTAACATAATCGTCAACGGCAAGTGGGTTACTTCTCCCGCTCATGTTGGCAAGGAAGACGGCACCACGCTGCAGGTGGTCGATGAACTGATTGCGCAGGAGCGCAGTCAGGCTGCTCTGAAGAAGAAAAAATAGCCGATTTGATATGACAGCGTCTAGGGCCGCCGCGGCGCCAGATCCGGCTCGCCGCAACGGCGCAGGATTTCGGCGCGCGCCGCGTCGCGCAGCGCCACCGCGGCGTTCCAGTCGCTGCCTAGCGGCACGATCGGGGCGGCGATGGTGACGACGACCGCGCCGCGCCGCGCGAACCAGCTGCCGTCGCGCAGCACCGAGCGAGCGCCGCGGATAGTGACCGGTGCGAGCGGCACCCCTGTCTGCGCGGCGACCACGAAGGCGCCCATGCGAAACGGCAGCAGTCCCGCGCTCCGGGTGAAGGTTCCTTCGGCGAAAAAGACCGGCGCGCGCCCGGCGCGCACCGACTCGGCCAGGCGCGAGGTGTCCTCCACGCCTTGCTTGACGTCGCTGCGCTCGACGAAATCGGTGCCGATGGAGCGCAAGAACAGCCGCGGCAGCAGCGACTGGCTCAACTCGCGTTTCGCGGCGAAGCTGTAGCCTCGCTCGGACAAGGCTGCGAGCAGGATGATGCCATCGAGATAGCTTGCATGGTTGGCGGCCATGACGAAGGGGCCGGAAGGCGGAATGTGCTCGAGTCCGTGCACCACCAGCGGCAGGCGGCACAATCGCAGAAATGCGTTGGCGAGGACGCGGTTTATCCGCCATCCCCGGGCGGGATTGTGAATCAGCGCGGCAGACGCGAGCGCTGGCACGGCGAGCGCAACGAACATCAACCAGACCCAGGCCGAATACGCCAAGCCGGACAGGGCGCGCAACTGCCGGCGCAGCTCGGGTACGAGGCTCGCGCGGGTGAGGCGTACAAGTTGCAGCCAGACCGGCGCCGGCTGGGCGCTGCTGCCGCCGCTCTCGTAGTACTCGCGGCTGGCGGCGCGCCGGATCTTGCCGCTGGAAGTTTTCAGCACCGTGTGCGGCGGTGCCAGCACGACGTCGTCTGCAGGCAGGCCGATCAGATCGACCGCGCGCTCGTTGATGCTCCGGCGCAAAGCTTCCAGCGCATCGGCTCCGGTTTCACGCGTTTCCGCGAGCACGACGACACGCTCGGTGCCGCTCGCGGGGTCGATGCTGCCGAACACTGCGACGCAGCCCTTGCGTATGCCGGGCAGCGCGCCTACCGCCTGCTCCAGCTCGTAGGGGTAGAGATTGCGGCCGCCGCGGATGATGATGTCCTTGGCCCGGCCGCTGAGATAGAGTTCGCCGTCGGCGAGATAGGCGAGGTCGCCCGTGTCCAGCCATGTCCCGGCAAAGAGCTTCTTCGTCTGTTCGGGATTGCGGAAATAGCCGCTGGTCGCGGACGGTCCTTTGAACTGCAGCCGGCCTTCATGGCGATCCGCCAGTTCCACGCCGGCCGAGTCGACGACGCGCATGTAATGCGCCGAAATGACGCGGCCGCAGCAGGGCAGTTCGAGCGCATTCTCGTCCGCTTGGTCCGCCGGCCGCGCTTCGCCCTGATTCTGGAACGCCGCGCGCTCGATCCGGTCGATGCGATAGTGCGTGCCGGGCGCGGGGAAGGCGAGCCCGACCGAAGCCTCGGCGAGCCCGTAGACCGGCTGCAGCGCGTTCGCGGAGAGACCGTGGCGCGCGAAGCGCCGCTCGAATGCGGCGAGCGTGTCCGGGCTCACCGGCTCGGCGCCGTTGAAGGCGTAGCGCCAGCAGGACAGGTCCAGGCCGTCGAGCTCGGCGTCTTCGATGCGCTTCAGGCAAAGCTCGTAGGAAAAATTCGGGCCGCCCGAAAGGGTGCCGCGGTGGCGGTGTATCGCCCACAACCAGCGGCTGGGGTGCGACAGGAAGGCGAGCGGCGACATCAGCAC
>Ga0182021_10009147_pt1 | contig 11727 bp, 11 predicted proteins | sample 612E3MmetaG_FD_120493 | JGI IMG/M metagenome (GOLD analysis project Ga0182021, IMG submission 120493) | Permafrost microbial communities from Stordalen Mire, Sweden - 612E3M metaG (Illumina Assembly) | ecosystem: Environmental > Terrestrial > Soil > Wetlands > Permafrost | place: Sweden...
ATTGAAACTCGGGGCCGACAAAGACGGCAAGCTGATCGCAATGGAGAGCGACTGGACGATAGACCACGGACCATACTCCGAGTTTGGAGATTTACTTACCGTCCGGCAGGCCCAGTTCATCGGAGCCGGTTACAACATAGCCAACATCCGTGGAAAAGGACGCACTGTATGCACCAACCATGCGTGGGGTTCAGCGTTCCGCGCCTACGGTTCCCCTCAAGCTTTTTTGGCTTCAGAAAGTCTGATGGATGAACTGGCCGAAAAGATTGGAATCGATCCGTTTGAATTACGATACAAGAATATTTATCGCCCTGGCGACACGACACCCAACGGATGTCAACCGGATGTTTATTGTCTGGAGCCGATGTTTGATACGCTACGTCCTCTCTATGAAGATGCTAAAAAACGCTGTAAGGAGCTGTCCACGCCTGATAAAAAGCGCGGGGTTGGTATCTCCCTCGGCATCTACGGCTGCGGTCTTGACGGTCCGGACGGTTCGGAAGCTGCTGTAGAATTGACTTCAGACGGTGTCCTCGTGCTTGATGCATGGGAGGATCACGGTCAGGGTGCAGACCTCGGTACGCTTACATTTGCTCATGAGACGCTCAAGCCGCTCGGCCTGACGCCGGACCAGATCAAACTGCATATGAATGATACGGCCACATGTCCAAACAGCGGCCCTGCTGGCGGAAGCCGCAGCAATGTCATGTGCGGCAATGCGTTAAAGGTTTCCTGCGAAATGCTGCTTAATGCGATGCGCAAACCTGACGGCTCATACAGAACTTTTAACGAGATGGTGACGGAGAAGATCCCACTTCGGTACAACGGCAAATGGGCGGCGGCGGCATGTACCGCATGCAGCAGTGAAACGGGCCAGGGCAACCCGTTCCCGGTCTACATGTACGAGTTATTCATGCCGGAAGTCGAAGTCGACATGAAGACTGGCAAGGCTACTGTGGTCAAATTCACTACCGTCGCCGATCTGGGTACAATCATCAACAAGGCAACAGTCGATGGTCAGATATACGGCGGCATAGCTCAGGGTATCGGCCTTGCCCTCAGTGAAGACTTCGAAGATCTCAAGAAACACACGACGTTGGCGAGTTGTGGGTTGCCCTATACAAAGGATATCCCGGACGATATCCAGATAATCTATAACGTAACGCCGCGGCCGTTGGGTCCATACGGTGCTGCCGGAGTCGGCGAGGCGCCCCTTACATCTCCGCATGCGGCCATATTGAATGCCGTATACAACGCCTGTGGCGCACGCATCACCAGCGTTCCAGCGAGGCCTGAGGTGATCAAAGCGGCTTTGGATGCAAAGAAGAAGTAGTAATAATATTAGATGAGACGATAAAGTAAAAGCCTAAAACGGACTGCCAAACTCGTGTGAAGTCCGTTTTAGGTTTCCTTTATTTTCGCGCAAGCTGGCTTTTCAGAGAATTAATCAGGCAGGAGATCCACATGGACCACGACCACGCACGGGAACGCGAGATGCAATGCATCCAAGAATGGCCGCCTGCATGCACCGCCACATGCCCGGTACATGTGGATGCCAGAGGCATGATAGCCTCCATTGTCAAAGGTGACTATGCAGCGGCATTTGCAATTTTTCATAAGGCTGTCCCCTTCCCCAGCATCATCAGCAGGATATGCAACCATCCCTGTCAGGTTGCGTGCAAGCGCATCGAGGTTGGCGAGGCCATAATGATCAATGCCCTGGAGAAGGCGTGTGCGGATTACAGCGAGAGGCCTGCGAGAAAGAAGAGTTTTGTATCCAAAAAGGATAAACGGGTCGCAGTTATCGGCGCGGGGCTAAGCGGGCTCACTGCTGCCTTTGATCTGGCGTCGAAAGGATACATGATCGAAATTTTTGAGGCAAAAGAGAGGATCGGCGGCCGTGTGAGGGATTCGGACGAGCGTATCTTATCTCGGCAGGCAATAGATGACGATCTTTCTGTTTTGGAGATAGTAGGGGTTACGATTCATTGCAACAGCCAGGTAAGCAATAATGGAGGAATCCCGTTTGGCTCTATTCTTGAGGGATTCGACGCGATCTATCTCGGGCCAGGACCGGTTAGCATTGAAAGTCTAAGGCTGGACCTGGCGCTCAATCCGGATGGCCATATCGAAATAGCTCCGACAACCTATGCAACCAGCGATAACAAGGTATTCTCAGGTGGCAGCCATCGTTACAGTCCTTCCCGGTATTCACCGATTTCATCGATGTCGGATGGAAGGTTAGCTGCAGTTTCGATAGACCGTTTTCTGCAGGGGGCGTCTCTGACCGCTGGACGTGACCTTGAAGGTTCATATAAGACGAAGTTGTACACCAGCACAAAAGGGATAGAACCCTTGCATGCGGTACCAATGGCTGATCGGACAAAGGGGTATACCCAGGAAGAAGCAGCGAACGAAGCCCGGCGCTGCCTTAATTGCCAGTGTTTAGAGTGCGTGAAGGTATGCGAGTATCTGGCCCATTATGGCTCTTACCCTAAAAGGTACGTTCGCGAGATCTACAATAATGATTCAATTATCATGGGGATGCACCAGTCCAATTGCATGGTTAATACATGCGCTCTTTGCAGTCTATGCGAAACGGTATGCCCGGTGTCTCTGAATATGGCAGACATCTGTCTGGATGCAAGACAGAGCATGGTAAAGAAAGGGAAGATGCCGCCTTCGGCCCACGATTTTGCACTACGGGATATGGCATTCAGCAACAGCGAAGCTTTTCTCCTATCACGACATCAGCCCGGTTTCTCCACGAGCAAATCGATCTTCTATCCAGGATGCCAGTTGAGTGCTTCATCGCCAGGCCAAGTAGCAAAGGCATATGGCTATCTACGGCAAAACATCAGTGGCGGTGTCGGGCTTATGCTCGGATGTTGTGGCGCTCCTGCGGAATGGGCGGGCGAAAAGGATCTGATGGAAAAGACCATGGGAGCTTTTGCTAAAGAATGGAGACAAATGGGATCTCCGCGGATAATCACTGCATGTTCCAGCTGTTACCGCGTGTTTAAAGACTTTCTGAAGGATGCCGAAGTGGAAACGCTGTGGTCTATCCTGGCCGTGCACCAGCTACCTCAGTCCGAACAAAAGACGATGTCTAAGGAGTTTGCTGTTCACGACACCTGTTCCACCAGATACGATGAATCGATACAGGACAATATCCGCTGCATTCTCGGTAAGCTTGGTGTGCAAGTGACAGAACTAAACGATAATCGTCATCTGACGACCTGTTGCAGTTACGGAGGTTTGATGTCGTTCGCCAATTCGGAGGTCGCGGAGAAGGTTGTCAGGCGCAGGATCGGGGAGAGTGACATCGACTATGTAACGTATTGCGCCATGTGCCGTGATAATTTTTCGGCCAGGGGAAAGCGTGCGCTGCACATTCTAGATTTGATCTGGGCGCCTGATGAGAGAGATCCTGCCGCAAGGAAAGGGCCCGGCTTTTCAGATCGCCATGAGAACAGGGCCAAACTGAAGACGCAGCTCTTGAGGGAAGTATGGGAGGAAAAAGTGGCTGACGAGGAAAAAGCTTTAGAACTCTATATCGATACGGAAATGCGAGTACTGATGGAAAAAAGAATGATCCTGGCCGAAGACGTGCAAAAAGTCATAAGCCACGCCGAAAGTACGGGTGAGAAAATCATCGACTCTGCGACGGGGCATCTCATAGCGCACTATAAGCCGGTGAGCGTGACTTATTGGGTGGAATACGCGACACATGGTTCCGGGTTTACTATCCATAATACGTACAGTCACAGAATGGAATTGATAGAAGGAACGACAAAATGAGTGGAGAAAAGAATCTGTTGCCCGAACCGAAATTGACTTGTGAAAAATGCAAGATACAGATGTCACTTGGTAAAGTGACTGTTTCATACCTTGGAAGTGAATTTCCCATCGAATTGTTAAGATGTCCGAGTTGCGGCACAGTATTCGTGCCTGAGGAACTGGCTACCGGAAAGATGCTGCAAGTTGAACAGGCACTTGAAGATAAATGATGCATGATCTTCATGTTGGGCCGACAGCCGAGGGATTGCGCCCGGGTGGATTGACGCTGACAGCCAGAGCCGCAAAATACTGCTCATTCAGGACAGGTGCACGAGTGGCTGATGTTGGATGCGGAGCCGGTGCCAGCATTGAGTTTCTTCAGGACGCATCTGGTCTCAGTGCTGTTGGTATCGACCCGGATATTATGTCATTAAGGCTCGGGATGTCACGTAATCCCGCCTTACCTCTAGTCCACGGGAAGGCTGAGGCGCTACCTTTTGCATCAGCTTCATTAGAAGGCATTTTTGCGGAATGCAGCCTGTCGGTGATTACGGATAAGGACCGTGCATTGGCCGAATTCAGTCGAGCATTATGTCGGACTGGCGGGCTTGTCGTTACAGATGTTTACGCCAGGGACACAGGTGCCATTAGCTCGATCAATGACCTGGCGCTTCCGTTCTGCATATCGGGCATTATGACAAAGGAGAGCCTGTCTGACAGCTTGAGTCAAAACGGCTTTGTTGTTGAGCTATGGGAAGACCATTCTTATGTGCTGAAGGAATTTATCATTCAATTAATAATGGAATATGGCTCAACGCAGGTTTTTTGTGGCCGCCACGATACGAATACAGCCGACCAGCAACTAAACATGGCAGCCTTAAAAAAGGCATGTGTGGGCTATTTTCTCCTGGTCGCCCGCAAAGAGACTTAGCAGCGTAAGAAAGGATGGTGTGTAATGACCGACGAACTTATTCGGATGATGGAGTTGTCGCAGCAGGGTTTCTACTGCAGCCAGATCATGATAATTATGGCACTGGAAGCACAAGGCAAGAGCAACCCGGACCTGGTACGGGCCATGTCGGGGCTGCTCGGCGGGATTGGCTTTTGCGGAAAGACTTGCGGAACTCTTACAGGCGGTGCCTGTCTCATCGGCCTCTACGCCGGAAAAGGGACAGCCGAGGAACAGCCGGATAGCCGCCTCTATCTTATGATGAGCGAACTTGTTGAATGGTTTGAAAAGGAATATTCATCGACGTACGGTGGTATAAATTGTTCGGATATTTTGCAGGACGATCCCCATAACAAGCTGTCGCGGTGTCCTCAAATGATTACCGCAACGGTCAGGAAGGTGAAGGAAATATTAGCTGCAAATAATTATGATTTCGGGCAGGCCCGCTGAACAAAGTTGTTGAGGGAGATTTAATGAAACAAATATTCCGCGAGATGGCCGGGTTGCTACAGAACGAAGAAAGCTTTGTCGTAGCTACCGTTTTTGATCAGTCAGGATCTGCGCCACGCACTTCGGGGGCAAAAATGTTGGTCATGACGGACGGTACTACCTCGGGTACTATCGGCGGCGGGCGTCTCGAAGCTGATGCGATACAGGCAGCACGGAAGGCATTGCTTTCGGGACAACCCTTGATATGGTCATTTGAACTTACCGGTGAAGACGCTGCCAGCATGGACATGATCTGCGGCGGGGAAGGTAAGGTGTTGCTGGATTTTATCGATGGTACGGATGAGCCTAACCGGATCATTTACGAAGAGGCGGCAGCGATCATGGAAACGAAGGGGAAGGGATGGCTGATTACTACGATGGGCAACGGCCAAAACTTTGATACTACTCGATGTTTGATAAAACGGGATGGGGCCCTGATCGGAAGATTTAGCGGAGAACCGCAACTGCTGTCAAGACTCACGTCCGGGACTGCAAGCATGTCGATCCACTCGGAAGTTATAGACAACTGGCGGTGTCTCATCGAACCGCTGAGAAACTCCGGGACCGTCTATATCTTCGGTGCCGGCCATGTATCACAGCAGATCGCCCCTTTGAGCGAAACAGTCGGTTTTAAAACCGTGGTTCTCGACGATCGAGCCGAATATGCCAGCGAAAAGAGATTCCCGTCGTCGTCGAAAATTATTCTTCTGGAATCTTTCGACCACCTTCCGGAGCTTGCCATTGACGAGGACGGATATATAGTAATTGTTACACGAGGCCATCTCCACGATAAGACGATTCTAGCCCAGGCATTGAAGACAAAGGCCGGATATATCGGGATGATTGGGAGCAGGAGGAAGCGTGACAAGATATTTGAAGTGCTGACAGGCGAGGGCTTCGGCAAACAGGATTTTGAGCGGGTCTATTCTCCAATCGGTACTGCCATAGAGGCTGAGACGCCGGAGGAGCTGGCGGTGAGTATTGTCGGTGAATTAATCAAGGTGAGGGCGGAAAAGGGACAATGCCTGTAGAAAATCATTTGGCCGCCGTCATACTGGCCGCGGGTCATTCGTCCCGGATGTCAGATTTCAAACCTCTGTTGCCATTGGGTCACTCTACTGTAATTGAAACTGCGCTGAGTACGTTCCTGAATGCCAATATCAAAGATATAACTGTTATCCTCGGCCACAGGGCCGATGATTTGAAACCGGTGCTCGACCGCTCTAATATACACTTGATATACAATGGCCGATATGATGACGGGATGTACTCGTCAGTCATATCGGCCATCTCGGAACTGTCATTGAGGACTGCGGTGAAAGGCGTTTTCTTGCTGCCGGCTGATATGCCTCTTGTAAGGAGCCTCACTATAGAAAAAATTGCGATAGCCTATAGTAGATGCGGATCGCATATCTTCTATCCTACCTATCTGAAACAACGCGGGCATCCTCCACTTATTCTGTCGGAATTGTTCCCAGATATACTCGCCTGGAAAGGGACCGGCGGCTTGCAATCCTTTCTCGAGCAGCACGAAGAGCAGGCATGCGAAGTCGAGGTACAGGATGATGGGATCCTGATGGATAGCGACACGCCTGAGGACTATGCAGAAATTTGCCGTGTTTTTGGACAGCGTGATGAATGAACGTGATGAAAGGGTTATAGGTATTACAGAAAGCCTTTGCCCGGTGTGTTTAGATCGCATACCGGCAAGACGGATTGTTGTCGATGAAGATGTATATTTGGATAAAACCTGCCGGAACCATGGAAATTTCAGGACAATAATTTGGCGTGGGCGACCGTCCTACGAGTCCTGGTCTGTGCCGAAACTCCCATCCCGGCCGCCTGTGTGTGGTACGAATGTGGAACGCGGGTGTCCCTTTGACTGCGGCTTGTGTCCTGAACATCGTCAGCACACGTGCTGTGTGCTCTTGGAAATAACCCAGCGATGCAACTTGAATTGCCCTGTCTGTTTTGCAAGGGCGGGCGGTGATTCGCATGATCCTGACATCCGAACAATTGAAAGTTGGTACAGACTACTGATGGAAAGCGGGGGGCCATACAATATACAGTTGTCGGGAGGCGAACCGACGCTGCGGGACGACATTCCTGAGATAATTTCATTAGGTCGTTCTCTGGGCTACAGTTTCTTCCAGCTGAACACGAATGGCCTGAGACTGGCCAAAGATAACGGCTATGCCCGTAGCCTTAAAGAAGCTGGGCTCAACTGTGTATTTCTCCAGTTTGACGGGACAAACGATGAGATTTACAGGAAAATTCGCGGTGACGGGTTGCTGAGAGTAAAGGAGTCGGCGATTCTAAATTGTGGTAAGCATAATCTGGGCGTCGTCCTCGTACCGACTTTGATGCCCGGGGTCAACACCGATGATATCGGCAAGATCATCGAGTTTGCGGTCGGGATGATGCCGACGGTAAGGGGGGTCCATTTTCAGCCTGTCAGCTATTTCGGCCGGTATGACTCGGAACCCACAGATTCCGGCAGGCTTACGGTTCCCGAAGTAATTACCAAAATTGAGCGACAAACCGGCGGAAGATTGAAAGTAAAAGATTTCCATTCGCCATCAGCCGAAAATGCCTATTGCTCCTTCAGCGGTAATTTCGTCTTGATGTCGGACGGAGAGTTGAAGACGTGGAGGAAGGAAGGTAACAGCTGCTGCTGTTCACCGCAGGTTGCAGCAGACGGAGCCAAGAAGTCTCAGTTTTTCGTTGCCAGGAAATGGTCAGCAAGTGCGGATAATGATGTGGCTGATAAGATAGATTGTGGAAGCTTCATGAAGGTCGACAGTCTTGATGCCTTCCTGGAGCGGGTCGAAAAGTTTTCACTCTGCGTATCTGGTATGGCATTCCAGGATGCTTGGAATATCGACCTTGAGCGTCTGCGCGAATGCTTCATTCATGTGGTCAGTCCCGACAACAGGATTATACCTTTCTGCGCGTTCAACCTGACCGGTGCAGACGGCAAATCTCTTTATCGTTCGCAGAGTGCCCATCTGTGATATGGTAAGCACGATGATGATTAAAAAGACGCCATTGGATGCTTGGATCTCGGGTAAGATGAGCGCCGAAAAGCGGAAACTGACCAGGCAGGCGATCGAATTATATCAGTTGCAAAAGCTGCGCGAGACTATCAGGCTGGCGTATAGCCGGAGCCCATTTTATCGAAATTCCTTGAAAGGTATTGCTGAGGAGGAAATTACCGGCCTGTCGGACTTGATGAGCTTTCCGTTTACGACAGCAGAGGATATAAGGGAACACTCTCTTCAGTTACTTTGTGTATCGCAGGATGAAATCGGCAGGGTGGTAACGCTGGAAACCTCGGGTACTACCGGCAAGTCAAAACGCATCTATTTCACTCCTTCCGACCAGGAACTGACCATTGATTTTTTTCAGCAGGGGATGTCCACATTGGCTGAAGCGGGAGACAGAGTGATGATCCTGTTGCCGTGCGAACGTGAAGGGAGTGTCGGCGATTTGCTTGCGGCCGCTCTTGCCCGTTTGGGCGTCACACCCGTGCGGCAAGGTATTGTGCGAAACATCCCGGAAACATTAAATATCATGCGCAAGAATAATGTAAATTCCCTGGTTGGAATTCCAGTGCAAGTGCTTGCGCTGGCGAGATATGCCGATGCTGCGGGCATCCCAATCAATCTAAAGAGCGTGCTGCTGAGTACCGATTATATACCCGCTGTCATTGTACACGAGATGGAACACTTATGTGGATGTCGGATATTTGAGCATTACGGCATGACCGAGATGGGGTTGGGTGGAGGGGTGGAGTGTGAAGCTCATTCCGGATATCATTTACGTGAGTCGGATTTATTTTTTGAGATCGTCGATAGCACAGGAAATCTCGTGCCGGAAGGACAGGAAGGTGAGGTAGTGTTTACTACTCTGACAAGGCAGGGAATGCCGCTGATCCGATACCGTACAGGAGATGTTTCCCGCTTCCTTCCTGGACCATGCAAGTGTGGTACGGTTATTCGGCGGCTGGATCGAATAACGAGAAGAAAAAACAACTGGGTATCTTTAAGTGAAAATCAACATTTCAATATGTCAGACCTCGATGAAACTATATTTGCAATGCCTGGAGTGATCGACTTTACAGCGTCAGTAGATAATGCTCGAAAAGTGACACTCCTGAATATTGAAGCTGTGACTGTAGACCGGCCTGATCAGGTTATCGAATCTGCGCTTGCTGGGGCTCTGGATGCAGTGGAACCAATCTGCGAGACACGCAGGGACGGCAAGTTGAAGGTGATCGTCAAGACTACACAATGTGACGGCACTCTTTCCACAGGAACAGGGAAAAGAAAGATAATGGAGTCCTTTTAAGACAGATGGAGACGCGGACGGTGTTTTTGATAAGGCATGGGAGGATTCAAACACAGGATGACGACAAACGGTATATTGGGCAAATTGATTTACCGTTGGATGAAGAAGGCATAAGACAATCTGTTTGCTTGCAAAAAAGACTTGCCGGCGAGGATATCAGCACAATATATTCCAGTGATCTTTCACGCACACGGAAAACGGCGGAGATAATTGCCGCAGACAGGAGTATCAGGATTATCATTAGAAAAGATTTGAGAGAAATCAGCCTGGGTGAGTGGGAGGGTTGTACGTTTATCGATATAGAGCGTAGTTTCCCAGCCGAATTTAAAGCCCGGGGCGAGGATATTGCAAATTATCGGGTGCCCGGAGGAGAGAGCTTCGCAGAATGCGGGCAACGAGTGGTAAAGGCATTCGATGATATTTTGAGATCTTCGAGCGGAAATATTCTCATCGTCGGACATGCTGGCGTCAACCGATTGATACTATGCAATGTATTGGGAATACCGCCCATCAACTTATTTAGGATAAACCAGGACTATGGTTGTCTGAACATCATCAAATGCCGAAACACCAATAGACGGGTTGAGTTAACTAACGACACGATAAGCAACTACCATAGCTATTTCTGAACACCCTTCTTTCTACTAATCGATCAGGATATTCAAGGGCAGACATCAGAATTTAATGATTCCAGATTTCAGGTAATTACTTATCGAAGGGTTCATCCCGCTCTGACGGGATTCCCAATGCCTCGGATTTACCTTGGCGCGATGATACATTTTTTCGAAATCACCAACTTTCTGGTACTGGCGACACGAATGGTTAGGAGTAGCACCAATGTTTTTCCGGAGAAGAGCGCCAGTATTGAATTCGTGAAGAAAGCTTGTGTAATTAGCCGTATCCCTGCAGCAATGATAACGACATGCTACCTCGGTCGTCAAAGTTCCGGCAGCGACGGAGGTTACGAACGGCAATCATCATACCTCAAGAATTTTTTGAAATCTAGACTTCAGGATGGAACCTAGATTGCTCATCGAAGCAGATCGCTGTTTGTTACAGGATGGAAATCACCAGGTAATGTTATGGATCGGAGTCGATACCTCTCCTATTGGGGTGGTAGGTTTGCTCCGGAATCCATGGCAGGAATAGTCCGGGAAATGCAACCTGCAATATTAATGCGTTCAGCTTACGCTATTTCCTAAGAGGACCCGCAATATATGCACAAAAAATGAAGTAATACTCCCACCAGAATATCACTTGTTAGAGCGCATATCTTAATTAACCAACCTTGACACAGCAGGAGCGTAATGATAATAGATAAACATAGGATAATCTACCCAACGTCTTCCAAGGGGGAAAACAATGAATTCCATAGATGATCTGCGCTCATGTTACACAAGACGTCATTTTCTAAGTGCCAGTCTCAGCATTGCTTCTGCAGGAGCCTTATCGCTATTGTTTTCTAATGATGTTACTGCTGATAGTAAACTACCAGACTCACAATTGCACACATACAATGGCGGCACTGATCCTTATCCGATACCTTGGCTTGATAAGAACGGCAATCATAACCAGCCAGCAGGGCCGCAATTGGAACCTTCTCACATCTATCATTTCAAAGGGCGAGTCGCCCGTTGTGCGGGGTTTGTTGGGATGGGCACTGACAATAAAGGCAACCGAATTGCGTTCGGCACACCCACAACGGATTACGGATATATGCAGGGAGAATACTTTGCTGGACGCACGCCACATACGGGAACATTCACTCATATATGACTCACCTTGTTTCAGGGGCAGGCTGCTCCTGAAAACCAAATTCACGATTTTCACCCTCCTATTTCCCCCTCAGGGTTATATTGGGTAGTTCCAGTGCCTCAAGGTGGACTTATCATCAGTCCTGACAGGCAGACAGCAACACTTGAGATGAATAATGTTGCTGTTGTTGATCAACCTAAGTGGCCAGCCCTCGACGCAGTGGGAATACTAGCTATTATGAGTTTCAAGCTGATATGGAAGGCGACGGATGAGAAAATAACTTATGACGATCCACAGAAACAATTCCGTGTAGAAGGCTATCGCGCCTCAGCACAGCTTGAGGCACAAGTAAAAGTTCCCTCAATAGGCTTTTCGTGGAAATCTGATCCCCTATCAGACTCTAA
>Ga0182021_10009148_pt1 | contig 11726 bp, 13 predicted proteins | sample 612E3MmetaG_FD_120493 | JGI IMG/M metagenome (GOLD analysis project Ga0182021, IMG submission 120493) | Permafrost microbial communities from Stordalen Mire, Sweden - 612E3M metaG (Illumina Assembly) | ecosystem: Environmental > Terrestrial > Soil > Wetlands > Permafrost | place: Sweden...
CTTTTGCTTTTTCCGTTGCTGCCTTCATGTCGGTGTGTACCCATGAAACATCCTCGCGGATGTTCACCATCTGGAAATAATAAGGATTGAGTCCACCTTTTTCCACTGCCGTACGGAATGTGTGCTCGTGCAGCAGCGGTGAGCACGATGCGACGATAATGCGATTGAGCGCATGTTCCTTAATATCTTTCTGAATGAGTTCCTGTCCCGGATCCGAGCACATATATTTATACTCGCAGGAGACAACAACGCCAGAGAGAGATTTTATATACTCGGCAACCGCTTTCACATCTACGATGCTGGCGATATTGTGTCCGCAATGACAGATATAGAATCCGATGCGGACTGTTCCATTATGTCCATTACCATGCATTGACCATCTCTCCTTTTGGATGCGTGATCTGTTTGAGCGAAGGCATTTTGAAGAGCCGGTGCATTCCAAGTTCCTTTTCCGACAAACCAAGCGCTACACCCATGAGTTGAGTGAAGAATGCGATAGGCATATTGATCTCCTCATCAAACTTACGGTTGATTCGCTCTTGATAACATTCGAGGTTGTGCTGGCATAACGGGCAACACGTGAGCATGATGTCAGCTCCTCGTTTTTCCGCCTCTTTGAGAAGCAGACGATTCAATCGCAAACCGGCTTCCTGAATGGTTCCCGTTAAACTACCTCCGCAGCATCGCGTCTTCAAGGGCCAGTCCACATGCTCGGCACCGAGAGCATTCACCAGCCGATCCATTGTCTCAGGATAATGGGAGTGATCGAATGTCTTAAATGGGCGAACCATTTGGCATCCATAATAACTCGCTACTTTCAATCCCTTCAATGGATATTTGACATGTTTCGAGATGTTCTCCAGTCCATAATCGTTCACAAAAACGTCAAGTGGATGACGCACATTCACGCGGCCATGGTAATGAAGTCCCGCTTTATCCAGTGTTGAATTGATCTTCTCACGGACATGCGGATAGCTTTCGAGATAACGCTCAGTTTTTAGAAGCACGAGGAAACATGCACTGCATGGTGCAATAAGATTAATTGTGCTATCCGAAGATTGCAATTCTGCAAGAGCAAGATTACGAGCTGCGAGTGCAAATGCATCTGTCTCATCTATAGAAACATAGGATGTTGCACCACAGCAGTTCCAATCGCTTAATTCTTCAAAAGGGATATCCAACGCTTTCAAGACGGCAAGAAGTGATTCTTCGTATGCACGTCCGGTGCTGCGGAGCGAACATCCGGGATAATAAAGATACCTCATAACGGCGCCTCTTTTTTCTTATGTTCAAGTATTGTGTGGAGTTGGTCGCGACGCTTCACGTGTTCCCTGCCGATCGTGAGGCGGCCGCGAAGAAAGAGTTTGAGCCCAAGGATCGCTTCTCTCAACATGATAAAAGGATTCGTGCGTACATACAGACTGACGAGCAGCCAGCTTTCTGTATTGCGCCCATCTTTGAGTACACGCTTGTAAAACTCCTGCGCAAGAATGGGTATAGGAAGCCGCTTTGGGTGGAAACCCATTTGAATCGCTTCGCGCTTGAGTGTGTACATAACATCAGTAATATGAATTTGCCGCGGGCATTGGACATAACACGAATAGCATGATGCACAGAGCCAAATCGTAAGCGAATTGAGAACTTCTTCTTTGAATCCTTCGCGTGTCATCGCGATGATTTTCCGAGGCGTGTAATCCATGTAATGCGCAAGCGGACATGTGGCGCTGCATGTACCACATTGAATACAACTCAATAATTTCTGACCGTACGCTCTATCGGCAACACGCTCACCAAAATTAAGGTCAAGTTCCGATTCAAACTTGATCCGCCGAATAACACGCTTCATCTTCTCGATTTTGTGTGATTCTTCTTCCGAGCGAACCGATGTTGGGGTGGGAAGGTGCATTCATTCCTCCTGCATTGCAATGGTTAAATTCTTTCAAAGCAATTTCATATCTTTTTCAATCTGTTCAACAATTTTATAAGCGGCTCGTTGTACAGAAAGCGAAATTGTCGTTCCTGCATCGAAATTTTTTCCCTCAATTCCATAGACTTTGAGATTGAGTGGCAATGCATTCATCGCACGCGCCAATTCGACCGCTTCCGCAACACTAAATGCATGTGTCGAATAATGAAAGAACTTTATTGGTACTGTATCTTTATTTGCATCTATTCTAAAAATAGTTCCGGGCATTGCGCCGGACGAAACTGCGTCTACTAAAATAACATTCTGAAATCCCTGCCAGGCTTCCATCAGTGCGGCGCCTTCGCCGGATTCTTCCTCTACAATAACAGACGAAACCTGTTTCTCTTTAATTGCCTTCGCTACTACCAACCCAACGCCATCATCACTGCGATATTCATTGCCGATGCCGATAAGAAGAGTCTTCCGAAAAATATTTTCGATCACGTTCTTAGAACCATCGGAGGGCTTTTCGACCATTATTGTCCTTCAACCTCAAACCGGGAACGTGAGAATTCCGCAATTGCCGGTTTTACCAATCCCAGATAGTCGTTCATCTTCAATCGAATTGATTTCGTGTGCGTGCATGCATGAAAGACAATCTCGTCATCATGTATCAGCAATTTATCGATGTACACAGGCAATGCATATAAATTGCCAAACGGCGGCATAGCACCCAATTCGCAATCCGGGAAGAGCGGCTTGAGATCTTCCTCTTGTGCGAGGTGTAATTGCTTAGCTTTTATTGCTTTTCCCAGCAAGTGTTCATCGAGCCGATGGTCAGCGGGCATGACAACCATGCAATATTTGCCGTCTGTCTGAACGATGAGTGTCTTCGCTAATTCCTTATCCGGTACATGAGATGCAACCGCAGCCTCGTGCGCTGCAAACGCAGGAACGTGTTCTATGACTTCATAACGAACGCTGTTTTTCTTCAGGTAAGAAATCATATCGCCAAGTTTTGCCATATGTACCTCCATAAAACGATGAATGTGCACCAGAAGTGTTTAAGGATACCTTTGTGGCCGAATTCTGGGCATCAAGCGTGTGTTGAGGAGAAAATGAGATGTCCACTGATGGACTATAGAAATGCATTGCGTTTTGGATGGATCATTCATGTGCGATCTTAATCTTTAGAAAATGCGTTGCACATGAGATACATGGATCATAATTCCGGATCGCCTGTTCACACTGCCATGTGAGTTTTTCCTGCGAGAGATTCATGCGCGACGGAATATATTCGCGCAAATCCTGCTCTATTGTTTTTTGATTCTGCGATGTTGGGGGAACGATCTTCGCATCAAGAATGATTCCTCTCTCATCCAAACGATAACGGTGATAAAGAATGCCGCGTGGTGCTTCAGTGCAGCCATAACCCGTGCCGAGTTTTGGTTCGATATCCACCACCGCCTTCTCCGGTATCTTATATTCTTTGATAATGCGTAGAGCTTCTTCACATGCATAGAGCATTTCTATTGCACGTACGATAATACTCTTGAATGGGTTATTGGTTCCCTTTCCGATACCTGCTGTCTTGGCGGCGTCCTGAGCCGCGGGAGTTAGTTTATCAAAATTCAAATTGTAACGAGCTAGCGGTCCAACGAAATACGCACCGCGTTCTTTTAGGATCGAATGAAGTGCATTGGAATGAGAGACATGTTCTTCCATAAAATGATTTTCATACTCGTGGATACCAACGTTCAATCCTTTATTGGAAACAAGCCGTCCTTCGTTAAATGGATATTCTTGTTCGTGACGAAGTGCGACATATTCGTAGGAACGTTCAAATTCAGGAAACGGCAATTTAGCGGTAAACTTCACTGTTTGGATGGAAGCATCGACCGCCCACTTCAATCGTTCCACTAATGTCTCAAGCTCCAATTTCGTCGGTAGTTTATAGAAACCGCCAACACGAACATTAATTGGGTGGATTTCTCTTCCACCGACAAGAGTAACAATATCATTTCCAACTTTTTTAAGTTTCAGTGCCATCTGGACGACGGGGCCATGGTCTTTCGCCATTTGGATCGCATCAGCATAGCCGAGGAAATCGGGGGCATGCAACATAAACACATGTAATGCATGACTTTCGATCCATTCTCCACAGTAAAGCAACCGACGGAGTGCACGAAGTTGCCCATCCACGGTAATACCGAAGGCGTGCTCCATTGCGTGAACGGAACTCATTTGATACGCCACCGGACAAATGCCGCAAATACGTGCGGTAATATCCGGCGCTTCACTGAACATCCTTCCACGCAGAAATGCTTCGAAGAATCGCGGCGGTTCAAAGATATTGAATTTCACATCGGTGACTTTCTTACCGCTGATTTTCACAAGCAATCCACCTTCACCTTCTACACGGGCAAGGTAATCAACTTTCAATGTTTTACTTTTCATGCGCTTCACTTTCTTTTCGGAATGCTTCGGCATATGCATTGAATCCACGGAATAGACGGACCATATCGTCGTCCTTCACTCCTAGTGTTTTCCAGTATGTACTAAGCGCTGAAGTGTTCGGTGTTTCTTTCGGACCAAAACAACCGAAGCAACCACGGTGGTATGATGGGCATAATGCGTCACAACCCGCTTGCGTTACTGGACCCAAACATGTCGGACCATGCGCCACAAGACCACAGGTAATCCCCCGTCTTTTGCATTCAACACATACTGCATATGAAGGCGTATTTGGTTTTCGGCCGTTGAGATATGCATTGATGACTTCAACTAATTGATGCTTGCTGATGGGACAACCACGTAATTCAAAATCGACAAACACGTGATCTGCGATCGGCGTAGATTTGTTCAAAGTCTCGATGAATTTAGGATTGGCATAGACCGCTGCAATGAATTGTTTCACATCTTTGAAATTACGGAGTGCTTGTATACCGCCGGCGGTTGCACATGCACCAATAGTGATAAGAACTTTCGATTGCCGCCGTACTTGGTGGATACGCTCAGCATCGTGTGGTGTTGTAATAGAACCTTCAACCAGCGAGATATCGTATGGGCCTTTTGTAACCATACGAGATGCTTCCGGAAAGTTTGCGATGTCAACAAGTTCAGCAACAGCTAAGAGTTCATCCTCACAGTCGAGCAGACTCAGTTGGCAGCCATCGCAGGATGAAAATTTCCAAATGGCGAGTTTAGGTTTCCGAGTTTTCTTCTGTGCCGCCGCTTTCACGGTTGTTGTGTTCTTTCTTGACATCTGAGTACTCTCTCTTCTGCTGAAGAAGGTGTATAATGAACATTCAATTATATTGTAACCATCAATACATTCGTTGTTCCTCAGCCGATTAAATTTCCCACTTCACTAACATATCTTTAATTTGACTGTATCGAAATACTGGTCCATCTTTACAGACGAAAACCGAACCGAATTGGCAGTGTCCGCACAAGCCAATAGCACATTTCATATTGCGTTCCATCGAAACAAAAATATGCTCATTATCGACACCGCGCTTATGCAGCTCCATGGTAGTAAATCGCATCATCACTTCCGGGCCACAGACAAACGCCATGGTATTGCGCGGATCAAAAGGAGCACGAGAAATAAGGTTCGTAACGACACCGACATTTCCGCGCCAGCCGCTCATTGCACGATCAACTGTGACATAGATTTCGAGATCGAACCGTGCACGCCAGTTTTCAAGTTCCTGCCGGAAAAGAACATCCGAGGGGGTTCGTGTTCCATACAAGAGCACAACTTTTCCATACCGTTCGCGCTGGGCAACAACTTCATACAGCGCTGGACGAAGCGGAGCTAGCCCAATACCGCCAGCCACAAATACAACATCCTGTCCGTTCGCATGGTCTATCGGCCATGGTGTCCCATACGGACCGCGAATACCCAGAATATCTCCGCGGTGCATTTTATCCATTGCTTTTGTTACGGAACCGACGGCACGTGTTGTATGTACGAGCGTACGCGGATTTGCCGGATCACCACTGATAGAAATTGGAATTTCTCCAACACCGTACACATAGACCATATTGAACTGCCCCGGTTGAAATGTGAACTCTTCCAGGTCTCCTGACGGCTGAAGTTCGACAGTGAATGTGTCTTCCGTTTCATGCTTTACACGCCGAATTTGAAATGGCCAAGGAAGCATCGGATTCCGTTTATAATCAACTTTGAGAGATTGCAAGTCAGGAGCGGTCGCCATAGATATCCAATAGTTGTAAACGTGTGGATGCTAAACGCTTCGTTATAATATCAGCAAATCGCTTCAGCAATTCGTACCCAAGATGATGATCGTTCTCACATTTATTACGCAAGCATTTCCCATCAAGGGCGATCATACGAGTAAGTTCCAATGCCTTTGCATCAAAGTGCCACGTATAGGGCGGTACAAGCCATGACCAGCCGAGAATATCTCCTTCGTCCAATGTCTCAATGATGACTGGCCCTTTGTTGGGCGTCATCAATTGGAGTGTTACCTTTCCTGAACGAATGAGGTAGAAATGATTCGCTTCTTCACCTTCCCGAAAAATCATTTTACCAGCGTCGATACGTACATTTGATGCACAACCGACTATGAGCGCAAAATGTTCTTCATCAAGTCCTTTAAAGAATGGATGTTCTGAAAGGATATTTTTAAGGTCTTCCATAGGTTTTTCTCCTTTATTGGCGTTGACCCTCTTCTCATGGGTGATTTTCGCGAATCGCACGAGCTTCTTCTGTAATATCAATACCGACCGGACACCACGTAATACATCGTCCACATCCAACACACCCAAACGAACCGAACTGATCTACCCACGATGCAAGTTTATGTGTCATCCATTGCCGGTAGCGTGCTTTGGCAGTTGTGCGAACACTTCCACCATGAATATACGAGAAGTCAAGCGTGAAACAAGAATCCCATTTACGTATACGGTCTGCTTGTTTACCTGCAAGGTCGGTTACATCTTCCACGGTAGCACAAAAACAGGTTGGACAGACCATCGTACAATTGGCGCACGTGAGACAAAGTGCGGCAGTTCGTTCCCATCGCGGGTGTTCAGAACTTTGATAAAGAATATTTTTCAAGTTATCGGTATCGAGTGAGCGACTTATTTGTTTCACAGTCTTCTCGGTGATGTTCTTGACTGTTGCAATATCTTCTTCGGTTGCTTTTGTACATTTAACACTTTTAAGAATATCTTCTCCTAATTCTGTTCCAATTTCTACCACAAAGTAATGACGTTTTTCGTTTAAAATTTCTGTCAGTGCAAGATCAAATCCATTCGTTGCTTTTGGTCCGGTATTCATCGACTCACAAAAACATGTTCCACCTGCTTGGCTGCAGTTTATCGCAACAATGAATGCGCCTGTCCGTTTGCGTTGATAGAGAGGATCAATGAAGGGACCGCCAAGAAACACTTTGTCCTGAATAGCAATTGCATGTAATTCGCACGAACGGACTCCGAAGAAAGCGTATTTGAGCGGAGGAGATTCTTGCGGTACCTGTTTCTTTAAACTCGGGAAATCAAGTCCTTTCGTACTTCTATGCGTGGCAAATATTTTTTGGATCGGCGGGAAAAGAAATTTCTTCCATGATTGCGGGCCAACAGTCCAAGCAAATACAGCGGCGTCATCTCTCCGTTTTACATGGTATGTGCCGTTACTTTGTTCGTCTGTCCAACCAATCGGAAGGTCTTTAGCGTCGGTAAGTTCATCATAAATAATTGCGCTATCGCGCATAATCGGTCCGAAGACTTTGAAGCCTCGGCGCTTGAGGGTTTCGATGAGAGTATCAAGTTCGGCACGTTCAAAAATAAAATTTTTCACAGGATACCTACAAGATTGCTATGTGATTTTGTAGCATGAATTATGATAACTGCCACAAGTTCAATTCTGCAAGCACTCAATTGCCATGTCGTCTTCTAATGATGCTACTTCAATAAATCCTCAATCGCTTGTGTGATAAGTTCAACATCAACCGGTTTATAAAAGACAATATCGGTGAGATCGTCAATTGACTCATTTATTTCTGGTGTAAGAGACATATAGGCGCGTAGCGCAATGATGGGAACTGTGACTGCTGTTCGGTGTACAATATCAAGTTGTTTGACGATGTCGATTGAAAATGTAAAGAGGTCTATCAGAACAAGATCCGGTGAAATTTCTTTGATCGCTTGTTCAAACCGTTCCAACCGATGTTCACGAATAATCTGGAACCTGTCTTCAAGGTTCATCAAGAGAAACCGTGCAAGATCTGCATCCGGACTAAAAACAAGCACACGCTTCTTGATCATCGTGCCACATTGCGAGGGCTGCTGTCTCTCACTTAAAACAGGTACGTTATAGTTGGACATAAGGTTTTTTATTAAAACTTATACCGATCGGATTTAAACTAGAAATTCAGTGCCTTCAAATTCCGATTCATAGATATCCGCCGGGGATTCATCGAAATTCTTTTGATTGTCATGAATATGACTAAGATACTTTTCTTTACTTTCTACAAAGTGTTTCATAACAAAGACACCGCTTACTGCTACGGCAACGGTTCCAACAATCCACCAGCGTAACTTCATATGAGTATCTCAAAAAGATGAAGAATCGTTTTTCCTAGTTCCTAAGTGATTATTCTCAAGGAATGTGCCAATACCGGCGCAGCGGACACCTCCAATTTATGGGTAAATCTGCGCGACTTGTACTTCTCAATGTGCGTAGTTTGCTGGTTTTGGGAAACTACCTCCGGAAGGTTTCTTACAAATTAGAAGGGATCATGCCAAATGGGCAAAACATTTCTGATTTTGCGGTACTTAACGATACATTTTTAGAATATCATCTAACGGGCAAATATCTGCAGCTCTTCTATTTTGCGATAAAGCGAAGAAAGACTGACACCCAACACTTTGGCTACCACTTCTTTGTTTTGTCCATATGCCGCAAGTGTTTGCTGAATGAATTGCCGTTCAAAGCTCCTTACAGCGTCTTTCAATGACCCATGTCCGGAAGAAATATGAGAAATATCTTCCGCAGGCCTCATGTATTCCGGAAGATGGTCTATTCCGATAAAATCTTCGTCGCAAAATATGACGGAGCGTTCGATGACGTTTTCCAACTCCCGTACCTCGCCCTTCCATTGATATTGGAGTAGGGCGCGCATCGCTTCGTTGGCAAAACCTTGAATCGGTTTGCTCATCTGCTTTTTAAATATTTCAAGAAAATGTTGTGCGAGGACAGGAATATCTCCCGGTCGTTCTTTCAGCGATGGTAAATCTATTTCGACGACATTCAAACGATAATACAAGTCGTCGCGGAACTTGCCGTTTTCCACTTCTTTGCGTAAATCTCGATTCGTTGCGGCAATGATGCGTACATCGATGTTGATCGGATCTGTCATGCCGACGGGTGTAATTTCCTTTTGCTCGAGAGCGCGCAGCAGCTTCACCTGAAGTTGAATTGGAATTTCACTCACTTCATCAAGAAACACAGTCCCGCCATCAGCAACTTTTAATAAACCCTCTTTGTCCATGGTCGCGCCAGTAAATGACCCCCTTTTGTGTCCGAAGAGTTCGCTCTCAAATAACGTATCAACGATTGCGCCACAGTTAATCGGTACGAAGCGTTTTTCCCGCCGTGGACTGTTATAGTGAATAGCGCGCGCAACAAGCTCTTTTCCCGTACCGCTCTTGCCAGTAATTAATACTGTACCTTCACTGCGGGCAACTCGTTTAATGACCTCAAATACTTTTTTCATCGGCATACTCTGCCCGATAATTTGTTCGAAGTCATATGTGCGCTGAAGTTCTTGACGCAGTAATGAATTTTCAATAATGAGTGCATGATAGTCACACAGTTTTTTTACACGATATAAAAGATCATCAAAGTTAATCGGTTTCAGAATATAATCCGCAGCGCCTTCACGCAACGCTTGGACTGCCGTTTCAACAGACCCGAATGCGGTGATAATGACGACCAATGCCTGCGGTGTCCGCTGACGAATCTGTTTGAGCAGATCAACACCCTTCATCTCAGGCATTTCGATATCTGTGATAATGATATCAAATGCGTTCGATTCGTGTTTCGCCAATGCATCCTTCCCGTTGCCTGCCTCTTCAACGCTATACCCTTCCTTTTTCAAAATAAAGGAGAGGGATTCACGGATGATTTGTTCGTCATCAACAACTAATATACGCTGCGCCATTATGCACCTTTCAATGGAAAAGATACCGTGAATACACTTCCTTGTTCTGGAATGCTTTCGACAAATACATCACCGCCAAAACTCTTGACAATTCCGTAACTGACCCACAATCCCAACCCTGTACCTTGACCGGTGGTTTTTGTTGTATAAAAGGGTTCAAAGATTTTTTCTAACGCCAAAGGTTCAATCCCTTTTCCGGTGTCCCGTACCATAACTTCGACTTCGTGTTCTTTCTTTCGACTATGCACAGTAATAGTCCCATGGCGGCCATCCAATGAATCAACTGCATTCATCAAGATATTGATGAAGACCTGAACGATTTGATCCGGTACGGCAGCAATTTCCGGAAGCTGTTCATCAAGCTCGAGTGTAAATGTGATGTCCTTTACTTTCTTTCCATACTGAACAATGTTCAGTGCTTCTTTAACAATGCGGTTAATATTGGTCGGTTTTACGACATGCATAGATGGACGAGAAAAATCTACAAGCTCACGAATAATACGGGCGATACGATTTACCTGACTATTGATAAGCTCCAATTTCTCTTTGGCAAATCCATCAGTACTTGTTCGTTGAATAACCTGTACGAGCGACGAGATAGCGGTCAATGGATTGCCGACTTCATGGGCAATACCAGCCGCAAGCGTGCCGATACTTTCCATTCGCTGTGATCGAACAAGCTGCTGTTCGAGAATGATTTGCTCGGTGATATCTCGATGAGCCCCTAGATAACCTGCAATTGCCCCATGTGAATCAACAATAGGAGAAATAACTAATTCTGTAAAGAAAGGGTTACCATCCTTTCGTCGATTTTCAACTCTTCCTACCCAAACTTTTCCAGAAATAATATGTTTCCACACTTCAGACCAGAATTCTTTAGTATGTTTTCCGCTGCGGAGAATTTTCGGATTCTTTCCGATTAACTCCGCACTGGAATAGCCGCTTACTTTTTCAAACCCCGGATTGACATACACCATCATTCCGTCGGCATCAGTAATTTGAATAGGATTGATGGTATTATGAATGACATTAGAAAAACGAAGAAGGTCAAGCTCCTTTCGCTTTTCTTCCGTAACATCGCGAACGAAAAGAATCCAATATTTTTCCTGACCCATCCGCAACAGACGCACCAGACCCATCACATCGATGGTCGATCCGTCCCGCTTCCAAAATTTTGTTTCAAAATTCAACTGGTCGGAAAATGGAAGCAGTCTTCGGAAAATATTCCGCTCATCTTCGGGGATGATATCGAAGATATACTTCGGACGAGAGGGTTGGGCAACGACTCCAAGTTCATCTGCTGCTGTTTTATTGGTGTCAAGAATCCTGTTTTCATCATCCAGGATGAGTACCATCTCAGGCAACAGATCAACAACGCGCCCATATTGCGAAAATAGGAACGACAGCTCGGGCATAAGGACACTCTAAGGTACGTCAAGGTTCGGAGATTGGCAAGGTGCTTAGTGACAAAAAGAAAAATCTGTTTTCAGATTTATTCTCAAAGATGAAATTGATGATATCCTTGTAAAAATATCAATTCCTTGCGCTATCTTGCTTCCTTCCTTGGTGTTCAACTACCTGTTCCGAAATGTTTTGTCTCCAGATACTCTACTGTGAATTGTTCA
>Ga0182021_10009149_pt1 | contig 11726 bp, 10 predicted proteins | sample 612E3MmetaG_FD_120493 | JGI IMG/M metagenome (GOLD analysis project Ga0182021, IMG submission 120493) | Permafrost microbial communities from Stordalen Mire, Sweden - 612E3M metaG (Illumina Assembly) | ecosystem: Environmental > Terrestrial > Soil > Wetlands > Permafrost | place: Sweden...
CTCACGGTCGACGGGTTTGCCATCCACGTGGTGCATGACGTTTACCAGCTCGGCCTCGATCCCAAGGCCGACGGCATCGCGGTCGTGGTGTCCGGGCATACCCACCGGCCGCGCAACGAGGTGCTCGACTCCGTGCTCTATTTCAATCCGGGCAGCGCCGGTCCGCGGCGCCACGGCTGTCCGGTCTCCCTCGGCAAGCTGCACCTGGGGGCGGACGGGATCCGGGGCGAGATCATCCTGCTGGATGTCTAGATCTGCGTTGCGCCTCGGATTCGATGGTAGATTCCTTCGCCCATGGCCACGACCGGTTCCTCCCCCCAGTTGCGTCCCTCGCGCCTCCTTACCCAGCAGGACAAACTGGCGCGGGCTCACGACGAGGAGGTCTATCCCCTGTTCGGCCAAAAGCTGGCGGACCTGCTCACCGCGGGCTTGGTGCTGGTGCCTCGTGCCCACATCCTGCAAGTCGGCTGCGCGCTCGGGGACACCACTGCCTTGCTCGCGCAGAAGATGGACGCGGACAGCCGGCTCATCGCCGTCGAGGCCACGCCCGCCCTGGTCGAGCGCGTGCGCGCCAGCGTGAATGTCGAGCACATGGGCAAGCACGTCTTCTTCCGCGCCCACCAGCTCGACGGCAAGCTGCCCTTCGCCGAGAACGGCTTCGACCACGTGCTGGCCAACGTGGCGCTTCCCGAGCTGGCCACGCCTGCGGCCCAGATCGCCGATCTCGTGCGCGTGACCAAGCCCGGGGGCGAATTGCGCCTGGCGACACCGCTGGCTGGCACCTGGCGTGAATTCCTCGACGTGTACTCGGACGTGCTGGTCCGCCTGCGCAAGCACGAGATGGCCGAGGCGCTCGCCGCGTACCGCAATACCTTCCCGGAGCCCGAGGCGCTGGCCACACAGCTGGAAACGGCCGGGACCGGCAAGGTCACGGTCGAGACCGTGCACTGGGAGTTGATGTTCCGCACCGGCCGGGAGTTCTTCTACGCCCCGGTCATCGAGCTCGGGCCGCTGCCGCGCTGGAAAGCCATCGCGGGCAAGGGGCCGGAGATGCAGGACACCTTCATGGCGGTCAAGCAGGCGATCGACACCTACTACGGTGGAACTGCGTTCAGCGTCAGCGTCTACGCGGGCGTCTTTTCGGGGCCCAAGGCCTAGCTCCCCGCCAGGCGCACGTGCAGCAGGCGGCCCGCATCCTGGGGCCGCCGCTCGCGCCAGATCTCGACGGAAACGACCGCGGCGCCGTCCAGGTTCCTGCCGGCCAAACCCAAGGTCTGGCCTGGCCCGACCTTGTCGCCGGCCGCCACTGTGATATCGCGCAGACCGGTCACGATACTGGTGATTCCGGTGGCGTGGGCGGTGACGACCGCGAATCCTCCTTGCGGCAAGGACTCGACGCGCGTGACGATGCCCGCGGCGATGCTGCGCACCGGTTCGTTCAAGCGGGCGAGCATCTGCACGCCGTCGTGGCGAAGCTCGGCCTTGGTCGGTCCGTCGCGGCGCGAGCCGGGGACGGCCACGGCCTCGCCGCGTACCGGGCGGACGAGGCGCGCGGGGCCGTCCGTGCGGAAGGGAGGTGGCACGCTTACGTCCGTCGTGCTCTCCGCCGTGGCGCGGGCCACGAAGGCGGCCTCTATTGCGGTGCGTTCGGTGCGTACCCGGTCCAGCTCGCGGGCCAGCGTTCTCGTTTCCTCGGCGCCGCGCCGCAGGGCCAGCAGGGAGAGGTCGAAGGCGCGGGCGTCCTTGAGCCGGCTCTCGGGGCTTTGGGCAAAGCCGAGCTCGCGCCGCCGGCAAAGCCGGTAGGCCAGAAGGCCGCGCTGCCGAGTGACCTTCTCGGCCGCCGCTCTTTGCCCGTCGAGAATCTGTTCGCGCGCGGTCAGACGATCGAAAAGGGCCGCCTCGTCTGCGCTCGTTTCTGCCGCGGCTGTCGCCGGCAACAGGCAGAGCGCGAGCAACGATCCGCTACGCATGGTCGGAGGTCGGCGGGAGCGGCGTCGCGAAGTACCCCATGGCCAGGCCGGCGGCGATCATGAACGCGAGGCCGGCCACGATTTCGGCGCTGGCGAGCAACGGCGACGGATGCGCGCTCACGATGCCGAGGTTGTCTTCCAAGTGCGCGAGGACAGGTCGCCAGGCCAGGGAGAGAACGAGCGCGCCCGTACCGCCGCCGGCGAACGCTGCCATGGCCGTCCACAGGCTGGAGGGTAGGCGGATCGCCGCGGGTGTCTCGCCGAGCTGGGCGAGCACGGCCGCCCGCTCCGCCACGGTTCCGCGGGTACGCAGGAAGACCGTGACGAGCGCCAGGAGCGCGACCAGGCCCAGGGCAACGAGGATGGCCAGGCCGATCACGCGGCCGAGCTTGACCCAGACCGCCAGGCGAGCAAGGCCACCGGTCATGGCATCCACCTCGGCGACGCCGGGCACGGCGCGCAGGCGCTTCGCCAGGTCGTTCGCGTGCCGGGTGAGATCTCCAGCCGGCGCCAGGCTGATCTCGAGGGAACGCGGAAAGTAGGCGGGCTCGAGCCCCTCGAGTGGCCTGGCGTCTGATGCCAGGGAGAGGGCCATGGCGCCCAGCCGCGCCAGGGCCTGGGCCGGCTCGACCACGGTGACCCGCGCGACCGTGGGGGCACGTCCGAGAATCTCCGCCAGGCCAAGGGCGCGTTCCTGGTCGACGTCGTCGGCCAGGTAGGCGATGACGTGGACGTTCTGGCCCACGAACGCTCCCCACCGGTTCACGGTGCGGGCGCCAAGCGTGGCTCCGCCCGCCACCAGGGCGAGCAGGCAGAAGGCAGCGGAGGTGCCGAGGACGATACGTGGGTGGGCCTCGACCTGGCGGCGCACGTTGCGGGCGGTCCACGCCAAGCTCATCGCGGGCCCTTCGCGCCTTCTGTCCGCACTGCGGGCTCGCCGGCATCCGTCTCGAGCGAAAGGCTGCGAGGCGGTTGCTCCTCGCGCCCGTCCGTCACGGTCAGCGCGGGCACCAGTCCCACCGCGGGGGCGCCGACGATGTGTCCCTCGGCGAGGTGGATTCTGCGGCCACCCGCCGCCACGAGCGCGTTGGCCCAAGCACAGTCCGCCGTGGCGGCGAGGACCGCGGCACCGGCATCGCGAGCGGTGGCGAGCGCGGAGATCACGAGGGCACGGGCTTCATCGCCCAACAAGGCGGCGGGCTCGTCGGCGACCACGAGGGGGGGCGGCCCGGCCAGGGCGCGCGCCAGGGCCACGAGCCGCCGCTGGCCCGAGGAGAGCGAGGCGACCTGCCGGTCTGCCAGCTCCTGCGCGCGGAGCAACGCCAGGGCATCGCGGGCGCCGGCCTCGGCCGCGCCCAGCGGCTCGCCGCGCACGGCGAGCGCCGACATCACGTTGGCGAGAGCGCTGTCCTCGCCGACGAGCGTGGCGTCGGCGGTGTAGTAGCCGATGTTGCGCCGGACGAAGGGCAGCGACGCTCGCTGCAAGGTCGCCGTGTTCCGGCCCGCGAACCATACCGCCCCTCGCTCTGGCAAGCGTGCGGCCGCGGCCACTTCGAGCAAGGTTGATTTTCCCGAGGCCTGCGAGCCCTCGACCACGACGAGCTCTCCACCCGAGACCCCGAGGGTCACCCCCTCGAGCACGTCACAGCCGTGGCGCAGACAACCTATTCCTTCGAGCCAAAGCACCCCACGATCATAAGCGAGACAGGGCGTGGCCGACACTTTCTGCCCACACAACTCGAAGGAACAGAAGGACGGTGTATTGCAATGTATGGTCACGATGTGACCTCTATCAACAGGCCTCCGAGGTCGGGAAATGGTTGTGACGGAAGGCGATTCGGGAAGCCATCCACAGATTGGCAACACACAATATATAGTGTGGTCACATGTAGGTCACCACTACATATTGTGTTTTTTATTTGACAGGGAGGCCTTTTGGGGCGATTTCTTCTGCCCAGACGTCATGCTTGGAAGCGCATGGCTTCGCACCCGCGAATGTGCTTCCAGGTAGGGCGACGACTTTATCGGAACGTTGGAGGAGGAGTTCTGATGCTTGAAAAGACTGACAATCGACGTCAACGTGGCAACCGGCTCGGTGGACTGGATTTCCAAATGAGTGAACATGGGACGGCCCAGGGAACGAGCAAGGATGGCAGCCTGCGGGATCAACGCGGACAACGTGGCCGGGGGCGCAAGGTGAACCCGGGCATGAAGATCGAGCGGTTCTTCACCCGGGCGGGTGACGACGGTTTCCGCGGGGTGGAGTGGGACCTGCGCACCGCCGCGATCACCGGCGAGAACGGCAAGCTGGTCTTCGAGCAGCGGGACGTCGAGGTGCCGCGGCCGTGGAGCCAGACCGCGACCAACGTGGTCGTGCAGAAGTACTTCCGCGGCCAGAACGGCACCCCCGAGCGCGAGCGCTCCGTGCGCCAGCTCATCGGCCGGGTGGCCGACACCATCACGGCCTGGGGGCTCAAGGACGGCTACTTCCTCGACCAGGAATCGGCGGACAACTACCGCGCCGACCTTCGCCATCTGCTCGTGGCGCAGAAGATGTCGTTCAACTCGCCGGTCTGGTTCAACGTCGGCATCGAGGCCGACCCGCAGTGCTCGGCCTGCTTCATCAATAAGGTCGAGGACACCATGGAGTCGATCCTCGGGCTGGCCAAGACCGAGGGCATGCTTTTCAAGTACGGGTCGGGTACCGGGACCAACCTGTCGCCCCTGCGCTCGTCGAAGGAGCTGCTGGTCGGGGGCGGCACGGCCTCGGGTCCCGTCAGCTTCATGAAGGGCTTCGATGCCTTCGCCGGCGTCATCAAGTCGGGCGGCAAGACCCGCCGCGCGGCCAAGATGGTCATCCTCAACATCGATCACCCCGACATCGAGGACTTCATCTGGTGCAAGGCCAAGGAAGAGAAGAAGGCCTGGGCGCTCATCGACGCCGGCTATGACGGGTCATTCGACGGCGAGGCGTACAAGTCGGTCTTTTTCCAGAACTCGAACAATTCGGTGCGGGTCACCGACGAGTTCATGGAGGCGGTGCAGAAGGATCGCGAGTGGCACACCCGCGCCGTGCGCGATGGCCAGACCGTCGGCACGTTCCAGGCGCGCGAGCTGTGGCGGGCCATCTCCCAGGCCGCCTGGGAGTGCGGCGATCCAGGCATGCAGTACGACACCACGGTCAATAGCTGGCACACCTGCTCGGCCACGGATCGCATCAACGCCTCCAATCCTTGCTCGGAGTACATGTTCCTCGACAATTCGGCCTGCAACCTGGCCTCGCTCAACCTGCGCAAGTACCTGCGCGCCGACGGCACCTTCGACACCGAGTCATTCAAGCGCGCGGTCGAGCTCACCATTGTGGCGCAGGAGATCATCGTCGGCAATGCCAAGTACCCGACCAAGGGCATCGAGGAGAACTCGCTGCGCTACCGCCCGCTCGGCCTGGGCTACGCCAACCTGGGCTCGCTGCTCATGTCGCTGGGCCTGCCCTACGACTCGGCGCCGGCGCGGGCCTGGTGCGGGGCCATCACCGCCCTCATGACCGGCTGGGCGTACCGGACCTCCGCGGCCATCGCGCGTGACGTGACGGGGCCGTTTGCCGGCTATGCCGAGAACGAGCAGCCCTTCCTGGGAGTGATGAAGAAGCACCGCTACCACACCGAGCGCATCGAGGCGAGCTTCGTTCCCGAGGAGCTGATGGCGGCGGCGCGCTCCGCGTGGGACGAGGCCATCAACCTAGGCAGCGAGCATGGCTACCGCAACGCACAGGCTTCCGTGCTGGCGCCCACCGGCACCATCGGCTTCATGATGGATTGCGATACCACCGGCATCGAGCCGGACATCGCGCTCATCAAATACAAGCGCCTGGTGGGTGGCGGCACCATCAAGATCGTCAACAACACCACGGAAGAGGCCCTCGAGCGCCTAGGGTACGACGAGGATCAGCGCAAGGCCATCGTCGAGTACATCGATCGCGAGGAAACCATCGAGGGCGCGCCGGGCCTCAAGGCCGATCACCTCCCGGTCTTCGACTGCGCCTTCCGCGCGGCCAGCGGCACGCGCTCCATCCACTACATGGGTCACATCCGCATGATGGCCGCGGCCCAGCCCTTCATCTCGGGCGCCATCTCGAAGACGGTCAACCAGCCGGCTGACGCCACCGTCGAGGACGTCGAGAATGCGTACCTGGAGGCGTGGAAGGCCGGGCTCAAGGCCATCGCCGTCTACCGTGAGGGCTGCAAGCGCACGCAGCCCGTGACCACGAGCAAGACCGATCCGGGGCTCCAGCGGCTCGCCGCCACCGCGGCGGCACGAACCCTGGTGCGGCGCAAGCTGCCCGACGAGCGGCACTCGCTCACCCACAAGTTCTCGGTGGGCGGCCACGAGGGCTACATCCACGTCGGGCTCTACGACAGCGGCGAGCCGGGCGAGATCTTCATCCGCATGGCCAAGGAGGGCTCGACCATCTCGGGCCTCATGGACAGCTTCGCCACCGCAGTGTCGCTGGCCTTGCAGCATGGGGTGCCGTTGCGCCTGCTGGTCGACAAGTTCTCGCGCATGCGTTTCGAGCCTTCGGGGTTCACCGGCAACCCGGAGATCCCGCGTGCCACCTCGGTCATGGACTACCTGTTCCGCTGGCTGGGGGCGAAGTTCCTGCGGTCCGAGAACGAGGCCGAGAACCCGGAAGAAGCCAAGCCCGCCGAGGAATCCGTTCCGGCGCCCGCCCCGGCCGCGCCCAGCCCGGTCGTGGTCATTGACCAATCGGCCGCCAAGCCCACGAGCCCGTCCATGTACGGGTTCCTGGTCCGCACCGATGCGCCGACCTGCCCGGAGTGCGGATCGATCATGGTGCCCAACGGCAGCTGCCACAAGTGCACCAACTGCGGCACCACCAGCGGCTGTAGCTAGGGCCGGCGGAAAACAATTTAACCACAGAGGGCACAGAGAACACAGAGACGGAAGAGAAAGGAAGGGTTCGGATCCGGATCCGGAACCCCCAACCCTTCCGGCCTCTGTGACCTCTGTGTCCTCTGTGGTGAAGATTCCGAACCCGTCTGCGCGAGCGGCACGAGGGAGGAGGAGGGCGCACATGAGGATTCACACGCTGACCGTGGGTCCGGTTTCGTGCAAATGCAGCATCGTGGCTTGCCCGGCCACCGGCATGGCCGCAGTCGTCGATCCCGGCGGCAACCCCGAGGAGATCCTGGCCGAGGTGGCGGCCATGGGCGTGGACGTGAAGCTGCTGCTGCACACCCACGCCCATTTCGACCATATCCTGGCGACGGGCGAGGTGGCCGCGGCGACGGGCGCGGAGATCCTGCTGCACATGCAGGACCGGGAGATGTACGAGAACCTGCCGGCGCAGGGCCGCGCCTTCGGGTTCTTCGCGCGCCGGCCGCCCGAGGTTTCGCGCTGGCTGGTGGGCGGGGAAGAGATTGCCATCGGCAATCTGGTGGCCCAGGTCATCCACACCCCTGGCCATACCCCGGGCTCGGTGGGCTTCTACTTTCCATCGGGGAAAGAACCCCGGGAGGGTTCTTTCGATCTCCCGCGAGGAGAGCCGTCGGGCGAAGCCCGCCAGCTCTCAGGCGTCTCGCCCGCGCCGCTCTTACTCTCGGGGGACACCCTGTTCGCCGACTCCGTTGGGCGCACCGATCTCCCGGGTGGCTCGTTCGAGGATCTGGTGGTGTCGATCCGGGAAAAGCTCTACCTCCTGCCCGATGCAACCCGGGTCATCCCCGGCCACGGTCCCGAGACCACGATCGGGCAAGAGCGCGAGCATAATCCCTTCGTGAATGGTTACCCGGCTGAGTGAACCGAACGCGACCCGGCAATGGTAGTGTTAGGGTCCAGCCATGGCCCGCATCCTCATCATTGACGACAACGAGACCATGCGCGAAGGCATGGCCGCCACGGTTCGCCGCATGGGGCACGAGGCCCTGGTGGCCGGGGGTGGCGCCGAGGGGCTCGCGCTTATGCGCAAGCAGGCGCCCGACTTTCTCATCACGGACTTGAAGATGGAAGGCGTCGACGGGCTGGAGGTCGTCGAGGCCGCGCGGCGCATCGATGCCTCGTGCCCGGCCTTGATCGTCACCGCCTTCGGCACGGTCGAAACCGCGGTCGAGGCCATGCGCCTGGGCGCCATGGACTTCCTGCAGAAGCCCTTCGCCCCCGAGGTTCTTCGCCTCAAGGTCGAGCGGGCGCTGGAGATGCGGAGCGAGAAGTTGTCGCGCCAGCGTGCCGAGGCCGAGGTCGAGGTCCTGCGCGCCGACGCGGCCGCCGCGTACGTGCCGAGCGAAATGGTCGGACAGTCGCCGCTCATGCTGGCGCTCTTCGAGGCCATCGCCAAGGTGGCCGCCTCGGACGTGGTGGTGCACATCGCCGGCGAGTCGGGCACCGGCAAGGAACTGGTGGCGCGGGCCATCCACCAGCGTTCGCGGCGCGCGGCGGGTCCCTTCGTCAAGGTCAACTGCGGGGCGCTCACCGACACCCTGCTGGAATCGGAGCTCTTCGGCCACGAGAAGGGCTCCTTCACCGGCGCGGTCAAGCGCAAGCTCGGCCGTTTCGAGCTGGCCGACAAGGGGACGCTGTTTCTCGACGAGGTGGGCGACATGACGCCCAACCTGCAGCTCAAGCTCCTGCGCGTGCTCCAGGAGCAGCAATTCGAGCGCGTCGGCGGCGAGGAAACCGTCCAGGTCGACGTGCGCGTGGTGTCGGCCACCCATCGCGATCTGAAGGTGGCGGTCGAGGAAGGGCGATTCCGAGAGGATCTCTTCTACCGCCTGCACGTGATTCCCTGCCGCGTGCCGGCTTTGCGCGAGCGGCGCCAGGACATCCCGCTGCTCGTCGATCACTTCATCAAGAAACTCGGACCGCGCGCCAATCCGCGCGTGCGGCGCATCGACGAGAACGCGCTGGCGCGCATGTCCGCCTACGCCTGGCCGGGCAACGTGCGCGAACTGGAGAACGCCATCGAGCAGGCCCTGGTGTTCGCGAGTGGCGAGAGCATCGACCTGGCGTCGCTACCGGCCTTCCTGCGCGAGGGCGCCAGTGAGGCCATGCTGGCATTGCCGAGCACGAATCTGAGCCTGCCCGAGATCCTCGATGATCTCGAACGTCAGCTCATCCAGCGCGCCTATGACCGCACCGGCGGCGTGAAGACCGAAACCGCGCGCCTGCTCGGCATCAAGACCAGCGCGCTCTACTACAAGCTCGAGAAGTATGGCATCGGCACCACCGCCGGCCGCCCCAGCGGCGCCCCGAAGGCGTAGAGAATCACAGTTACGGCTTCGGGCCCTGCTTCACCTTGACTTCGCTCGTTGTCTCGGCCCCCAGGGTGCCGTCCTCGCGTGGCCGGAAACGGATCTCGGCTTTCACCTCGACCACCATCTTCGCCAGCGCCTTGGTCAGCTCGCTTTGCACGTCCACGCGTTCCAGCCAGGCGCCGATTTCGGTGCCGGCGGCACGCAGCAGATCATCTTTGGAGCGCGAGGCTGCTTCCAGCCCGGCCGCCATGGCGCGCTTCACGCGATCGGACAACCCGCGCTCCAAGCGTTCATACGCCGAATCGTCGTCCGCGCCGCCGCTGGCGTGCGCGCTATCTCGCTTGCCATCTTCTGCCATGCGCGGAGCCTATCATTCCCCGGCGGGCTTTTCCCGCTTTGGGATGGGCGAGCGATCCTGTCCCTTGGTGGCAGGTCCCGGCCGGGCTATGCTGCGGGCCGCATGGCATCCACCCCAGGTGCGGTCAGGGCCGCGGCTCATCGCAAGCCCCTGCGACGGCTGCTGCGTGCCTACGTCGTGACGGCGCGGGTGGTGCTCTCGTATGCTGGCTTTTCCCTGCGTCGCCGCCTGCGCGGGCGCGAGCAGGCGGCCCGGCTCGCGGAGCAGGTCCATCGCCAGAACGCCCGGCGCGTGCTCGCCGCCATCGAAGATTTGCAGGGACTGTTCATCAAGGTCGGCCAGCTCATCAGCGTGATGGCCAACCTGCTGCCCGACGCTTTCCGCAAGGAGTTGGCAACGCTCCAGGACAGCGTGCCGCCGCGGCCCTTTTCCGAGGTCGAGGTTCGCTTGTGCGAGGAGCTGGGCGGCAGGGCGCCGCAGGAGGTCTTTGCCGAGTTCGAGGCGCAGCCCGTGGCCTCGGCGTCCATCGGCCAGGTGCACGTCGCGCGGCTGCGTTCTGGCGAGAAGGTCGCGGTCAAGATCCAGTACCCCGGGATCGAAACCATCGTCGCCACCGACCTGCGCGCCCTCCGGCGCATTTTCCAGGTCGTGGCCTGGCTGCTGCCCGACTGGGGCTGGAACACCATCCACGCCGAGATCGAGAGAATGGTCTTGGCCGAGCTCGACTATCGCCAGGAGGCCGAGGCCATGGCGGAGATCGCGAAGAACTTCGCCGGCCGCCGCGACGTGATCATCCCCCGCGTGCTCCCCGATTACTCCACGGCCAGGGTGCTGACCACGCAGTGGATGGACGGGGTGAAGGTGGGCGACATCGACGGCATCGTGGCCGCCGGGATCGATCGGATGCAGGCCGGCCGGCTGTGCATCGAGGCGTACTGCAAGCAGATCTTCGTCGACGGCGTGTACCACGCGGATCCCCACCCCGGCAACCTCCTGTTCGTGCCCAATGGCGCCGGCCCTCCCACCTTGGTGTTTCTCGACTTCGGCGCGACGGGGCGCATCTCCCCCGGCATGCGCAAGGGCATCGTGTCGTTCCTGCAGGGCGCGGTCACGCGCGACGTGGGGCGCATCGTCGCGGCGATGAAGGAGATGGGGTTCATCTCTCGGCACGCGGATCACGAGGTCTTCGATCGCGTGATCGAGCACTTCTACGAGCATTTCCGCTCGCACATGCGCTTCCAGCAATTTTCCACCGGCACCATCAGCGCCGGGCTCGACCTGCGCGGCCAGATCGCGACGCTGCTCGACCTGCGCCAGCTCAACGTTTCCCTGTCCGACCTGCGCGACGCCTTTCACGTGCCCCGCGAATGGGTCTTGCTCGAACGCACGCTCCTGCTCTTGCTCGGCGTATGCACCACCCTGGCCCCCGAGCTCAATCCCGCCGAGGTCATCCAGCCCTACGTCGATCGCTTCATCCTGGGTGAACGCAAGGAATGGTCGGAGACCGTGCTCGAGACCGCGCGGGAGGCCGCGCTCAGCGCCTTCGCGCTGCCGAGCGAGCTCGGGCGATTTCTCAACCTCGCCACGCGCGGGGACATCGAGATTCGCCTTCGCGGGTTCGAGGCATCGTCCGAAGGTATTTATGCTCTGGGTCATCAGTTGCTCTGGGGATTCCTAGGCGCGGTCAGCTTCTGCCTCTCGGTCGTGTACGAGGGCCGCGGGCAATACCTGGAGCAAGACGTGACGCAGACCGTTTCCGGCCTCTTCCTGATCCTGCTCATCGGCTCTCTCTTGCGAGGTCGCCGCGTTCGCAAGCGTAAGCGGTGAAAAAGACAAGAAACTTGCTAGGTAGCACATGTAGGATATAATGCTACCTATGACTATGATTCCCCTCATCGGAAGCAGCGTCACCTCCCTCGGCGCCCTGGCGATTTTCATCGCGACCTTGCGCATCGGAAAGCCCGCCAGCCGCAAGGCGGGCTAGAGCGCGCGCCGCGCGCTCGGCGCCCATCGCAGTTCCCGCCGGTCGGGCGGATTCGCCTTGCCGGTCGATGAGCGTCCGCCTACACTCCCACCCACTTCGAACCGATAGTGGGGCGTAATGACGCTGGTGAACTCCGAATCCGCGCA
>Ga0182021_10009150_pt1 | contig 11724 bp, 12 predicted proteins | sample 612E3MmetaG_FD_120493 | JGI IMG/M metagenome (GOLD analysis project Ga0182021, IMG submission 120493) | Permafrost microbial communities from Stordalen Mire, Sweden - 612E3M metaG (Illumina Assembly) | ecosystem: Environmental > Terrestrial > Soil > Wetlands > Permafrost | place: Sweden...
CTGTTATGCAGCCGCTCGCGTTGTACGAGTTGTGGAAAAAGGTAGATCCAGAGAGCCACCACCGCCAGCGTACCGACACCGCCCAGCAGCGCGGCAGGAACCACTCCGAGCCATGCCGCCGTCAGACCGGATTCAAACTCGCCGAATTCGTTGGAAGTACCGATAAACACAGCATTGACGGCACTTACCCGGCCGCGCATCTCATCCGGGGTTTCCAGCTGTACGAGTGAAGCCCGGATGACAACGCTGATCATGTCACTCCACCCCAATACCACCAGAGCCAGGCATGACAGAACGATTGATGTTGAAAGCGAAAATACGACCGTTGCCACGCCAAACCCGGCAACGGCGGTGAACATGATTTTACCCACCCTCCGTTGTAGCGGTTTCCGGGCCAGGTACAATGATGCAGCCAAAGCGCCTACAGCGGGGGCCGATCTCAGGATGCCGAGACCCCAGGGGCCGACCGACAGAATGTCCCTGGCGAATATCGGCAACAGCGCGGTGGCACCGCCGAGCAATACGGCAAAAAGATCCAGTGAAATAGCACCCAGCAAGACCGGTTGGCTCCGGATGTATGCGATACCGGCGAACAGTGATGTGAGCGTGGCAGGTTCCCGTGTTGTCACAGCCCGTCGTTGCATCCGGAGCCTGGCTATGATGACAGCCGACAGCAAAAACAGGCCCGCGCCAGTAAGATACACCACCCCCGAACCGGCTATGTAGAGAAATCCACCCAGTACGGGGCCTATGATGATGGCGAACTGGCGTACCGAGGCATTTCTGGCGATCGCAGCGGGGAGCACCTCCTGCGTCACAAGCGCCGGCAACAGGGTTTGGAACGTTGTGTATTCGAAAGCGCGGGCAATCCCCAGCAGGAAGACGACCAGCAGGATGGACTCTCTATCAATGAGGTGCAGGATGCTGAAAGCTCCCAGACTGAACAGTGCCATCGCCTCTACGCTCTGGGAAATTGCCACGATTGTGCGCCGGTCATAGCGGTCGGCGGCATGACCGACATACAGTGCCAGAACCAGCGAGGGGACAAACTGCACGAGCCCGACCAGACCGAGGGCAAGGGGGCTATGGGTCAAATCGTACATCTGCCAGCCGATGGCGACGCTTGCCATCTGGTAGGCCAGAGTAGCAGCCGCACGGGCGGTCAGGAAGTATGTAAATGATCTGGAGTCGTGATTCACGTGATGCTGTTTGACTGTCGCGCAGACTTGAGAGGACATCCGGGGCCTTTACCGGTATTCATACAAAATTCAGGGACAATATGCCGGGTTATACCTGCGTGCATTATATCCTCATGAACATGTCTTCATCGCAGTATTGACAGGTGAAGTGTTAGTTTGAACTGCAGTTTTTCTTCATTTTAACCAGTTCTGCATCCGATGCACGCAGATATACCGGCAGCAGTTGTGATGGTTCCAGCAACGTGCCGTGCTGTGAGACATGCAGTGCCAGCAGGGCCCCGTTGGCGGCATGGGGTGAGTGGGAGGGGAAGGGTGCGAAGTGTGCCTGGTCGCCCAGACGTTCGGCGATCTGGTTGTGATAGCGCACGGCTCCGTCTCCGAAAAAAATGACTGTCTCTCCGGTCGTTGTGGCGATCTGATCGAGAAACGCTGCGGGCGGGAGGACGCAATCAGCAATATGGGGAGAGGGGATTGCGGAAGAACAGTCATAGAGAGCGGCATACAGTTCACCCTTGCGTGCATCAAGCATCGGGCAGACCAGTGCCTTCGAGAAGGTAAAATTCATGGACAACATTGCAAGCGAGGAAAAACCCGCGCATGGCGAACCGACCGCCAGCGCCAGTCCCTGAATCGTCGCTACGCCGCCACGTACTCCGGTGAATGACCCGGGTCCGACCGAGGACGCGAAGAGATCGATATCGGCAATTTCCAGCCCTGCAGTTGCCAGGAGGCGCTCAATCTCCGGCACGAGGCGGGCAGAAAGGGTGCGGTTGGTGTTAAGCAGAGATTCGGCAATGATCTGCTCGTCAATGGCGATTGCGATACTGGCAAGGGATGTGGAGGTGTCTATGGCGAGTATGTTCATGAATTGTCTGCTCCGGATCGCTTTGAGTCGGTAGTACGGCACTGTGCCGTTTAATCAAGCCTTTGGCGATAGGCGTTCAGAAGTCGTGCATCCTCGGCATACGTTACCGGGTAGATGAATGGAACCGGTTGGGGACTCATGTCGCTGCCGACATTGCGGAACGTGAACAGGCAGGAGTTTGAAAGCGACTTGTTGCCGTCAGCGCGGCTGAAACGCTCTATGTCGCTCTGCACGGTAATAGTCGTTTTTCCGGTGTAAACAACCCTGGCGGTAAATTTAAGCTGGTCGCCCATCAGCACCGGCTGGTTGAAGTTAATGCGGTTCACCTGACACGCGACCGCCCTGTCCGGAGCAACCATTTCTGCCGCAAGAGCCGCCAATTCGTAGGCCTTCCTGATCAGGTAGCCGCCAAAGATGGTTGTGGGGACATTTTCCTGTTCAGGATACGCCCTGCAGGTGGATTCAAGCATCAGCTGGCCTGCACGTACGCCATCAAAGCCTGGTTGTTCCTGTTCTTTGTGCAGTTTCTTAAGGAACAGGTATTCATCGAGTGACGGCATTTCTTCTGCCTTCGCAAGGCCATCCCGATATGCCTGCCGCCGCAGTTCCGCTTTCTGGTAGCGTTTTTTTTCGATTTCTTCAAGGTACTGCAATGGTGGCAGGGTCAGGCTTTTTGCTTCACCGCCGTCAGTTGATCGTGCCACCATGGTAAAATAGCAGGTCGCCATATGGCTTGATCCCGCTCCAAGACACTCAATCCTGATGCCGACCTCCATCGAAGATTTGCCGACATGGTTGAGCTGGGCAGAAAACACGAGATCGTGCTTGGTATCGGCGGGATTTCGCAGGACAATGTTGTCTACGGCAGCAGTGACAACCCTTGCGCCGGGATAAAAGCGGTGAACATATGCCAGAGCGGTGTTTTCGGCCACCTTGTCAAGCGTCTCCAGAATCTTGCCAAAGCGGATATTGCCGACAATATCGCTATCCCTGGCGAGGAAACGCCGGGCTAAACGTGGGTCTGTTGAAAACGGCAGGACGAAGAGATAGCGGGTATCATGGGGAGTTATACCATTCTGATTCGATTCGGATGACATGGCAAATTCCTTTCTAATGTCTTTGAATCTATGCCCCCTGCAGAAAAAAGTCTATCCCTGATGATTAACGAAATACCTGATGATATCGTTGTAGAAAGCCAGGACCATCAACCCCAACAGCAGTACCATACCGATCTGCTGGGCATATTCCCGAATCTTTTGGGGAACCGGGCGCCGGAATATCAGTTCCATGAAATAGAACAGCAGATGCCCCCCATCCAGCACCGGCACCGGCAGAAGATTGAGTACCCCGAGATTGATCGAGAGCAGCGCCATGAAGGCAAGGAAACTGGCGGCTCCGGCTGATGCCTGCTCTCCGGCCATCTTGGCGATCATGATCGGGCCGCCAACACTGTCCATCGGCACGACCCGCTGCACCATTTTGACCAGCGACATAAACGTCAGGTCAATGACTTTCCAGGTCTGCTCTGTCCCTTTTATAACAGCTTGGGGTGGGTTGAAATGTTCGGTAACAACCTCGCCCGCCGAGGCCACTCCGATGGCATAGCCGTTTATTTTCTCACCGAAGAGGTTTTTTGAAACGCGTGGTTCGGGCGTTATGGTGAAAGAGATCTCCGCGGCATCGCGCTTTACCGTCAGGGCCAGCGGTTTTCCTTTGCTGGCTGCAACACCTTCGGCAATCTGGTCCCATCGGTTGATCGGCTTGCTGTTGATGGCGGTGATGATATCGCCTTTCTGCATGCCGGCTTTTGAAGCCGGTTTGTCTTTGAGCGCCTCGCCGATTTTGGTCGTTACCGTAGGGACACCCATCATGCAGAGCACGATGAAGATCAGCCACGCAAAGAGCAGGTTGAACACCGGTCCGGCCATGACGATCGCGATCCGTGACAGTACCGGTTTATGGGCAAAGGAACGTGCCTTCTCATCTTCGGTAAGATCGCGGTGGACCGGTTCTGATGTTGCGTCTGTCGGAGCGTTTTCGTCTTCAGGTCGGGGGTCGGACTCACCCCCCTCAATAAAGCCCCCTTCACCGAACATCTTTACGTACCCGCCGAGCGGAAATGCCGAAAGCAGGTATTCCGTTTCACCGATTTTTTTGCCGAGCAGTTTGGGGCCGAAACCGAGGGAAAACTTTTCAACACTGACCCCCATCAACTTGGCCAGCAGGAAGTGCCCTAATTCATGGACAAAAATCAAAATACCTAAAACTATGATTGCATAAACAACGGTCATATCAGTATACCATCTCCCGGCAGATTTCTCGGGCCGATTCTCTGCCCCAGAGGTCGGCCTTCAATACTTCATCAATGGAACGCAGATTGTGTGCAGAGTGGGCATCCATAGTGCGCTCAATGGTCTCGGCAATCTGGGTGAATCCGATGCGCCCTTCAAGAAATTCTGCGACAGCAATTTCGTTGGCGGCATTCATAACAGCCGGCATACTTTCTCCCGCTGTGATAGCACGATAGGCAAGATCCAGGCAGCGGAACTTGACGTTATCAGGTTTGAAAAAGGTCAATCCGGAGAACGTTGTCAGATCAAGCGGTTTAACGCCGGTAGTAATCCGTTCCGGGTAGGCCAGAGCGTAGGCGATGGGGGCCTTCATGTCCGGTGTGCCGAGTTGGGCGATGACGCATCCGTCAACGTACTCGACCATGGAGTGAACAATGCTCTGGGGGTGGATATTGACCTGGATTCTTTCCACGGGGGTATTGAACAGCCAGCGGGCCTCGATCACTTCCAGTCCCTTGTTCATCATGGTTGCCGAATCGATGGTGATTTTCTTCCCCATATTCCAGTTGGGGTGGTTGAGGGCATCCCGCACCGTTACTTTTGAAAGCTGTGCGGCCGGAGTGTTCAGAAAGGGTCCACCCGATGCGGTCAGGATGATTTTGCCGATATCCTCGCTGCGGTGCCCTTCAATCGACTGAAAAACGGCGCTATGCTCGCTGTCAACAGGGAACAGCCTGACTCCGAACTCCGCAACCAGGTTCATGAAGAGGTGGCCGGCTGTAACCAGGGTTTCCTTGTTAGCCAGAGCGATATCCTTGCGGGCTCGGATGGCGGCGGCGGTCGGGACCAGACCGGCGGCACCGACAATTGCGGCCACTACCATTTCTGTCTCATCGGTTGTTGCAGCGGCTATCAACCCTTCAACGCCGCCAAGAATTGTTACGTCAACTCCGCTGCAGAGCTCCTTCAAGCGTGGGACATCCTCATGAGAGGCAACAACGGCGATACGGGGGGCAAACTGCCTGATCTGGCGCGTGAAAAGCTCCAGGTTTTTTCCGGCAGTCATGGCCACAATCCGGAACCGGTCGGGGTGTGCAGCAATAATTTCGAGAGTACTGACGCCGATCGAACCGGTTGAACCGAGGATGGTGATGTTTTTCATGGTCAGCCTCTGAAGAAAAAGAGAACGTAGTAGTAAGTGATCGGGGCGGCGAACAGGATGCTGTCCAGACGGTCCAGCACACCACCATGCCCCGGTATGATCGTGCCGGAATCCTTGACACCGAAGCTGCGCTTGAGCAGTGATTCGAACAGATCTCCTGCCTGTCCGACCACACCGACGACGAGGGCGGTGGCGGCAGCATCGATGAAGGTCAGTTGCGGGAAGAAGGTGAACTTAGCCAGCAGTGTGCCGCCGAGACTGCCGATCAGGCCCCCGACAGCCCCCTCAATACTTTTTTTGGGACTGACCAGCTGGTACAGACGGTGTTTGCCGAAAGCGCTGCCGGTGTAATACGCGGCCGAGTCATTGGTCATGACGATCAGCATGACAACGAACAGCCACTGAATGCCGAACGGGGATTGACGCAGCTGGACAAGGTGCATCAGCAGGAAGGGGATATAGAGGAACGCCAGCAGCGCGAAGGCTACTTCCCGGGCGGCGGTGTCGATAGTGCGGACCCGGAACAGGAACAGCAGAGAGAAGCCGATAAAAAGGAGGCCAATACCGGAGAGAACAAGCTTGTCATTCCCTGCCAGGGGGATAAAGACCAGTGCCGATCCAGCCACTGCCGCCAGCGGGAGTTCAACTCTTCGTTCCGGCAGAGCCATGCGATAAAATTCGGTAATGCCGATGGCAGAAAACAGGGCCACCAGACAGGTGAAGAGAATTGCGCCACCTTTCAGGACGATCAGGATGACGATTGGCAGCAGGATGATCGCTGAGATCAGACGTTTAATAGGTCGCCCCTTTGTATAATCTGGTCGCCCGTCATTCCGAAGCGGCGTTCACGCGACTGAAAATCGGCCAGAGCCTTGTGAAGTTCATTAATGGTGAAATCGGGCCAGTTTATGTCGGTGAAATAAAGCTCGGTATAGGCAAGCTGCCAGAGCAGGAAATTGCTGATGCGCATTTCGCCGCTGGTCCTGATCAGGAAATCGGGATCAGGCAGGCCGCCGGTATCCAGATAGCTCTCGAACAGCTCGGTGGTAATATCAGCCACGGACAGTTTGCCGTCAACGGCATCCTGCGCAAGATGGGCGGCTGCCCGGCAGAGCTCTTGCCTGCCGCCGTAGGAAAGGGCCAGCGTCAATACCATTCCGGTGTTCGCCGCGGTCTTGCGGATGGCTTCGTCCAGGGTCTCGTTTACATCGTCCGGAAGATCAGTGCGATTACCGATGACGTTGTAGCGGATATTCTTTCGTATCATACGCGCAGTTTCCTGGCGGATATATTTTTTGAGCAGCGTCATCAAGGCCCGCACTTCCAACGCAGGCCGTGACCAGTTCTCCGAGGAAAACGCAAACAGGGTCAGGTATTTGATCCCGAGCATTGAAGCCTGCTCGACCACCATTTTAACCGTTTCCGCGCCGCGCTGGTGCCCGACAATGCGCTTGAGCATGCGCTGCTGGGCCCAGCGGCCGTTGCCATCCATGATAACCGCAAGATGAACCGGAAGTTTGAGAGGGTCAAGCGGCGTCATCAGACTTCCATGACCTCTTTCTCTTTGTGGCCAACAGCCTCATCCATCTTCAATTCAAAGCTTTTGGTTATGTCCTGAACATCTTTTTCGTACTTTTTAAGTTCGTCTTCAGTTATTGCCTTATCTTTTTCCAGTTTTTTCAAGCGGTCGATCGCATCCCGGCGGATATTCCTGATGGCTATCTTGTCTTCTTCAGCCCTTTTTTTAAGCCCCTTTACAATTTCCTTGCGCCGCTCTTCAGTCAGAGGAGGAAGATTGAGGCGAATGGATTTGCCGTCATTGGAGGGGGTCAGGCCGATGTTGGCATTCATGATGGCCTTCTCGATGGTCGGAATGATCTTGGCTTCCCACGGTGTGATGGTAATGGTGCGCGCCTCGGGAACAGCCAGGGTTGCCACCTGGCTCAGCGAGGAGGTGCTGCCGTAATAATCAACGGTAATGGAATCGAGGATGCCGGTCGTAGCGCGTCCGGTACGGATTTTCTGAAATTCGTTTCTCAGGACACCCAACGTTTTTTCCATATGGATCTTCATGTCATCAAGCACGTTCTTTGGCATGGTTATTCTCCTTGTACGATGGTACCGATCTCTTCACCGAAGATAACTTTCCTGATGTTACCTTCCGTAGTCAGATCAAAAACAATAATTGGCAGGTTGTTGTCCATACAGAGCGATATAGCAGTGGCATCCATAACCTGCAACCCTTTTTTGAGAACATCAATATAGGACAGCTTCGATATTTTTACCGCAGTGGGATCTTTGTTGGGATCGGCTGTATAGACACCATCTACCTTCGTTCCTTTGAGGATGACCTGGGCGTTGATTTCCATGGCCCGCAGGCTGGCGGCAGTGTCGGTTGTGAAATAGGGATTTCCGGTTCCCGCCCCGAAAATAACCACTCTCCCCTTTTCAAGGTGCCGCATGGCCCGGCGACGGATGTACGGTTCGGCCACCTCCTGCATGGCGATGGCCGATTGAACGCGGGTTGAAACGCCCTGTTTCTCGAGGGCATCCTGCAAGGCCAGTGAGTTGATGACGGTTGCCAGCATCCCCATGTGATCGGCGCTTGTGCGATCCATCCCTTTGGACGAGGCAGCCAGACCGCGGAAAATGTTACCGCCGCCTATGACAAGTGCCAATTGAACACCGCTGTCGACAACATCCTTGATCTCTCTGGCGATGGTGGTGAGTACAAGCGGGTTGATGCCGTACCCCTGATCACCGGCCAGTGATTCGCCGGAAAGTTTCAAAAGTACCCGGGTGTAGGATCTTCTGCCCATGTTGCGCCTCCGGTATGTAGTACGAATGTCATCCTGAAAATATATGGATAGTACAATAAATAGGGAAAAGGATAAAAAAAAGCCGGCCATTTCAGGCCGGCTTCGATGAAGGATTAGAGGCCGGCAGCTGCCGCCACCTCGGCGGCAAAGTCGCATTCCTTCTTTTCCAGACCCTCACCAAGGGCATATTTTGTAAATCGGGTGAGGGTGATCGTCGTTCCCAGTGCTTTACCGGTTTCGACGGCCAGTTGCTGGATGGTCTTGTCGGTGTCTTTGACAAACTGCTGTTCAATCAGGCAGATATCGGCATAGAATTTATTGACCTGACCATCAATAATCTTCTCGATGATATTGTCAGGTTTACCGGTCTCACGCGCCTTGGCACGGTAGATGTCTTTCTCCCGCTCAAGCACATCCGCTTCGACTTCACTGCGTTGAACATACAGAGGTGAAGCTGCAGCGATATGCATTGAGACATCCTTGACGAATGTGGCAAAGCGGGGATCTTTAGCAGCAGCGGCGTTGTCGCATGTTGCTTCAACCAGGACGCCGATTTTTCCACCGGCGTGAATGTAGGACCCGACTGCGCCGGCACCCGGAACAACATAGCTGCTGAAGCGGCGGATCTGCATATTTTCGCCGATGACGGCAATAGCCTCATTCAGCATGGTCTGGATGGTTTTGCTGCTGTCGCCGCAATACGGCTGGGCGAGCAGTTCCTCTACAGATGCTGGATTAGCCTGAAGGATATGGTTCGCGATGTCATTTACAAAACCCTGGAACTTCTCGTTTTTTGCGACGAAGTCGGTTTCACTGTTAATCTCAAGCAAAACGCCTTTGTCAGACTCTGCAGAAACGGCAGCTGCTACCATGCCTTCTGTTGCAGCGCGCCCTGCTTTTTTTGATGCGGCGGCAAGGCCTTTCGTACGCAGGAAATCGACCGCCTGATCAAAATTCCCGTCGGTCTGCTCAAGGGCCTTCTTGCAATCCAGCATTCCGGCACCGGTTGCTTTTCTTAATTCTGATATCTGTGCAGCTGTTACAGCCATTGCTATCCTCCTATCCTGGACAACAGGAATCGTATAATGTGTTAAGTCTATTCGCCGGCTTCTACAGCAGCTTCCTCTTCAGGTGCATATTCTTCAGAACCTTCGGTATCCGTCTGCAGAGCGGTCTTGCGTGCCTGAATTCCCTCGATGATCGCATCAGCCATTTTGGCGGAGAGGAGACGGATGGCGCGGATAGCATCATCATTGCCCGGAATGACGTAATCGATCGGGTCAGGGTCACAATTGGTATCAACGACGGCAACAACGGGAATTCCGAGTTTATTGGCTTCCTGAATAGCGATCTCTTCATTTTTCGGGTCGATGACGAACATGACACCGGGGAGTTTGCTCATGGTTTTGATGCCGCCGAGGGTCTTCTGCAGTTTTTCGCGGTCGCGAGTAAACTGGAGTGCTTCCTTTTTTGTGTAGGCATCGATGGTGCCGTCTTCGAACATGGCGTCGATCTTTTTGAGACGATCGATGCTCTGCTTGACGGTGGCAAAGTTTGTCAGCATGCCCCCCAGCCAGCGCTGGTTGACATAGTGCATACCGCAGCGGGTGGCTTCTTCGGCAACCGAATCCTGAGCCTGTTTTTTGGTGCCGACAAACAGAACAGTGCAGCCATCCTGAGCGGATTCCTTGACAAAGCTATAGGCGGTTTTGAAGTAGCGGACGGTTTTCTGCAGATCGATGATGTAAATTCCGTTACGTGCCCCGAAAATGTAGGGTTTCATCTTGGGGTTCCAGCGTTTTGTCTGGTGACCGAAGTGGACGCCAGCTTCCAACAGTTCCTTCATACTGATACTTGACATACGTTTCTCCTTTGGTTTTTCCTCCGCCCCGTCGAATCCCCGACATCTATTAAATAGGGACACCACCGGATCTACCGAGGCGTGTGAATTGAATAACGGGAGTTTATAGCACAAATACGTAAAAAATTACAAGGTCAAAATCATGCCGGCATTTTTGCCATGGTGCTTCGTTTTCTACCATTCGATCAGGTAATCAGCTATGGCGGACGTGATACTTTTTATGCCCAGTTCAGGAATATCAGGCAGGATTACCGTGTAGTCCTGGCTGTTGATGCTCACAAAATTATCAGGGATACCGTGTTTGACCGCATGCCAGGTCCCGGCCAGTACTACAAGTTTTCTGCCCGGATGTTTTTTGCGGTCGTCGGTGATGGTCAAAGCCATGCCGCTGTTGCGAACCGCCTGTGCCTCGCAAAAGCTGGCGAATATTTTACCGGATGCCTCACGCTTGAATACAGACTGGAATGTATTCTTGAGGAAATCTGTTTGCGGTCTGTTGAGGTTGCCGGTGACTCCGGAGGGAATTTTTTCCCGCTCTTCGGGAGAAAGTGAGACAAAACCCTGTCGTGCTACTTTGAAGATAATCTCTTTCGGGATATTGAGGGCGATCATCGGGATATGATTGTCCCGGGCAAAGATGAAAATGTCCCTATACAAAGACCAATCGTACGACCAGTTTCTGGCATAGACCACTTCAAAATTTTCTTCTGTCATCCTGCCTTCTACCCAATCGTCAAGTTGCCTCTGGTTGTCCATCTGAAACATTTCCACCCCTATTGCCAGAGGCATCTTTTTTTCCCAGAGTGCGCGAATAACAGCATGTTGCATTTCGTGATGCTTCTTGTTGTCATGGGTTTCGGCGACAAGAATGACACCCGAACGTTCCGTGTCCGCCATCATCTGTGAAAAACTGATGGCCTGTCTGTCGCTCATACGCGTGATCACTTCTCCGGCATATGCATTTGCCGTAAAAGCGGAAAAGCATGCGAGGGTGAGGACCAGTTTTATTAAGTTTTGCATGAGAGATGCCTTCCTGTGTGGCGTGATATGCCTGAGTAGTAAGTGGGAAGCTGTTTCATGTAGTAACATTTTCAAGGCTATCCAGTTGTTACAAACGCGTTCAGCAGACAGCTTCTCGCGCACTGTCCGCACTTCGTGCAGAGGTCTGCATTGATCAACGCTGCAACTTTACGATGTCCGGTAACTTCGAGAGTTATCAGACGGGGAGGGCAGGCAGCAACGCACCGGCCGCAACCGCTGCAGCGGGAAACGTCGATGTTCGGCACAATCGACAAGCCGGCTAAAGGCCCAGGTCCATCTGTTTCCATGTGAACTCGGGTTTTGTTTGTTTGCGGTTATAGGGGTAATAACGTGGGCATTTGGCTACGACAGCAATTCCCGCCTGCTTGCAGGTGCGTCGGCAGGACGTGCAAAGCTTGTTTGTGGCTGGGTGGTGTGATGTGGCTTTTTGTTTAGGTTTCATACGGTTCCGAACAGACCTCCGAGAGTTTGATACACTCGGAGGTC
>Ga0182021_10009151_pt1 | contig 11723 bp, 12 predicted proteins | sample 612E3MmetaG_FD_120493 | JGI IMG/M metagenome (GOLD analysis project Ga0182021, IMG submission 120493) | Permafrost microbial communities from Stordalen Mire, Sweden - 612E3M metaG (Illumina Assembly) | ecosystem: Environmental > Terrestrial > Soil > Wetlands > Permafrost | place: Sweden...
AATTTTGAATCTATCGGAATTATTTTATCTTTAACGAAAACCACGGCGTCCACAATGGTGCCGTCAGGAAAAGGGTATTGCATTTGGTAAGAGCCGGGCGGTAAAACATTTTTCAAAACCGTTTCCAAATAATATTCACCAAGTATTCCGCGCTGTTTGGGATTTTTCAAAATATTTTCCAAGCTTTGCAATTGGTCGGCAAAAGAAATAACTTGCTTGTTTGTTTCATCCAGCTTTGTGAGGCTTTCGGTCACGTCCCGAATTATCTTATTTGATTCGCTCGAGTGAAACTTTAAACTCTCATTGACTTGTTTCTGGGATTCGCCAAGCTTGCTGTCCACGGTGCGGGATAGTTCGTTGATTTGAGTTAAGATTAGATTTAAGCCAACATCATCTTTTTTTTCCTCCTTCTTATGTCCAAAAGCAAAATAGACAAATATGCCTCCAATAACCAACCCGATAATTATTCCAAAAATATTTTGCATATATTTATTTTAACACTATTTCCCCAAATGATGTTTTAACGTATAAATCCAGTCCTCATCTATCTGGTCACTAGCTTGTTTTTGCGCCAAGAGCCACTCCAGGTATCCTCTATCCACTTTTGCCACATCTTCTATTTTCTTGCCCAAATGTTTGCCGAAGTTGAACGCGCGTAATAGGGAAGGGTGGCTCGAAATTTCTATCATTTTTTCTATGACTTGATTTTCATTTAATTTTTCATCTTTTATCATTTTATTTTTTAAATATATAAAAAGTTTTTCGAGTACCAACACGTCGCCTAAGGCGTCATGCGCTTGGGCTTCCACTTCAAGATCAAGCAGGTAGCGCAAGTATTGTAGATTATATCTTTCTATTTTACCTTCCATGTCCAAATGCCTGATTACCCGCAATGTGCAAATGAAATTTTTCGGCTCAATATCTTCTTTTTTAATTATCATCAAGTCAAAAGGCGCGTTGTGGGCGATGACGACGGAATCTTTATCTTCAAAAAGTTTCTTGATTATCGGCTGGTCGGAACTTTCTTTGAAGGTGGACTTATCGGCGACCATTTTGTTGGTGATATGGTGCACCGCAGAGGCTTCCGGGGGGATTTTAATTTCCGGCTTGTATAAACTGCAAAAGCTCCCATCTCCGCTTTTGTAAGCAATTTGTACCAGGAAATCTTTCTCCGTATTTCCGGTGGTCTCTGTATCGAAAAATATTAACTTTGTCATTTGGTTATTTTAACATATGTTGGTATAATTGGGGAATGTTATTACACGAACAAATAAAAAATAATATAAAAGAAGCGATGATGGCCAAGGATACTGTCCGGCTGGAAACTTACCGAGGTATGCTGGCTGCTTTTACTAATGAGCTTGTTGCGAAAAACAGGAAGCCGAGCGAAATGCTTACCGACGAGGAAGCGATAGCTGTGATTACCAGACTAAGTAAACAAAGAAAAGATTCGATAGAACAATATACAAAGGGGAATAGAGACGATTTAGTAAAAGAAGAACAAGCGCAATTGGCTATTCTAGAAACCTATCTGCCAAAATTGATGGACAAGAGCGAAGTGGAAAAAATTGCCAAAATAAAAAAAGACGAGCTTGATATAACCGACGCCGCCAAAAAAGGTATGTTGATGTCTGCCCTGATGAAGGACCTAAAAGGCAAAGCGGATGGTATGACTGTGAAAGAAGTCGTGGATTCTTTATTTTAATTAACTTATAGACATGCATACTGTAAATCTTTTGATTGGTTTAGTGGAACATCATCAGATTTTGATCTATTTTGTAATTTATCTCGGGTTAATTTTTGAGGGAGAGTTTACAATAATTTCCGCCGGAATTCTAGCGCATCTGGGTGCATTGAACTTTTGGGTTGTGCTTGTTTTTGTTCTTCTCGGCGGGTTTTCCAAATCTTTGCTCGGCTATATGCTCGGAGGAATTTTACATAAAGAATTTCATCACCATAAATTTTTCAAATACATCCGCAGGCGCGTTTATAGTATTCTACCTAGATTTAAAGAGCGCCCTTTCTGGTCCATTTTTATTTCCAAATTCATTATGGGCATAAATTACATTGTTATAATTTTCGCAGGTTTTGAAAATATAGAATATAAAAAATACTTAAAAGCGGAAATTTCTTCTACCTTAATCTGGGGGCCTGTGCTATTATCACTGGGTTATGTTTTCGGCTACACGGCGTTGCATATTAGTCGGGAGATTTGGAAATTTTCGATGGTGATACTTGTTTTGTTCATAGTATTCATTATGTTTGATAAATTAGTATCTTGGCTGTTTGAATTATCCGAAGAATTTTATAATGATAAACAAGAGGAAATATGAAAAAATTAATTACACATAATGGTTCGTTTCACACAGATGATATTTTCGCCTGCGCGGCTTTGTCTTTGATGTTGGAGAAAAAAGGCGAAGCTTTTGAAATCATTCGCACTCGCGACGAGGATATTATTAAATCTGGCGATTATGTTTTTGACGTTGGGGGAATTTATGATTCAGAAACAAACAGATTTGATCATCATCAAATCGGCGGAGCAGGCGAACGTGAAGGCATAGAGTATTCTTCTTTTGGCTTGGTTTGGAAGAAATTTGGGAAAGAATTTTGCTTGTCTGAAATAGTTGATTTGATTGATAAAAAATTGGTTATGCCAGTGGATGCTTTCGACAACGGTATTGATTTGTATAAAAATAATTTTGAAAACATTTTTCCTTATACGATAGATGATGTTTTATCTATTTTTTCTCCAACATCGTTGGAAAATACAAATAAAGACGAGCAGTTTTTAAAAGCAGTTGTTTTGGGTAAAGAAATTTTAAGAAGAGAAATAAAAAAAGTTGGTGATCGAATAGAAATTACGAAAATAATTCAGAATTTTTATAAAAATAGTTCAGACAAAAGACTGGTAATTATTGATAAACCGAAAGTTTCTAGATACGAAGTCTGGAATGCGTTGCAAGATTTTCCAGAGCCTCTTTTTGTGGCGTATGGAGACAATGATGGTTGGGCAGTTGTTGCTATAAAAAAAGAAAAAAATAGTTTTGGAAACAGAAAAGATTTTCCAAAGAGCTGGGGAGGATTAAGAGATAAGGAATTACAAGATATAACGGGGGAAAAAGATGCAGTATTTTGTCATAATGATTTATTTTTTCTAGTTACGAATTCCAAAGAAGCAGCTATCAAATTGGCGCAGATTGCGGTAGAATCATAAAATGGCATTTATTGATGAAATGAAAATAGAAGCGTCTGCAGGACGCGGGGGGGACGGCGTGGTGCGCTGGAGGCAAGAGAAGTTTATACCGAAAGGAGGCCCGGCGGGAGGAGATGCCGGGCGTGGCGGGGATTTTTACGTGCGGGCAGTCCGGGACGTGCATATACTTTCCAAATACAAAGCGAAGAAAATTTTCGAAGCTTCGCGTGGGGAAGACGGCAACAATAAAAGTTTGCATGGTAAAAATGGGGAAGATTTTGTTTTGGAATTGCCGGTGGGTTCCATCATTACCAATATCAATACCGAAGAAAGTTGGCAACTCGAAAAAGAAGGACAGAAAATTTTACTTTTGAAAGGCGGGTATGGAGGCTTTGGCAATGAACATTTCAAGAGTTCTACAAACACGACTCCGAAAGAATGGCGTCCCGGGGCGGAAGGCGAAAAAGGAACTTTCAAAATAGAGTTGGAACTTTTTGCCGATATTGGATTGATTGGCTTGCCTAATGCGGGGAAATCTTCACTTTTAAATACGCTCACTAATGCGGACGCTAAAGTCGGGGATTATGCTTTTACTACACTTGATCCAAACTTGGGCGATTTTTACGGTTATATCATTGCCGACATTCCGGGAATTATTGAAGGCGCATCCGAGGGCAAAGGTCTTGGCGTGAAATTCTTAAGGCACATTAAGCGCACGAAAATGCTCGCGCATTTGATATCATTTGAAAATTTATCAAAAGGAAGCACTGGCATGATGAAAGTTTATAAAGAGATTCGCAAGGAGCTTGTGAAGTATGACAAAAAATTAAATTTGGGCGATGATGGACTATCAGAAAAAGAAGAAATAATAATTTTGACTAAAGCTGACTTCGTCGAAGACCAAAAAATAATAGACAAGAAAGTCGCCGAATTCAAAAAATTGGATAAAAAAGTTTTTGTTTTATCATTGTTTGATGATAAAATGGTAAAAAAGTTTAGAGATGAATTGGTGAAGATTTTAAAGAAGAAATAAATTATAAAAATGGCAAATAAATATTATCCGACAATTGGTTTGGAAATACATGCGGAATTGAAAACGCAGACAAAAATGTTCTGTGGCTGCAAGAACGATCCGGATGAAGAAAAACCAAACGTAAATATTTGTCCGGTTTGCATGGCGCATCCTGGAGCTTTGCCTGTGCCGAATAAAAAGGCTATAGAGAACGTGATTAAAGTCGGTCTGGCTATTGGTGGTAACATTGCCGACTTTTCCGAATTTGACCGCAAGAATTACTTTTATCCTGACATTCCGAAGGGCTATCAAATTTCACAATATAAATTTCCAATAGTTTCTGGCGGACATTTGGCTGGGATGGACGTTACCCGCGTGCATTTAGAAGAAGATACTGCGAATAATAAACATTTTGAAAATTATTCTTTGATAGATTTTAATCGTGGTGGGGTGCCTTTGATGGAGCTCGTGACTGAACCGCACACGCGCGAGAGCGCGGAAGAAGTTGCAAAACTTGCTTCAAATTTTGGGAAAGAACTCCAGTTGGTGCTTTGGTACTTGGGCGTGTCCGAAGCGAATATGGAAAAGGGTGAGATGCGCGTGGAGGCGAATATTTCCGTATCAAAAGACCAGAAAGTTCTTGGCACAAAGGTGGAAGTGAAAAACTTAAATTCCTTTAAAGCCGTCGAGCGTGCCATTCTTTTTGAAGTAGACAGAATGACCAAACTCTGGGAAGAAGGCAAAGAAATGGAAATAGTGCAGGAGACGCGTGGCTGGGACGAAGGTAAACAGAAAACATTTTCGCAGAGAAAAAAGGAGGGTAGCGCGGACTATAGATATTTCCCGGATCCAGACCTGCCGAAAATGAAGCTACATGAAGCTTTTGATTTGGAGAAAATGAAAAAAGAATTGCCCGAGTTACCAGCGCAAAAACGCGAGAGGTATCAGAAAGATTTCGGAATAAAAAGTGAAGATATAGAGGTGTACATAAATGACCCCATCTTAGGTGCTTGGTTTGAAGATGTGGCAAAAATCTTGAAAGATATGGAAAAAATAAAAATAGCTTCAAACTACGTGACTTCTGATTACATTGGTTTAAAGAAAAATCTTGCGGAAGCAAGGCTTCCGCAGAATACAAATTTTGCAGAACTAATAAACTTGGTCACCGAAGGTAAAATTTCCTCCCGCGCAGCTAAGGATATTTTGGCATTGATTGTCGTAAACGATGAATCACCTTTAAAAATTGCCACAGACAAAAATTTATTGCAAAGCAACGACGAAGGCGCGCTAAAGGCCATCGTGCAGAAAGCCATAGATGAAAATCCGGAAGTGGTTGCGGCGTACAAAGGTGGAAAAGAAAATGCCATTATGTCTCTCGTTGGAAAAATCATAAAGGAATCGAACGGTTCCGCGAATCCCCAAATTGTTATAAAACTTTTGAAAGAGATGTTATAATGTAGGGATGAAAACCCTCAGAGAATATATAAAAGAAGCGGAAGAAAAAGGCGTAGCCATTGGGCACTTTAATATTTCAAATCTAGAAGGATTTCATGGTGTTTATTCTGCGGCAAAAAAATTAAATGTGCCGGTAATCATCGGGCTCTCCGAAGGCGAAGAAGATTTCGTTGGCCGAGATGAAGCTGTCGGGATGATAAAAGAAATTCGAGAAAAAGAAAACTTCCCTATTTTTCTGAATGCAGACCATCATTATAGTTTTGAACGGGTGAAGCTTGCCATTGATGCAGGCTTTGATTCTGCTATATTTGACGGCGCAAAATTGAGTTTTGAAGAAAATGTAAAGATTACCAAAGAGTGCGTGGATTATGCCAGAAGTGTAGGCAGAGATGTGCTTCTCGAAGCCGAGCTAGGCTTTATCGGTTCCGGTTCAAATATAAAAGACACCATACCCGAAGGTGCCGGAGTTTTGACCAAACCCGAAGACGCGAAGAAATTTGTGGAGTTGACTGGCATAGATATGCTCGCGCCATCAGTTGGTAGTATTCATGGGATGATAAAAAGCGGTAAGCCGCATATCAATGGAGAGCTGGTGGCTGAAATTAAAAAAGCCACAGGAATGCCCTTGGTATTGCATGGCGGTTCCGGTCTTCGCGATGAAGACTTTACAAATGCCATAAAGGGCGGAATCTCAATTATTCATATTAGTACGGAAATAAGATTGGCGTATGATGAAGCATTAAAAAAATCTTTCCTGGATAATCCACAAGAAACCACGCCGTATAAAATTCTCCAACCGGCAGTGGACGCGATAGAAAAAATAGTGGAAAATAGATTGAAACTTTTTAATGGAATAAAATAGTATTCAAAAAATTTGAAAGAAGAAATACTAAAATTTTTCAAAGGGGATGCTGAGGATGGGGAGGAGACACTTCTCAAATATTCTCACGATGCAAGTTTATTGGAAGTGAAACCCAAATTGGTGCTTTTTCCAAAAAACAGTAAGGATGTGAAAAATTTAGTGAAGTGGGTAAGTGAAAATTCTGCTAGGCAAGACCTAGCAGGTTTATCTATCACTGCTCGATGTGCAGGGACGGATATGTCCGGCGGGGCAATTGGGGAATCCATTATTTTGGATTTCACCCGGTATATGAACCAATTGATTGGCGGGCCTTTACCTTTGGATAATTTGTCTTCTGTCGGCAAGAAGAGAGTTGTGAGAGATTATACGACAGCCAATTATCCTATCGTTCCATCTTATATTTCTGTACAGCCCGGTATGTTTTATCGTGACTTTGAAAAAATAACTTTAGAAAAGGGGTTGATTTTACCTTGTTATACAGCTTCCAAAAGCATAAACGCAATGGGTGGGATGTTCGGTAACAATTCTGCTGGAGAGAGGACTTTGAAATACGGCAAAACTGAAGATTATATTTTGTCTTCCAAAGTTATTTTTTCTGACGGGAATGAATACGAAGTAAAACCGCTGAATAAAAATGAATTAGATAAAAAAATGGCGCAAGGGGATTTCGAAGGCAATGTTTATAAAAATATTTTTGATTTGATAAATAAAAATGAAGAGGAAATAAAATTAGCAAAGCCAAATGTGCACAAAAATTCAGCGGGATATTATATTTGGAATGTGATAAGGCCGGAGCAGAAGGAGAATTTTTTGGCTTTACTCCAGCCTTCGGCTGGAACCTTCCGCCAGCAAAATTTTTCTTCTGTTCCGGCCACGCAGAATTCTTTTGTTTTTGATCTGAATAAGCTTCTTGTTGGTTCGCAGGGGACTCTGGGTATTGCCACAGAAATTACTTTCAGGTTGATACCGGAGAATAAAAATTCCAAACTAGTGGCTATTTTTATGAATGATTTGACGCCGCTCGGTCGGCTGGTAGATGAAATTCTAACTCTTAATCCGGAAACGCTTGAGACCTATGACGACAAGACGATAAGGTTGGCAGTAAAGTTTTTTCCAGACTTTTTAAAAAACAAAGGACCTTTCGGATTATTTAAATTAATGTGGAGCTTTTTACCGGAATTTTTTATGTTTCTGACGGGTGGTTTTCCAAAACTGATTATTCTGGCAGAATTTGCCGGCGATAATGAAAAAATTGTCCAAGATAAATGCTTGACGTTGGTGGAAAAAATAAAAGACTTTAAATTAAAAACTCATATTACGAAATCGCAAGCGGAGGCGGATAAATACTGGGATATCCGCCGAGAAAGCTTCACTCTCTTGCGTAAGCACGTGAAGGGCATGCGCACGGCGCCATTTATAGACGATATCATTGTCCGCCCGGAATTCTTGCCGAAGTTTTTGCCGGAACTAAATCAAATTTTAAATAAATATGAAAAATTCTTAACCTTCACTCTGGCTGGCCACGCTGGTGACGGCAATTTCCACATCATTCCATTGATGGATTTTAAACGTCCTGACACGGCGCAAATAATCATAGAGCTAGGGGAAAAGGTTTACGACTTGGCGTTGCGATACCACGGCTCTATCACAGCCGAACATAACGACGGCCTCATCCGCACGCCGTATTTGCGCAAGATGTATGGAGACAAAATCATTGAAATTTTTACAAAAATCAAGGAAATTTTTGACGCAAAAAACATTTTCAATCCCGGCAAAAAAATTGCCACTAAATTTCAAGGTGGTACCAAGGAATACATCCGGACGCATATAGCCGAAGAACACGAGGCAAACCACAGGGTTTAGAATTGCATTTTTAAATTTTTTCTGTATACTATCTCTATGTTTGCAATTAAAGCTAAAAAGAGAAGTACAGGCGAAAAGTTGGATGTTTTGCGAAAAGGGGGAGAAATCCCTGCTGTTTTTTATGGGGCAGGCAAGACCACGACCTCTATTTCTATCGGGACGGTTGAATTCAAGAAAATTTGGCGGGATGCCGGAGAGTCTTCCGCAGTAAAAGTTACCATGCCGGACGGAACCATAGATGCTCTTATCCATGTCGTGCAAGTTGACCCTGTGACTGATGAGCCCATCCATGTGGATTTTTTGGCGATAGATATGAAAAAGAAAATTAAAGTTAAAGTACCTTTGTCTTTTGAAGGTATTTCCAATGCAGTTAAAAGCGGAATCGGAAATTTGGTTAAAGTTCTGCATGAAGTTGAAATTGAAGCCCTTCCAGCCGATTTACCACATAACCTCGTCGTTGATATTTCCAAATTGGAAACATTGAAAGATCAGGTTTTCGTTTCTGATATAAAAATTCCGACCGGAGTCACAGTTATAAATGGTCCCGCTGAAGTGGTGGCATCTATTATCGAACAAGTCGAAGAAAAAGAAGAAGTGGCTGCACCAGTTGACCTGTCCGCAATTGAAGTTGAAAAGAAAGGCAAGGCTGTCGAAGAAGGTGTCGAAGGCGCCGAAGTTGCTGCTCCTGCCAAAGAAGAGAAAACAGAGAAAAAATAAGAATAAATAAATTTTTGGTGTATAATTAAGTCATGACGAAAGTTATGGCTTTTTTTGTTGTGATAGCTTTATTTTTTGCACCCATTTTTGGCTTTTTCGATGTACAAAAAGTACGCGCTGATTTTGATTGTCTGACACTCACCACATCTTCTAGCCCATCAGATAAAGCCTATTGCCAGGATCAATTGAATCAAATAGAAGCGCAACTTAATAGTTTGTTGGTGTTGCAGGCAGATCAGAAAAAACAAACAGGCACCCTGAAGGGCGACGTGGATTATTTAACCAGCCAGATTAATGCCTTAAAGGCAAAAATAAAAGCTCGGGCACTCGTAATTGCCCAGTTGAAGGTGGATATAATAGATAAAACAAACACAATCATTTCTCTCTCTAGTAAGATTGACCGCGAGCACGAATCGCTAGCTCAGCTGTTGCGAAACACAAACGAATTCGACAATGACAATCTTGTAAATCTGATTCTTTCCGATAACAGTATCTCGGATTTTTACAGCGACTTGGAATCTTATAACACTATCAAGCAATCCATAAAAGCTTCGGTGGATGTTATAAACGGAGTGAAGACGCAGACAGAGGTTGTGAAAAGCGATCTTGAGAAAAAGCAAAATGCAGAAACTGACGCCAAGGCGGAATTGGAAAGTGCTCAACAAACTGTCGCCAAATCCGAAGCGGACAAGCAACAGCTTTTAAATATTTCCAAACAAAAAGAAGCAACCTATCAACAACTTGCGGCGCAGAAGAAGGCTCAAGCTGATAAAATTAGGAGTGCTCTTTTTAGCCTTGCTGGTATTTCTACAAAAATTGATTTTGGAACTGCGCTTGGTTATGCAAATGAAGTACAAAATAAGCTCGGCGTTGATCCAGCTTTTTTACTGGCTATCATCACTCAAGAAAGTAATTTGGGCTCAAATGTTGGGCAATGCTATTTGACGAATCCGGATACGGGCGCAGGGGTCGGGAAAAATACCGGTACACCGTTTACCAACGTAATGCATCCGACGCGCGATGTGCCGGTATTTTTAAGCATCACAAGCGACTTGCAATTTAATGCTTATCAAACAGCCGTTTCTTGTCCGATTGGCGGTTATGGTTATGGCGGCGCAATGGGGCCGGCGCAATTTATTCCTTCAACTTGGAAACTTTTTGCCGATCGTTTGAAAACTATTTTGGGCTACGAAGCCAATCCATGGTCGCCACGCGATGCTTTTATGGCTTCGGGAATGTACCTCTCTGATTTGGGAGCGGTAGGCACAAGTGCTAGCGCGCAAAACAGAGCGGCCTGCAAGTATTATGGTTCCGGAGGTTCGTCTTGTTCTTATAGCCGAAGCGTAATGAAATTGAAATCGAGTATTCAAGGCAACATAGACTTGCTTTCGGGCTAAAATTGTGATAACATAACGGATATGAAAAAAGGCATACACCCAAAATATGATTTAAAAACAAAAGCTACTTGCGCTTGCGGGGCGGTTTTTGAAGTTGGCTCCACGATGCCGGAAATCAGAATGGAAATTTGCAGCCAATGCCATCCATTCTTTACCGGAAATGAAAAAATAATGGACACTGCCGGACGCGTAGAAAGATTCAACAAGCGTAAAGCCGCAACTGTAAAAGCGAAGAAATAGATGTTAGACCTAGAAGAATTAAAGAAAGACCACAACACCAGCTACCTAGCGGGTATTTTGGAGCGGCTGAATCGCGAAGAAGCGGAGGTGCGCGAGATGCTGGCGAGTGACGATAGTCTCCATGAAATGGCGGCCAAAGAATTGAAATCTCTGCAAGAAGAAAGAGAAAGGATTGAAAAACAAATTCAAGATATTCTTGATAAAGATAAAGAGGCGGAAGAGTTTCCAAATGAAATAGTACTCGAAGTGCGAGCCGGCGCCGGTGGAGACGAAGCTAGCCTTTTTGCTTGGGAGCTTGCGCACATGTATGAAAAATTTGCCGAGGCACAGGGTTGGCAATGGAAAACAAACTATGAATCCAAGAGCGACTTGAATGGATACAAGGAAGCGAGCTTCGAAATAAAAGGTAAGGATGTTTTTAAAAAGCTCCGTTACGAGACAGGCGTGCATCGAGTGCAGAGAATTCCGGCGACGGAAAAAAACGGACGCGTACACACTTCCACGGCTTCCGTAGCCGTGCTTCCAATCAAAAAGAAAATAACTTTCCAAATAAACCCTGCGGAGTTCGAAATGGAATATTCCCGTTCGGGCGGAAAGGGTGGGCAAAATGTGAACAAAGTTGAGACGGCTGTGCGCATCATCCACGTGCCGACTGGCCTGGATGTTCGCTCCACCAATGAACGCAGCCAGCTGGCAAACCGCGAAAAGGCCATGATGATTCTGACGGCCAAGCTTCAGCAACTGGAAGAAGAAAAAGATGCAAAAAAGTATGGCGATGTTCGCAAGAATCAAATTGGCACCGGCGACCGTTCAGAAAAAATCCGCACCTATAATTTCTCACAAGACCGGGTGACGGATCACCGCATCAAAAAATCTTGGCACAATCTGCCGAAAATTATGGAAGGAGATATAGAACCAATAATTGAAGCCATAAATTCAGGAGTAGTTGGGGATGAAGAGGAATAACAATAAAGTTATCCA
>Ga0182021_10009152_pt1 | contig 11723 bp, 10 predicted proteins | sample 612E3MmetaG_FD_120493 | JGI IMG/M metagenome (GOLD analysis project Ga0182021, IMG submission 120493) | Permafrost microbial communities from Stordalen Mire, Sweden - 612E3M metaG (Illumina Assembly) | ecosystem: Environmental > Terrestrial > Soil > Wetlands > Permafrost | place: Sweden...
ACTGCGGCGTGCGTTCGTGACAAAAAGTGCAAATGCAACATTGTCATACACATTTCGATCTTCCAGCAATTTGAAGTCTTGAAACACGATACCAAGCCGACGCCGCAGGCGCGGTATTTGACGGCTCGTAATGGATGCAGAATCATAACTGGCAATTCTTACTTTACCGGAGGATGGCAGTAAATCAAAATACATCAAACGCATCAACGTACTTTTGCCCATACCTGTCTGACCGACCAAATAGACAAACTCGCTTTGTTTCATTGAAAAGGTTATACCGTCGAGAACATGCTGGTTGTCAAACGAAACGCTAACGTTTTTGAGTTCAACCATTCATCAGCCTATTTTTTGATATTGTGAGTGCCAGGTTAATTGCTTCGAGCATGCTGGAACAATTGGCTTTGTTTTTTCCCGCAATATCGTACGCGGTACCATGATCGGGAGACGTGCGTATAATTTTTAGTCCGGCCGAAAAGTTTACACCTTTGCCGAAGGAATTCATCTTTATCGGAATTAAACCCTGGTCGTGGTACATAGCGACAATAGCGTCGAAATTCTTGTAGGAGTGGCTGCCAAAAAATGCATCAGCGGGGAAAGGGCCTTCGGCAAGAATTCCAGCGGCTTGAGACTCTGCAATTGCAGGAATGATAAATTCATTCTCTTCTGTTCCTATCAATCCATTCTCGCCGCAATGCGGATTGAGTGCAAGAACGGCAAGTTTTGGTTTCTTCAACCGAAAATCATTCTTCAGTGATTCATGAATAATTGAAATTTTCTCAACGATTTTTTCCTTGGATATTTGTCCTGTGACATTCTTCAATCCGGTATGGATGGTAATCAATCCTACACGCATGGTGTCAGCGACAAGCAGCATGACGACACTCTGGGAACGGCTCAGTAAAGCAATCATTTCTGTCTGACCGGGGAAATTGTACCCGGCGGAATTAAGCGCTTCTTTTGAAACAGGTGCAGTGACCATTGCTGCCACTTTGTTTTGCAAACACAATTCAACAGCTTTCTCAAGTGCTATGCCGGCAGATCTTCCGGAAGCTTTGGTCGGACTTCCATATTGGATGTCGGCACCAATGCCGTCGGCAACATCAACAACAGGAGTTGTATTGGATGACAGATTTTGGAGCGACGCAAGAGTCGCTCTTTCAAATTTTAACTTTATTTTATATTGATTCGCTGCGTGTTCAAATACTCTCAAAGGCCCTACAAGCAAAGGAGTACATTTATTTTGTACTGATTTATTTGCCGCTGCTTTAAGGGCAAGTTCAGGTCCGATACCGTTAAAATCTCCGAGAGTGATAGCAATAACCGGTTTCAATAATTCTCCACTTTGGAAAGAATGTAGTTGCCTGTTTTCCGCTGGTCCGTAAAAGTAAATCGTTGATTGAGTTTCGCGTAAGTCCAGATCTCTGTCGGTGCGGAATTGGGTTTCAGCAAACGGTTTATGATGGATGGCGAACCGAATAATATGTAAATGCGTCCGCGATCCGTGCGATAGCCATCGGTTTCATTTGCAGAAGAAAAGCGTTTTATCGTTTCATCAACGCGGCGGTAATATTCTGCCATAGCAGAATTAAACGCACGTGTTGTGTCCGGATTGCGCTTGTGCCAGAATGCACGAAATGCCGCCATCGATTTGCTGGAACTGAAAGCTGTCATACTATCAATTTCTTGTTCTGTTGCAATGTGGCGTACTGCATCCACAGCAAGTTTGAAGTCGTAAAGAGAATGCGGTTTTAAAGGCCAGACGATATTGAAATTGTAATCCTTCGTAGATTTCGACGTTCCCTGCGTCACCGTTATTCTTATTTCATAGGTACCTGTCTCTAATCGTTCTATCGGGATTGGAATATAGACTATTCGACTGACATTCGAAGACTTGACTGTTGAAATTGAAGCATGCTTCGATTGCTCTTGAATAACAGGTATGCCGTTTTGCTGAATGAATCTTTCGCCGATCAATTCTTGAGGATAGTCTTCGTTATTTTCCTTTTTGCTGTTCACGTGCCATGAGAGATGGATATCCGTTGTGCTGTCCGGTGAAATTACTTGAAGCAGACATCCGCCATGTTGACCAATGATGATACTGCCTCCGCGGTTCATTGGAAAAAATTCCCTGGGTTTATTCAAGAGCGTATCGGATGATAGTGGTTCAACAAAAATAATGGGAGAGAGGTTTAATCCGGACGCAAATGTCCGTGCATCAATTTTCGTATTGCGATTGATGAATGATTTGCCGGATTCGCTGTCTTTTGACTCTACAACAATTTTGTACAATCCTTTTTTCAGCTTAAATGAAAGGGCTCCTTGAACTTCCTCGGAAAAAGGAACATCTTCTTCTGGAAGCAAATTCCGTTCGATCCGTAGCGGCCGGAATTCACGTGCGACGGCAGCATCTTTTTCATCAAAGAGTTCAAAGACTATTTCGACATTTGCTGCATACATTTCATGGTGTGCAGTGAAAGTTTTCGTAAAAAATAAAATCTGCGGATTAATCCTGTAAAACACCAGGAGATTGATGGAGGTTGTATCTTCGCTCAAGTATGGCAGAGCTTCAACGGTCATTGGACTTAAAGGATTTGGTGCGGATTTATGCATATCTTCGTCGAATTGGGCGAAAGATACTGAAAAGAAAAATATTGACAGAAATAAAAATAATCTCATCATTGACGCCTTGTGGGTATCAAAACGATTGTTGAAATTGCCTGAAACACCACCGGAAACATACAGAGAAAGCAAAATAAATGCAAACCAAGCCTCAATTATTCTATTTCGTGTTACCAGATGATACAGTGCAAGAAAAAAATGAAGCTGCAGTATCGGAATCCTGGGAATATTACAGAATCTCTCCTATATTATACGCGCAGGACGAATAATGTTGTGTTATTACATTAAGGCAGAATTTTCTATCATTGATCTCCAGGAATAGAAAAAAAATAATCGATAGGAAATACGAATAAAGTCAAGAATTCAACTTCTGCCTTCTTTTAAAAATAAAAACGGTTCCAGATATTCCATCGTATTGTTCGATATCTGCGATTTTTGATATGTACCGGCAGAATTATAAACAAAGATTTGAATAAAGGATAATTCAATGAACTTACAAGAAATAACAAAGGCTTATGATTTTTCGGGGAAAACAATTGCGATCACCGGCGGCGGCGGAGTGCTCTGCGGCGCAATGGCCAAATGTCTTGCCGGTTGCAATGCCAATGTAGTTATACTTGACCGTGATATGGCACTTGGCGAGAAAGTACTTCAATCTTTACAAGGTACAAAAGGAAAACATAAAACGGTTTTTATTGATGTACTCGATAAAGCAAAAGTGCAGGAAGCCGCTGACAGGACTCTTGCTGAATATGGTAAGATTGATATTCTGATCAACGGTGCAGGGGGAAACAATCCGAAGGCGACAACAAGCGCTGAAATGTCGTTCTTCGATATTCCTACAGAAGCCATACAATTCGTTTCAAATCTTAATCTCATTGGAACGATACTGCCAAGTCAAATTTTCGGTAAACAGATGGTAGTTCAGAAGGAAGGAATTATTTTAAACGTCTCTTCTATGAACGCCTTCCGTCCATTGACGCGCATTCCGGCTTATTCGGCGGCAAAAGCGGCAATCAGTAATTTCACACAATGGCTCGCTGTTCATATGGCGCAGGAGTATACACCAAACATCCGTGTGAACGCGATTGCACCGGGATTTTTCCTGACCGAACAGAATCGTTTCCTCTTAACTGATAAAGCAACCGGCGAGTTGACTCCGCGCGGCAGGAAAATACTTGATCATACTCCAAGCGGCCGTTTTGGTACGCCCGAGGATTTATTAGGCGGAATGTTATGGCTGTTATCACCGGCATCGAAGTTTGTAACCGGAATAGTGCTTCCGATCGACGGCGGATTTTCGGCATACTCTGGCGTGTGATAAAAATAATAGTAAAAAGGAAAAATTAAAACGAATATACACATTATGGAATGCTGAGAATGGATAGCCCAAAGGAGTAAACAATGAGCGGTTTGAATATCAAAAAGGAAGGTTCTTTAGATTTGGTTTCATTAGGTGCATTAGTAAATCGTCTGGATCCCGGTATTATCCCTTTCAGAAAAGCATCGGAATGTAAAATATATGTAAGCGGCGGCGAGTTCAATGTGGCGGCAAATTTATCCGATTGCTTCGGTATGAAAACAGGTATCGTTTCCGCAATGGTTGATTACCCTATCGGTGATCTTATTGCCGAGCGTGTCAGGGCGATGGGTGTGAAACCCTTCTATAAACGTTTTCAACATAATGGTGTGAACGGTCCGAACATGGCAACGGTTTACAGTGATCAAGGCCATGGTGTAAGACCGCCTGTAGTTTTTTACAACCGCTCTCACGAAGCTGGCGCGTTGTTGAAACCAGGTGATTTTCATTGGAACGAAATTTTTGCCGGCGGTGTGCGCTGGTTCCACAGCGGCGGAATCTTTGCTGCATTATCTGAAACAACCGGCGAACTCATCATCGAAGGAATGAAAGAGGCAAAGAAAGCCGGTGCTGTTACAAGTTTCGATCTGAATTTTCGCGCTAAGTTATGGAATATCTGGGGCGGCGAGAAAAAAGCTGCTGAGGTTATTGCCCGTATAGTAGAAAATGTCGATGTGCTCGTTGGTAATGAAGAAGATCTGCAAAAAGGACTTGGTATTCCCGGACAGGATGTTGAATCAAAATCAAAGCTTGACCCGACTGCATTCTTTGGTATGATCGATAAGGTCGTCAAGAAACATCCCAACGTGAAAGCTGTGGCGACAACATTGCGCGAAGTTCATTCGACCAATCATCATAGCTGGGCTGCGGTTGCATGGATCGATGGCAAAACGTATGTTTCTCCTGAAGCCGATTTGGATGTTGTTGATCGAGTTGGCGGCGGTGATGGATATGCGTCTGGATTTATCTATGGACTCTTGACTGGTGAACAACCGCAAGAAGCAGTAAATCTTGGATGGGCGCATGGTGCGTTGCTTACAACAACACCAGGTGATACTACTATGGTAACGGTTGATCAAGTAAAAGCTTTTGCAAAAGGCGGATCAGCTCGCATTCAACGTTAATAGTGACTTTAAGGAATGGAAAGAAACGCCATCGATGAACGAACGATGGCGTTCGTTTGTTCTCTAAGTTGACAGCAAGAAGGATAATGACATGCTTCTTTACAGCCGTGGTTCGGAAAGTGATGCTCTCTACGAAGAAGACCTGAAGGATGGACTTAACCAGGCGTTTGTAAAATTAGGCGTGAAGAAAAAAGTGCTGGCTATTCCGCCTGATTTTACGCGGTTTCATTCACATGCAGGAATACTCACGCGCTTAACATGGGAATATTATAAGGAAAAACTTACGGATATCCTTCCGGCTCTCGGAACTCACTCGATGATGACCGAGCTTGAAATCAAAACTATGTTCGGTAATACACCGCTCAATCTCTTTCGTGTCCATCATTGGCGAAACGATGTCGTCACGTTAGGCGAAGTTCCTTCTGATTTTATATATCAACAGTCCGAAGGAAAACTCGATTACCCGTGGAAAGCACAGGTGAATAAGCTTCTTGTTGAAGGAAATTTCGATCTTATTCTCTCTCTAGGTCAGGTTGTCCCGCATGAAGTAATCGGTATGGCAAATTACAATAAAAATGTTCTTGTCGGAACCGGCGGATCGGAAGGGATTAACAAAAGTCATTTTTTAGGTGCAGTATACGGAATGGAACGCATTATGGGCCGCGCAGACAATCCGGTACGACGTGTTTATAATTATGCATCAGATCACTTTGCCGCGCACTTGCCAATCATCTATGTCCAGACGGTTGTCTCACGCGGTACTGATGGGCAGCTGGTAGTCCGCGGGCTTTATATTGGTGATGATATTGAATGCTTCAATTGTGCTGCCGCTTTGTCGCTCAAAGTGAATTTTCAAATGGTCGAGGAACCGTTGAAAAAAGTTATCGCCTATCTTGATCCTTCTGAATTCAAAAGCACGTGGCTTGGTAATAAGAGCATCTACAGAACTCGTATGGCAATTGCCGACGGGGGCGAACTGATCGTGTTGGCCCCTGCTCTCAAAGAATTTGGTGAAGATAAACAAATCGACGGTCTCATTCGCCGCTATGGGTATATCGGTACGCCAAAAGTATTGGAAATTGCAAAAGCCGAAGATGACCTGAAAAACAATTTGGGTGCGGCTGCACATTTGATTCATGGTTCGTCCGAGGGGCGCTTCTCAATTACGTATTGTCCCGGTTATCTTACGAAACAGGAAATTGAAAGTGTAGGCTTCCACTATGCAGAGTTGAATGATATGACGAGGAAGTACGACCCCGAAAAACTCAAAGATGGTTTCAACACCATGCCGGATGGAGAGAAAATATTTTACATTTCAAATCCAGGACTTGGTTTGTGGGCACATAAGGATCGTTTTAAGTAATTTGAGAGTACTGATCAAGTAGTATAAACATCAATAATACATTGAAAGAAGGATTAATAATGGAACAAAAAGGTGATTTTGGATTAGTCGGATTAGCGGTTATGGGCGAAAATCTTGTCCTGAACATTGAGAGCCGCGGATTTACTGTTGCTGTCTTTAATCGTACAACGGAAAAAGTCGATAAATTCATTCAAAGCCGCGGTGCTGGAAAGAAACTCATTGGCACGCATTCAATTCAGGAATTGGTTGCTTCATTGAAACGTCCGCGTAAAGTGATGCTTATGGTGAAAGCCGGAAAAGCAGTGGATGAATTCATCGACCAGCTGATTCCATTGCTTGAACCTGGAGATATTATTATCGATGGCGGCAATTCCCATTTTCCGGATACCATTCGAAGAACAAAGTATGTGGAGAGTAAGGGATTCTTGTTTATAGGCACAGGTGTTTCCGGAGGTGAAGAAGGCGCGTTAAAAGGTCCATCCATAATGCCGGGCGGATCACCAGCTGCATGGCCTTCGGTGAAGCCGATCTTTCAGGCAATTGCAGCGAAAGTGGAAGACGGAACACCATGCTGCGATTGGGTAGGAGAGAATGGCGCTGGTCACTTCGTGAAAATGGTTCACAATGGCATCGAGTACGGCGATATGCAGCTTATTTGCGAATGCTACCAGATGATGAAAGTAGGGCTGGGCATGAGCAATAAAGAAATGTATGAAGTGTTTAAAGAATGGAACGAAGGCGAACTCAGCTCCTATCTTATTGAAATTACACGGGACATTCTAAATTTTAAAGATGAAAAGAAAAAATATGTCGTCGATTCCATTCTCGATACTGCCGGTCAAAAAGGAACAGGAAAGTGGACAAGTGTCTCGGCTCTTGATCTTGGCATCCCTATGACGATGGTTTCGGAAGCGGTATTCGCCCGGTGCCTTTCGGCTCTGAAAGATGAACGCGTTATAGCTTCAAAGATTTTAAAAGGACCGGCGAAGAATAAAATCAGCGGCAACAAGAAAAAGTTTGTGGAAGATATTCGAAAAGCAATGTATGCTTCGAAGCTGACTTCGTATGCTCAGGGGTATATGTTAATGAAGGAAGCTGCAAAAGAATATCATTGGGATCTCAAGTATGGAGGCATCGCACTCCTATGGCGCGGAGGCTGTATTATTCGAAGCACATTCCTTGGGAAAATTAAAGTTGCATACGATAAGAATCCAAAACTTCCGAATCTTCTTCTCGATCCGTACTTCAAGAAAATTATGGCGGATTGTCAGGATTCATGGAGAAAGGTTGTGTCGACAGCGGTGCTGGTTGGAATTCCTATGCCGTCCATGAGTTCTTCATTGGCATTTTATGACGGATATCGCCAGAAACGTCTGCCCGCGAATCTTCTACAGGCGCAGCGGGATTACTTTGGTGCGCACACGTATGAACGGATCGATAAGCCGCGCGGCGAGTTCTTCCATACGAATTGGACTGGACGAGGCGGTGATACGGCTTCGTCAACATACAGTGCCTAAGTGTTTGTGCTCTTCTCTCTGAAGTGAGAGCGATGACACAATGTTGTTGAAGAACCCCGGTTGTTAAAAATTAGCCGGGGTTCTTTTTATACAAGCAGAGTGATTCCTGATAGTTATTGGTTCGTCGATCGATGGAAGGCGCAACGGATCGGATTCAGCTTTATGGAACTATAATTTTGTATTTTTCAACAAGCCGATATAAAGTAGCCCGGCCTATTTTTAACTTCTGTGCAGCTTCTGCAATATTACCGTTTGTATTTTTGAGAGCTTGCCGGACAGCGTTTTCTTTGATTTTTTCAAATGAGATTATTGAATCCTGACTCTCCTGGAACATGGAATTTTGTTTGTTATCTGTCTCCGCAGAACCGTAGGACTGAATGAAGATCGGTAATTCCCGTTCGGTGAGTGTCTGCCCGTCTGTCAAAACCAAACCGCGCTGAATGACGTTTTCTAATTCTCGTACGTTACCGGGCCATGGGTAATTGTAAAGCAGGTCGAGAGCTTTGCGCGAGAATTGGACATTGGGTTTCCCCAATTCCACGCCGACTTTTTTCAAGAAATGATCTGCAAGCAAAAGAATATCCGATTTCCTCTGTCGGAGAGGGGGGAGCATGATCGGAAAAGTCGAAATGCGGAAGTACAAATCCTCACGGAAAACCTTCTGCTTCACTTCCTCCCAAAGATCGCGATGCGTAGCAAAAATAAGCCGTGCATCCGTGGTGAGCGTTTCACTTCCGCCTACACGGTCAAATTGTTTTTCCTGAATAACACGGAGTATTTTTGACTGCAGACTTTGGTCCAGTTCGCCGATTTCATCCAAAAATATCGTTCCTCCATGCGCCTGCTCAAATTTTCCGATGCGCCGCTGAATTGCTCCGGTGAATGCACCGCGTTCATGTCCGAAGAGTTCGCTCTCCAGGAGGTCATGAGGAATGGACGCGCAGTTCACTACGACAAAAGGGCCGCTTTGGCGGTTGCTGTTATAATGAATTGCACGGGCGATGAGTTCCTTGCCTGTTCCGCTTTCGCCTAAGATGAGTACACAAATATCAATTTGCGTTACCTTGTTCACGAGCTTAAAGACGTCCTGCATTTCTCCGCTCTGCGAAACGATATTGTCGAAATGTAACCGTGTTCCGACACTTTCCTGCAAATTCTCTATTTCGCGGGATAATGCTGCAAGCTTGAGGGAATTTTTTATGGCAAATTCTAATTTTGGAAAGTCGATGGGTTTGCTAAAATAATCAACGGCTCCTAATTTAAGAGTCTTGAGTGCCACCTCAATACTCTCCTGTGCAGAAAGCATGATGACGGGAAGCTCGGGGTTGCGCTGCTTGATCTCTTTCAATAAATCCAACCCGCTTATGTCCGGAAGCATGATGTCTAACAAAACAAGATCAGGAGGTTCTGTAAACCGGTCGAGAAAATTTTTTCCATTATTGAATACTTCCACAGAGTACCCCCATCGCTGCCCGACCCACAATTCGAGCAATATCAAAATGGACGGTTCGTCATCAACAATATAGATTCGCTGTGCACTCAATTATGATTTGAATTCCTCTTGCCCGTTCATACCGTCTGTTCACCGATTATACAAGCATGGGAATCCGGATAGTGAAGGTGGAACCTTGTCCGACCTGGCTTTGGACGGTGATATCACCATGGTGTTGATCGACAATGCGTTTTACGATTGCAAGTCCGATTCCATTGCTCTGTGTTTCTTCGCCCGGATGATAGAGCTTCCCGAATCTTTTAAAGAGAGATGGCATGTCTTTCGCAGGAATTCCCGATCCATTATCCTGGATAGATATAACAACATGATTGTCGTTCACTTCCAATGTGAGATTTACGAGGCCGTTCGATTTTGTGAACCGGACGGCATTGTGGAGCAATTGATAGAGAGCCTGGATGATTCTATCACGGTCAAATTTTATTATGATAGGGTCGATTGGCAGTATCGTCATAACACGGATGATCTTGCTTTGCGCTGATTCTGCGATAAGCGATAAGGCATAACGAATTGTTTCCTGTACTTCATATTCCTTTATCTGAAGATCAACCTGGCCATCTTCAAGTGCATCAAGTCCAATAAGGTCGTTAATGAGTTTCGTAAGCCGTAATCCCTCGTTCCGAATGTAGTTTGCATATTCTTTTCGCTGCTTTTCATTAAGCTGAATATCTTCCTTAAGCACTTCGGCAAATCCAATAATGGAAGTAAGAGGTGTACGAAATTCATGGGAAATCTGATTTACAATTCGGCTCTTCAATCTCTGAATTCCGAAATGAGCAGACTCACCGAACGTATTATTAGTATTCTTTGATAATTGTTCCATTCTCAAAGGCATTTCTTGATGATGATTTAAATAGGGACAAATTATATCACGCAATCTATATGCCAGCATAATCCTTTGTAAAAAACCCCTTAAATAACATCTAAAAGCCACAATAAAAAAAAATTGAATTAAGTATTTGTATCATTATGATACACAATTAATTTATAAAAGTCCAATTATCTAATATTGTTCCATCTTTTAAGTAAAATAAGTAGATTCTCATTGTGAGTCGTTATTCTCAATATGATACATAAATTTCTAATAAACCCTTAAATTTCTTTGAAAATGACGTAATTTGTGCTGGCACGCAGATTGATAAAGTATTGCAGAAGTTAGAATTAGTAATAGACGAAAACGAAAATGAAAAACTATAACAAATTAAATCACATTCAATCATTTAACACAAAGGATACGAAAATGAAAAAATTAACTATTCTCATCGCACTCTTGGTGGTCGTCGGATTCTCGACAAATGCGTTTGCTGGAAACTCTGCAACAGCTAGCGCAACGGCTACTATTGTAAACCCGATCTCTATTGCCAAAACAGCTGATATGAATTTTGGCAATGTAGCCACAGACGGAACAGTTGGAACAGTTATACTGGCTGCTGCCGGCACACGCACAAAAACCGGTGGTGTAACACTTCCTGCTACTGTTGGAACAGTTACAGCCGCTACGTTTACTGTTACAGGCGTGTCAGGCTACACATATGCTGTTACGCTGCCTGTTGCGGCTACAGTAGTTTCCAGTGGTGCCAATAATATGAATGTTGATACATGGACAAGTGATGCAGGTGGTACAATTACCGGAGGCACTGTTACTCTTCATGTTGGCGCAACTCTAAATCTGGTTGCAACCCAGGTTGCAGGAGTATATGTTTCGGCAACACCTTTCACGGTAACGGTCAACTATAATTAAAACATACTTTCATTAAAATAATCAATGACGAGAAACGCTGCTTGGTGAAGGCAGCGTTTCTTTTATTTATTCAGAATGAAAGGATCGATGACAGGAAAAGACGACAAAACGCTTAGTTAATGCGTTGTTTTGTCGAAATTACACTCATTTCTAGCCCCTATAAAACAATTCAGCAGAAATAAGACCACTATAATGTGGCACGTTAGTTGAATTTTTTATGTTTATAATTTAAACTATAGGGATTTAGAAATGAAAAATAGAACTCAATATTTTGCACTCTTGCTGGTCGGATTCTCGGCACATGCGTTTTCTCAAGCAGCTGCATCTGCCAACACAACAGTTACTATTGTAACACCAATAGGCATCACGAAATCAGTGGATATGGTTTTTGGAAATATAGCCACAACCCCGGCACCAGGCACAGTTGTCCTGGGTACAGATGGTGTCCGCACGCAGAATGGTGGTGTGACACTTCCTGCTTCTGCGGGA
>Ga0182021_10009153_pt1 | contig 11723 bp, 7 predicted proteins | sample 612E3MmetaG_FD_120493 | JGI IMG/M metagenome (GOLD analysis project Ga0182021, IMG submission 120493) | Permafrost microbial communities from Stordalen Mire, Sweden - 612E3M metaG (Illumina Assembly) | ecosystem: Environmental > Terrestrial > Soil > Wetlands > Permafrost | place: Sweden...
GCGAGACATTGGCGATGGACGTGGCGGTCCAGGGTCCGGCGCAGGCCGATTCGATGCTGTTGCTCAGCAGTGCGTGCCACGGCGTGGAGGGCTTTTGCGGCTCGGCGGTACAGACGGCGATGCTGCGAGATCCGGCATGGAATGCCGCCGTGGCCGAGTCCGGCATGGCAATTCTCTACGTCCACGCGCTCAACCCGTACGGGTTCTCGTGGTGGCGTCGGACAACCCACGAGAACGTGGACTTGAATCGCAATTTTCAGGACTTCAGTCAGGCGCTACCGCGCAACTCGGGTTACGACGAGCTTGCCAACGTGATCATTCCGCCGTCGTGGCCACCCAGCGCCGCGGAGCAAGACACGTTGCAGCGTTATGCCCAGACACATGGCTACGCCAAGCTTCAGGAGGCGCTGAGCGGAGGACAGTACGACCACCCGCACGGCATCTTCTTCGGTGGCCGCTCGGCGACCTGGAGCCACGCGACGCTGCGAGAGGTGCTGCGCACCCATGCCACCGGATGCAATCAGTTGGCGTGGATCGACTGGCACACCGGACTGGGTCCGGCCGGCGTGGGCGAACGTATCTTTGCATGCCGCGACGACGCGGCAGCGATGAGGCGAGCGCGTGCCTGGTGGGGCGAGCGCGTGACCAGTCTGCATGACGGCAGTTCCACGTCCGCGCCTTTGCAGGGGCTCATGTGGTTGTCGGCCTACCAGGAGTGTGGCCAGGCCGAGTACACCGGACTGGCGCTCGAGTTCGGGACACTGCCGACACCGCAAATGCTCGACGCATTGCGCGCGGACCAGTGGGCCGAAAACCATCCGCAGGCGCCGGCCCGCCTAAGGGAGGCGATCAAGCGCCAGATCCGCGACGCCTTCTATGTCGATACCCCCGCGTGGAAGAAGGCCGTGCTGGACCAATCCTTCGATGCCGCCCATGGCGCACTACGCGGCCTGTCCACACGGTGAGCGGACAGCGCCGGCCTAGAGCAGGCCGGCCCGGACCAGCGACTGTCGGCACTGCGGTGCATCTTCGAACCACAGCCCCTGCCAGCCGGCACGGCGCGCTGCCTCGACGTTGTCGACGACGTCGTCGATGAACAGCATCTCCTGCGGCGGCACACCGAAGCTGCGCGCGGCGTGGTCGAAGATCGCTGGTTCCGGCTTGACCAGTCCCACCCGTGCGGAGAACACTCCGCAGCGAAAGAGCCCGAACATGTCGAAGGAACGCTCGAGGTGGTCGGCATAGGCGGCCGGCATGTTGGACAGGTAGTGCAACACATGCCCGCGCGCCGCCAACGCATGCAGCAGTGCCGTCATGTCGTGGCTAGGCTGAAGTTCGAGCGGCACGGCATCGATGATCTGGCGACTTTCGTCCACGGACAGGTCGGTTCGCCGAGCGATGCGAGCCGCCAACGTCGGTGCGTCCAGCCTGCCGCGATCAAACTCGCTCCAGTCGCCCCCGTAGCCCTGAAAGATCTGGCTCACCAAGTCCCGAGCCTGAGCGGGCGTGGTGGCACGGTGAGGCAGCAATCTCGAAACCAGCGCCAGGGGCTGCCAATGGAACAGCACGCCGGCGCAATCGAACACGACGTTCATCGTCGCAGGCGTCTGACCAGACCGGCCGTCGAGCCGTCCAGGCCCGCGACATCTCCCGAGCCCAAACGCGGCAATAGCTCGTTGCACAGGGCCTTGCCGAGCTCGACGCCCCACTGGTCGAAGCTGTTGATGCCCCAAAGCACGCCGCTGGTGAACGTCCGGTGCTCGTACAAGGCCAGCAAAGCGCCCAGCGATTGCGGGGTGAGTCGTTGCAGCAGCAAGGTGGTGCTGGGGCGATTGCCCGGGAACGTCCGGTGCCGAGCCAGTATGCCCGGATCCAGACTTGAGGATGCGGTGGGTGGCGCTTCGACGCGTGCTTGCTCGGTGGACTTCCCGAGCATCAGCGCCTGCGACTGCGCCAGCCCGTTGGCCAGTAGCATGGCGTGCTGCCGGTCGAGTTGGCCGCGCAGCGACTGCGACTCAACGAGATCCGGGTGGTCCGCATGTTGAACGAGAATGAACTCGACGGGTATCACATCGCTGCCCTGGTGCAACATCTGGAAATAGGCATGCTGTGCATTGGTGCCCGGCTCGCCCCAGACGACCGGGCAGGTTCCGAACGGCAGCGAGCGTCCCTGAAGGTCAACGCGCTTGCCATTGCTCTCCATCTCCAGTTGCTGCAAATAGGCCGGTAGTCGCTTCAGGCCCTGGTGGTATGGCGCGACACTGCGGCTCGCACAACCATGGAAGTTGCGGTACCAAACGTCCAGCAAACCGAGCAACATCGGCAGATTCGACTCGACGGGCGCGTGACGGAAGTGCTGGTCCATCGCGTGCGCGCCGCCCAAGAATGCGCGGAAGTTCTTCGCGCCAATGGCCAGCGCGATCGGCAATCCGATCGCCGACCACAGCGAGTAGCGCCCGCCCACCCAGTCCCAAAACCCGAACGTCGTGTCGATGCCGAACTCGGCCGCGGCCCGAACATTGGTCGTCGTCGCCACGAAGTGTGCGGCGATGTCGGTGCCGCCGCACGCCTCGAACCACGCCTTCGCCGCGTGCGCGTTGGCCATGGTCTCCTGCGTCGTGAAGGTCTTGCTCGCCACGACGAACAGCGTCTCCTCGGGCCGCAGCCCTTGCAAAGCCGCAGCCAGATCGAACCCATCGACGTTGGCAACGAAGTGCAGGGTCAGACCCGGATGCGAAAACGTCTTCAGCGCCGGCACGGCCATTTGCGGGCCCAGGTCGCTGCCGCCGATGCCGATGTTCACGACATGGCGGATGCCGCTGTGCGCCGTATCGCGCACGCCCTCCGCGTAGCGCAGCATGTCGTCGAGCACGTTGTGCACGTCGTCGCTGAACGGTGCCGTGCCCTTGGGCGCCCTCAGCGCGGTGTGCAGGACGGCACGATCCTCGGTCGTGTTGATGTGCACGCCGGCAAACATCTCGTCGCGCCGCACCGCAACGCCGCACTGGCTCGCGAGATCCACCAGCAGCGCAAGCGTCGCTCGATCGATCAAGTTCTTGGACAGGTCCGCAAAGATTTCCGGCGCTTCGATGCCGAATCGATCGAACCGACCCGGGTCATCCGCGAACGCTCGTTTGAGGTCGAACGTGCAACCCTGGCGCTCGAAGTACTCGGACAGGGCGGTCCAGGCGGCCGTTTCGTCGCAGCGTCGAATCGTCATGCGCAGCCCTCCGCCACGAGTTGTTCGAGCGCGAGGGCGTCGACCGCGAAGTTGCGGATGCCCTCGGCCAGTTTCTCGTGGGCCATCGAATCGTCGTTCAACGCATAGCGAAAACTGGACTCGTTGAACGTCACGGCGTGGATGTCCGACTGCATGGCCCGGTCCGGATCCAGCGCCCGCGGCAGCGGCTGTTCGATCGACTGCAGTTCCTCCAGCAATTCGGGACTGATCGTCAGCAAATCGCAGCCGGCCAGCGCGTGGATCTGCCCCACGTTGCGAAAGCTCGCGCCCATGACCAATGTTTGCACACCGAATCTCTTGAAGTAGGTGTAGATGGCCGCAACGGACTTCACGCCGGGGTCGTGGGGCCCTCGATAGGCTGCCTCATTCCAGTCGGCGCCGGCACGATGCTTGTACCAATCGTAGATTCGGCCGACGAATGGCGAAATCAGCGTGACGTTGGCATCGCCGCAGGTCACAGCCTGGCAGAACGCGAACACCAGCGTGAGGTTGCAGTGTATGCCTTCATGCTCGAGCATCCGGGCCGCCTGGATTCCCTCCCAGGTCGCAGCCAGCTTGATCAAGACGCGGTCCCGGGGTATGCCGGCGTCCTCGTACAAGGTCATGATGCGACGTGCCCGCGCCACACTGGCGGCAACGTCAAAGCTCAGACGCGCATCGACTTCGGTGGACACTCGACCCGGCACGACCTTCAGGAGCTCGATTCCGAACCGCACCAGCAAAGCGTCGACCGACGCGTCCACCGGACCGGGCCGATGCGCGGCCGCGGCTTTCCTCAGCAACCCGCCATGCACGGGCTGGCGGGCGGCCTTCAGGATCAGCGACGGATTGGTCGTCGCGTCCTGACAGCCATACTGGGCAATTCTGTCGAAGTCCCCGGTGTCGGCCACCACGGTGGTGAATTGTTTCAGTTGTTGGAGCTGATTCATGGCCGCACTCATATTCCTCGCGAACCCACAATTAGACCGCGTTGCGCGCGCAACTGACACCTTCACAGTGTGACAGGGTCGCTCAACGGTTGTCTGCAAGTCCGCACGGACAGTCACACTTGCGGACAGACCGAAACAAATGGCAACGGGCACCGGCCGAGTCGAGGTCCCGCAACGCGCAATTGACCGTCCGAAGAAACTTCGGCATCATTCGGGTGAAACAAAGTTACATTCCCCAATCGAACCGCGGCCATCGGGCTGCGCGTTGAAACATGTCATTCGACCTCGTATTCTTTGGCGGCACCGGCGATCTGACCTGGCGCAAGCTGATGCCTGCACTGTTCCAGGCGTTTCGGCATGGCAAGTTGCCCCCTGGCGGACGGATTCTGGCCGTTGCTCGGGACGATCAGACCGATGAGCAGTACCGCGCCTGGATCAAGGACAGGTTCCAGGATGTCGAGGGTGCAAAACGGCCGAGCGAGGAAGAATTCGCGCGTTTTGCCGAAATGCTGCACTACCGCCGCATGGACCTGTCGCAGCCCGAGCACTACCAGCGACTCAAGGATTGGCTGTGCGAGCGCAACGCAGACACCGTCGTGCTGTATCTGGCCACCAGCCCGTACCTGTTTCCCCAGATTTGCGAACAACTCGGCGTGGTGCAGCTGAACACACCGCGCGTGCGCGTGGTCTTGGAAAAGCCGCTCGGTCACGACCTGGCCAGCGCGCGCGAAATCAACCGCGTCGTGCGTTCGGTGTTCAACGAGGAGCAAGCCTTTCGCATCGACCACTACCTGGGCAAGCCGTCGGTTCAGAATCTGATGGCGCTGCGGTTCGGCAACGTGCTGTTCGAGCCGCTTTGGCGGCGCGAGAGCATCGCCAATATCCAGATCACGCTCGCCGAAGACTTCGGCGTGGGCACGCGAGGCGACTTCTACGACAAGACCGGCGCCCTGCGGGACATGATTCAGAACCACGCGCTGCAGTTGCTGACGATGGTGGCCATGGAACCTCCCTCGCGCAATGACGCCGACGCCATCCGTGACGAGAAGCTCAAGGTACTGCGCTCGCTCAAACCGTTCACCGATGAGAGCGTGGCGCGGGACGTGGTGCGCGGCCAGTACCGAGCCGGCAACGCGCAAGGCAAGAAGGTCGCGGGCTATGCCGACGAATCAAAGGTGCCGTCAGGCAGTACCTGCGAGACGTTCGTGGCGATTCGAACCGAGGTTCAGAACTGGCGCTGGGCAGGCGTTCCGTTCTACCTGCGCACGGGCAAGCGCCTTGCCGAACGAGACGCGCAGATCGTGGTGAATTTCCGGACCACGCCCCATTCGATCTTTCCGGGTGTCAATCAGCCGAACAAGCTGGTCATCAAACTCCAGCCCGAAGACGGGCTCGAGTTGCATTTGTTGGCGGCCAAAGGCACGGGCCAGCAGGAAATGCTGACCCCCGTGTCGCTGGATCTGGATTTCGACAAGGCATTTGCGGAAAACCGCGTCGGCGCGTACGAGCGGCTGCTGCTTGAGGCGATCGCCGGCCGGCTGAATCTGTTCGTGCGTAGCGATGAGCAAGAACAGGCGTGGCGCTGGGTCGAGCCGGTGCTCGACGCATGGCAGCGCGATGCCACCGGGCCGCGTCCTTACGCGGCCGGGACATGGGGCCCGGCCGCTGCCAGTGCACTGGTGGCTCGCGATGGCTACGCCTGGGCCGAAGAGCAATAGTGAGCCCCATGCTGGACCGCATCCGAGCCGCCTTGCCCGCATTGCCCCCTGCTGAGCAGCGAGTGGCGCAACTGGTCTTGGCCGATCCACGGACCTTCGCCAGCCTACCCGTCACGGTGCTGGCCGAACGGTCACACGTCAGCAAGCCCACTGTCGTACGGTTTTGTCGCAGCGTCGGCTACGACGGCCTGACGGACTTCAAACGCAAACTGGTGGGCAGCGTCAACGAAGGCGTGCCGTTCGTCCATCGCAGCGTCGACGAGGACGACAAGAGCTCAGACATCGTGGTCAAGGTGATCGACAACTCGGTCAGTGCCTTGCTGAAGTTCCGCAACAACGCGGCCACGGGGGCCTTCGAGCGCGCGATCGAGGCCCTGACCGAGGCGGGCCGCCACGGGCGGCGCATCGACTTCTATGGGGTGGGCAATTCGGGTATCGTGGTCCACGACGCACAACACAAGTTCTTCCGGCTCGGCGTTCGCGCCACGGCCATCAGTGACGGTCATGTGCAGGTGATGAGCGCCACGATGCTGCGTCGCGGTGACTGCGCGGTCATCGTCAGCAATTCCGGCGCCACGCGCGACCTCCTGGACGTCGCGGAGATCGCACGAAACAACAACGCCACGCTGATCTTGATCACCGCCAGCGATTCGCCGCTGGCGCATTTGCCTCATGGGCCGAACAAGATCTTGCTGGCGGTGGACCACCCGGAAGACTACGACCGCTACAGCCCGATGGTGTCGCGCTTGCTGCACCTGGTGGTCATCGACATACTCACGACGGCTGTGGCGTTGCGATTGCCCAGGGAACAGCGCCAGATGCTGCAGGATATCAAGCGAAACCTGCGCTCCAAGCGACACGTGCGCGCCGAATGAGACACGTGCGGGCAGGGCTGAAGCCCGGCCGGCACGCACCAACGAAGCGCTCAGCGACGCCGAGCGACGCGAGCGATCAGCTCATTGGCCATCATCTCCGAGCCCACCGAACGCTCCAGCGATGAGCGTGACAGCCCCGATCGGGCGTAGTGCATGTTTTCGTACAGCTCTCCAGCGGATGGATAGGCGGCGAGGACGGCCTGAACGGTCTCATGCGGCAAGTCCTGATTCAGCGCCTGCGTCAGCTGGCGCACCAGCGCTCGGTACTGATCCGCCGCGATGGGCACGGCGCTACGCTCGAGCCGCTCGAGCAGTCGCGCCAACGTGACCACGTTCTCGACGCGGGTCTTGAGCGATTCGGTGGACGGTGCGGACATGTCAGGCTCCTGCAAAGTGCGGGTCGTACCGACCCATGGCCTGTAACTGTGGGCAATGACGCACACTTCAAGACCCGGCGGGCACGCGGCCCGAGGCATCCGCATACCCGCGGGCGCGGTTCAATCCGTGTAGACGCCCGACCCGACAGCCGTCTCCCCGACGCGCTGGATGTAGTTGACACGGGTCTGGATCTTCTCCGTCACCGGATTGCGAAATTTGACCGCTTCCGTCCAGCCCTGACCCTTGTCCTTGGCCACGTCGATCAACATCTTGACCAGGGGCTTTCCGTCCGGATCCTTCAATCCAATCAGATCCTTGCCAACGAGTTTGGCATTCGCGCCATGCGCCAGGCATTTGCCCGACAGATCGTACACAAAGATGTACAGATCCCGATCCTTGAACCCCTTGCCGTTCGTGAACTCGTCATAGGCCTTTTCGGCGCCGTTGGCCTTGATATAGGCCGCCGCCTTCTTGACCAGGGCCTCCGCCTCGGGGGCTGACGCCCGGTCCGAGGCGATCGCCAGCCTCGCGGCGGGTACAAGGGCGAGCAAACAGGCCGCCCTGAGGAAGGTATGTCGATTCATGGTGACGTGCTCCGGATTGACCAGCGTGGACGATGGCAGACGAGGGCGCTGCCCCAAGGCCTCTTATCGGAGCGTTTCCTCGGCCCTTGAGGTCCGTTCGCGTCGGCCGGCGCGCCGCCAGCCCGATTCACCGAACCGCTCAGCGCCGCGCCAGAACGGATCGAAGCGCCGCTCCGGTGTGGCTGTCTTCGCAAGCAGCCAGCCCCTCCGGCGTGGTCTGCGCCACGAGGTCGCCGCCCTGCGCGCCGCCCTCGGGTCCCAGGTCGACGACCCAGTCGGCTTCGGCGATGACGTCCAGATCGTGCTCGATGACCAACACACTGTGACCACCGTCCACCAGGCGATGCAGCACCTGGATCAGGCGCTGGACGTCGGCCATGTGCAAGCCTACCGTCGGCTCGTCCAACACATACAGGGTATGGGGTGCCTTATTGCCGCGTCGCGTGACGTCGTCGCGGACCTTGCTCAATTCGGACACCAACTTGATGCGCTGCGCTTCACCGCCGCTGAGCGTGGGCGACGGCTGGCCCAGCGTCAGGTAACCGAGCCCCACGTCCTTGAGCAGCCGCAGCGGATGCGCGATGCTGGGCATGGAGGCAAAGAACTCGACGGCTTCATCGACTTCCATCCGCAAGACGTCGCCGATGCTCTTGCCCCTCCATGACACCGCGAGCGTCTGCGCATTGAACCGAGCACCGTGGCACACGTCGCAAGGGACCTTCACGTCGGGCAGGAAGCTCATCTCGATCGTGCGCATCCCTTGTCCTTCGCAGCCTGGACAGCGCCCCTCCCCGGTATTGAAGCTGAAGCGCCCCGGCAAATAGCCGCGCGCGCGCGCCTCCAGCGTCTCGGAGTAGAGACGGCGGATCGCGTCCCAAAAGCCGATGTAGGTGGCCGGACAGGACCGCGGCGTCTTACCGATCGGGGTTTGATCCACTTCAAGCACGCGATCGATAAACCCCCAACCGTCGATCTGCTCGCACCCGTGCCATTGCGGCTTGCCGCCGCGGCTGTTGATGAACTGCAGATTGGCCAGCAGCACGTCGCGCGCCAGCGTGGACTTCCCCGAGCCGCTGACACCCGTGACGGCCACCAGACGCTTGAGCGGCAGATCCACCGTGAGGTGGCGCAGATTGTGCAGCCACGCCCCGCGCACGGTCAGCAGGCGATTGGACTCGCTTTCTCGGCGCACGGTGTCGGCCGTCACCGGCTCGACATGACGTCGCGCCTGCAGCGGATGCAGCAGTGGATGGGCGAGATAACGTCCCGTCACCGAATCTGGGTTGCTTGACAGGTCGGCCACGAGGCCCTGAGCCACCACCTGGCCGCCGCGCTTGCCCGCGCCCGGTCCGATGTCGATGATGTGGTCCGCGCGGCGGATCGTGTCCTCGTCGTGTTCGACCACCACCAGCGTATTGCCCCGTTCGCTGAGAGTCTGCAGGGCATTGAGCAGAACGTGGTTGTCGCGCGGATGCAATCCGATCGTCGGTTCGTCGAGGACGTAACACACGCCCTGCAGGTTGCTGCCGAGTTGCGCGGCCAGGCGGATGCGCTGCGCCTCTCCGCCACTGAGCGTGGGCGCAGCGCGATCCAGTGTCAGGTAGCCCAGTCCGACGTCCTCCAGGAATTCCAGTCGGCTGAGGATCTCGCTGACGACGTCCCGGGCAATTTGGGCATCGCGACCCTCCAGTCGCAACGCGCCGACCCATGAACGTGCCTGGGCCACGGACCACTGGGCCACTGCGGTGATCGAACGTTCGTCGAACGTCACCAGTCGCGACGCCGGGTTCAGCCGGGTGCCCAGGCAATCGGGGCACGGCTCGTCGGTCACCCCCTCGACCTCCTGCTCCTGGGCAGGAAAGCTCTGCTCGCGGCCTTTGTCCTTGTCGTCGGCGATCGAATCGTCATAGGCCCGGCGTTGCTCGCGCGTGAGCTTCAGGCCCGTACCCACACAGGTCGTGCACCAGCCGTGCTTGCTGTTGTAGCTGAACAGTCGTGGGTCGAGCTCCGCATAGCTGGTTCCGCAGGTCGGGCAGGCTCGCTTGGTCGAAAAGACTTTGACGCGACCGATCTGCGCCGTGGCGCTGTGCGAGCCCATCGCCGCGCGCAGTCCATCCAGCGGAGCCAGCAGATGCATGACGCCTTTGCCCACTTCGAGCGCACGCGCCAGCAAGTCGCGCAGCCTCGCCTCCGCATCCGCACTGACGACCAGGTCGCCCACCGGAAGCTCGATCGTGTGTTCCTTGAACCTATCCAGGCGGGGCCAGGGATCGACCTCGATGAATTCGCCGTCGACACGAAGGTGCGTGTGGCCCCGCGTGCGAGCCCACTTGGCCAGGTCGGTATAGACACCCTTGCGGTTGATGACCAGCGGTGCCAACAGTCCCACGTGTTGGCCGCGATGGTCGCGCAACAACTGGGCAGCGATGCTCTCGACGCTTTGTGGCCGCACGGGCGACCCGTCCTTGACACAATGCTGCATGCCCAGCTTGACGTACAGCAGGCGAAGGAAATGCCAGACTTCAGTGGTCGTGGCCACCGTGCTCTTGCGCCCACCGCGGGACAGCCGCTGCTCGATGGCGACAGTCGGCGGAATACCGTAGACGGCGTCGACTTCCGGGCGCCCGGCCGGTTGGACGATGCTGCGCGCGTACGCGTTGAGCGACTCCAGGTAGCGGCGTTGGCCCTCGTTGAACAAGATGTCGAACGCCAAGGTGCTCTTGCCAGAACCCGATACGCCGGTGATGACACTGAACTTACCGCGCGGAATGCTGACGTCCAGCGACTTCAGGTTGTGCTCGCGCGCATTCACGATGCGAATGACCTCCTCGCCAGCCAGGCGCGGCGGTCGAGCTCTGCGCAGCACCGCCGAAAGCGGTACGCCCTCGTTCGCGCCCACCGCATCCATTCCCATCGCCGCGTCGTAGTCGGCCAGTGCTTTCGCCGTGTGCGACGTAGGGTGTCGCTTGATGTCCTCCGGCGTCCCGGTGCACACCAGCCATCCACCGGCGTCCCCGCCCTCGGGCCCCAGATCGATGACCCAATCGGCGGCCCGGATCACGTCCAGATTGTGTTCGATGACGATCAGCGAGTGACCAGCCTCCAGCAGCTTGCGAAAGGACCGCATCAGCTTGGCGATGTCGTCGAAATGCAGCCCCGTCGTCGGCTCGTCAAACATGTACAGCGTGCCTCGCCGCGCCACGCCTTGTCGGCTGGCGGTCTGACTCTGGACCGACTGCGCCAAGAAGCCGGCCAGCTTCAGACGCTGGGCCTCGCCACCCGACAGCGTTGGCACGGGCTGCCCGAGCTTCAGGTACTCGAGCCCGACGTCCACGATGGGCTGCAGCACCCGCAGCACCTCGCGGTCGTTGCCAAACAGCTTGACCGCCTCGCTAACCGTCAGCTCCAGCACATCGGCCACGCTGAGATCGCGCAGCAGATCGCTGGGCAAACGCCGGTCGATCTTCACGTCGAGGATCTCCGCGCGGTAGCGCCGGCCGTCGCAGTCCGGGCAGCGCAGATACACATCGCTGAGAAACTGCATCTCAACGTGCTCGAATCCCGATCCACCACAGGTCGGGCAGCGCCCGTTGCCGGCATTGAAGCTGAACATGCCCGCCCCGTACCCGCGCTGAATCGCCAGGGGCGACTGGGCAAATAGTTTGCGTATCTCGTCGAACGCACCAACGTAACTCGCTGGATTGGACCGGGCGGTCTTGCCGATAGGCGACTGATCGACGAACACGGCGTCGCTGAGCCAGTCGGCGCCGAACAGCGCATCGTGCTCGCCGGGCGTCTCCGTTGCCTTGCCGAACGAACGGGACAGTGCCGGAAACAGGACGTCTTGCATCAGCGTGCTCTTGCCGGATCCCGACACGCCGGTGACGCATACGAGGTGCTGCAGCGGGAATTCGATCGTCAGATTCTTGAGGTTGTGCTCGCGCACGCCCTGCAGAATCAGACGTGGCGTTTGGTCATTCACGAGCCGCTTGATGCCC
>Ga0182021_10009154_pt1 | contig 11723 bp, 5 predicted proteins | sample 612E3MmetaG_FD_120493 | JGI IMG/M metagenome (GOLD analysis project Ga0182021, IMG submission 120493) | Permafrost microbial communities from Stordalen Mire, Sweden - 612E3M metaG (Illumina Assembly) | ecosystem: Environmental > Terrestrial > Soil > Wetlands > Permafrost | place: Sweden...
CGTGTAAGCGTGGCCGTGTAAGCGTGGCCGTGTAAGCGTGGCCGTGTAAGTGTGGCCGTGTAAGCGTGGCCGTGTAAGCGTGGCCGTGTAAGTGTGGCCGTGTAAGTGTGAGCGTGTAAGTGTGGCCGTGTAAGTGTGGCCGTGTAAGCGTGGCCGTGTAAGTGTGAGCGCGCCACCCCCCTTCGCGCCGCGCTCCGCCTGCGCTACCGCGGGCCAGCCCGACACCCTCTTCGCCACACGCCCCGGCCCTTGGCCCGGCGTAGCCTCCTGGGCGAAGGCGGCCCTTGGTGCGCCGTAGCCCCGACTCCCCAGCGGGAGTCGGGACGAAGGCGGCTACCGCAGCATGAACACGGTGCCCTTGGGCGGCGTGAGGTCGTACCGCACGATCACGATGCCGGACCCGCCTTTGCCGCCGGAACCATTGTAGGTCTTGGCGCCGCCGCCGCCGCCTGTGTTAGGACTTCCAGAGGCGCCAGAACCGCCAGCAGCCCCGCCGCCAATACCGCCGCCGCCGTGGTTATTGTTGCCATCAGCCCCACCGCCACCGCCTGCGTAGGCAACGCTACTGCCGGTGATGGTGTTTGTGAGACCGGGACCTCCGCTCCCGGCCCCGCTGCCGCAGGAGTCCCCTCCAGCATTCCCAGCCCCGCCGCCGCCGCCGCCGCTGTCTTTGTTTAAAGCTCTACCTCCGCCGGCAAAGCCCTGGTTGACCGTGCCGGCGCCGCCCGCGAGTGGGGACCCGTATCCGCCGGTACCTCCGCCCGATCCACCCGTCAAACCACCCGTATCATAACGCCCTCCACCGCCGCCGCCCTTGGCTCTCGCGAACTCGCTGCCGGTATTCCCGAACACCGAGTCCTGTCCGTTAGTACCCGAACCTTCCCCAACGCTTCCGGCGCCTCCGTCACCGACTGTGACGTTGTACGCCACGCCCCCCGTAAGCGTCGCCGGCAGGTTCGGATTTGATCCCACGCCCGGCGTACCGCCACCGGACTTGCAGGTGGAGACGGACGTGATCAGTCCGCCCGCCCCGCCGCCGCCGGCCGAGTAAGTGCTGGAGTTGCCGACAGCCCCGCCTCCACCGCCGCCGACGACCAGGAACTCGACATTCCTTATCCGCGTTGACGGAATGAAGTAGGCGGTGCTTGCCGTGTTGGTGTACTGGTGAACCGCATAGACCGTCTGCGACGACGTGCCCACGTTGTTGGTGATGATGGACAGCACATCGCCGCCGAATGCCTTGTAGGGCGGCGTCGGCGTCACATCAGTGGCCAGCACCGTGCAGGTCGCCGAGTTGGCCGGCGTGCCATAGGGGTAGTCCCCCGCCCCAGCCGTCAGCGTCAGCACCGCATTGCTGCTGTAGCCAACAAGAATGCTCGGCGCGAGCGTCACAACCGCGCTGGTGCTGCCCGCGTTCAGGGTCGCGCTGCCGGACGGCGATACCGTGGCGCCGCTCAGCGTGTAACTCACCACCAACGCCTCGTTGGTGCAGGTCGCCGGACGGTAGATCGTGAACTGCCCGTTGCTGCTGCCGCCGGTCTTATACTGAGCATTGCCGCCCGTATTCTGCGCCGTCACCTCGCCGGTGATGAAATTTGTGGACCCGGACGCCGTCGTCGTGGCGCTGAACGGCGCGCCGTTGGATGCGCCGATGGTGTAGTAGTAGGTCAGACCCGGCGTGAGCGAGCCGATGCTCGCGGCGATCGGGCTGTTGTTCGTCCAGCCGCCGCCCGGCGCCGTCACCGCGTTCGTGAAGGACCACGCGTTGGTGTTCTGACCATAGAGCACGTACACGTACGTGGACGGATTGCCCGTGGTTGACAGGAACCCGTTGAAGGTCGCCGAGCCGGTCGTCACGGCCGTGGGCGGACGATGCGAGAGCGTGGGGAGTGTGCCACCGACCAGGAAGGTGTTCGTCACGGAGGTTGCCACCGAGTAGTACGCGTCGGTTACCACGGCATAGATGCCATACGTGCCGGCGCCCAGGGAACTCAGCACATTAGTGAACGAGGTCTGCGACGCCGTGCCCGCGACGGTGCCTGCCGGCCCATAGGCGCTTCCGTTCTCGTTGGTATAGAACGTCACCGTGTACGGCGTCTTGCCGGAGCCGCACGTGACCGTGCTCGTAACCGACGCGTTCAAGGCGAACTGCTGACTCGGCGTCGGCGTGTTGAGGGTCACGGTCGGCGCCGCCAGGACGGTGACGGTGTAAGTCGAGGAAGTCGCCGAGGCGGGGTACGCGTCGTCAACCGTGGCACGAATGCTGTATTGGCCCGGAGCCAGAGGACCGAATGAGACCGCGTACAGGGAAGTACTGATGCCGTCCGCGCCCGCCTGCCCCCACCCCGTGGCCGGAACGCTGTTGGTCCAGAATTTCACCGTATAAGGGCTTGTGGCAAAGACGACCGTGGCCGTGGAAGCAATCGTGCCGTTATACGGATACTCGGTCGGTCCGGCGACACTCACGGCCAGCGCCGGCGGCAGAACCGTAATGGTGTTCGTCGTGGAATAGACCGTGTCGCCGTTGCCGTCGGTCACCTTCGCATAGATCTGGTACGAGCCCCCGCCCAGAGGGCCGAGCAACGACGACGTGTAGGGAGCCGAGCCATCGCTGCCCACCTGTGTTTCGTTGTTGGTATAGAAGTACACCGTGTAGGGCGCGATGCCGTGGCTCACCGTGGCCGTGGCCGTGATCGAGGAGAGATTGGCGAACGACTGCCCGTCCGTCGGGAAGGTGACCGTCACGATCGGCAGCGTTTCGACGATGACGGCGTTCACCGCGGAAGTGAACGTGCCTTCGCTGGCGTTCATCACGGCGTAGATGTGGTTCGTGCCCGCGGGCAAAGAACCGGCGGCGAGCGAAAGCGTGTAACCGCCAGTCGGGTCGCTGTCGGAGCCCGCCAACCCATAGGCGGCCGAGGCCGTGTTGGTATAGAAGTCCACCGATGTTACCGTGGCGTTGGCCACCGTGGCCGTGGCCGCAATCGAGGCGTTCCAGGCGAGCACCTGGTTGTTCGTCGGCGCGGTGACCTTTACGGACGGCACCGGGATCTCATACCGCACAATCACGATGCCGGAGCGGCCGTTGCCGCCGGTAGAATACCCGCCATTGCCACCGCCGCCCTCGGCTGAGGCCCCGGCGCCGGCAGTGCCACTGGTGTTTCCCCAACCGGAGCCACCTCCTCCGGCTCGCGTCACCGGGGTGCCTCCCGTAATACTGCTGGCCAATCCGTCGCCGCCATTGCCATGCGTTGAGGAGTCCACCCTTCCGATTCCAGCCGTCTTGGCGCCGCCGCCGCCGCCGCCGCCCCATTGGCCGCCACCGTCAAATGCGGGACCACCATTGCATCCTTGGAGGGACGTGCCATTCCCCCCACCAGCGAGATAACCGCCACCGCCACCAGAACCACCGGAGCCGCCTGCGCCGGACCCGCCGCCCGCGCCGCCGCCATCAGCGCTGATCGCGCCGAAAGAACTGGCGTTTCCTTTCGTGTCCGATCCGCTGCCGGACCCCACCGTTACTGGAACTCCGACAAAGGCCGTCAGGTTTGTCACAGGCTCCGCGTTGTTGTTGCCGCCGGACTTTTCGCCGACGACAGAGCACCGATACCCGCCGGCGCCGCCACCACCAGTGCCATTCGCGTTGCCACTGCCGCCTCCTCCTCCGCCGCCGATCACCAGGTACTCGACGGCGAGCGCCTTTTTGGGAATAAACTGGTAACCGCTGCTCGTGAACTGATGACACCCGTACACGACCTGTGTCTCAGTGCCCGGATAGTTGGTGTAGATGGACACCACGTCGCCGCCCGAAGCCAGGAGACCGCTGCCTGCACACACCACCGTCACCGTCTGCTGGCAGGAACTCATGGCGGTGCCGTCGTACACCGCGAACGTCACGACATGATCGCCAAAGTCCCCATTGGTGTACGTCACGCTTACCTGGCCGTTGATCCCGAAAACCAGTGGGTCGCCATCCGCATCGGTCGATCCGTTGTCCAGTTGCTGTCCCGTGACCGTAACCGAGTTGCTCACCATACCGACCGTGATATTCTTGCCCACTTGCGTCGGCAGGGTGTTCACATCTTTGTAGCGGATGATGACGACGCCCGAGCCGCCTTTCTGTGCGGCACCATTGTGGTACGAGCCGCCGCCGCCACCGCCACTGTTGGCGGTTCCGGGGCTTCCACAGGGGCCCCCGCCGTCGCTGGCGCCGCCTTGAGGGTCGCCGCCTCTGCCTCCTCCTCCTCCTCCCGCGTACCTCACGCTACTGCCGGTAATGGTATTCGCTAGACCTGACCCGCCATTTGCGGTGGCCGAACTTGCTCCGGGGTTTCCAGCACCGCCTCCGCCTCCGCCATCATCGCCTGCGCTACCTGCGCCGCCGGCGTTACCTTGGTTCAGCGTGCCGGCCCCCGCCCCCGGCGGCGTAATGTACGTGCCACCGCCACCACCGGACCCGCCCGGCAGACCCACGGAGCCGGGGCCACCACCACCTCCGCCGCCTTTGGCCCTGGCAAACTCGGTGCCGGTATTCCCGAAGACGGAGTCCCATCCATTGCTTCCTTGACTGCCGCCGTTGCCGCCGTCGCCAACGGTAACGGTGTACGCCGTTCCCCCCGCGAGCACGGCCGGAACGTTCGGGTTCGAACCCACTCCCGGCGTGCCGCCGCCCGAATAGCAACCGCGAACCGACGTAATCAGACCGCCGGCGCCGCCTCCAGCGCAACCCCAGTTGCCTTTGCCGCCACCCCCGCCGCCGCCGACGACCAGGTACTCGGGCGCGAGATTCTCACTGGGAGTAAACGAGTCTGATCCGACGTTCGTGAACGTGTGCAGATAGTAGAGTTTGCCGCCGATAGTGGTCGTGGTGACCGTCCCGCCCGTGCCTTTCTGGCCACCCCACGCCGTCCCCGCCATCATCCCCGCGGCGAGAAGGAAGAGAGCGAACAGTGAACGGAGGACAGTTGTCGGTTGGAAGACTGGAAGGATGGAAGATTGCAGTCGCCCCGACTTCAGGCGATCCGCGTTCCGCTCAGTCCCCCCGCCCGCACTCACGATTCCCGCATTCCGCATCTGATCTGTCGCTTGCGTCCTCATGGCTTTCGCTCCTCTGTTTTCCGTTGCCCTGTCCTGTTCCATCGCTGTGGGACTCGGTGACCCGCTAACCCGTTGACGCCGTGGTCGGCCCTCAATCCTTGCCGGCTCGCATCCCCACCCCAAATTCATATGGAGAGTATCGCACCTTCCGGCCGGAATGGGAATGAACAGGCTGGCGAACTTGTTGAACAGTCTGGCGAATGGCGTAGGACGACGGCATCCCTGCCGCGCCGTGACTGTGGCGTTCCTGCAACGGTCCTGTTGCGGCGGGGCAAGGATGCCCACGCCCTACCTTGAGCTTCGGCCCGCTATCTTGGGTCGGCGACAGTCAGTGTGGCGGTGCCTGCCGGAGGCGGGGCCGCCTGCGGCGGAAAGAGTGCGGTTAAGGGTGGCGATTAAGGGTGAAAACAGTCTGACCCCGGTGCCCCTCGGTTCATCTGTGGGGTGGAAATCCGCGGCCATGCGCCTTTCACAGACCCGGCGTGAAAGAGGATCGCGTCTGCTTGGAGAGCCTCCTTGAGCGCTTGGAGGGACCCCTGGAATACGGATCCTTCCCGTGTGATAACGCAATGGCCGACTTCTTCTTCCGGCAATAGGGCGATCATGGACTCGGCTTCCTGGAGCATGCATCTCCAGGTCCGGCTGAGTTCCGCCGCATCGGGCGCTTGGCCATCGAAGGCGAGCGTCTCGTAGTCTTCCCGTGTGTAGTGCGTAGAACGCCTGGCTTGTTCCAGGATGAAGGCCGGACTCAAGCCGGGATCTTTTCCGCTTGTGGCCCAAACCAGACAGCCAAACGGTTGCAACGCCATGTGGCAATGGATGATGTCGACCCAATCCCGCACCTCCGCCCGGCCGATCAGCGCCAGGGTCTTGTTGGTGGCGAGGTCAAACGGGTGCAAGGCAAGCCCAAAATCGGGATGCTCAACGAGAGGGAAGAAACGGAAAGCGCTATCATGAACCCACTGAAGAATAACGCCCTCAGCGCCCATAAGCACTTCGGCCTCCACAAACGTGGGGAACTCGCGAAGGGATCGCACGTCGTATCCCGCCTGGACCAGCCTCTTGCGGTCAGATGCCCACGAGTCGAGCACGGCTTCCCGTGTGTCATGAAACAGATCGACATCATGTGAAACGCGAGTGGACGCGAGTATTTCGTTGAGGGCCGCGCCGCCGGCCACGTAACGCTCGCCTTGCGCAATACGTGCCGCGGCCAGCAGACGACATACGTTTCTCTGGTATTCGGTTAGAGACATCTCAACAGCTTCCGGGCGAGCACATAAGTGGCGCGGTCGCCATGCTGCGCCAGCAGGCCGAGGCACCGAACAAACTCATCGCGCGACCGTGGCGTGAAATCGTCACGCAGAAACCATCCGCAGCGCAAGCGATTCCGATCCCACAAGGCCAGCGTCTCTTTCCGCGCATCCGCGGGAGCGGGTGTCGGACAGGTATGGACTGTGTTGCTCATGACCCCACAACGGTAGACCAATCTCATCTCAATAGCAAGACGGCCGGAATCAACCCTGCCCGGAGAGCCACAATGAGGATTTTGGACTTGTCCGGAGCCCTGACAGCGCCTATCGTCGGGGCTATGGATCATCGCCATTGGGTTCACCCTGGTTTTACCGTCGCCGCAGTTGATGACATCCCATGAAGCCCGTCACTTACGGACATAGTTGGTACGATCTGATCAAGGGGCTCACCCCCGCGCTGATCTCCGCCATGCATATGGTCAGGCCCTACGCCGGGCGCCACCGCTACCAGCATCCCGTATGGGTCATGGACTATGCCGTCAATACGGCGGGCCGATTCCGCATGGCGTCGCGCTCCCGCCCCTGGCGCCCCCGCCTGCCCCGCACACTGCACCTGTATCAGCCCGGAACGATCTATTGGGAGGACTATCCCAAGGGCGGCAAGACGCTGAGCAATTTCACCTTCGTTTTTTTTCAGGGAGGCGAGGCGGCCGGACTCAACAAACTGATCGATCCGCGCGCCGGCTATGCCCGGTTCCTGGATCCGGAGGGGCTCACGGAGTTGCTCTTCGAAGACATCGTGAGTATCGGGCAGAAGCGCGGGAACGACGGGTTCTGGCAGGCGCAGGCGGTGCTTTGCAGATTGATTGACCTCTTGCACAGGAGCGAGCCGACGGAAGATGACGAGACCCGCAGGATCGGTCACCCCTCCCCTGCCGCGCTGCCATCCCATCTGGTTCGGGAAACGGACGAGTACCTGTACCAGCACCTTGCCGAGCCGGTGCGTCTTGCGGATCTGGCGCGGCACATGAGCATCTCGGTCTCGACCCTCTCCCACCGCTACCACGCGGAGACCGGCGAGACGCCGATGACCCGCTTGACGCGACTGCGGTTTGAACGGGTCAGAATCCTGCTCCTGAGTGGCCGGAAACTCAGCGCCATCGCCGCGGCCACCGGCTTCAGCGACATGCCTCATCTTTCCCGGACTTTCAAACGCTTCGAGGGCGTCTCGCCGCGGGAATACATTCGCGCCCTTGCGCGCGCCAACGCCTGACGCGCGCGCCAGGCCCGGATATTGCACCTCTATCCACCTGATACAGTCTATTGGGAAGATTACCCAAAAGGCCGCAAGTCGCTCTGTGAATTCACGTTTACGCTCTTCCTGGGCGGCGAGGCGGCCGGGCTCGACAAACTGATCGCGCCACACGCCGGCTACGCTCGATTCCAGGATCCGGAGGGGCTCACTGGGCCGCTGCTCAAATGCGCGCCCCCCCCAGGCCTTGACGGACGGCACAGAGGGGTCCTCGGCGTTCTTGATTGCAGCCGCCCCCCGACGCTGCTACCGTTTCCCAGATATTTTATCTGGAGCACTATGCAAAAACACTCATTTGATCACGATTGGCTTTTCGACCTGGGCCATTGGGGCGAACCGGCCAAGGCCTACAATGACTCGTCATGGCGCAAGCTGGACCTGCCGCACGACTGGAGCATCGAGCTGCCGCGCAGCAAGGAGAACCCCACGGATAGGGACGGCGCATTCGTGACCGAAGGTGTGGGTTGGTATCGCAAGCACTTCCACGCGCCGCGCGAGTGGAGCGACCAGTGCGTGCTGATCGAGTTCGAGGGTGTGTACCGCGATGCCGAGGTCTGGCTGAACGGCCATGCGCTCGGCATGCATCCGTACGGCTACACCACCTTCGCGATGGACCTGACCCCGTACCTGGAACTGGATGCGGAGAACGTCCTTGCGGTTCGCGTGAACAATACGCCGCACGGGCACACACGCTGGTATTCCGGCTCGGGCATCTACCGGCACGTCTGGCTGCTGACCGCGCCGCGCGTTCATGTGGCGCACTGGGGCCTGACGGTAACGACGCCGGAAGTCACAACCAAGGCGGCTGTCGTGGAGGCGCGGACAACGGTCCAGAACCGGACGGACGCTGACCGTGCGGTGGTGGTGCGCTGGCGGGCGATCGGCCCGTCGGGGAAGACTGTGGCCACGGGCGAGAGCAAAGGAAAGGCCAAGGCCGGCGCGACCACGGAATTCCGGCAGCGCCTGGCCATACGCGCGCCCAAGCTCTGGTCGCCTGACACGCCCCAGCTCTACCGGATGGAGACGGAGCTGTTCGACGGCCGGACCCGGCTTGATGGCGAGGTGACAACCTTCGGCATCCGCACGATCGCCTTCAATGCCGAACAGGGCTTTGTCTTGAACGGGCGTTCGCTGAAGATGCGCGGTGGCTGTGTGCACCATGACTGCGGCCCGCTTGGCGCCGTATCGATCGACCGGGCGGAGGAGCGCAAGGTCGAACTGCTCAAGGCCAGCGGCTTCAACGCCGTGCGCTGCGCGCACAATCCGCCCGCCCCCGCCTTCCTCGACGCCTGTGACCGGCTGGGAATGCTCGTGATGGACGAGGCTTTCGACGGCTGGCGCATGCAGAAAGCGAAGAACTTCCACGACTATCACCGGTACTTCGACAAGTGGTGGCGCGACGATCTCGACAGCATGCTCCTGCGCGACCGCAATCACCCGTCCATCGTGGTCTGGAGCATCGGCAACGAAGTCGAGGAACGCGGCCTGCCGGAAGGCGCCGACATTGCCGCCATGCTTGCCGCCCGCGTGCGCGAGCTGGACCCCACGCGGCCGGTCACGGCCGCGATCTGTGACACTTGGGGCAACCCGAATTGGAGCATAACCGATCCGCTCTTCGCGAACCTCGATGTCTGCGGCTATAACTATCTCGTCGATCGGTATCGCACGGATCATCAGCGGTTCCCGAATCGCGTCATCCTTTCGACGGAATCGTATCCGGCGCCGCAGTTCGCCTTCGACTACTGGAAGGCGGTCGAGGAGCTCCCCTGGGTCGCCGGCGATTTCGTCTGGACGGCGCTCGACTATCTCGGCGAGGCGGGGCTCGGATACGACTTCCTGGAAGGCGATCAATTGCCCCTTTTCGCAAGCTGGCCCTTCACGAACGCCAACTGCGGGGATATCGACATCTGTGGCAACAAGCGCCCGCAGTCCTACTACCGCGACGTGTTCTGGAAACGCGCCGAGACGCTCTATCTGGGGGTGCGCGCGCCGGTGCCCGAGGGGCGCAAGGCCGTGGCCTCCATGTGGGGCTGGGTGGACCTGCAGACAAGCTGGAACTGGCCGGGGTGCGAAGGGAAGACGCTGGCGGTGGAGGTTTACTACGACTGCGACGAGATCGAGCTGTTCCTCAACGGCCGGTCGATCGGCAAGGCGCCGGCCAATCTGGCGGCGAAGCACCGGGCGCTCTTCAGCGTGGCGTTTGAACCCGGTGAACTGAAGGCCGTGGCCAGCCGCGCCGGCAAGCCGGTGGCGGAGGCCACGCTGGCCACGACAGGCGCTCCCCGCGCCGTGCGTCTGAAGGCGGACCGGCCCCGCATCCGGGCCGATCGCAACGATCTCGCGTATATCACGGTCGAGCTGTGCGACCGCAACGGGCGTCCCGTGCCCGACGCCGCCGACTCGGTCCGCTTCGCGGTCGAGGGGCCCGCCGAGATCGTCGCCGTGGCCAATGCCGATCCCAAGACGACGGCGCCGTACCGCGGGCGGGAGCACCGCCTGTGGCGGGGGCGCGCCTTGGTCGTCCTGCGCCCGAAGGGCCCGGCCGGGGACATGGTGTTGCATGCCATTGCAGATGGGATGAAGCCTGGCAAGGTTGCAGTGTCCACGTTCTGAGGGGGCAGGGGTATCGCTTGACCCCGCGGCGCACGGATGAGTAGTGTCCTCGGCACCATTTCGCAAAGTCAATGAATCGCAGATGCGCCCACTCCACGACACCCTGGCCGTTTCGGTTTGGCCTAAAATCGGAAATATGCTCTTATGGCTCTATGAGATAAAGGACCTGTGGCATGAGTTCTCAAATTAATGAACCGTTCTGCACCTGGAAACCAAACTGGGCCGAAAGCCGGCAGCACTATGTGGATTGGTGGAACCACACGGGGCTTGTGATTGGCGGGTGGGGCACGCCGCCGCTGCCGGTGCCGAATGACCCAACGCCATTCCCACCACCGCCGCCGGGCGGAGACTGCGCGCGCTTTGAGGATGTGGAATGGCGGGCACTGCAAGCGTTCGCCTGGCTGGGGAAGTGCCATTTCGGCGCCGACCATCTGGCCATGGCCGAAACTCAGCTTGGGCCGAACACCCTCGCGTTGCTGCTCGGGGCGGAGGCTCGTTTCACGTCGGAGACCATCTGGATTGATCCGACTCTTAACACGGTGCTGGATGTCAATGCGCTGCCGCCGTTCCGGCTCGATCAGAATAGCCGCTGGCTGCGGCTTATCGAGGCGCAGGGACGCCGGCACAAGGAACTCAGCGGCGGCCGCTACCTTGTGGGCATGCCGCTCCTGGTCTCCAATTTCGACATCCTGGGAACACTCCGCGATCCGCAACTGCTGATGATGGACATGGTGGATAACCCCGACTGGGTGATCCGGGCCATGCAGGAGATCAACCAGGCGTATTTTGAAGCCTATGATCGGATCCACAACATCTGCAAAGATCCGGACGGCGGCGTGGGGTCCTGGGGCTACTCGCAATGGGCGCCCGGCAAGACCGATCTGGTGACCTGCGATATCGCCGCCATGATATCGCCGGAAATGTTCCGCGATTTCGTCAAGCCGGCCCTGGCCGAGCAGTGCGCCTGGCTGGACTATCCCATCTTGCATCTGGACGGCACGCAATGCCTCTGCCACCTCGACCACATCCTCGACATCGAGCCGTTGCGGGCGGTGGAGTGGACGCCGAATACCGATGAGCCGGGCACGCACGAACGGTGGTTCCCGATCTACAAACGCATCCTGGATGCCGGCAAGTCGGTGCAGATCCTGGGCGGCAGCACGGACACCATCGAACCCATTCTCAAGGCGATCGGATCCAAGGGCGTGTACATCTACGGTTCGAACAACACGATCGAGGAGATCGAAGCCTCCGCCCGCATCGGCGACCGGTGGCGGTAGTCTGGAAAAAGCGGGGATCGTCCAAACAGCATGGCCGGATATGGAAATCCGGCCTACTTCGGGCATGGCGTGCATAACGTAAAGTAGGCCGGAACTCCGGTTCCGGCCCAGGAGACGCAAACGAGGCCGGATAGGGAAATCCGTCCCACTTCAGGCGTGGCGTGCGCAACG